>Ga0299913_10003185_pt1 | contig 13328 bp, 13 predicted proteins | sample RVTome_9_FD_201360 | JGI IMG/M metagenome (GOLD analysis project Ga0299913, IMG submission 201360) | Soil microbial communities from uranium-contaminated site in the Upper Colorado River Basin, Wyoming, United States - RVT155D38 (version 2) ... | reverse complement strand
GCTCGGTCTCACGGGTGCTGCAGGCCGCCGGCTACGACATCCCGACGCTGGTGTCCGGCCAGTTCGTCAACCACTTCCCTCCCGGGCCGGGCAGGATCACGATCTACGCCTACTCCGGCCACGTGTTCATGGTGATCGACGGCCGCGGCTTCGGCACCTCGCCGTCCAACCCCGGCGGCGGCGCGGGCTGGCTGCCCTACAACACCCCCTACCACAGCCTGTTCGGGACCTACCACGCGCCCGTCGACAACGATTTCGTGCCCGAGAACCTCGGCGAGCACTTCATCCCCAACGTCGGTGGCGCGACGCCGTACGAGGTGATCCTCGTGCCGCTCGACGGCTGAACGCGTCACCAGGTCCCTCGGGCGCGTGCGGTGCGCGCGAACCACAGCGCACCCACGACCGACGGCGGCAGCCACAGCACGACCGACAGCGCGAAGCGGCCCAGCTCCGCCACCCACTCGCCGAGCCCCCACCACGGGCGGACGACCGCGACGCTGGCGACCCAGACGAGCACCAGGCCCGCCAGCACCCCGCAGGCGACGGTGCGCGCGATGACACGGTCGCCGTGGCTGCCCGCACGCTGCATGCGCCAGGCCACGAAGGCGCCCAGCGCCGCCCGCAGGACCGACCCGGCGACCAGCAGCACGCCGACCTGCACCGCGCCCGGCAGGGTGCTGCCCGACAGCGCCGGGATGACCGTCAGCTCGGTCACGGTCAGGATCGCCACGACCCCCGCCGCCGTCCAGCCCAGCCCCGCCGGCCGGACGGGGCCCAGCAGCGCGCGCGCCACCCGCGCTGCGCCGCCGCTCATGTGATGTGCAGCGCGTCGAGGATGCCGTCGACGGTCGCGCGGTCCAGCGCGTCGGCGGGCCCGCCCAGCATCATGTCGAAGGTCCTGCCGTCCGCGGCGTCGAGGATCACCTCGAACTGGCGTGAGGCGACCGGGTCCGCCGATCCCGGCACCAGGGCCTCGAAGGCGAACTCCACGACCAGCCCGTCGACGGCGCCCGGCACCTGCGGGTCGCTGCGCGCGACCACCCTGGCGTCCAGTTCATCCTCCAGGCGGGCGATCATGATCGCCGCCCGCCCCTCGACGTCGATGCCGGCGCCCTCCTCGGCGTAGACGACCAGCACCGGCGACGCCGGGTCGTGCGCATCGGGCCCGACGACCTCCAGCGTCGCGTCGGGCCATGCCCGTTGCTGCTCGGCCCGGACCTGCCAGCCGCCGGGGTGGGCGCCGCGCAACCCGTGCGCGTCGAACCGCCGCCACTGCGCGGGGACGTCCGCGCCGGCGCAGCCCACGAGCAGCAGCATGACGCACAGCAGCCGCACCGACCTCGCGTTGACGCCGCGCATCAGTCCGCTCCCCCACCGAAGTCGCCGACGCCCGCCGGTGGACCGAAGGCGGGATCATCCGACCAGCACGTCTCCCAGCGCCGGGGCTCGGTGTCCTCCCACCGCTGATCGACGATCGTCGCCGAGGTCAGCTCACGATCGAGGGAGGTCACCGACGCCTCGAACCCGGTCACCGCCGCGCCGCCGGCTCCGACGATCCCCTTCGGCGCGCTGTCATGGTAGTCGAGGCGCACGGCGACGCCGTCCGCGGCGAGACGTTCCGCGACCGGCAGGAAGGCCACCTGGTCGATCCCCGTGGGCGACCCGAGCCCGCGTGGCTGGGCGTACAGACCGGGCACCTGGATGAAGGCGCGCTCGAAGGCCGCCCGGTTGTCGGGGTCCCGCAGGTCGAGGTTGTGCTCGGTGATCGACAGGTCTGCCTCGCCGTAGCCGGCGTAGCCACCGCCACCGATGCCCGACCTGCCCTCGCGCCCGAGGTTCGCGCCACCCGCGCGCTTCTCGGACACGCTCTCGTGGACCAGCGTGAGCCGCAGCGGCCGGCCGTCGGCGTCCCAGATCACGCGGTAGCGCACCGCGCCGCCGCGGGCGATGTTGCCCGAGCCGAACAGCCAGTTGCCACCCATCCCCAACTCCCCGCTGGCGGACCCGCTGAAGATCGTCCAGCCGTTGGCGGGCCCATCGAGGTGGATCTGGGTGAGGATCCCGCTGGCCTCGCCGTCGGCGCTCACAACACCGCCGACCCGCGTCCCGCCCGTCCAGCCGCCCTCCGCCTCGGCACGCATGTTCACCACGACGCTGGTGAACGACAGCGGCGGTGCGCTGTCGCGTCCCGTGAGCCGGTCCACGACCCCGTCGACCTTGCCCTCGAGCCATTCGAAGCCACGCGCCACGGCCCTGCCGGGTGTGCCCCCCGCCTGCTCCAGCACCACCCGCGCCGGGCCGGTGGCCATCCGCAGCCACTGCCTGGGATCCTGCGCGAAGTCCTCCGCCTCCTCGCGCGTGTCGAAGTCGTAGCTGACGGTGCCGCGCCCGCCGGCCGTGATCGACGCCTTGCCGTAGCGCCCGGTCCGCCACTTCCAGTTGGGATCCAGGCTGCCCGCGTCGACCCCGCCCTTGACGCCGGCCCCGAGGCGCAGGTCGCCGAAGAACGTGACCCGGAACGTCCCGGCGCCGACCTGCTCGATCACGTAGCCCCGGCTCGCGTGGCCCTGGATGCCCTTGACGAGGGCGTCCACGTCCACGTCGAGCACGTTGCGCTGGGCCATGCACGGCAGCCCCAGGCGGTTGAGTGGTTCCTGGGCCGCCGGGCCGCCGCCACCGGGCAGGCCATCGCAGCCGACCTGGAAGATCAGGCACACCGCACGCCGCACCCCGGCGGCCACGGCCGGGGTGGCGCCACTGAGCAGGAGCGCCGCGACCAGCGCGGCAACGAGCAGGACGAGCGCGACGTACTCACCGGTGACCGCACCGTTGTCGCGCCTGACCCAGAGCATCGTCTGAGCATCTGTCACGGTCCTGGGTCATGACAGGGCCTTACGGCCTCGGCGCGGGCCCGGGTCCCGGGCCCATACGACCAACGAGCGGTGGCGGTGTGCGGCGGCCGGGCGTCTATGCTCGACGCTCGCCCAGCCGACGAACGGGGGATGGCATGGGGGGACGCGGGCTTCGGGTGCCGGCGCTGGTCCTGGTGATGGTGCTCGTCGCCGGGTGCACCTCGTCGGGTGCGCAGCCGCCGGCCAGCGAGACGCCGGCGGGCCCGTCGCCGGCCGCCACGGCGGCGGCGCCGCGGGCCGCACCGTCGCCGTCGCCGTCACCCTCGGACCCGCTGGATGCGCGCTACCGCCAGGACAGCGACGGCAACGCCATCCCCGATGCCGTCGAGGTCGAGATGGGGCTCGACCCCGAGGTCGACGACTGCCTGCAGGAGCCCTGCCCGGACGCCGACGAGTCGCTGCTGCGACCGGACCCCGCGGCGCTGGAGCACAACGTCATGCTCATCCTCGACGCCTCCGGCTCGATGGCCGGGCCCGACGGAGCCGGAGGCGTCAAGATGCCGGCCGCGCGCGGCGCCCTCGAGCGCTACGTCGTGGGGACGCCGGACACCACCAACCTCGGGCTCATGGTCTATGGCCACCACGGGGACAACACCGACGCCGGCAAGGCCACCAGTTGCGCCGGCATCGACGTCCTCGCCGGGCTCGGTGAGCTCGATCCCGGCAACGCCGGGAAGGTCCTGCGGCGCTTCGAGCCGACCGGCTGGACACCGATCGCCGACGCCCTCGCCGACGCCGCCGACGCGTTCGCGGGGCGCGCCGGCGAGGACAACCGCGTGGTGCTGGTCACCGACGGCGTCGAGACCTGCGACGGCGATCCCGTCGCGGCGGCCAGGGCGTTGAGCGAGTCGGGCATCGCGGTCACCGTCGACGTCGTCGGCTTCGACATCGCCGACTCGGCCGAGGAGGCCGCGCTGCGCGAGATCGCCGACGTCACCGGTGGCAGCTACGCGACCGCGCGCGACGCTGCGCAACTCGACGCCTACATCGACCAGCTGCTGGATGAGCAGCAGGTCCTGCTCGAGGCCTACCAGTGCCTGCAGCGCGCCTGGCTGCAGGCCGGCGTCTGCACCGCACGCTCCAGCGAGGAGGCGATCCGCCGCCTGCGCCGCGAGCGCGACGCCAGCCCGCTGGGCAGCGCCCGCTACGCGGCGCTCGACGCGCTCATCGTCGAGATCGCACAGTGGTCGATCGCGCACAACGACACCGCCAACCAGGTGACGCTGCCGCGCCTCGAGGAGCTGCTGTCGGCCTACCGGACCGCCCGGCAACGCTACGAGCAGCGCTACGGCCGTGAGCTGTCGTGGGTGGCGCCTCCCTGCCCCCACACCGGCGGGCTGGCGTAGCGCCCACGGTGACACGCTGAAGGGGCCGGCACGAGGCCAGCCCCTTCAGCGCCCCTTCCCGGCGCGATCTGCCGCGAGGCGCTAGGTCGCCTCGGCGGCAGGCAGGCCGAGATCCGTGAGCGCCTGCGACATGCCCGCCGTCACGCGCCCGGGCAGGCCCGCCGCGATGACCGCGGCGATCATCCCACCGACGACCAGCAGGATGCCGACGTACTCCGGGCTCAACGCGCCCCGCTCCCCGCCACGGATGTCATCGACCAGCAGCCCCGCACGATCACGCAGCAGACCACCGGAGGCCCGTAGAAGGACATAGCCGTGCACCAACAGATCCATGATCTCCCCGTTCGCTTCCCAGCCTCGCGGCCGTCGACCTGGATCGAACCTAGGCGGGCCGTGGGACGCGGAGTAGGGTCGCAAGGCCCCTGCGAGGACCCCAATTCCGGCGGGCTACCGCGACGCGGTTCCGAGCCAGCGCGCGACCGCCTCCCCGCGGCTGGTCACCGCGAGCTTGGCGTAGACGCGGTTCAGGTGGTTCTTGACCGTCTTCTCGGCCAGGAACAGCTGGCGGCCGATCTCGGCGTTGGAGCACCCGGAGGCGAGCAGGCCCATGATGTCGCGCTCGCGCGCCGTCAGGCGCTCCAGCACGGTGTCGTCGGCGGAGGCCGGTTCGGCTCTGACGGCGTCGAGCAGCACCGGGGTCACCGCGGGCGACAGCGCCGGCTCGCCGTTGGCCACGCTCACGACCGCGGCGACCAGCTCATCGGCCGAGAAGCGGCCGTGGACCAGGTAGCCCGACGCGCCCGCCCGGATCGCGTCCTTGACGATCCGCGCCTCCTCGGTGTACGTCAGCATGAGCACCGGCGCCTGCGCGCTGATCCTGCCCGCGGCGGCCACGCCGTCCATCACCGGCATGCGGACGTCGAGCAGCACGACATCCGGGGTGTGGCGCTGCGCGAGGCGCACCGCCTCCCGGCCGTTCGCGGCCTCGGCGACGACCCGCAGCCGGGTGTCGGCCTCGAGCAGGCTCACCAGCCCGCTGCGGATGACCGGGTTGTCGTCGGCGATCAGCACACGGATCACGGTCCCACCTCCACCGTCCCGCGGCGCACCGGCGCCGCCGGCACCTCGCGCCGCGGCGCGGTCCCGGGCACCGCGGCGGTGATCACGACGCCACTGGGCTCGTTGGCGGCGATCGTGAGCGTCCCGCCGGCGCGTTCGACCCGCTCGCGCATGCCCAGGAGGCCGAAGTGGCCCCGTGCCGCGAGGCGCTCGGGCCCGTCCGTGCCAGCCATGCCCCGGCCGTCGTCCGACACGCGCAGGGTGACCGTGCCGCCATCGTCGTGGAGGTCCACGCCGACCTGCCGCGCCTGCGCGTGCCGCTGCACGTTGCGCAACGCCTCGCGCAGGATGGCCAGCAGCTCGCTGCGCTGGTCCGGCGTCAGGTCGGGCACCGGGAAGGCCTCGACGTGCACCTGCGGCGCCGGCGCGCACTCCTGCGACCAGGCCTCGACGGCCCGGCGGACGACCTCGTCCAGCGGCCGGTCGAGCCGGTCCGCGCGCAGGCCCGTCATCAGCTCACGCGCCTGCCGGGCGCCGCTGTCGGCCGCGGCCACCAGGGCCCGCGCATCGCGCACCGCGCGCCGCGGGTCGCGCTCGACCCACGTCGGCAGCGCGCCCGCCAGCAGGCTGATGCCGTGCAGCGTCTTGCCGAGCGTGTCGTGCAGCTCCCGCGCCAGGCGCGCGCGCTCCTCGCCGTGCGCGGCCAGCTCGTGGGCCGCGCGCAGCGCCGCCTCGACCTGCGCCTGGCGCAGCAGCAGGTCGCGCACCGCGGCGCCGCCGATGGCCAGCAGCACGTACAGCGACGGCGTGCCGACGAGCGCCTGGAACGACATCCCCCGCCACGCCGGATCGGCGGTCAGCAGCGCGCCGTAGGCGCCGACCAGCAGGACCGAGAACACCCCCGCCCCGGTCCATGAGTACAGCACGCCGGCGATGAACGCGGTGCCCAGCGTGTAGGACAGCAGCGGGCCGTCGACGCCGGTGATCAGCAGGATGCCGATGGTGACGACGAGGTCGGCCGCCAGGAACGTGGGGTGGCGCAGCACCGCCACCGCGAGCCGGTCCCACCACAGCAGCGGCACCAGGTTCGCGATCCCGACGCTCACGAGCACCCACGCCAGGACCGGTCCCGCGCCCACGGCGGCGACGTACACGGTCGACACCAGCACCGTCAGCAGCCGGTAGTTCACCGCCAGGCGCACCAGCGCCGCCAGCACCCGCTGCGGCATGGCGTCCGGTGTCGGCGCGTCAGCCAAAGATCCCCCCGAAGTCCAGGCCTGACCCGATCACCAGGGTCGCGACCATGAGGATCACGAAGCCCGGCACCATCACGGTGGCGGTGATCACGCTCACGCGCGGCACCGCGCGCGCGGCCTCGCTGCGCGCGTTCTGCGCGAAGGCCTTGCGCAGGTCTGCCGCGATCGCGCCCAGGGTGTCGCTGAGCGGCGCGCCGAGGTCCTCGGCCTGCAGCAGCGCCGAGATGAACTGCGACAGGGGCTGCGATTCGTTGCGGTCGCGGACGCTCTCGAAGGCCGTGCGCCGCGACACCCCGTAGGCCATCTGCTGCAGCGCGATGTCGATCTCCTCACCCAGCGGGCCCCCGAGCGCCTCCGCGACACGCGCCAGCGCCACCCGGAAGCCGAGGCCGGCGCTGACCGTGACGGCCAGGATGTCCAGGAAGTCGGGAAGGTCGCGGTCGATCCTGACCTGGCGGCGCTTGGCCTGACCCAGCAGCGACAGGTCGGGCCACAGCCATCCGAGGTAGATCAGCGGCGGGGCGAACAGCAGGCTGTCGGTCATCGTGGCGAGCCCGAGCCCCAGCACACCGAGGAGCGCAGTCGAGGTCGCCTTGTGCCCCGCATAGCGTTCCAGCGTGAGGCCGCCCGGCCGCCCGGCGCTGTCGATGCGGCGCCGGATCACGTCGCGGCGCTTCTCGGAGATCAACCCGAGGACGCGCGGGCCGAGGCGGTGTGCCAGGCGCTCGCGCGCCGCGCCGGCCAGCGATCGCCGCGGCCACGGCGATGTCGTGGCCCGGCTGCCGGTGCGATCCGCGCCACGGACGTCCGAGCCGACCAGCGCGAGCCCGTACGCCAGCAGCAGCACGCACAGCGCCAGCGCCAGCGCCGCGGCCCAGCCGGCGGCACCCATCAGCGACCCCCCGCCGTGCGCTGTGAGGTGACGGCCACACGCCCTGCCGCTGCGCTGCCTGAGGTCACGGCCTCACGCCCTGCCGCTGCGCTGCCTGAGGTCACCGCCCCATGCCCTGCGGTCACGTCTCGATCCTCGTCGTGCGGCGGATGAGCACGAAGCCGAGGGCGAACAGGCCCAGACCGAGCAGCAGCGTGATGCGGCCCAGCGCGGTGCGCGTCAGCTCCCCCAGCACCCCCGGGTTCATGGCGTTGAGCATCAGCAGCGCCGCCACCGCGAGCCCGCCGACGGCCCAGCTCGTGGTCACCGCACCGGCGATGGTCGTGCGCACCTCCCGGCGCAGGTCCTTGCGCGCGTCGAGCGTGTGCGCCATCTCGCGCAACGCCGCGACCGCGTCGCCGCCGGTCCGCTGCTGGATGTTGAGCGTCGTCACCAGCACCCCGACCTCGCGCGACGGCATGCGGCGGTGCAGGTTGTCCAGCGCCCGGTCGACGGACTGGCCGACCCGCAACTCCTCGACGACACGCTGCAGGACCTCGGACGCGGGTGGGCCCAGCTCGCTCGCGCCCAGCTCGATCATCCGCGGCAGCACCAGGCCCGCGGCCGACGCGTTCGACATCGTCCACGCCAGCTCGGGAAGCTGCGCCACGAACTCCTCACGCCGCTGGGTCCTGCGGTGGTCGACATAGCGCAGGCAGGCGGCGACCGCGCCGCAGGCCGCCGCGACGGCGACCACCGCGCCGAACATCATCCACGCCACCAGGTACGCGGCCACGACGATCGCGACGATCGCCAGCAGCGCCTCCGTGAGCGGCAGGCCGATGCCCGCGACCGTGAGCCGCTGGTCGAGCGCGCGCCCGGCGCGGGTCCTGCGCAGGCGCGCATCGACCACGGCGCGTCGCGGGCGCGCGGCCGGCCGCCCCTGTGCCTGGCGCAGCCGTCGCGTGACAGCGGCGCGCTGCGCCCAGCCGTCGAAGGCGTACCACAGCCCGCTGACCAGCACGGCCAGCGTGGCCAGGAGCAGCAGGAAGGTCGCGCCGAGCGTCACCGCACCGGCTCCCGGTGGTGCCGCAGCCCGGCGCGGGTCTCCGCGAACAGCGCCGGCACGTCCTCCCCGACGACGGCGAGGTGCTGTGCGAGCGGGCCCGGCAGCGGGCTGTGCCGGAAGCGGCCGGTGACCTGGCGGCCGGGCACGAGCGGCTCGGGCTCGAACTGCGTGACGGGCGTGAGGCGGAACGGCTCGCGGCGCTGTGACGAGACCACCGCGATCTGTCCGACGCGCCGCGAGCCGTCGGGGTACCGCGACAGGTGGACGAGCACGTGGACGGCGCTGTTCACCTGATCGCGCAGCGCCTCGAACGTGATGTCCAGCTCGCTCATCGACGCCAGCGTCTCCAGGCGCGACATCGCGTCGTCCGGCGAGTTGGCGTGCACGGTCGCCAGCGACCCCTCGTGCCCGGTGTTCATGGCCTGGAGCATGTCGAGCGTCTCGCCGCCGCGGACCTCGCCGACGATGATCCGGTCGGGGCGCATGCGCAGGCTGTTGCGCACCAGGTCGCGGATGGTGATCTGTCCCTTGCCCTCGAGGTTGGCCGGGCGCGCCTCCAGCGGCACGACATGGGGCTGCTGGAGCTGCAGCTCGGCGGCGTCCTCGATGGTCACGATGCGCTCGCTGGCGGGGACGAACGCCGACAGCGCGTTGAGCAGCGTGGTCTTGCCGGTGCCGGTGCCGCCGGAGATGACGACGTTGCGCCGGGCGCGGACGACCGCGGCGAGCAGCGCGCGCATCGGCTCGTCGAGGCTGCCCAGGCGCACGAGCTCATCCATCGTGAACGCCCGCGGGAAGCGGCGGATGGTGATCGTGGGCCCGGCCAGCGCCAGCGGCGGGATGATCACGTTGACGCGCTCGCCGGTGGGCAGGCGCGCGTCGACCATCGGGCTGGACTCGTCGACGCGACGGTTCACCCGCGCGACGATGCGGTCGATGGTCTGGTAGAGCTGCGCCGTGCTGGCGAAGCGCGCGTCGACCCGCTGCAGCCGGCCGTCACGCTCGATCCAGATGTCGGAGGGGCCGTTGACCATGATCTCGGTGATGTGCTGGTCGGCGAGCAGCGGTTCGAGCACGCCCAGCCCGAGCACCTCGTCGACGATGCGCCGGATCATGGTCGAGCGCTCCGGCGTCGACAGCACCGGGCCCTCGCGCGTCAGCAGGTGGCCGACGATGCGCTCGAGGCGGGCGCGGCGCTGGGCCTCGGTCAACGCGCTGAGCTCGTCCAGGTCGATCTCCTCGAGCAGCATCTGCCGGTAGCGCGACACGTCGCCGTGGGGACCGGCGGTCCCGGTGTCGCCGTCGTCCCCGATCAACCGCTCCCTCAGCCCCATGCCACGCTCCCTGCTCCCGGTGCCGTGTTGCTCGCCGACGGCGGGAACTCGGCGTCCCGGATGACGTCCAGCTCCGGGAACGACAGCCCGGGCCACAGCACCGGCACCGCGATGCAGACCGTGACCCGCGTGCCGGTGCGGTCACGCGCCTCGTCGCAGTCCCCCGGTGCACCGACCACCGCGCGCGCATGCTCCTGCATCCACGGCGACAGCGCCTCGACCGCGGCCGTCTCGCCGTCGCGGCCGAGGGCCTGGGCGCGGCTGCCGGTGCGCGCGGCGTCCTGCGCGGCCGCCACGACCGAGGACAGCAGCAGCACCTGCCACGCGAACGCGGCCGCGATCAGCAGGTACGGCACCATGGCGGTGAACTCGATCGTGGCCGACCCGGCCTCGCCGCCGACCGGACGCAGCCGGTGCGCGATCATGGCCCGCCCTCCGGCTCCGCCGACGGCGTCGCCGCCCGGCCCCCGCCACCCGACTCCAGCACCGTCCCGGCCTCCGCGTCGATCTGCAGCGGGGTCCACTGCCGCGGCGCGAGCGCGGGCACCGTCAGGCGCACGATGACGCGATCCTCGATCGCCTCGACATCGACCGGACCCTCGTCCCAGCCGGACGGCAGGTCCGAGCGCACGATCTCCTCAAGGTGGGCGTCGAGCTCGTCGCCGGACAGCTCACTGACCGCCAGCTCACGTGCAGCCTCCCTGGCGGCATGGGTGCTGAGCACCGCGGTGAACCCCGTGAGGACCAGCTCCCACAGCAGCAGGATCACCAGGCCGATCGTCAGCATCATGGCGGCGGAGTCGAGCGTGATGTGGCCGCTCTGGTCCTGCGACTGCCGCCACAGGCCGCCGCCGCGGCGGCGCGGCGGCACCAGGCGCAGCTCCTCGGCGACGCGCTCGAGCGCGCGGCGGACCCTGCCGTCCTCGAGCCGGTCGGGCACGCCGGTGTTGGTCGCGGCCTCCAGCGCACGGAAGTCCGCGGGCACCGTGGTCCGCAGGGGCGTCGCGTCGACCAGCTTGCCGACGAGGTCGGGCTGGATCTCGCCCTTGCGGCTCGCGCGGTTGACGACGATCCCGACGTCCTCCTTGCGGATGCGCAGGCGCTCCCACAGCGCCAGCAGGCGGTTCGCCGCGCGCAGGCAGGCGACGTCGGGGGTCACGACGACCACGACCTGGTCGGCGATCTCGGCCGCCACCGCTGAGCCCTCGGTCACGACCGTGCCGACATCGACGACCACGACGTCGAAGCGGCTGCGGATGCCGGCGAGGATGCGCCGCGCCGCCTCACCGCGGACGTTCTCGGCGAGCTCGCCGTGCGCGGGCGGCAGCAGCACCCGCAGCCCGGACGCGTGCGCGTACAGGCCGTCGTCGATCTGCCGGCCCGTCAGGTCGTCGGCGACCTCGACCAGGTCGACCACGCTGCGGCGGTGCGTCAGGTCGAGGTAGCTGCGGACGTCCCCGGCCTGCAGGTCGAGGTCGACCAGGCAGACCCGGCGCTGGGCGCCGGCGCGCACCGCCTCGAGTGCCAGGTGCAGCGCGATCGTGGTGGTCCCGACCCCGCCCTTGGCACCGGCCACGACCAGCATGGTGCCGGCGCCGTCCACGGCGTCGACGTCGACGCGCTCGATCTTGGCCCGCACGGCCTGCGCCCAGGCGCCGGTGTCGGCCACGGTCGTGGCCACGTCCTCCAGCGACAGCGGCAGGCCGATGATGCCCCGGAAGCCCACGCGCAGCGCCGCCGACGGCAGCGTCTGCCGGGCGTCGCGCGCGAGCATCACCAGGCCGACCTCGGGCACGCGCACGGTCAGCTCGCGGGCGATGTCGAGCACCGGCAGCGGTCCGAGGTCCTCGTGCAGCACGATCACGTCGGCCGGCGCGGTCGACAGCGCGGCGACGAGCTCGCCGGCCGAGGTGATGATGTCGACGAGGTCGACGTTGCCCGCCTCGACGGCGACCGCCGCGAACTCGCGGGCGATCGCGGGATCACCGGTCGCCAGCAGGACCCGGTAGATCATCGGTCCGCCCCCCGCTGGCGGTCACGTCCGTCGCCGGACGACTCCACGACCGCGCCGCCCGGCTGGAACAGGCGCTCCTGCGGGGTCGGGTTCGTGGCGTCGTCCGGCGCACGCAGGGCGAGGCGCACGTTCTGCGCGAAGCTCTCGATGTACGCCAGCCGCAGGCTCTCGTCGACCGACAGCGCGAACGTCACCGGCACGACCTCACCCTGCGAGAACCCCGTCGACTCGTCCGCGTTGGCGGTCGTGGTCGGGGTGCCCACATCGATGATCTCGGCGTTCTCGACCACGATGCTGGCGTGCGCCGGCTCGCTGTCCGAGGGCGGGAAGGTGGCGTAGATGTCGACGATGCTGCCGCGGCCGATCTTGCCCGCGACGCCGGTCTCGGCATCGACCAGAATCGCGATCTCGCGCTCGCCGTCCTGCAGGTGCGGCGGCTCGACGAGCAGGCCGGCCTGCAGCACCGTGCCGGCCGGCAGCGTCACGGTCGGCACCTGGCCCTCGAGCTCCAGGGCACTGGCCAGGGCGTTGGGCGGCTTCCACCGCACCGGGACCTCGACCTGCTCGACCATCTGCTCGGTGACGGGCTGGTAGGGCCTGGCGTCCTGCGCGAGGCGCAGCACCGTGGTCACGGGGCCGACCTGTGTCTCGACCTCGGCGACGTAGTTGACGACCGACGCGAAGACCCCGACGGCGCCGACGATCGACACCAGCACCAGCAGGAGCCCGCGTCGCTGGCGCGGGTTCATCCGACCACCCGTGCGTGTGCCGCCACGCGCTCCATGCCACAGAACGGGCAGGCCGTGGCGTCGACCAGTTCGCCGCACCAGCGGCAGGGATGCACCCGCGACCCGTCGAGCACCGCCGCCGCCAGCGCGTCGACGTCGCTGGGGAAGGCGACCGCCTCCAGCACGAAGTTGACGCCCCAGTAGCGGCTGGTGCCCCAGTAGCGGCCGGCCAGCGGGGCCGGCGCCACCTCGCGCACATCGTCGATGCCCAGCGGCGCGGCGACCGAGGTGCGCGCCCACGCGCGCGTGTCCTCCTGGCCCCCGGCCAGCGCCATCGTGTCGAGCGCGGCGTGATCCCACGCGACGGGCGGCGGCAGCGGGATCGCGCGGTCGCGCGCGCGGAGCCGGCGCACGCCGGGCTGCGGCCACCACGACACCGCGAACGACGACGGCGGCCACCATGACGCCAGGTGCTGTCCCATGGTCGGCGTGGGATGGCGCAGCCGGCCGACGCTGCGCAGGTGGGCGACCGGCAGCAGGTGGCGTTCCAGCAGCGGCAGCGCGGCCATGAGCAGTCCCGGGAGCGTGGTGCGCCCGGCGACCGCCGCCGCCAGCGCGCAGAGCACGCTGCCGGCCAGCGGTGGCAGCCACGATCCGTGGAACAGCACCTGGGCCGAGTCCAGCGCCGAGCGCACCGTCTGCAGGCGCTGGAGCGAGGGATCTCGGTGCCACGCGGGGT
>Ga0299913_10003184_pt1 | contig 13329 bp, 10 predicted proteins | sample RVTome_9_FD_201360 | JGI IMG/M metagenome (GOLD analysis project Ga0299913, IMG submission 201360) | Soil microbial communities from uranium-contaminated site in the Upper Colorado River Basin, Wyoming, United States - RVT155D38 (version 2) ... | reverse complement strand
AGAAGATCAATTGGAGCTCAGCTGAAGACAGTTGCGCGCGGATGAGCCCGATGTAGGTAGATGGGTTTTCGATGTCCGCGCTGTCTACGAACTTGACGATTCGGTAGAGGTTCCGGAAGTAGTGGCCAAGCAGGTGCTCAAACTGCTCGTAACCCAGCTGATAAGCCGCCGCGATCTGGCCCATTTGTTGGCGGAGTTCGTCAGGCGTGGTCCCCACTGCCAGATCCTTAGCAACATCATCGACCTCCGATCGAATGCGCTGATTCAACGTCGTCAACACCTCCCGGCCCACCAGTGGAGGATGGTTTGACTCCTGGTTCAGTGTGAGTGCATTGACGATCTGATGGTGCAACGAGACCATCTGAAAGAATGTTGAGTCGAACCTCTGGTTGGCGGCTGCATTGACCTGGGCCGTCAGTGCATCTCCGTGCCTCTTGAGTTCGTCGCGAGTCAACTTCAGCTCTTCTCTCTGAAGGCGAAGCTCTATCGACTGCAGCCAGATCGCCAAGATCAGCCCCGCGAAAGCCAAGCCCGAGAAGAGAGCGTTGACTACTCCGAAGGAATCCCCAAGAAGTCCGCGGTCCGTAAGGGAAGACTCCAGAGCCGCTGGTATCACAAAGCCGAAGGCCACGAAGAGTCCCGCCACCACCAGGATGGCAATTAAGACCACGCGGAGGACGATGGCCGCACGCTCAGGGGGCATTAGTCGGCACGATATCGACTTCCGAGTGTGGCAACGCCGTTGTGAAGATTTGCATTGGCGGCGCTCTCTGTGCCGTCCGATCAAGCAAGATGAAGCGACGCACCTCCACTTGACTCGTTCGCCACGAAGTCGCGGAGCCAACTGGGGCAATCGCGATCGAGACGCAACGACTTGACCAGCTTTCAAGATCGAAGGCGACACCTCCGGGTCTTGTCCACTACGAACTATGCCAACGAAGAGCCTGAGCCGACGTCTGGCAGTTGCGCTACCGACTTGGTCATTAGGTCAGGGACGGTGTCCTGCAAACAAGTGCTGCAGAGCTTCTGGGGAGTCTTGTTATCGGAGCGAATCGGAGCGTCGTGGTCGAGCTGCTGTCCGGCGGTGCGACTTCCTAGGAACTGGGCAGCCTGCAAAACGGCGTCAGCCTTCTGTTGCTTAGTCAGCCCTCGTGCCCCTGGTGAGCCGCAGCTGATTGCAGCGAGGGCCTGACCCCAGCGGAGAGCGTCGCCCACTGCTCGGACTGATCGCTTTTCTGCGCCAAGCAAGGCATGAACCATGCCTGCGGTCGTCCAGTCTCCAGCACCACCAGCATCCACCACTGGGTAACTAAAGGCAGGAGAATCGTGCCACGCGCCGCTCCCGACTCGATAGCTCGCACCCCTATCTCCACGCGTGACGATCTGAATCTGCTGCTTCTTCACACCTGAGCCCGCGGGACCCTTGGCGTCCCAGACGCGATCCTCAGCATGTTTTACGACATCAGCGACCACCAACGCACGACGGGTCAGGTCTGTTCGCACCGGACGGGACGGCTCGAACACAATGAACGCGCCCTCAGCAGCGAAGTGTTCTGCAAGGAGAATCGTCCCGGCGTTCAATCGATCGAAGAAGAACACGCCAGGCACCGGGCAACTGCGAATCAACGCTGCCGCGCGATCCGCTCTAAGTGGGCGGCTCCTTGGCAGCGGGTTCCGGCATTCCGGACACCGAAAGAGGTAACTGTGCGTACCACCTGAGATCTCATGGACGATTCTCGGAGTGCGCAGTCCGGGTATCACACCGATCTGGTCCACCGCCACGTTGCTCTTCTTGAGGTCCTTACAGAGTCGCCGGCCGGCAGAGTCATCGCCGACGTCAGAGATTGCGGAGGCCTCCCATCCCAGAAACCCAAGAAGTGAAGCAACGTTTCCAGCCGTACCTCCAGCTGCATGCCATGTCCGACCCTGATAGCGAATTATGTCCAAGGGTATGTAGCCGGCTGCCACTACCGATCTGCCTAGCTCAGTCACTTGTACGGCTCTCCTGCGATCCATAAGTCTGTCAAGTAGCCGGAACCGGCAAGCTCGTGCCAATCAGCACCGGCCCGCATTCCGTACCGCGAGGGACTGACGTGCATCACCTGCAGGCCGAGCTCGTATGCCGCCAGTAGGACGCCGATGGACAAAACCTTGGACGAGTGTGTCGACAGAACAAAGCGGGCGGCGCCGAGGGGCCGCAACGACGCTTGGTAACGACCGTAAAGCTCAGACACTGCCCGATAGAGATCAAAGGGGTTGTCTTCGGCCGCGAAGAGGTAGTTCCTCGGCTCGACAGACATCCGTTCACGCAAAAGGTCCTCATGCTCAAGGACCAGGTCATCGCCCCGGCGCGGATCTGCTGAGGGGAATGGAAGGACAGGCACAACCTCGTCAGGGGCGATCGCATCGAGGAGCGAGGAAAGCTGTTCAACCATTCCCTCGCCGAGAACTGGTACCCAGACAGTGGCAGCCCACCCTGCTTCATCTACCGGCCCAGCGAACCCACCGAGCGGGCCAGCCTCTTCGGCCCCCTCTTCGACGAGCGCGCGGTCCACGTCAATGCTTTCGCAAGCAACGACGTGGACGTCCCCCTTCCATTCACCATCACTCGCCTGAAGGAGCCCTCGCACCAGGGGGAAGTAGACAGACCTTGGCAGCCCAGAGATGTCGACAAAGATCTGACGATAGCGGTCGAGGTATCCGGCTTCGTGAAATGCCCTACTGATTGTCACGCCCGCAGAGCGTCGGGCTCGGACATCTGGGTAGGGGTGGTCGACCACTGACCCTCCAGCCTCGCTTACAAGCCGATGCACAATCTCGCCTTGGGCCTCAGCGAGTTCCTGGAGGTCCGGTACGGCGCCGCCGGAGCCGAGCCCGATCCGCACTGCGTCCACCGGACGCTCTGCGACCTGTGTGAACAGCCGGAGCGAGCGAGTTACCCGTGGGTCAAAGCCACCGCCGAGGACCAAGACGCTCGGCTCAGTGGATAGCTCTTGCCAGATCGATGAGCACTCAGCGTCGCCAATGGACCGAAAATAGGGATTCCACCGCATCACGTCGCAAATAGCGTCGGTTCCATGCTTGCGAGATCGTAAGAAACCGGTTCAGCCATCCACGCGCACATCTCCTCAAGAGACCGCTCGCGGAATCCTCCATAGCCGACGGGCAGGCTGAACCGCGCACACAGGAGCCGATTGAGATAGAGCACCATCCACCGGTCGTTCTTGACAGATCGATCGATCTCGGCAGACAGAAGGTTGTGACCTACAGCGCCGGCGAGAGCACGGAGAAGAGAGTCCGCTCCTGGCAGCCGCGAACGGACGGCTGGATCAAGCAGCCGAGCTCGGTCCCTCATGCTCAGGGCAGTTCCGGTAACGCCAGGGGCATAAGGCGCCTTGTCCCGATACGTCTCGCTGTGGGCAATCGAAGCGATCCGGAGGAGCAGGTGCTGCATGTCTCGCCCATATGAGCGACGCTGAGGGATTGCCTTCCAGAATGCCTCGCTCGTGGTCCTGACGAGCCGATCTTGACTGAAGGAATCGAGAAACGGCCTACGGCGCAGCGTGATAAGAGCAAGCATCTCCTCGAACAAGTTTCCAGACAGCGTCAGAAACTGCTCCACATTCTGCGAGCCCATCTTGGCTATTCGATCCGGGCCGAAGTAGTAAGGCAATCGAAACTCCTGGCGCAAGAACAGAGCGGCTGCCTCGCGAATCGACGCAGCACTGAGCGCTTTCAGGTCATCATCGGTAAGCGGCAGGTCAAGCAATTGAAGTTGGGTTCGATCACGATCTCGGGTGATGACAATCTCAAGCTCTCGCCATCGGATCGCCGCCTCATAGCCATCGATCTCACTAGCTGATGCCAACCAAGCGTCATAGCGTTCGCGTCCGGCAGCCAAGGAGAACACGCGTTGTCGAACGACGGGCATGACCTCGGACGCTCGCTCGTCCAACGTCCGTGTGTCCTCCGTCCTGAGAAGGTCCGTGAACGAGTTCTCGGTCTCGTCGCCGTAATCGAATAGTGCCTTGCGGGCTCTCCGGTCGGCGATGTCGAGAAGCATCGCTTCGTGCGGACGAATCTTTCTACCTCGTCGAATCTGACCCGGCAGCTGGCGCGTGGCTCGTTCGATGGGCAAAACCACGTACCCTCGGCCTGGCTCTCCGTCACCTACAACCTCGTCCGCCGTCAATGCCGAGAACCTCTCGGTGTACCAGCGAGGAAGGTCTAGGTCACGGTCGGTCAGGGCATCCAGCAACGCCTCACGTTGCTCTTCAGACAGGTCTTGGCCATCGTCGAACATGATCAATGGCCGGACCTTCAGGCTCGTTCCGTCGACTACGACATCGGCACCGCTCAGCGCTCGAAGGCAGTAGAGAGAACCGTGGCCAGTGACTCCTTCCCACGAGATCGGAAGTACTGAGTCGAGGAGATCACGGATCTCACGTTCTACGAAGCGAGCGCGGTCCCACAGTTCCTTGCCGCCGAAGCCGCCAAGCCGCTCGATCAAGTCGCCATCGGCGCTTCCTCCGCCTATCTGGAGTGACTCAAGGTCATCCGGGAACCTGCGACCCGCGAGAGACAGCGCCGCTTCGCAGACGGCTCTGACGACATGAGAGTCCAGCAGCCGAAAGAAGAGCCTTCGTCCGACATCGGCGCTGACGCCAAGATCCATCAGATCTCGATAGTCCTTCCTAAGACTCACACGCACCCCAAGTACAAGGGACCGATCCTCATGGATTGCATTGAGTTCAGATAGGTGCCGATACAGCTCTTCGAAGTCCGCCGGCCTTGAGAGAACAGTGGCGATTGACTCCACAGTGAATGCACGCAGAAGCGATGTCTTGCCGCCACCCGGGGCGCTCCGGATGACCAGGGGCCGATCCCAAAGCTCCTCGGGAAGCAGGTCCAGCACGTCGGTGCCATACGTGCGGAGGAACCGATCAAGACCTTGCTGCGTCAGTTGTTCGGAAGTGCGGTATCGGAAAGGGTTGCGATAGGACCTCACGGCCTGTCCTTGTGATGTCTCTCGTAGCGTTGGAAGAGGGCGCGACGACCGAGGCCCGTTTCCTCAGACGTCTCCGCCCAGAGTAGGCAGATCGAGTTGTTGGGAGTGTTGTGAGAGAGCACCAAGGGAAGGGCGCAGTCGTCGTACCCGATGGGCGTTTCCTTCTTGTGCGCATCTTCCGTAGAAGGGTCGTAGTAGACCCGGCATAGCGCTGACATCTCGGGGTCGGTGACGTCCACGCGTACACGCTTCGAGATGACCTGGATGACATCCACTGTCCAGTCATCAAGGCCAGCAGCTCCCAGGGACTCCTTGACGTGATCCAACGCCTGCTCGCTCGCTATGTACAGAACGACGCCTACAGCACACGGATTGCTCACCATTCTAGATTCCTGCAACTCGGTCAGCCTGTCGCGGAACCGAATCAGCTTGCCTTTCCACTGCCCAGGATTCTCATCGTCGGGTCTGATGAGCGTTCGACCACTGCCTGCGAAGTCGTCAACGAGGAAGACCTGGCGAAACGACGCGTCGGCGCTCAACTCCTGGGTGTTCAGGGCCTTACCCAGTTCGCTGACCATGCGTTCAAGTTGATCGTCGGCTGCCGTGTAATCCTGGCTGAACTGCTCGTGGGATAGCTTGGACGCTCGACGAAGCTGGTCCATGCGGGCGCCGTCTGACAAGCCAAGGAATAGGCAACGTCGACGAAGGGTCAAGAATTCGGGAGTCCTGCGGACAGCGGCCACTTGATACTTCTGTAAGCCCGCTTCGCCAGCAGCTATCGCGGTCAATCGCTGCTCCAAACGGTCTGGATACGTGATGTCGATCAGGTGACTCAGCTCGATTGCGGACACAAAGACGAGCCTCTCCATGACAAATCGGTAAGCAACGTCCCTCTCGCCCATTTCGAACTGCTCGAGCCATCGAGCCAAGTTCTCAGCGAACTTCACCCCTGGGGTGTAGCCGCCGTACTCGTCGTACTTCAAAGAAGCCAGCATCTGGAGTCGGGCAACCTCAGTGCTAAATCGCGCGATGTCCCAGTCCATCAGCGCTTCGAGCAAGCGCTCGGCGAGATCCGATCTCATCTAGCGGGCCACTTCACGACAAAGCCACCATCGGCAACAGTGAATGCCTGAAAGTAGCGAGCGAGGAGGTTCGGGCCGCTTGAGCCGTCGTATCCCAAGAACCAGCAGCGGGTCGGGTCAGCTGAGCACCGATCCACGGTCAGACTCCAAGGGACCGCCGAAAGAAGTTCGAAGTCATTTCCACCATGGTCGCCACGGTCACCCACTACAAGGACATCAACGCGACCTGAGGGATCGAGGCGCTCAATGACTGACCGCTTGCTCGAGTCCAGCGGTACGACATCGATCGAATGGCCAGACGAAACGACTCCTACCGGGAGAGTCGATTCCGTGTTCATCGCATCCGCAATCAGTTCGGCCAACTTGCCCGGACGAGCGCTAGCGTCTGGATTGATAATCACCGTGACTTGAACCGACCGCGCCTCAACCGAAATGACATCAGAGAGCGGGAGCTGCCGGATTCGACTCTCGACCTCAAGCATCACTTCGTTCGGATTGGCAAGTCCTATGGGGAGATCCTCATCCAATCTCAGCAAAACGCCGCCGTTGTATAGACCCAATACCAGCCGGCCCCACAGAGCTTTCGGAACCCAGGCGCGCATGTCTCGGTGCAGTGACTTTCCTCGACCGCTCGCTACCCCGACGTGGACTCCACCACCGAGCAAACGGAGGAGTTCGTTCTGAATCTCGGGAGCGGGGAGTTCGGTCCTCCGGTTGTTGGAGCAGATCGTGCCGTCGTAGTCGAGAACGAGACCTTTGAAGGTCCTGCTCCCCAGGTCGGCGAGCCAAGCTGAATACGCGGATCTGTACATCTCGCGTGCCTTCTCACTAGATCCAGCGGCTAGGGCAGCGAGTTTGCGATCGATGGGGCCATCCTGCGCGGGAGGAACGAGGCGACGGATTCCTAGGTGATACAGCCGTCGTCCGAATTCCGGAGCCCCTGGCCTAGATGCCTCGACGCCAGCAGTTTCGGACATGAACGCGACTAGTTGCATGGAAGCCAAAGTGAGTTCGATGTTGTTGATGGGCCATTCGTGCTTCGATGGCCATCGAACACTCCGAATCGTCTCGGGGAACGCGTTCATCGTGGCGTCGGCGAGACCATCGAGCGGTGGAGCTGACAGCCCGATGACAGTTGTCTGCTGAGAGTTGCGCGCAAGGCCCACGTGCCTTCCGTGTGCAAAGTTGCGGTAATCCGCAACCTGGACCGCAGCAAGGCCGAGTTCGTTGAGTCGCGTTTCGAGGTCAGTGCCTACCGCAGCGAGATCAGGCGTGGTCAAAATCATGAGCCGCTCAGCCTCAAACTGCGTATCTACTTGTGGCCATGGAAGGTCTTGAGGAAGGGCGTCATCACCGAGGTACACCTTGATTAGGCAAGCCATCATCGAGATCACACTCGTAGTCGCGAGAAACCCCTCCTTAAAGGAAAGGCTTGGAAGTCCGACCAAGCTGACATCCTCAGTCATATCGTCGAGTTCGGCCGGGTCACGCAGAGTGACTGCAACGGCGGGCCGATAGCGGCTCGTCGTGAGTCGCTCAAGCGTTATGAGAGCATCGGGATGCTTAAGCCCCGCAGAAAAGAGCACAACCCCGCAGCGTGCGGTCTCCGAGAGACGAGCAAACTCAAGCGGCGTCATGACCCGAGCAAGCTGACCGCCCATTCGCTCATGCAGTTGGGCAGCGAGGCGCGCCGCCGCCATAGTGCCACCCGTCCCGACGAATACAGCTGGCATGCCTGCGACCGAGAGGATCGCCCTGCGAGCATCTGCTGCGTCCCAAGCCAACACCTGCTCGTAGTAGGTGTCCAAGCCAGCAAGCTCGGCGCTATAGCTAAGTCGGCGAGCCAATGCCTCTCATATCCTGTGCCGGCAGCGTCCAGATAAGAGAGTACCATGGCGAACATGTGTTCGCCATGGCTGAGAACGCTACCGTCATGCGATGTCGAGGGTTCGGCCGGCCTGATCTCGGCCCTGCACTCTCCGGTACACCTGGTCGAGCCCATCGGTGATGTGCACCTCGAGTTCGGGGAAGAGGTGACCGTAGGTGTCGAGCGTCACCTGGATGCTGCTGTGCCCGAGTCGCTCCATGATCGCTCGGGGATGGGCGCCCTGAGCGATGAGCATCGCGGCGTAGCTGTGACGCAGATCGTGGAAACGGACCCTGGGGTCGATTCCTGCTCGGATGGCAGCAGGCTTGAAGTGACGGGCATGGAAGTTGGACTGTCGCACCGGGGTGCCTCGCGCCGAGGTGAACACGAACTCGTTAGGCCGCTTCCCACCGACGTGGGCCGACAGGTCGTCAGCGAGAGCGGCAGGAAGTGGGACCGAGCGGCGGCGCCATGTCTTCGGCGGTCCGATCTGGAGATGCCCGTATGCCTCGCTCGCCGATAGCAGCACCCGGACGTGCATCGTGGTCAGGTCAAGGGCGGAGACTTTGAGTGCAGTGATCTCGCCGGCGCGCACGCCGGTGAAACCGGCGAAGCGGACCTGAAGGCCTCGTTCGTGGAAGGACTGCCGGGGCTGCTGGCCATCTCGCTTCTTAGCCGGCGGGAAGGTGATCTCCTCGGAGACAACGATGATCTCCTCGGGGGTGAGAAACACCATCTCCTGGTGTGGCTTCTTGGGTGCCTTTGTGTCTCGGACCGGGTTACCTCGGATCGCTCCGGACAGGCGAGCCTGTTCCAGCACCAGGTTGAGGACCCCGCGGATGTTGCCCACGATGCCCGCACCGGCTCCACTCCGACTGATCTCCGAGAGCACCGACGAGACCATCGCCAGATCGACGCGGGCGACTGGAGCGTTGGCCAGCCTGGGCAGAAGATGATGATTCACCAGGGACCGGTAGCCCTCTTGGGTCTTCGGCTTGAGCCCATAGGTGGTGACCAGCCACTGTTCCGCCCAGTAGCCGAACGACTCCCGACCCAAGGTCGGGTCAAGCCACTCGCCCCGGTCGATATCGGCCTCGACCGAAGCGGCGAATCGGGCGGCCTCTGACTTGAGACGGAACGACTTCGACCGGTCGACGCGGTTGGGATCGCGGTAGCGGACGTCCCAGCGTGTCTCTCCGGACAAGGTGACGCGGCGGTGAACCGACGCCATCAGATAACCCCTCCTGCGTCTGCCAGGCTCATCGACTGCCCCGAGAAGTCACATAGATCTGGTCGTCGATCCAACGGTCGACGTCCGACCGTCGATAACGGACGTGCTTGCCCACGCGGAATCCGGGTGGCCCGCACCGGCGGTGACGCCAGTCGTAGACGGTTGCCACAGACACGTTCAAGTAGGCAGCGAGCTGGCGCGGGCTGAGGAGCCGTTCCGGTTCGGTCACGCTCATATAGCGACACTCGGATGCAACCCTTTCGACCAACGTTCGAGACGCCTGCCCGTCCGCTTGCGCCGACCTCTACCTCCCAGAGCCACGCGGGATCGACCGCCAAGGATCCGCCGGAGCGCGGACGTGTCAAAGCGACCGAGGTCCGAAAGGTGGTTCGAGAGGATTTACGAACGTCTACCGAAAGGGTCGGTCCAGAACGATGAGACGAGGACCCGCCGGGGCGCCCAGCAGAGCAAGAGTCGGCGCTCCTGTGGGATGGATGTGGGATGGCGTCCGGCATGGGTTCCTCCACGGCCGGACTTAGGCGTAGAAAAACCCAGGCGGTGCCTGGGTTTTCCTGGAGTAGCGGGGGCGGGATTTGAACCCGCGACCTTCGGGTTATGAGCCCGACGAGCTACCAGACTGCTCCACCCCGCGTCGGTGGAAACAACAATTGTAATGGCGGTAATCGCCTACCGCGAAAGAAGTTCCCCGCCTCCCTGTCCGCATGGTCACGTAATCGACCACTTCTGGGTCCGAGGCAAGGGCACGTCTCCGTAGCCGTGGCATCGCGCTTCGCTGAGTCGCAACTCGAACAGGACATAACGTTCCGCCGGTGGATAGCTGGCGGCCTCTGCCACCTCGGCCCACACGCCCTTATCCTCGATGGCAACTCCTATCCCGACGGCGTGAAATTCCCGACCGGAGCCTGCGTTGTCGGGGACACCGTTGTGCATGGCGAACCAACCTCTGTTTCGCAGATCACGACCCTTCGGTGAGTTGGGCTCCATGAACAGGTATAGACCGGTCGAAGTGAAGATGGGTGTGACCGGGTGGACCCTCGGGGCGCCCGAGTTCCGAACTGTCGCCCGATATGCAGGTGCCGCGGTCAGTCTCTCGGCACCGAAACGCGCAAGATCCGGCTCTACATCGATGAACTCGCCCCAGCTGAGTCCTTGTCCCATGTCACGCAGATTCACGACCCGAACTTACTGCAAGCCGCACTCTCATCAGTACCTCGAGCGAGATGCCGCGACACTCCAGGAGAATGTCGTTGTGGACGACTTCAAGGTTCTCGACTGTCAGCTCGCATACCGTTCTGTGGAGTCTCGGCGGGATCTATCCCGGCCAAGCGTCCACAGAACGGGGCGGGGGTGCCCCAAGAAGGTCATCGCCCGTCAATGCGAGTCTCTCAAGGGTGACAGCGGGTCTGCCGATAGGGCGCGATGAGGCGGTCTCGGAGGATCGAGGCTCTGTGAGTCTCCCCGCCTAGACAAGGAGGGACGATGGACTACTCCCCATCGAGCGCGCCAAGGCGACGGGGTCGCTTGGTGATGCTCATCCTCGTGTTGAGTCTCCTGGGAACCATGCCGGCTCTGGCCGCCGGGAAAGGCAAGGGGCTAAGGGAGCCGACTGGTACTTGCTGGGTTGATGGCCATGTGATCTATGGGGAGGATCTTCCACCAGACGAGATGACCAACTTCTGGATCACCGACCCCGACGGCAGCCAGCACGGCTTCGCCCTTGGAACATCAACGTGGTGGAAAATCACAGTTCCGGATCGTGAGGGACCGACGACCTACCAATTCATTGGAGTGCAAAAGGGCAAAGACGGAAAGATCTACGACGTGTTCGCCACGTGCCACGCAGACGCCTGAACTGACAATTCCACTAGAGCCGACAAAGACAGAGGGGCCCGAATCGGGCCCCTCTTCTTGGTTCGTTACCTGAGATCAGATCACGGATCGATCACGATCGTGCAGGTGAGGGTCACCGTCGGATCTGTTGGCAATAGGTCGTTGACAGTCAAGGACCCGTCACCGTTTGCTCCAGTGCTGCCGTTGAAGACGTTTCCTTCTGAATCGGTGCAAGTCATGGTGGAGGCGGTTCCACCGTCCACCTGAGAATCCACCGAAACGGTCACGTTGGTCAACGGTGTGTTGGAGAAGCTGACTCCGACTTCGTTTCCATCGCCACACTCGGAAACGGCACTCACACTGATTCCAGTCTGCGCCGTGTTGTCGGCATATCCCGTAGGCGTTGTCTCTGTGACCGCGTAGTCATCGGCAAAGGCAAGTCCATCGAGACAGGCTTCGCCGTCGGCGTCCGTCGTCACAACAGTCCCTTCAGCCGCAAGATCACCGCCAGTGATCGTGAAGTTGATGCCCGCATGCGGATGGTCACCTGAACCCAAGGCAGCGTGCTTTCGGGTCTTGGTCACCTTGATCGCTCCCACTTGCAGCTGGTTAGTGAACGTGCAGTCGAGGACGTCCCCATCATCATTCAGATCGAAGGTCACTGTGTCGTCACCGGCTTCGAAAGTCGCCTCAGGCGTGTCGCCGGCGTCGCTGCTGTCCGAGAACAGGGCGGTGACGTTCGTGTTCGAACAGCTGATGTCGCTCAACTCGAAACCGGCAGGTAAGTCGGTTTCAGTAACCGTTAAGCCAGTGCCAAAGAGCACGGTCGCTCCGTAATCCTGCGCTTCGCCATCGGCCAACATGAACGTGTTGGGGCTTGCCGGATCAGTGGCGAAGTTCTTCGCGAAGTCGAAGTTGCCGACCGCGCCGTCGGGATCGGTTTGCTTGCGGATGATCACCGTCGCACAGTTGTTGATATCAATGTCTCTTGGACGGATGAAGTCCTTCAACTGCGAGGTGAACGAGTCCGAGGAACGGCTCTTGAGCATGGCACTTCCGAACGAGGTGCACTCGGTTGCCGGACCTTCTCCGAAGAGCAAACGTAGGTCGATCTGTGCTTCACCGAAGGTACGCTCCTGCTTCTCGCCGAGACCATCTGACTCACCAGCTGGAATGACGGAACTATTGATCGTGCCAACAGCGCATGGGCCGCCACCACATCCTGTTCCGGTGTCCAACGAGATGGGATCACCCCACTCGCCGTTGGCATCGTCCCAGAAGCGCCCCGTGATCTCAGCCTGAGCGCCACCTTGATCAATGGCATACTCGACGAGCAGATCGCCGTCCGTTCGCTGCACATTTGGTCCCTGGGGACACGGCGCACTCTCAGAATCCTCCTGGTTGAACTCAAAGTCCATCAGGGTGGTCCCGGACGGATCCGAAACGCGGCTCCAGGCAACGTTCAGGAACCCGGGGTGGCCGCCGGTGCCTTCCTCCTCATACACGTGGAAAGTCAGAAGATCGCTCTTGTTGTTTGGAATCGAGCCCGTGGTTTCAGCCGGGCAATCGGTGTCCTCCTTCACACCACCTTTGTATGAGTCGTCGTTCTGACCCGTCGGCGCGTCTGTGGCCCGGATTTCCGGACCATTCGGATGAGCGAGATCCGCCCAGTCCTCAAACGGTGCGCCGTCATCGTTCTTCAGATTGGCGTCATCATCGATCTCGAAGTTGCCACCTAGCGCGGCGTTACCGTGTATGGCAAACGCCGGAACGATCACGATCAAACTCGCCACCAACGCGACGGCGAGAACGATCGCCAATTGAGAGCGGGCCCGTCTGTCAGGTCCACCCGGTACCCATTTCATGGATAGCCTCCCATTCCCCTGACGCCGGCTTCGCCCCCGGAAATTCCCCAAGGTAAAGAACGTACCGACCCTGTTCGGGACAATACTCGCTTCCGGCCGCCTCGTGTCGAGATGATTTCAATAGGACACGGTGCCCATTTCTCCGGCCCACCTACGCGCTAGTCAGCTTCTAGATGATGTCGTCGAAGAGGATCGTGGCCAGAGAGAAGATGCCGGCCACGACGGTCACCACCCCTGTCACCAGCGCCCCAACATTGGTGAGAATCTCCATGACGTGATCATGGCGGAGGGCACCGACACAATCTATGGGATCTTCCCCTATCTCACCCCTAGAGTCTCATCGATCGAGAAGTTCGGGACAGTCCTCACTTGCATGGATGGCCGCCCCCAGCGCAAGGTGGCGGATTACCTGACCACTTCGTTCG
>Ga0299913_10003183_pt1 | contig 13329 bp, 12 predicted proteins | sample RVTome_9_FD_201360 | JGI IMG/M metagenome (GOLD analysis project Ga0299913, IMG submission 201360) | Soil microbial communities from uranium-contaminated site in the Upper Colorado River Basin, Wyoming, United States - RVT155D38 (version 2) ... | reverse complement strand
TCCGAGGGCTACCCGGACGCGCCGGCCACCGGTCGCCGCATCGACGGGGCGGAGCCGGCCTCGGCCGCCGACGACGGCTCCGTCCTCGTCTTCCATGCCGGGTCGCGCCGGACGTCCGACGGCGGCTACGAGGCCGTCGGCGGTCGCGTGGTGACCGTCGTCGGGCGCGGTTCCGACCTCGCCGAGGCGCGCCAGGCGGCCTACGCGGGCGTTGCGGACGTCCGGCTCGCCGGCGGCCACTACCGCCCCGACATCGCCGAGCGGGAGCTACCCGCCGGCGACAGTACGGATCTCGACAGCCGGGCCGGGTGATCGCACCGCGTGCTGTCTCCTCCGTGGATGGGCGGATGCCCTCACGACGAATGGCGCCCGTGTGCCTCGACCGGCGGCCGGAGCCGCGCTGGCCCCGGCCGCGAGGAGGTCAGCCGCCGCGCGCGCTGCCTGGCACCATCACGTCGACCCACACCAGCCGATGGTCGGAGCTCGGGAACGGGAACGTCCCCGTGAGCGCGGAGAGCGGGTCGGCCTCGACCGGCCAGAAGACCGCGGCGTCCACGATCCGCAGGTTGCGGCTCGGCAGCACGTAATCGGCCCGGAGGTTGCCAGGCGGCTCGGCGAAGTCTGCGGTGTCGTGAGCCGGGTCGCTCAGATGCGAGGCGTTGACTCCGAGGTTCGTCTGGGCCTCCGACGCCTCGACCGCGCCCGCGCTCGACGGCGTCACCGACGTGTTCACCCGCGGGTTGTCGAGGAGCTGCTGGATCGAGCCGGGGATGCTGTCTCCGTCGAGCGGGTCGGAGTTCTGGTCACCGGCGATCACGAACTTCGACCCCGGCGCCAGGCCGCCGGTCCCACCGGCGTCGTCGTAGATATAGCTGCCGGCACCGGGCGTCACGTAATCGGCCCAGAAGCGGATCTCATCGTGGTTCCGGGTGCCATTGCGGTCCTCTGCGCCGTCGAAGACTGGCGGCGTCGGGTGGCTCACCAGGAAGTGCACGGTGCTTCCGCCGATCGAGATCGGGACATCCCAATGGCTCTTGCTGGACAGGCGGAAGACCTCGAGCTCCTCGGGCGAGTACCAGTCGGCGGGCTCCGGCGTGGTCGGATTGTCGGGAAGGAGCGCGCCGGGCATGTCGGCCCAGAGGAAGTTCTGGAACGTGCGGATCGACTCGTAGTCGATGGGATGCATGCTGAAGACGGCCATCCCGAACTGCCCTTCGAAGAAGCCGAAGCCGAAGGCGTCGTCAGGCCCGACGATGGCGCCATTGTTGTTGAGATCGAACCCCGAGGGGACGCCGGTGTTCGAGGGAGCGACATAGACGTGCGGATAGTCGATCGGGTCGGCTCCGTTCTGGCTCTCGTCGAGGTAGTTGTCCTGGAACGCGGTGGCCAGGGCGTTGTTCGGCTCGAAGTCGAACTCGTTGATGAGCAGGACCTCGGGACGGGTGCGCTGGATGATCTCCGCGACGGCGGCGGCCTGCGCGCTGCCCGGGGCAGACAGGTCGGCGAGCGCCTGGCCCGGGTTCCCTCGGTTCAGCGAGGCGTTGAACGTCGCGAATCGGACGGCTTCGGGTGGCCCCTTGGCCTCGACCGGCGGCACGCCGAGCAGGGCCGTCGCGAGGGCCAGGACGACGAGCGCGGCCATGGGCAGGCGCACGCTGCGGAGCGGGGTGGCGATGAACATCGGGCCGGTTCTCCTGCGGTACGGGTCGGTGGGTCCGGGCAGCAGATCCTGGGCCATCCATCCTAAGCCGGCGTCAAGCCGCGGCGGGACTCTATGCTGTGGGCATGCCCGACGTTGCCGTCGTCTGCGGCTCCCGTTCCGACCTTCCGACGTTGAAGGCTTGCTTCGACGTGCTCGACTCCTACGGCATCGGCTGGGAGGCGTCGGTCATCAGCGCCCACCGCCAGGCCGATGCGCTCCACGCCTACGTCGCCGAGGCGGAGGCCGCCGGGGCCCGCCTGTTCATCGGCGCGGCCGGACTGGCCGCCCACCTGCCCGGGGTGCTCGCCAGCCTGACCGGACTGCCGGTGATCGGGATCCCCCTCGACGGCGGATCCCTCGGCGGCGCCGATGCGCTGTACGCCGTGGTCCAGATGCCGCCCGGCGTGCCGGTGGCGACGGTCGCCATCGGGAGTGCCGGCGCGAGGAACGCCGCGCACCTGGCGGCCCGCATCCTGGCCCTCTCCGACCCGGCGGTGGCGGATCGGGTCGCCGTCTTCCGGGGCGAGCAGGCTGGCAAGGCCGAGCTCCGCATCGATCCCCGCGCCTGAGCCGATGATCGACCGCTACGCGCTCCCCGAGCTGCGCGACCTGTTCGGCGAGCAGCACAAGCTCGACCTGTGGCTGCGCATCGAGCTGCTCGCCGTCGAGGCATTGCGCGACGCCGGGGTCGTCCCCGAGACGGACTGGGAGCGGATTCGAGCCGCCGCCGGCGAGGTGGACCCCGAGCGCGCTCGCGAGATCGAGCGCGAGTCCCAGCACGACGTCATCGCCTTCCTGCGCTCGGTGACCGAGCGGCTCGGGCCGGAGGGCCGCTGGCTGCACTACGGCCTCACCAGCTCGGACGTGCTCGACACCGCCACCGCCGTCGTGCTGCGGGACGCCACTCGCGTCGTCGAGCGCGAGCTCGCCCGGTTGGTCGAGGTCGTTCGGCGCCTGGCGCTCCAGTACCGCCACACGCCGATGGTCGGCCGCAGCCACGGGATCCACGCCGAGCCGATCACCTTCGGCTTCAAGGTCGCCGGCTGGTACGCCGAGCTCGGACGCGACGTCGACCGCCTGGCACGTGCCCGCGCCGCCGTCGGCGTCGGCTCGATCTCCGGCGCCGTGGGCACCCACGCCAACGTCAGCGGTGACGTCGAGCGCCACGTTCTCGATGGCCTCGGCCTCGAGCCGGATCCGGCCCCGACCCAGGTGGTCAGCCGCGACCGACACGCGGAGCTGCTGACGGCGCTCGCGATCCTGGGTGGGACGCTCGAGCGCATCGCGATCGAGATCCGGCACCTCCAGCGCACCGAGGTCGGGGAGGCCTTCGAGCCGTTCGGCTCCGGCCAGCAGGGATCGAGCGCGATGCCCCACAAGCGCAACCCGATCCTCACCGAGCGGGTGACCGGTATGGCGAGGCTGCTGCGCGGCGACGCGCTCATCGGCCTCGAGAACATGGCGCTCTGGCACGAGCGTGACATCAGCCACAGCTCGGCCGAGCGCTTCGTCTTCGAGCGCGCCATCGGCGTTGCGGCCTACGCGACGCGCACGCTCGCGGACGTCCTGGATGGCCTGGAGGTCGACGCCGATCGGATGCGCGCCAATCTCGACCAGCTCGGCGGAATGGTGTACTCGGAGGCGCTCCTGCTGGTCATGGTGGCGAACGGCGCCGACCGGCAGGCGGCGTATCGGCTGGTGCAGGGCTCGGCCAGGCGCGCATGGAGTGGCGAGGCCACCTTCCGCGACGCCTTGCACGCCGATCCGGCGGTCGCCGAGTGGCTGACGCCGGACGAGATCGACGCCGCCATGGACCTCGACCATCACCTCGCCGGCATCGCCGTCACCTATCGCGCCCTCGGGCTCGACGCCGGCGAGTAGCGCAGGGACATGGAGCGCTGGCTGGCCGCGGCCGGGCGTGCCGCGAGGCTCGTGTCGTCGCGTCCGGCCCTCTGGCTGTCGGGAGCGCTCGCCTGGGTGGCGACCGTCGGCTGGATCAGCATGGTCGCCGGCGTCGCGCAGCTCCCGAATGAGGGGGAGCTGACCGTCTTCGGCGCCGGGTTCTACACCTCGGGCGCGTGGCCGTGGAACGCGGTGGCGGTCGGGGCAGCCGCGATGGGCGCCCTCATGCTGGCCTTCGGGCTGGCGGCCATCGGCGAATCGGCCCTGCTGGCGGCGGTGCGCGACGATGGGCGGACCCGACCGACCGCCATCGACGTTCTCGCGGTGTCGGTGGTCACCGCCGGGCCGGCGATGTTCGCCGTCCTGGCGTCGGTTGCGGCCGCGTCGATCGTGGCGCCCGGCGAGTTCACGGCGCCGGAGACGGGCGCGGGGCCGGTGCTCCGCATCCTCGCTCGGCTGGCGCCGTTCCTCATCGCCACGGCGGCGCTGGCATCGTTCGGAGCTGCCGTCCATGCGGCGGCCGTCCGCCTGGTCGGACCCGCGGGCCGGGAGCCGCTGGCCGCGCTCCGGGATGCGCCGCGCGCTCTCGGTGCATCCGGCGCCCCGGCCACCTGGCACCTGGCCGCGCAGCTGGCCGTGAGGATCGTCTACCTGGCGGTGGCCTCGGTCCTGGTGCGTGTGCTGTGGGCGCCCATCGGCGTTCGTTTGGGCGGGGGCGGGTTCGACGTCGCCACGGGACTGCTGCTGGTAGGCTTCGTGGCGATCTGGCTCGTCATCGTCCTCGGCGGCGGCGCGCTCCACGCCTGGGGAACGGCCACCTGGTCCGGCGTCCTGGATGCGCGGGCGACGAATGGACGGCCGGGTCGCCACATGGAGACCCCGATCGGCCGATGACCCCGGACCTGACCCTTGCCACGCAGCTCGACCTCGTCCTGCGCCTCACCGCCGGGCTGGTCCTCGGTGCCGTCATCGGCTTCGAGCGGGAGCTCCAGCGGCAGCCGGCCGGGTTCCGGACGCACAGCCTCGTCTCGCTGGGCGCCGCGCTGTTCACCGTGGTCAGCGCGTTCGGGTTCGTCGGCGACCTGGTCGACCCGACGCGTATCGCCGCCCAGATCGTGTCGGGCATCGGCTTCATTGGCGCCGGGACGATCCTCCAGTACCGTGGCCACATCCGCGGCCTGACGACGGCTGCCAGCCTCTGGTCGGTGGCTGCCATCGGGACCGCCGCGGGGGCCGGCCTGTACGTGGTCGCGGTTGCGGGGACACTGCTGATCCTGGTCATCCTGTCGATCCTCGACCGCGTCGAGGCCTTTGCGCGGCGCCGGCTGCGGCTCCCTCCCGACGGCTACGCCATTCCGACGAACGACGAACCCGACGAGGGCAAGAGCGAGGACCTGCTGTGACCATGCTGACTACCGATCTCGCCGGCCTGCGCCGCATCCATCGCGGCAAGGTGCGCGAGACCTACGAGATCGACGACCGGCACCTGCTGCTGGTGGCCACCGATCGCCTGTCGGCGTTCGACGTCGTCTTCGACCAGCCGATCCCCGACAAGGGCGCCGTGCTCACCCGCCTGTCGACGTGGTGGTTCGAGCAGCTCGCCCCGCTCGGGCGTTCCCATTTCGTGTCGGCCGATCCGGCCGCGCTTCCGGAGCCGGCACGCGCGCCGGAGATGGCGTCTCGTTCGATGCTCGTGCGGCGCGCCGAACGGATCGACGCGGAATGCGTCGTCCGTGGCTACCTGGCCGGCTCCGGATGGGCGGAGTACGGCCGCACCGGGGCGGTGTGCGGCCACCGTCTGCCGGACGGGCTGCGGGAGGCGGACCCGCTCCCGGAGCCCATCTTCACCCCGTCCACGAAGGCCGAGGTCGGCCACGACGAGAACATCAGCCGCGAACAGCTCGCCGATGCGGTCGGCGCCGACCTGGCCCGGCAGCTCGAAGAGCGCTCGATCGCGCTGTATCGGGAGGGCGCGCGGCGTGCCGAGGCGGTCGGGCTCATCCTGGCCGATACGAAGTTCGAGTTCGGCTGGATCGACGGCGAGCTGGCCGTCATCGACGAGGTGCTGACCCCTGACTCATCCCGGTTCTGGGACGCGGCGCACTATGCGCCGGGGTCGAGCCCGCAGAGCTTCGACAAACAGTTCGTGCGGGACTTCGTGGCGGCGTCCGGCTGGAACAAGGAGCCCCCGGCGCCGACCCTGCCCGACGACGTCATCCGCGGTACTCGGGACCGATACGTCGCGGCCTACGAGCGGCTCACCGGCCGCGCCTGGGCGGCATCGGCCTAGATCGTGCGCTGGCTCGCCGAGGTTCACGTCTCGCTGCGCCCGGGCATCGCCGACCCGGAGGGCCAGACCATCGGCTCCGCGCTGCGCTCCCTCGGCTACGAGACGGTGGCGGAGGTGCGGAGCGGCAAGCTGCTGCGGATCGCGTTCGAGGCGGATGACCCTGGCGCGGCGGAGACGACGGTGGGCGAGATGTGCCGCCGGTTGCTCGCCAACCCGGTGATGGAGACCGCAAGCTGGGAGCTGCGCGCCGACGAGCAGCAGGACGCGGAGGAGGCGGTGCCCTCGTGACCATCGTCGGGCACCGCCCTCGGGTCGCGGTCGTCGTCTTTCCCGGGACCTGGAGCGAGCGGGACTTCATCCACGTTGCCGCCGACGTGCTCGATTGGGAGCCGTACCCGGTGTGGCACCTCGAGGAGCGCCTCGGGGCGTGCGACGCGGCCGTGCTGCCCGGTGGGTTCGCGCACGGTGACCACCTGCGGACTGGCGCCATCGCGCGCTTCAGCCCAATCATGCGCTCGGTCGAGGCGTTCGCCGCTACCGGCGGGCCGGTGATCGGCTCCTGCAACGGATTCCAGGTCCTCACCGAGGCCGGGATGCTGCCCGGCGCCCTGCTGCGCAACGATCACCTCGAGTTCCGCTGCGATTGGCAATGGCTGCGTGTCGAGCACCCGGCGTCGGCGCCTGCCTGGCTCGGCGACCTGGCGGACGGCGAACCGATCCGGCTGCCGATCAGCCACGGCGAGGGCCGCTACGTCGCGGATGCGGAGACGCTCGACGAGCTCGAGGCCGCCGGCCGCGTCGTCCTGCGCTACGCCGACGCCGACGGCGCCGTCCGCGACGAGGCGAATCCCAACGGGTCCGAGCGGGGCATCGCCGGGATCACGAACGCCGCCGGCAACGTCCTGGGGCTGATGCCGCACCCCGAGCGCGCCGCCGAGCCGGAGGTCGGAGGCACCGATGGCCTGCGCCTCTTCCGCTCGCTGGAACGCTGGCTGCAGGGACGGCCGGCAGCCGCGGAGCGTCGGCTATGATCGGCCGGGACGCCGACGGAACGCCGATCCAGGAGGGCGACAGCATGGAAGACGACGATCGCGCGCGGCGCGACTGGCCCCGGGACGAGCCCGAGGATGCCACCGCGGAGCCGCCGGCGCCGCCGCCCGAGGAGTCCGCGCCCGCCGAGATCGAGAGCTGGCCGAGCCAGGACGCCTCGACCGCCGAGGAATCGACCGCGGAGCCGGTGACGCCCGCGATGCCCCAGGAGGAGCCCGCCTGGCCGGTCGAGCCGCCTCCGCCGGCTGCCGCGGACGACACGTGGTCCTCGACCCGATCCGAGCCAGCCGTCGAGCGCGAGGCCGAACCGGAGCCCGCGGCCGAGACGCCGCCGAGCGAGGTGGAGGCGTATTCGTCGGCGCGAACCGTCGACGACGATGCCACCGCTGCGGCTGCCGCGCACACCGTGCCGGCGGCGGAGAGCGTGACCGGCGAGAGCACGCAATGTCCGCGCTGCGGCACCGAGAACCGTCCCGGGCTGGCGTTCTGCCGAAACTGTGGCCAGCGCCTGGTGGCTGCCGGCTCGGCCGCCACCATCGAGCGTCCCGGAACGCCGGAGGGCAGCATGGCCTGTCCGCGCTGCGGGACGCACAACCGCACCGGCGTCGCCTTCTGCCAGAACTGCGGCGCGAACCTCCGTGGAACGGCGCCGGGCTACGTTCCGCCGGCGATGGTTGCCGGCGAGGCTGCCGAGCCATCCGCCGCCGCGCGTCGCGGCGCCGTCCTGGGCCCGGTGGTGCTGCTCATCGGCCTCGTCGGCATGATCACGGCCTACCTGCTTCCGTTCGCGCTCGGGTCGGGCTCGCTGTTCGAGCGCGCCTTCGGGAGCGGTGGCTACGGCGTGGCGTTCTGGACCGCCTACGGAGAGGCTGGATCGGGACTCGCCGACCAGGCGTACTTCGGTCTCGCCGCCCCGGTCCCGCTGTTCGGGCTCCTGCTGGTCGCCCTCGCCATCGCCGGCTTCGTGCGCGCGGCACCCGCCCGGCTCCAGACGGTCGGCCTGGTGATCGCGCTGCTGTGGAGCCTCGGGCTGATCATCGGCTTCGTGCTGGTTGAGCTCGGGTCGAACTGGGATGGCGATCTCGTCGGCCTGCTTCGCGTCCTCTCGCCGGCGGGGATCATCTTCTTCCTGGCCGGACTGATCGCGGTGATCGGCGTCCTTACCCGGTTCGGGCGGAGCTAGGCATGGCCCGCTTCTGCCCGAACTGCGGGACGGAGGTCGACGACACGGCCGTCTTCTGCCCGACCTGCGGACAGCCGATCGAGCAGGAGGTCGAGGCACAGATGCCGGCGGCGCCGGCCTGGCCGGATCCCGAGCCGCCCGCCGAGCCGGTTCCGGAGCCCACCCGCGACCCCACGCCGGAGCCCGCCTACGAGCCCGAGCCGCCAGCGCCGGAGCGAACGTGGCAACGCCCGGCATCCGACGAGCCCACGCGTGTCGACGACCGGCCACCGCCGGCCGAACCCGTTGCGGACCGGCCGCCGCCACCCGCGCCGGAGGCCGATGTGCCGGCGGCACGACCGGCCGCACCGGCCGGGCCGGCCATCGAGCTGCCGTTCACGATGCCGGTGACCCTGTCGGCGTGGCTCATCGGCGGCGGTGCGGCGGTCGGGGCCCTCGGCGCGCTCATCGCGCTGTTCGACGGCTTCGGGAGCGCCATCGCGCTCCTCGCGCTGGTCGGCCTCCTCGGCGTGGCGGCCACCGTCTTCCTGTCGACGAAGCTGCCGGCCATCGGCAACCTGCGCCTCGCGACGCTGGCGATCGTCCTCGTGGCCCTCGGGATCGGGCTCGACCGGCTCGGTGTCGGCGGCGCCGGCGTCGGCGAGCTGTTCCTCTTCCTCGGGACGGCCGCGGCTGCCATCGGCGTCCTCATGGTCGAGCTCGGCCACGATCAGCCGCTGGGTGGCCCATCGTCCTGAGCGGATGACGATCGCCCCGACGCGACCCGAGCAGCGCCACGGGCTGACCGAGGCGGAGTACGACCTGGTGGTCGGCGCCCTGCGGCGCGCACCGAACCCGGTCGAGCTCGGGATGTTCGGCGCGATGTGGTCCGAACATTGCGCGTACAAGCATTCGCGGCCGCTGCTCGGGCGGCTGCCGTCGACCGGCCCGGCCGTGCTCGTCGGGCCAGGCGAGAACGCCGGCGCGATCGACATCGGCGACGGCCTGGCCGTCGTCTTCAAGGTCGAGTCGCACAATCATCCCTCGGCCGTGGAGCCCTACCAGGGTGCTGCGACCGGCGTCGGCGGCATCATCCGCGACATCTTCACCATGGGCGCCCGCCCGATCGCACTGCTCAATTCGCTGCGCTTCGGCCCGCTCGAGGCCGATGCGGAGACCGATGCGGCCACCGCCGCGCGGAATCGCTACCTGTTCGGCGGGGTGATCGGCGGCATCGCGGGATACGGCAACTGCATCGGGATTCCCGACGTCGGCGGCGAGGTCACCTTCGATCCGACGTACTCCGGCAATCCGCTCGTCAACGCCATGTGCGTCGGGATCGCACGCCACGACGAGATCACCCTGGCGCGGGCCGCCGGCGCCGGCAACGTCCTGCTGCTGGTCGGCGCCACGACCGGCCGTGACGGGATCCAGGGTGCGTCGTTCGCGTCGGCCACCCTCGGCGATGACCGCGAGGAGCGTCGTCCGGCCGTGCAGGTCGGCAACCCGTTCCTCGAGAAGCTGCTCATGGAGGCCTGCCTCGAGCTCGCCCGCCTCGACGGGGTCGTCGCCATGCAGGACCTCGGCGCCGCCGGCCTGACCTGCGCCCTCGCCGAGCTCACCGCCCGCGGCGGGGTTGGCGCGGAGGTGAGCCTGGACGCGGTACCCCGGCGCGAGCCGGGAATGAGTCCGTACGAGGTGCTGCTCTCAGAGTCGCAGGAGCGGATGCTCATCGTCGTCCGCCCCGAGGCCGTGGGCGCGGTGCGGGCCGTCTTCGACCGCTACGAGCTGGTGGCCGCCGAGATCGGGACGATCATCGACGAGCCGATCGTCCGCTGCCGCGCCGGGGATGAGCTCGTCTGCGAGGTGCCCGGCCGCGCGCTCGCCGACGATGCGCCGCGCTACGAAATCCACGGGTCCGCCCCAGTGCCGGCGGACGCCGACCTCGACGCGCTCGCCGCGGAACCGATCAGCGCGGCCACCCTGCTGGAGCTGCTGGCCGCACCGAATTCGCGCGACCGCCGCCCGATCTGGCGTCGCTACGACCACATGAACGGCACGAACACCATGGTCGGCCCGGGCCACGGCGACGCGGCCGTCCTGCGCGTGAAGGGCACCGCACGTGCCCTGGCGCTCGCCATCGACGGGCCGGCACCGGCCCGCATCGGCGCATTGGACCCGTACCTGGCCGGGCTGTCGGCCGTGCTCGAGGGCGCCGTTAACGTGGCCTGCATGGGCGCCGTCCCGGTCGGGATCACCGACTGCCTGAACTTCGGATCGCCGGAGACCGATCTCGGCGCCTGCCAGTTGGAGCGCGCCATCGACGGCATCGCCGACGCCTGCCGCGTGCTCGACGTGCCGGTCGTGTCCGGGAACGTCAGCCTCTACAACGAGACGCCGGACGGGCCGATCCTCCCGACGCCGGTGGTCGGCACCGTCGGCCTCGTCGAGGATCGCGCGACGACGCTCCGCATGGAGTGGGCGGACGGTGACGAGATCTGGCTGCTGGGTGCCGACGCCGGCGACGCGGCGCTCCTCGCCGCCTCCGAGCTCGCCTGGCGCCGCGGGGTGCGCGGCGGGAGCGCATCCCTCGACCCCGAGGCGGTGGCGCGCGTCGTCCGCCTCCTGCCGCACCTGGCCGGCGTCGTACGGGGGGCGCACGACCTGTCGGTCGGCGGGCTCGGCGTTGCGCTGGCCCGGATGGCCCTGGCGTCCGGTCGCGGGGCGGTGGTGGAGCTGCCGGCCGGTCCGACGCTTGCGGTGCTCCACGGGGAGCGCGTGGGCCGGGTCCTCGTCGCGCTCGTTCCGGAGCGATCCGCGGCGCTGTCTGCCGCGCTGGACGCGCACCGGGTGCATGGCGCACGGATCGGGCGGGTGACCGGCGCCGAGCTCGTGATCCGCGGCGGCTCATCGAGCGTTGCCTGCGGGCTCGGCGACCTCGAAGCCGCCTGGCGGACGTCCTTCTAGCGTTCGCCCCGATGCTCGCCGTCGCGGTCGAGCGCGGCGGCGCCGATCCGGCGGCGGGCGCGGCGTCCGGCGATGTCGTCGTCGATGCCCAGCGCGGCCATGATCGGGTCGTCGGTCATCTGGAGGCGCGCTCGTCGCAACGCCTGTCGATCCGCCATGTCGGACACGCCCAATTCGTCGGTCGCCTCGGTTGCGTCCCGCGCACCGGCCATCGAGGTCGAGGGCCCATCGGCCCGCTGCTCGCGCCGCCGTGTGGCAAGCAGGAACGCGGTGCCGCCGAGCGCCACCGCCGCGACGCCGGTCAGGCCGATGAGCAGCACCATGGCCAGCAGGTTGTCATCCTCGACACCGGGCGCCGGGTCGGGCTCGTCCACCGTCTCATCATCGGCGACCGGAGCGGGAATGGCGCTCGGCGCGGTCGCCGCGGGAGCATCCCGCTCACTCGGTGCATCGTGCTCGTCACCACCGCCGGCAGCGGTCACCGGCGCGTCGACCGCCTCCGCGGTGCCCGGCGGTGTGACCGGCGGCGGCGAGCCGGCGGGGAGGATGTCGTGCTCGTCGCTCGTCGTGCCCTCCTCGACCGGCGCGGCGGGCTCGTCCGGCGCGGGCGGGGTGTCCATGCCCCCGGCGGGCTCATCCGGCGCGGCCGGGGGGACACTCGGCGCATCGTCGGTCGGCTCGGTCGCCTCGATCGTCGGAGGCGGTGTGTCGAGCCCGATGACGGTCAGCGTCAGGCCTGCCAGCGTCGGCGGATTGCCGCGCTCCACGGTCGCGGTGAACACGACCGGCCAGGTCCCAGCCGGCAGGGTGGTCCGCACCCGCCACGTCCCCGCGCTGGGCGTGCCGCCGGCCAGGCCCATGTCCAGCACGCGTCCGGCAAGCGACGCGCGGACCGCGAGCGCATCGGATCGGCCGTCGTAGGTGACCGTCAGGGTGAAGTCGGTGTCGGTCGTCCCGGTTGTCGGCGACGCCTGCGCCGAGAGGAGTGTGTTCGCGGCCGCTGACACACCAGACGGCGCCCCGATGAGCGCCGCGACCATTGCCAGCACGAGGAGGCCGCGAGCCGCCGTCAACCCGACGCCTCCCGGGCCCGGGAGGCCCGACGGCGGGGGCGTCCGGCATCCGGAGCCTCGGCTTCCTGCTTGGCAGTCTCGGCCGGCTCGGGATGAGGATGCGGGTGCGAGTGCGGGTGCGGCTCGAGATGGGGGAGGCCGTCCCGTGCGCGCTCGTGGAGGCGGTACACCTCCTCGAGTCCGTCGGGCGGAACGATCTGCGCATACACCGAGCAGAAGACCTCGACCACCTTGGGATCGAACTGCGTCCCGGCGTGGCGTCGCAGCTCCTCGAGCGCCTCATCGTGGGTGAGGGCGGGGCTGTACGGCCGGTCATGGACCATGGCGTGGTACGCATCGGCGACGGCCACGATTCGGGCACCGAGCGGGATCTCCGTACCCTTCAGCCCGTGCGGATAGCCGCCGCCGTTGAAGCGCTCGTGGTGATGGAGGACGACCGGGATCGCGTCGCGCAGGCCGGAGGCCTGCTCGAGGATCACCTGGCCGATGCGTGGATGCTCGCCGATCGCCTGCCACTCGGCATCCGACAGGCTGGACGGCTTGTCGAGGATGTCCTCGCTGATCGCGATCTTGCCGAGGTCGTGGAGGAGTGCCGCGATCCGGATTCGCTCGATCTCCTCCGGGGGCAGTCCCATCTCCAGGCCGATGCCGGTGGCCAGCGAGGCGATCATGTCCGATGGCCGGCCACGATGGTGCGGCTGCGGGGCCAGCACCGAGGCGAGTGCCTGGGTGGCGGTATCGCTCGCCCACTGGCCGATCGCGGTGGCCTGCGCCCGCCGATCGGGTGAGATTGGCGCGCGACGCACCGGCGCCTCCTCGTCGAGCTCTCGGAACAGGTACGTGCGGTTGCGGCCGAGCGACTTCGCCGCGTACATCGCCGCATCGGCCCGGTCGACGAGCATGTCGAGCTGCAGCCCTGAGCCGCGGCCGCCCGCGATGCCGATACTGATGGTGGCCTTGATCGACTGCCCGTCGGCGATGCGCAGGGGCTCCTGCATCACCAGGGCTCGAAGCTCCTCGGCCAGGCCGACCGCGTCCTCGGGGGTCGTCTCCGGAAGGATGAGCATGAACTCCTCGCCGCCGTAGCGGCCGAACATATCGCTGGCCCGGACCGAGTCGGCGACCAGGTTGGCGATCTGGCGCAGGACCGCGTCGCCGGAGTTGTGCCCGTAGGTGTCGTTGA
>Ga0299913_10003182_pt1 | contig 13331 bp, 9 predicted proteins | sample RVTome_9_FD_201360 | JGI IMG/M metagenome (GOLD analysis project Ga0299913, IMG submission 201360) | Soil microbial communities from uranium-contaminated site in the Upper Colorado River Basin, Wyoming, United States - RVT155D38 (version 2) ... | reverse complement strand
GGGCCGGAGCGCGTCGCCGGCCTCGATCGGGGGAACGGTCTCGGCGACGACGGTCACGACGCAACCTCCTCGGGGTCCTCGGGCGCACTGCCGTCGTGCTTGATGTGGCTGCCGGTCAGGTCGAGGAACACGTCGTCGAGCGTGGGTGTGCGCAGGGTCAGCTCGCGGACGGACACCTCGCAGCCGGCCAGCGCCACGGCCACCGGGCTGATCGTGGCCGGACCGCGGGCGCTGGCGATGACCAGCTCGCTGCCGTGCACCTCGACGCTCTCGACGCCCGGCACGGCCTCGACCACCGGGCGCACGGTGGCCGGGTCGCCGTCGACGCGGGCGACGATGACGTCCGAGCCGACGGTGCGCTTGAGGTCCGCCGGCGTGCCCTCGGCCACGATGCGGCCCCGGTCGATGATCCCGACGCGGTGCGCGAGCTCGTCGGCCTCCTCCAGGTACTGGGTGGTGAGCAGGATGGTCATCCCCAGCTGGCGGTTGAGCCGGCGGATCTCCGACCACACGCTCGTCCGGCTGACCGGGTCGAGCCCGGTGGTGGGCTCGTCGAGGAACAGGACGTGCGGGTTGTGCACCAGGGCGGCCGCCAGGTCGAGGCGGCGCTTCATGCCCCCCGAGTAGGTGGCGATCGGGCGGTTCAGGGCATCGCCCATGTCGATCAGCTCGCCGAGCTCGGCCACCCGCCGGGCCATCGCCCGCTTGGGCAGCCCGTACAGCACGCCCTGCAGCCGCAGCAGCTCCGCACCCGTCTGCTTCGGGTCTAGCGCCGCGTCCTGCAGCGCCACGCCGATGCGCAGCCGCACGTCGCCGGGATTCGTGGCGACGTCGTAGCCCGCCACCAGTGCCCGCCCGGCGCTGGGCGCCAGCAGGGTGCACAGCATGCGGACGGTCGTGGATTTGCCCGCGCCGTTGGGACCCAGGAATCCGTAGATCTCGCCTGCCGGGATCGTGAGGTCGATCCCGTCGACCGCCGTGAGGTCGCCGAACCGGCGGACGAGCCCCTCGGCCTGGATGGCCGCGTCGCCGCCGAGCGAATCGGCGCCCGACGACACGAACGGCTGGGCCCGGGTCGTGACACCTGCGTGGATCGTCATGCCCGGTCAGACGGGGCCCGCCCGTCGAACTCATCGGTGGCCTGCAACCCTGCCAGGTGCTCGGCGGAGGCTGTGGTGATCATGTGGGGACGGTACGGACCACGTTGGCCGGGGTGCTTCTCCCAGATTGCGCCGTCTCGCGGCCGCCGCCGCTGCAAGCGCCGGCGGATGCACCCGGCTACCGACCCTGTACGCGGTAGCGCAGGTGCGTCACGCGGCGTCCCTCGATCACCGTCGGGTCGTCGAGCGCGACCGGCGCACCGTGCACGCCGTCGAAGAACCTGATGCCCTCGCCGAGCAGCACGGGCACGAGCTGGATGTGCACCTCGTCGATCAGACCGGCGTCGAGGCACTGCTGGGCGACGTTCGGCCCGCCGACGCCCACGATCCTGTCGCCGGCGACCGCCTTGGCCTGGGCGACCGCGATCTCCACCCCGTCGGTAACGAAGGTGAGCGGCGCGTCGTCCCGGGGCCAGCCGTCGGGGACGCTGTGGCTCACCACGAACACCGGCACGCCCAGCGGATGGCTGCCGCCCCAGCCGCCCGTGTGGTCGAACATCCGCCTGCCCGCCAGCAGCGCGCCGGCGCTGTCGATGACCTCGCGCAGGTACCCGGCGCTGGCCGGCGTCGTGTGGGACACCATGTCGTTGCCCGGCCACCGCACGTCGACGTCGCCGTGGCCGTACCAGTCGAACAGCGGTCCCACCGCGTCGGACGGGTCGGCGACGAAGCCGTCCAGCGACATCGAGAAGCTCGCGATCACAGTTGCCACGCGCGCTCCATCTCCGGTCTCGTGCGGACGCCGCCTATGACAGCGTGACGGCGGCGAACTCATCGGTGTCACCCGCCGGGCATCGCCGCAGTGGCGGCCGCTGCCCTGCCCGCCGAGCGCAGGCACGAGCACGCGGCGCCGGCGCCCGGCGGCGCCGGGCGCTCACCGCAAGAGGGACGACTCCGGCGTCGACGGCCGACCGTCCCGCTGGGTCAGTCGGTGTCGTCCAGCCGCCTGGCCAGCGAGTCGACGATCCCGCCGATGGCGTCGTCGTCGAGGCCGTCGCCCGTGATCTCCACGCTGTGCAGGCGCCCGTCCTCGTGCCAGGACATGCTGATCGAGCGGCGGCGGTCACGCGACAGCCACGACCGGAAGAACTCGACGGCTGCGGTCAGGACACCGGCCGACCCCAGCGCGAGGATGATCGACTCGGGATCGGCCTTGGCGAGCGGTGGGGGTCGATGGTGCGACACCACGTCGCCGGCCTGCCGGCGCAACCCGGCGGCGAACGCGGCGTAGCCGTCGTCGACCTCGTCGTCCGGGTCGAAGAGGCGCAGCGTTACCGCCACCTGCTCGGCCATCGACCTCGTCCCCCTGCGCCGCGGCTCCGACTCCGACTCCGACTCCGCCGGCCGACGTTAGACGAGGCCGCGCCGGCCGACGTCAGGATTCCAGCAACCCCGGGAGGAGGCGCTCCTCGTGGACGACGAGCCTGTGCTGATCGAAGGTGGAGCGGAGCGCCGGGTTCCACGGCGTGGACGGGGCAGCCTCGGGGTCGACCGGTAGGTCGACCCCCTCTGCCTCGGCGCCGGCGATCGCCGCGAGGTAGTCGGCGGCATCCATGCGCCAGGGCGTGAGGCCAAGCCGGGCCATCCTGGCGCAGATCGCCAGCCCGGCCGCGTCCATGTCGCCGTGGTAGCGCAGCGTCGCACCCGCGGCCACGAGCTGGTCGACGAGCAGGCGCACGGCCCCCGAGGGGTTGCCGCTGGTGGCCACGACCGGCGTCGCGATGGCGAGCTGCGCCGCCGCCTCGACCACCCGCGGGTTCTCGACGACCAGGATGTCCGCGCCCGGCACCACCGAGACGGGATGCCGCCGGAGGGCGAACTGCGTGAGGTGCAGCGGCAGGCCCAGCGCCGTGGCCTGCGCCACCAGCGGCGCCAGTGGCGAGCCGCCGGCCACGGGCAGGCGCCAGGTCAGCGCCGGCCCCGACGTGAGGTCGAGGTGGGCGCCCGCCCGCTCCCACAGGTCGCGGGCCTCGGCGCCTCCCTCACGGTGCGCGAGTGCACGGGTGGCGGCCGCCTCGAGCCGCGTGCCGGTGTCGAGCGCGTGCGCCGAGCCGAACAGGCGGGCGGCGAGGTCGACCCGGCTCGCCGGCGCCGGGCGGGCAGGCCCCCGGGCCGCCGGGTCCGAACTGGCCTCGAGCGCGTCGAGCAGCGCTCGCACCGAACGCACCAGGCCCGCGGCGGCCTCGGCGTCGAGACCCCGCAGGCCACCGGTGCGGATCACCTCGTCGATCCAGTCGCCCCGCCACGGCTCGGGCCAGCGGTCGGCCTCGGCGCGGGCCGCCTCACGTGCGGCCGCCGCCACCCGCCGCTCCGCACGGCGCCGGGCGGCCGAGTCGCAGACCGGATGGCCGAGCGCGGCCAGCGCCCCGGGGAGGTCGTCGCCGACACCCAGGTCGCGCAAGCCCCGCTCGAGGGCGGCGAGGTCGACGGTCAACCCCGGACGCCGGCCGATCACCGCCTGCAGGGTGAGGCGGGCCCCCGACGGCAGATCCGGCAGCCGGAGACGACCCCGGTTGTCGACCCCGTGCCGCTCCAGGCGCTCGCGGACCGCGGCCCAGACCGGCGCCAGGCCGGGAGCGGCGAGGGACGGGCGGGCCGCCGCCGGGCTACTCACCACAGCGCCCCCTCGGCGGCGTCGGGCTCGGGCTTGGCGGTCTCGACGGGACGGAACCGGGCCGCCGCCGGCAGGATGCGGACCACCCGGGCCGGACCGGCGTTCCGGCCCGCATCGGCCGGCGCGCCGTCCCCGACGGCATCCGCCGCGCCACCGGCCGGCGCCGGGCCCGGCCCATGGTCACCACCCGTGCCCTCGACCCGCTCGGCCAGCCGGAGCGCCACCAGCAGGTCGACCACGTGGCCGGCCAGCTTGTCGGGCGACGCCACCAGGTCGTTGGCCCAGCGCCGGGCGTTGCGCTCGGCCAGGGCGCCGACGTGCGCGGTGACCTCGGCCATCGTCACCGGGCGGTCCGCGTCGCCGCCACCATCGCCCGGCCCCGAGCGGGCGAGCCGGTCGAGCAGCAGCACCGCCGCGTGCCCCACCGTGCCCGTGGTGGGGAAGCGCCGGCCTGCCAGCGCGCCCGTCGGGTCGATCGCGGCCACGCCCTCGGCCCGCGCCTCGAGCACCAGCCCGAACATCTCGTCGAGCATCCGCTCCTCGTCGCCCAGCCGGCGGCGCAGCTCGCCCCACTCGCCCTCGTCGAGGTCGTCCCGGTAGACGACCGGCTCCTCGACCAGCCGGCTGCGCAGCCACTGGCGGGTCGCCGACCGGCGATCGGCACGTTCGAGCAGCGACGTCGCGTCCGGTGCCCCGACCAGCGTGGGGAGCGGCAGCAGGGCGATGCGGTCGGGCCGCACCTTGAGCACCGCGTCGGCCGTGTCGTCGGTGGCGTAGGCGTCGACGTGGGCGTGCAGCTCGGCGGCCAGGCCGTGGTCGATCATCCACCGGAGCACGGCCACCAGCGCCCGGCGTTCGGTGGCGTCGCCAGACAGCGCGATGTCGGCCTCGGCCGCGGCGGATCGCACGTTGTCGACCAGGTCGCGCAGGCTGATCACCGCGGGGCCCGCAGCGGTCGCGGCCAGGACCAGGGCCAGCAGCACGTGCTCGAGCTGGTGCAGGGCCCGGCCGGACCCGGCGCGCAGCGGGCGGTGGTCGACCAGCGCCGTGGTCTTGAACAGGCGGGCCGAGTCCGCGTCGACGTGGAGCCGGTAGCCGAGGCGCTGGGTGAACCATCGGTCGAGCTCGGCCTCGTGCCGGCGGATCAGGCGGAACGTGTCGGGGTCGTCCTCGAGGCACGTCAGCGGGTGCTGCACGAGGTGGCGGGCCGCCACGCGCCGCTCGACCGCCGCCTGCGGGTCACCCGACATCGGCCGGCACTCCGTCGGCAGGGTCGGCGGCGCTCGTAGTCGCCGCGTCGGTCACGGTCACCGCCGCCGAGGCGCGCGTGGCGCTCGAACCCGTCGCCGCCCCCGGCTCGGCCGACGACGACGCCGATGCTGGCGCCGACGCCGATGCTGGCGCCGACGCCGACGCCGATGCTGGCGCCGACGCCGACGCCGACGCCGCGTCCGTCGTCGCCGCCCCCGGTTCGGGCGACGCCGACGCCGGCGCCAGCCTCGCCGGCGCCACCGCGGCCCCTGCGCCGGGATCGTCGCCCGCCCGGGTCATCCGGATGCGCAGGCCCCGCAGGGACAACGTGCCCGCTGGGGACGAGACCGTCGTGTCCCGCCCCGGGGTGCGCTCGACCGTGCAGCGGACCGTGCCGTCGACCCTCGTGTGCGTGCGGTCGCGCACCCCCATCCGGTGCAGCGTGCCGCCCACCAGGTGCTGCAGGCGGGCGAGGGCCGCCGGTGACAGCGTCCGCCCGTCGACGTCGGCGCCTAGTAGCAGCTCGGCATCCACTCGGCGGGCGGCGTCCAACTCGCGGGCGCGGCGCTGCCGCAGCGCCTGCTGCTCGCGCGTCCGGTCGCGCACCGGCGACGCCCGCCCCCGGTTGGTGGTGTCGCCCCGCTCGCGCAGCGACACGGGCACCGGCGCGCGCGGCGCCCGCCACCACGGTGTCGCCGTGCTGACCGGGTCGCCGGCGTCGTCGGCGGCCACGCCCCAGTGGTTGGTGGGGTGCAGGCCGAAGGCTGCCGCCGCCAGCCGGGGGACCTCGGCCGGGGCCGCCGCGGCGAAGAACCCGGCCAGGCGCAGAAAGTCGGCCCGGCGCGACGACGCGCCGATGCCCACCCGCGACAGGCGGGCGAGGTTGAGCGTGAGGGTGCGGATGGCCGACACCGCCTCGCGGCCCAGCCGCTCGATGCGCGACGACCGCCCGCCCCGGTCGACGAACCACCCGACGAGCAGGTCCCAGTCGTCGACGGTCGACCCCGGCATGCGGGTGACCGCCACCGCGGCGGCGAGACCGGCGTCCTCGACCCGGGCGGCGAGCCCCCGGTTGGCCCGCTCGACGATCATCGGCACCCGCGGTTCGAGCGCGGCGAGCAGCCGGCCGATCGGGCGCGACGTGCGCTCGATCTCGTCCAGCCGCTCGGCCACGTAGCCCACCAGCACCTCGGCGAAGAACCGGAACTCGTCGGGCGAGAGGTCGTAGCGGCTCTGCCACTGGTTGATGGCGGCGAAGAACTGGCTGATCTCGCTAGTGAACGCCTCGTGGGGGTCGAACACGGCGCGGACCAGGTCGGCCAGCGCGACCGTGTCGAGGTGGGCCACGTCGGCGGCGTCGAGGACCCGCAGCGCGTCGTGCAGCGCCCGCAGCCTGCTGGTGGACACGTCGCGCACCTCGTCGACCCGGCGGAGCACGCCCTCGACCAGCTCGTGCACCTCCTGGCCCGCCCGGGTGACGAGGTAGCGGTTCCGGCGGCGGTAGTAGTCGGCGATGCTCGTCGGGTTGCCCACCGCGGACGACACGGTGAGGTTGCCCCACCGCTTGAGGCTCTCCAGCCGGTCGCCGACGACCGCGGGGTCGAGATCGAGGCCGCCGTCCGCCAGCCGGGCCGCGACCTCCTCGGGCGTGAACTCCGAGAAGAACGTGCCGGCGAACACCCCCATGATCGCCCGGTACTCGCGCCACTCGTCGCCGGCGACGTAGCGGAACAGCCGGCGGGCGGCGTCGTCGGCCTCCTCGCCGAGCTCCCCGACGTCGCGGTCGACCGGGAGACCCGTCCCGGGGTCGCGGCTCACGCCACCTCCGCCCGCGCCGTGCCGTCCCAGTGCGAGTGCTCGAGCACGATCACGCCCAGGTCCGCGTCGCGCAGCACCTCGGTGATGGCCAGCTCGGGCACCGTCGCGTGGGTGCCCCACAGGCGCTCGCTGGTGGCGATGAAGTCGAGGTCGAGCTGGACGAGCAGGCCGAACAGCTTGGCGTGGTTGTCCTCGGACACCTTGGCGAACGCGTCGTCGAGCAGCACGAACCGGGGCGCCGCCGGCTCGGACTCGGCCAGCGCGTCGCACGACGCGGCCACCGCTGCGAACAGCGGCAGGTACGACACCATCTTCTTCTCGCCCTCCGACAGCGCCGTGCGTCGCGTGAGCCTCTCGTCCGACCGGCCGGGCCGCCGCAGGATCACGCCCATGCGGTACCAGGCCCGGTAGTCGAGCACCCGGGCGATCAGCTCGCGGTAGGGCGCCTCGGGATCGTCGCGGCGGGCCTCGGCGATGCGGGCGGACAGCGCGGCGGTGAGCGCCCGGTCCTCGTCGACGGTGCGCAGGTCGGGCGGCTTGGCGAGCAGCGCGATCGTGTCGGCGAGGCCGGCGTCGAGGTCGTCGCGCCGGGCCCAGCGCAGCGTCACGCCGATGCCGTGCGACGTCGTCACGCTGTCGAGCCGGCGGTTCATCAGGTCGACCAGCTCGCGGGCGGCGTGCAGCTTCTCGGCCACCTCGCGGGCGATGAGCCCCTGCAGCAGGTTGCGCAGGGCCTGGTCCTGCTTCGCGGACAGCAGGCCGGCCATGCTGCGGAGCTGGCCGTGCACCCGGGTCGACGCCTCGCGCAGCGGCATGCGCCCGAGGGGCCCGGTCACCTCGACGGTCAGGGGCAGGGCGTCGTCGGGCTGGCGGTCCTCGGCGTCCCAGCCGGCGCCCAGCGCGTCGCGCCGCTGCCGGAGCGACTGGCGCACTCCGTCCGCACTCGTCGGCCCCCGGTCGGGCGGGGGGATCCGGGCGACGATCGCGTCGGCCAGGGTGCGGGCGCCGCCGGGGCTCTCGTAGACGGCGGGGAAGGCCGGGACGTCGGCGGGACCGTCCGCGGGGGCGTCGCCCGCGTCGGGCCGGCCGGCGCGGTCGCCGTGTCTCGCGGGATCGCCGGCCGACCCCCGATGGTCGCCGTCGCCGACGCCCTCGCCGCCGGACCCCCCGAGGCCGTCCTCGCCGACGTCGGCGCCGGCGACCGCAACCGGATCGTCGCCGACCGCCGAGGCCACCAGGCCCGGCACGGCGAGGACGCGTCGCAGCTGCCCGAGCGCGGACACGCACCGCTGCTCGGCCCCGCCCCGGGCATCGTCGGCGCGCCGCAGGTCGCCGGCGCAGGTCGCCACCGCGGCGACGGCGTCGACGTGCCGGTTGCGGGCGGCCTCGAGCCGGTCGCCCGTCGCCTCGAGATCGGCCTCGCTGACGGCGATGGCGGCGACGATCTCGTCGTACTCGATGCCGACGGCGTCCTCGAGCGTGGCCAGCTTCATCGCCACCGGCTCGCGCCGGCGCTCCAGGTCGGCGTGGTTGCGCTCGCTGCGCGCCTCGTCGTCGACCGCCTGCTGCCAGGCGTCGCCCTGGCGGGCCCAGGCCGCCACCGCCCGGACCAGGGCGGCGACGGCGCTGTCGATGCGGTCGCAACCGGCGGTGACCTCGCGGATCGTGTCGGCCACCCGGTCGAGCCCCGGCCAGTCGGGCGGCAGCGACTGGGTCGAGGCGACGCGGCGGCTGGCGTCGACCGCGTCGGCGTGCGCGGCGTCGGCCGACCGGCGGTCGTCGCGCCGGCGGTCGAGCGTGGCGCGGGCGCCGTCGAGGGCGAGCTCGGCGTGGCCGGCCCGCACGAGCGCGTCGGCGACCGGTGCGGGCGAGGGCAGCACCCGGCGGATCGCCACGGCCTCGGCGGCCAGCTCGCCCCGCCGGACACGCTCGGCGTCGGTGCCCGCCACGGTACGGCGGGCCTCGACCAGCGCCGCCTCGGCCTCGGCCCGCTGCCGGGCCAGGGCGGCCCGCCGGGCGGTGACGCCGATGTGCTCGGCCCTGTCCTTGGTGTGGCGGCCCCGCAGCACACCCGTGCGGAAGCGGCCGTCGCTGGTCACGACGGTGCGGTCGCTGCCTGCCGCCAGGTCGTCGGGGCGGGTCGAGATGCCGTCGAGCACCCGGGCGACCGCGGCCGGGTCGACGGTGGGCGCGAGGTCGTCGGGCACGGTGACGGTGAGCAGCGTGGCGAGCGGGGCCGGGACGGGCGGCGACGTCCCGGCGACCAGTTGGCCGTCGGCGAGGGTGAGCGACCCGTCGGGTGTCAGCTCGGCGCCGAGCAGCCCGGCCGCCTCCATCGCCGCCTCCAGCCGGGCGCGGGCACGCTCGTCGACCTCGGGCCGGAAGTCGATCAGGTCGGCCAGGCACGCCCCGCGGTCGGGGCGCTGCCAGGCGCCCGCGGGCGGGTCGGGCAGCGTGCGGGCCCGCAGCTCGGTCACGCGGGCGTCGAGCTCGTCGACCACCGACTGCTCGGTGGCACGCCGGGCGTCGAGCGCGGCCGCGATGCGCTGGTGGTGGTCGACGGTGGCCTGGGCGACGTCGGTCAGCGCATCGGTGACGGCGTCGCGCTCGCCGGCGAGGTCGGGCACGGCCAGCACGCCGGGGTCGACCGGCGTGAGCCCCTCGGCACGGCGGTGCGCGTCGAGCCGCCCGGTCCAGGCCCCGAGCGCCTCGCGCCAGCCCTCGACCGCCCGGTCGGCGTCGGTCCGCGCCGCCGTGAACGTCGCGAGGGCCGCCCGCTCAGCGGCCTCGGCGTCGGCGACGTGGCGCTCGGCCACATCGAGGGCGGTGGCCGCCCGGTCGACGCCGTCGAGCGCGGCCCGCACCTCGCGCACGTCGTCGCGGCGGCCCCGGGCCGCCGCCCGCACGTCCGCGAGGCGGGCGCGCAGCGGGTCGGCGTAGACGGCACCCGCGGGCAGGCCCACGTCGCCCGTCGCGTCGCCGGTCGCCGGTCGCCTGGTCGGCACCGCGGGCGCGTCGGGCGCCTGGACGGCCAGCCCGGCGAGGACGGCGAGGCGGCCGAGGTCGGACAGGGCATCGCGGAGCGTCGCCAGGTCGGACTCGGCGTCGTCGCGGGCGCCGGCCAGCGCCTCGCGTGCGCCGGCGGCACGCTTCGCCCGCTCGGCGACCTCGTCGACCGCCGCGGCGACCTGGCGGTCGAGGTCGACGACGTGGGCGCGCAGGTCGGTCAGCTCGGCACCCGCCTGGTAGGCGTCGCGGGACGTGAGGGCGTCGACCTCGGTGCGGAGCCGCCGCTCGTCGGCGCCGAGCCGGTCGATCTCCTGCTGCGCCCGGTCGCGCACGCCCTCCGCGGCGGTCAGCGCCTCGCGAGCCCGGGTCTCGGCGCGCTGCCGGGCTCGATGGTCGTTCACGAGACCCGCCAGGTCGCCGGCCCGGTGGTGCAGCTCGGCGCGGGCGTAGGCGCGGTACACGGCGTCGAGCGCGTCGAGAGCGCCGGCGGTGCGGGTGAGGTCCTCGACGTTGCGGCGATGCTCCTCGAGGTCTTCCAGCGGCTGGGCGGCGTCGTCGAGGGCCGCCTCGGAGAGCTGCGGGAGCGCGTCGGTGAGGTAGGTGGGCAGGTCGAGGTCGATCCTGTCGCCCACTCGGGGGTTGCGGACCACGTGCAGCAGGCGGAGGTGCTGGTCGAGGTCGGCGCCGCCGTAGAGCCGGCTGCGGACCTCGGCCCGGTAGGCGGCGCGCTGGTCGTGGGTGAACACGGCGTTGGGGCCCAGCGCGGCCCGCAGCGCGTCGGCGCCGAGCGGGGTGCGGGCCTCGACGAGGGCCAGGTCGACGCCCGGCCGGCGGTCGGTGACGAACCACCAGGTCGTCACCCGGTCGGTCGACCGGTTGGCCCGGATGCCGCAGCCGCAGGTGAGGTAGCGGTCACCGCAGCGCAGCTCGATCCACAGGTAGCCGACCGGCTGCTGCTCGTCGCGCCCCGACAGCATCCACGACCGCAGCACGCCCGACTGCTCGCCGGCCGCGTCGATGCGCCGCGTGTCGGCCTCGAGCAGGAACGGCAGCAGCATGTTCATGGCCGTCGACTTGCCCGACCCGTTGACCCCCCGCAGCAGCAGCCGGCCGCCGGCGAAGCGCAGGATCTCGTCGCCGTACTGGTAGACGTTGGTGATCCCGGCCCGGTGGAGCACCCAGCGATCGGCCATCGCCACCAGGCTAGAGAACCTGCCGCCGGGCACCGGACACCTCGGCTGTCGCCGTCGACGTGCGGCGGCACGGGATGCGTTCCATCAGTTGGACGCTACGAGCTCGGTATGACAGCGAAGCCGACCGATGCTCCCCTCGGCCGTAGGGCGCCATTCGGCGGCCGGGCTAACCCTGCGACGTCGGTTCCCGGAGCACCGGCGCTTTGGTCGTCGCCGCCCGCGCGATCAGCGACACTGCGTGCCCCAACCCGGGCAACGCGGCGATCTCCCGAGCGACCGCACCGGCGTTGGCGCGATAGGACCCGACGTCGAGCACCTCGGCGAGGGCACCTCGAATCGAGGCGACGGACACCTCGTCGCCCTGCAGGCACCGCGCCACGCCCCGGTCGGCACAGAGCGGGCCGTTCCAGACCTGGTCGGCGCCCTGCGGCAGGATGACCATCGGCAGGCCACAGGTCAGCGTCTCCATGATGGCGCCCGATCCCCCGTGGCAGACGACGGCGTCGCAGAGGGGCAGCACCAGCGACTGCGCCAGGTAGCGCTCGACGTGGACGTTGGGCGGCTGGTGACCGAGCTCGGCCGGGTCCAGGTTGCGTCCGACGGTCACGACCAGCTCCAGTGGCTCGTTCCGGAGCGCCTCGAGGACCGGGGCGAACATCTCCGGGGAGTTGAACGCCGTGCCGAAGGTGACGTACACGACCGGTCGGTCGCCGAGCCCCCGCGTCCAGCTCGGCAGGGCGCCGGGGTCTGCTCCGTCGAAGTTCACGGGCCGAATGGCGTGTGCCGTCTCGACCGCGCGGATCTCGGGCGGCTGAAGGCTCGGCGGGCAGCGGTCCAGGTAGAGGTAGCGGAACAGGCCGGCATGCGCAGGCTGCTCGAGTCCGTACCGCTGCCACACGGGGGCGAACCACGCCTCGATGCTCTCCATCATCCACGGGGGCCGCATGGTTCCGACTCGTGTAGACGCTCGGCACGCCGCGCAGGTCGGCCGGGACGCCGGCGGCGGCCACGGTGTGGTCGTGGACGAACACGTCCGGTTCGAGCTCCTCGGACATGGCCAGCAAGCTGTCGATCGCCGGTCCGCCGAAGGACCGGAAGGGCGGCGGGTCGCTGGGCGGCCCGACCGAGCGGGCGTCGATGCCGAGGCGCCGGACCTCCTCCACGACGTCCCCGGTCGTCGCCACGGTGACGGTGTGGCCGGCCGCCTCGAGGGCCCGCGCCAGCGGGATCCGCGGGTGCAGGTGCCCCTAACCGACGGCGTGACCAGGATCGTCCGCACGCCGCCATCCTGACCGACATCCCGCCGGTCAGCGGGCGAGCCGGTCCGTCCCCGCCCTGCGGCGGCGGCTCGGCGGCCCGATCTCGATGTCGAGGTCGGCCGGGTCGGCGCCGTCGAGCCCGTCGAGGCCCTCCTCGTCCGAAAGGGGCGTGGCCTCCCACGTCTCGGCCGTCGCGCCGGCGTCGCCGCCCGGCAGACCCGGCAGGCCCGCCAGGTCGCCCGGCCGGATGCCCCGGTCCTCGAGCGTCGTCCACAGCGTGCTGAGCGCGCCCTCGGGGTCGAGGTTGAACTCGGACTCGCGCACCCGCCAGAACCGCCACCCGGCCCGGCGCAGCTCCAGCTCGCGGTCCAGGTCGGCGAGCTGGTCCTCGCGGCGGGTGTGCCAGTGGTCGCCGTCGCACTCGACCGCCAGGCGGCCCCGGGCCCCGCTGACCACCAGGTCGATGCGCCGGCCGTTGACCTCGACCTGCGGCGTCACGTGGAAGCCCCGGTCGCGCAGCGCGAGGAACACCCGCTGCTCGAACGTCGACTCGAACGGGTCGCGCCGCTCGGCGTCCCACGTCAGGTCGTCGAACGTGTCGACCGCCAGCGGCGCCGGCGGGTTCAGCATGTACGCGAGCAGCGACCGGCGCAGGTCGGTGGGCGACAGCTGGTCGAGCGCGACCGAGTGGAACAGCCACATCTGGTCGCGGGCCCGGCTGGCCGCCACGTTGAAGCGGCGCTGCCACTCGCGGGCCGTCACCGCCCGCCGGCGATCGGCGACGACCAGCGACAGGAACACCACGTCGCGCTCGTCGCCCTGGAAGTCGGGCGGGGTGCCGACCCGCAGGCGGCGGCGCTCCCACTCCTCGGGCGCGACCCGCTGCTGCAGCATGTCCTCGATCAGCCGCACCTGCCCGCTGCCCTGCAGCACGACCACGCCGAGCGTCCTGCCCTCGTAGGCGGGATCGTCGAGGCAGGCAAGCAGCTTCTCGACCAGCGCCTCGGCCTCGGCCGGGTTGTGCATC
>Ga0299913_10003181_pt1 | contig 13331 bp, 9 predicted proteins | sample RVTome_9_FD_201360 | JGI IMG/M metagenome (GOLD analysis project Ga0299913, IMG submission 201360) | Soil microbial communities from uranium-contaminated site in the Upper Colorado River Basin, Wyoming, United States - RVT155D38 (version 2) ... | reverse complement strand
CGCCCGCTCGCCGGATCGCCGCCTGGGCCGCGGCAACCCGGGCGATCGGCACCCGGTAGGGAGAGCAGCTGACGTAGTCGAGGTCGATGCCGTCGAAGAAGCGGATGCTCACCGGGTCGCCGCCGTGCTCGCCGCAGATCCCGCACCCCAGGTTCGGGTTGGCCTCGCGGCCGCGCCGGACGCCGATCTCGACCAGTTCGCCCACCCCGGGGACGTCGAGGGTCTCGAACGGGCTGCGGTCGACGATCCCGTGCTCGAGGTACGCGGGGAGGAAGCTGCCCTCCACGTCGTCGCGCGAGAGCCCGATGGTCGTCTGGGTCAGGTCGTTGGTCCCGAACGAGAAGAAGTCCGCGTGCTCGGCGATCTGCCCCGCCATCAGGCAGGCGCGCGGCAGCTCGATCATCGTCCCGACCGAGTAGGGCACCTCGGCCCCGGCCTCGCGGGCCGCTTCGTCGGCGGCGGCGGCCATGGCCTCGCGAAGCTCGGTCAGCTCCTTCTCGTAGGCCACCAGGGGCAGCATGATCTCGACGTGGGGCGAGTCGCCGGCGCGCGCGGCGTCGGCGGCGGCGGCGATCACCGCGCGCACCTGCATCTCGTAGATCTGCGGATACAGCACCCCGAGGCGGATCCCGCGAGTCCCGAGCATCGGGTTCGCCTCCTGCAGGTCCTCGACGATCTCGGCTGCCTGCCTCGCGCGGGGAAGGCGATCGGCGGTCGGCTCGCGCTCGTACCTGCGGACCTCGGCCTCGAAATGCTCGAGCGGGAGGAACTCGTGGAGCGGCGGGTCGAGCAGCCGAACCGTCACCTCGAGCCCGCGCATCTCGTGCAGGATCGCGACGAAGTCGGCGCGCTGAAGCTCGCCCAGCGCCGCCAGTGCCTCCTCGAACTCCCGCTTCGCGTTCTTGCGCTCGAGCCCGGCGTCGAACCCGTGCTCTTCGGCGCCGGCGCGGGAGCGGCGCCAGCGCTCGGCGGCGACGAACATGCTCCGCACCAGCTCGGCGCGATCGGCGCCGAGGAACATGTGCTCGGTGCGGCAGAGGCCGATGCCCTCGGCGCCGAGCTGCCTGGCCTTGGCTGCGTCGTTGGCGGTGTCTGCGTTCGCGCGCACGCCGAGGTCGCGCAGCTCGTCGGCCCAGACCAGGATCTCCTCGAACTCGGGGCTGACCTCGGGCTCGACCAGCGCCACCTCGTCCAGGGTGACCGCGCCGGTCGAGCCCTCGATCGCGATCGTGTCCCCCGCGCGCAGCTCGACCTCGCCGACCCGGACCGCCCCGGCCTCGTCGTCGATCCGGATCGCGGAGGCGCCGGCCACGCACGGGCGGCCCATCCCGCGAGCGACCAGGGCCGCGTGCGAGGCCTTGCCGCCCTCGGAGGTGAGGATGCCGCGAGCGGCATGGAACCCGGCGACGTCCTCCGCCTGGGTGAAGCGCCGCACCAGGATCACGTCCTCGCCCGCCTCCGCCCGCTCGACGGCGTCCTCGGCGCTCAGGGCGATCACGCCGCGAGCCGCTCCCGGCGATGCCGCCACCCCGCTGGTGAGCGGCTCGTAGGAATCGTCGGGATCGAAAACGGGGTGAAGGAGCGCGTCGAGCCCGGCGGCGTCGATCGTGAGCAGGGCCCGCTCCCTCGACAGCATGCCCTCGGTCACGGCATCGCGAGCGAAGCGCACCGCGGCCTGCGCGGGGCGCTTGGCGCTGCGGGTCTGCAGGAGGTAGAGGCGCCCCTCCTCGATCGTGAACTCGACGTCCTGCATGTCGCCGTAGTGCGCCTCCAACCGGGACAGGTCGTCGAGGATCTGCGCGTGCGCCCCGGGCAGGCGCTCGCGGAGGGCCGAGAGATCCTCGGGGTCGCGCACCCCCGAGACGACGTCCTCGCCCTGGGCGTCGACCAGAAAGTCGCCCGACGGAGTCGGCTCGCCCGTGCGCTCGTCGCGGCTGAAGGCCACGCCGGAACCCGAGGAATCGCCGCGGTTGCCGTAGACCATCTGCTGAACGCTCACCGCCGTCCCCCACGAGTTGGGGATGCCCTCGATCCGCCGGTAGGCGCGGGCGCGCTCGCCGTTCCAGGAATCGAACACGGCCCGGATCGCCTGCCGGAGCTGCGCCCGCGGATCGATCGGAAAGGGCTCGCCGGCCTCGCTTTCGAACAGCTGCATGAAGGACTCGCCGAGCGCGCGCAGGTCGTCGGGGCCCAGGTCCGTGTCGGCCGCGACGCCGCGCTCACCCTTCGCCGCGTCCAGCGCCTCCTCGAAGCGCTCCCCCGGGATGCCGCGGACGACGTTGCCGAACATCTGCACGAACCGGCGGTAGGAGTCCCAGGCGAAGCGCTCGTTCCCGGTCGCGCGGGCGAGGCCCTCGACCGAGTCGGGGTTGAGCCCGAGGTTGAGCACCGTCTCGAGCATGCCCGGCATCGAGATCCGGGCGCCCGATCGCACCGAGACCAGCAGGGGGTCGCCGGCCGCCCCCAGCCGCTTTCCGGCCCGCTCCTCGAGCCTCGCCAGCGCCGCCGTCACCTCCTCGTCGAGCCCCTCGGGCTCCACCCCGCCCGCCTCCATGTAGGCGACGCAGGCCTCGGTGGTGATCGTGAACCCTCCAGGCACCCGCTCGGCGCCGAGCACCCGTGTCATCTCCGCGAGCCCGGCCCCCTTTCCGCCGAGCAGCTCGCGCATCTTGCGCGAGCCCTCGGAGAAGTCGTATACCCACCTCATCGCGCTGAAGCGGGAGCGACGGGACTCGAACCCGCGGCCTCCGGCGTGACAGGCCGGCGCTCTAACCAACTGAGCTACGCCCCCTGGTCTGCCGGCGTTCCGGTCGGGGCCAGGGGCCCGCGGCTGATGATAGGGCCGCCGATAGCGTCCGGGCGGTGACGCTTCTCACCTAGGGCGAGCTTCGGACCCTGATCGGCTGACCGCGACCTCGGCGAACGACGTCGCCAGGTACGCCGGCAGGAACCAGACGACATAGAAGTAGAACCAGTGGGTCGCGCCCGCCTGCACGGCGACGATCACCGCCGCGGCCAGTCCGGCAACCTGGACGACCGACTTCGTCCGCGGCCGCAAGGCGACGACGAGAGCGAGAGCCACCGCGCCCCCGCGGACCACGGTCTGCAGGATGTCCAGCGACGGGGCCAGCCCCCAGGCGCTGAACGGCGAGCTGCGGTCGGCCTGGTAGCCGAGGGTGCGGTCGTAGATCTCGCGGATCCCGCCGTCGGGAAGGAAGGGAAGGAACAGCGCCAGCGCCAGCGCGGCGAACACGGCCGAGAAGACGATCGCGCCGCGCCGATCGCGCAGGCCGCCCGCGGTGGCGAACAGCGGAGCCAGCGCCGCGGTGCCGAGCTTCGCCGCCGCGCCGGCGACCAGCGCGACGCCGCGCCCGGCGGGCGAGCGCAGGGCCACGAGCGCCCAGGTGACGCTGGCCGCGACCAGGCCGTCGTTGACGTTGGCGTTCATCGCGTAGAGCGTCCAGGGACAGGCGAGCCAGGCGAACGCCAGGGCGACGCCGAGGGCGCGGCCTTCGGCGCCCGGCCGAAGCCGTCTGCCGAGGAGCACCAGGCCGAGCACGGTGAGCAGGTCGAAGCCGATCGCGGCGGCATGGGCGGCGGGCACGTCATCCCACTCGCCCTCCCACGGGAACGCCGCCTCGAACGGCACGTACGCGAGGTAGTTGGCCGGCCCGTAGACATCGCCGCGGAGGTCGAGCCCGGCGTTGAACCCGCCGTCGTAAAGGCCCTCTCCGTCGCCGATGCGGTCGGCGCCGGCCACACCCGCCACGCCGACGTCGATCACGCGCGAGTCGGCCACGTTGAGGGCGATCCGCCCCCCGGCGAGCAGCACCGCCGCGATCGCCAGCCAGCGCACCGGAGCCCAGCCCAGAAGCGGCCCCTCACGCGTGCGCGGGCGTACGCCGGCGAGCAGCATGCGGGCGAAGACGTACGCGAGCACCGGGTAAGTGAGCGCGACCGAGGCGGTGATCTCACCCCGGTTGAAGAAGAGCAGCGAGGCGCTCAGCGCGACGAGCGCCAGCAGGTCGAGATGCAGGAGCCGCCCGGGGCGCCGGGGGTCGAAGAACGGCGCCACGAACAGGACGCAGAGGGGGATCCACACCCACGGCGAGCTCACGGCCTGGGCGACGGCGCCGTCGTAGCCGCGCGCCAGCTCGGTGCCTACCTGGTGGTCTCGCCAGGCCTCGAGTACCGTGCCCGTGCGGTCGTCGATCGCGACCCGGGCGACCTCCTCGCCGTCGGCGACGAAGCTCACCTGCCACCGGCACGGGCCCTGGGTGAAGGCGCGCGGCTGCGCCGCGGGCGCATCGGCCAGCTCCTCGCCGACCGCCGTGGTCGTCCTTGCGACCGCTATGGCCTCCGCCGCCCGAAGCTCGTAGCCGTTCGGCGCCCGCTCGCCCGCGACGGGCTCAAGCGGCGGTACCGGGATGCCGCCGAACGGCGGCTGCTCGGCCGGGCGGTAGGCGTCCGCCGCACACGGGGAAACCTGCGCCCCGGCGGCGGATGGCGAGGGCGACAGCAACGAGAGAGCGGCGGCGAACGCGGCCGCCGCGTAGCGCACATGCCTCATCGAGCCGGCGACTCTAGGGCGATATCGGGCGCTTGGTCACCCGGACCGGCTATGGCCGGCTTGAGCGTCCGGCCGATCGCTCGCCACTCGCCGCCTCGAGCGGGCTGCCCAGGAGGCCGGCGTTGAGGAGCAGCGCGTCGGCCTCGGACGCCGAGAGCGGCGGCGACAGCAGGTTGCCCTGGCCCAGCTCGCAGCCCAGCTCGACCAGGCGCAGACGCTGCTCCTCTCGTTCGATCCCCTCGGCGACCGCCCGCAGGTCGAAGGCGTCGGCGAGGTCGATCATCGCGCGCAGCAGGGCGGGCTCCCTGCCGGGCCCTGCGATCTCGGCGACGAAGCTGCGATCGATCTTAAGGTTGTCGAGCGGGAACCGGCGCAGGTGGGTGAGGGACGAGTAGCCGGTGCCGAAGTCGTCGATGGCGAGGTCCACGCCGAGGTCCTTGAGTTGCTCCAAACGCCGCACGCAGGCATCGGTGTCCTCCATCAGCGACGACTCGGTGATCTCGAGGGTGAGCCCGTCGGGGTCGAGCTGGGCCGCCTCGAGCGCCTCGGCGACCTCGCCCACGAGGGAGCTCTCGCGAAGCTGGGCGGCGGAGATGTTGACGCCGATCTGGAGCCCCTCGACGGCGGGGTAGCGGGCTCGCCAAAGCGCCCCCTGCTGGCAGGCGGATCGAAGCACCCATCGGCCGACCGCATGGATCTGGCCGCTCTCCTCGGCCAGCGGGATGAACCGCTCCGGCATCACGAGACCCCGGGTGGGGTGGCGCCAGCGCAGGAGCGCCTCGAGGCCGCCGAAGGCTCCGGTGCGAAGGTCGAAGATCGGCTGGTAGACGAGCGCCAGCTCGCCCCGCTCGATCGCCCGCTTCAGGTCCACCTCCATCTCCATCCGCTCGACCACGGCCGTGTGCATGTGGGGCTCGAATGCGGCGTAGCGGCCCTTGCCCTGGCTCTTCGCCCGGTACATGGCGAGATCGGCGTCGCGCACCAGGGTGTCCGGATCGCCCGATCCGACCGCGATCCCGATCGAGGCATTGACAAAGATCTCGCGGTCGGAGACGTTGAAGGGCGACGCGAGCGCGGCGAGCATTCGCTGCGCGGCCCGCGCCGCGTCCTCGGGCTCGCGCAGCTCCTCGAGCAGGACGGCGAACTCGTCACCGCCAAGGCGGGCGAGCGTGTCCCCGGGCCGCAGGCACCCCCTCAGGCGCTGGGCGACGAGGCCCAGGAGCCTGTCTCCGGCCTGCATCCCGAGGCTGTCGTTGACCGTCTTGAACCCGTCGAGGTCGCAGAACAGGACGCTCACCGACTGTGAGCTGCGGCCGGCTCGGGCCAGCGCCACCTCGAGGCGGTCCATGAACAGGGCTCGGTTCGGGAGCCCGGTCAGCAGGTCGCGAAAGGCCTCGCGCAGCGAATCGGCGACCGAGCGTTCGTGCCCGAGCGCGAGGCTTGCGTGCTCCGCGAAGGCGAGCAGGATCTGCTGCTCGCGCGCGTCGAACTCGCGGCGGGGGTCAAGCGACCCCAGCTCCAGGCTCCCGGCGATCTCCCCCCGCTCCCACAGCGGCGCTGCGATCGCCGCCCGCACGCCCTCCCGGGCGAAGTCCGCCACGAGGTCCTCGCCGCCTCCATGAGCCTCATCCGCGGCAACCAGGCCTCGATCCTGCATGGCCCGCCCGCCGAGGCCATCGGCGACCAGCGACCGCCGGCGTCTCGCCATCAGGTCATCGTCGGCGCCGATCGTGGCGACGAGGACGGTGTGGCGGGGCTCGTCGTGGTCGCGCAGGCGAATCGCGACTGCGTCCGCCCCCACGATCTCGTGGAGTCCCTCCACCACCGAGTTGAGGATCTCGTGCGAGGGCTGCCGGTCGACGATGGCGCGCTGCAGGCGCGACAGGCGCTCGAGCAGGGCCTGGCGCTGGCGGAGCGCCGTCAGCAGGCGCTCGTTCTCCGTGGCATGACGCTCGGATCGCACCCGCGCGCTGCGCTCGTCCTCCAGCAGCCGCAGCGTCCGCAGCCCCAGCCACAGAACCCGTGTCATCCCCCGCACGAGGTCTGTCTCGCTGCGGTCGAACGGCTCCTCGGCGCGCCCGACCACAAGCTGAAACGAGTCCTCAGCGATCGCGAACGCGAGCGCGTGGCAGCTCCCGGCACCTTCCACCTGAAGCTGCGCCCGGCCCGCACCCATCGCCTCGATCTGGGCCCGGGTCGGACCGTCGGCACCGAACCCCACCGCCGCGACCGGCTCCCCCGAGCGCAGCAGGGCCGCGACCTCGGCGTCGAGCGACTCGGCGACCCGCTCGACCGCACGCACGGCAGCCGTCGATTCGTCCTCCAAGGTGGAGATCAGCTGGATGAACTCGGCCAGCTGCTGGGTCGACCAGCTCTCGGCGCCCGCCGCCCCTCGTCCTCCCGGTTCAGTTCTTGCTCTCACTCCTGTTTGAACACGTGGTGGCCGCATCTGTTTCGCTTCGCCCGAATGGGCCTGCATTACGAGCGACTGGGAACCGGGCCGCCGCTGGTGCTGGTCCACGGCCTCGGCGGCTCGGCCGCGGTGTGGCGCCCTGTCGTCGAGGTGCTGTCCTCGAAGCGCGAGGTGATCGTCCCCGACCTGCCCGGCTTCGGCGGCTCCGACCCGCTGCCGGCGGAAACCCCGGCCACCGCGGCGAACCTCGGGGCGCCACTGGCGGACCTGTGCGCGGACCTCGGATTCTCCGCGCCGGATCTGGTCGGGAACTCGCTTGGAGCCTGGGTGTGCCTGGAGCTCGCGAAGCGGGGGGCCGCCGGCTCGGTCACCGGGATCTCCCCGGCGGGGCTGTGGCGCAAGCCGCTCGGGCCGCGGCGGTTCGAGAGCCATCGGGTCGGCCGCAGGCTGAGGCCGCTGCTGGCTGGTGCGCTCCGGACGAGGCTTGGACGCCGCGCCCTGCTGCGCACGACAGTCGCCGATCCCGCCCGGGTGCCGCCGCAGGCCGCCCGCGAGCTGGTCACCGGCTATCTCGACGCCCCCGGCTACGCCGCCGCCAACGAGGCGATGCGGGCCGACCCGTTCGAGCACGAGGGGCTCGTGGAGGTGCCGGTGACGATCGCCTGGGGCGAGGCCGACCGGATCGTGGGGCGCCCCAGCCGGACCAGGATGCCGCCCGGTACCCGCTACCTCACGGTCCCCGGGTGGGGACACACCCCGACGTGGGACGATCCCGAAGGCGTCGCGCGGCTGATCCTCGAGCCCGGGGGCTGACCCTCACGAGTCCAGCGGGGATACGCGGCCGTCCGATCCCAGCAGGGCGTTGGCGGCGCCCAGCGCGTCGCTCTGAAGCTGTGCGAGGCGGCCGAGGCCGACCCTGCCGCTCATCGGCACCCAGCGGTCGTCGATCTTGATCTCGGCGGCGGAGGCCGGCTCGGGGTCGAGCGCCTGGGCCGCGAATATGACGACGCAGCCGCCGCCGGGGATCGGCTCCGCGGCAACCGTCGCTCCGTCCTCGCTGGCGTAGGCGACCTGCACGCGCGAGTAGCGGTGGGAGACGCGGTTGTGGACGCCGGTGCTGAGCGCGTCCCGGCTCGAGTTCCACTCCTCCACGCACTCCGGCGGCGCCGCGGCGGCCGCGGACGGGGCGGCGCCCCCGCCCACCGCGAGGATCGCGACGACCAGGATCGCCAGCGCCGTCAGCGCGCCGATCGCGATCAGGGCCCGGGCGCGGGTGTTCTGCTGCCGTTTCAACTCGTGGCGCTATGGGCGGTGCCGGGCTCGAACCGGCGAACCTCCTGCTTGTAAGGCAGGCGCTCTCCCAACTGAGCTAACCGCCCGCCCGGGATTATGGCTGCTGGCGGATCAGGCGTCTCGGGCCACGCCCAGGCGAAGCGCAAGCGGCCGCGCGGTGAGGCCGTAGATCACGACGGTGGCGGCGATCACGAGGAACGTCGTGGGAACGAGCAGCTCGGAATCGGGGATGCCCGCGTCGATCAGGCTCGACTCAAAGGCGGAAACGGTGGCGGCGGCAACGATGCCGCGGGGCATCATCCACGCCACCAGGCTGCGCTCGGCGACGGTCAGCGACGATCCGGCCGTGCTCAGGGCCACGCTCAGCGGGCGCACCACGAGAATCAGGAACCCGACGAACGCAAGGCCCTCCCAGCCGAGGTCGAGCACCGCCTGGGGGTCCACCCGCGCGGAGAGGACCACGAACAGCACGCCGAGCAGCAGGCTGACGAGGATCGGGCCGAACGCGGGCGCGCGCTCGACGATCTCACGCTGGCGATGGGCGAGGACGAGGCCCATGACGATCGCCGCCACGAGCCCGGCGTCCTCGCTGATCGCGCTGGCGCCGGCGACCGCGCCCAGGACCAGTGCCAGCGTGGCCGTCGCCTCGAGCGACGCCTCGAACGTGCGGTAGCGCAGCAGCACGACCAGGAGGGCGGCGCCGACCAGCCCCGCCGCCAGCCCGATCCCGATCGTCTCCAGGAACTCGAGCGCCTCGAGCCTGCCGTCTCCGCTGGCGACCGCGTGGAAGGTGAGGACCGCCAGGATCGCCCCGATCGGGTCGATCAGGATTCCCTCCCAGCGCAGCGTGGCATCGACATGCGGCTTGGCCCGCACGAAGTCGAGCAGGGGAAGCACGACGGTCGGTCCCGAGAGGGTCAGGGCGGCGCCGAGGACGATCGCGATCCTGTGGTCGAGCCCCAGCAGCAGCCCGGCTCCTGCCCCGCCCAGGCCCCAGGTGATCGCCACCCCGAGGGTCGTCAGCCGGAACACCACCCGGCCGACTCCCTGCTCCAGTTGCCGGCGGTGAAGCGAGAGCGAGCCGTCGAAGAGGATGGCGCCGACGGCCAGCGCGATGATCGGGTCGGTCAGATCCCCCAGCAGCTGGTCCGGGTCGATCACGCCGGCGACGTAGGGGCCGAGGACAACCCCAACCACGAGCAGGGGCACGATCGCCGGGATCCGGAGGCGGGCCGCGAGAAGCTGGGCCCCGACCGCGGCGGCCAGGATCGCTGCCAGCTCGAGGGTCGGGTCTTCCACGCCCGTCAGGCCGACTCGAGGCGCCGGTAGGCGGAGACCGAGTAGGCGCGAGGCCGGGCATGGAGGATGGGGTCATCCGAGGGCTCGATGCCGTCGGGCAGGCGGGCCGGGTCGAACACCTCGATGTGGCCGTCGGCCTCGGGGTCCGCCACCAGGCGCTGGATCTCCAGGGTCCCGGCCCGCACGGTCTCGCGGTCGTCGGGCCAAAGCTCGGTGGGGTCGGTGAGCGAGTCGTCCGGTCCCCGGAGCCGGAAGACCAGGTCCATCGCCGCAGGCCCGGCGCCGAGGCGCCGCTCGAGCTCCTCACGCAGGTAGTCGCGCCCCAGCGCGCGGGCGTCGTCGTCGGGCAGCCGGGCCTCCTCGGCCTGCGGGCGCCAGTGCCACCGCACCCAGGTGCGCGACCCGGCGCCGTCGAGCAGCGCGAACGCGTGCGGGCTGAAATAGGGGACGGTGACGAAGCTGGCCGGGGGCTCGGCGCCGAGCACGGACTGGATCGCGAGCTGCGCCTCGGGATGGCGGCCGAGGTACTCGCCGAGCGCCTCCATGTCCGGTTTGCCGGTGTCGGGATCGGGCGCCCGGGCCTCGAGCAGCTCGAGGAAGTCCTCGGGCGTGCGCGCGGCGAAGACCGGCGCCCCGGTTCCGAGGACGTCCCACTCATCCGCCCCCTCGGGCCTGAGCTTCACGGCCATGCCGCCGCCGTCGCGGCCGGCGTCGTGGGCCTCCGGCTTGCCGCTGGCCTTCGAGAAGCGGATCAGCGCGGGAACGGCGTCTCCGGCCAGGTGAGGCGCCCGGCAGAGCGCCGACGCCCCCGGCGTCCCGGTGAACGAGCCCTCGGCCCAGACGCCCTTGGCATGCACCGTCCGCCGTCCCGCGTGGACGCCGTGGATCGCGCTCATCGCCTCGATCAGCTTGCGGTGAAGCTCGCCGCCCTCGGGCGTTCCCTCGTTCCCCTCGGCCACGACGCCAACCTATAGCTTGCGGGCGTGGATCTGGGCATCGACGGCCGGATTGCCCTGGTGATGGGCGCGAGCAAGGGGATCGGCCGCGGCATCGCCGAGGCGCTCGCGCGCGAGGGCGCCCGGGTGGCGATGGCCAGCCGCTCGCGCGAGCGGATCGAGGCCGCTGCCGCCGAGGTCGAGGGGGAGGCGGTCGGCCTCGTCGCCGACTCGACCGACCTCGAGCGGATGGCGTCGCTGCCCGGCGCGGTCGCTGACCTGCTCGGTCCGGTCGAGATCCTGGTCGTCAACACCGGCGGGCCGCCGCTCGGAGCCGCGCTCGACAATCCCCGCGAGGAGTGGGAGCAAGCCTACCGCGAGCTGGTGCTGTCGCCGCGGGCGCTGGTCGAGGCCGTGCTGCCGGCGATGCGCGAGCGCGGCTTCGGGCGGATCACCAACGTCGCCTCCAGCTCGATCCGCGAGCCGATCCCCCATCTGACCCTCTCCAACGTGCACCGGATGGCCGCGGTCGGCTTCCTGAAGACGCTGGCCGGCGAGGTCGCCGCCGACGGGATCACCGTCAACACCGTCGCCACCGGCCGCTTCGCCACCGACCGCCTCGCCGCCAACTGGGGCTCGTGGCAGGAGATGGAGCGCGGCGCCGCGGAGGGCATCCCGGCGGGCAGGCTGGGCCAGCCGGAGGAGTTCGGCGACCTCGTCGCCTTCCTCAGCTCCGAGCGGGCGGCGTTCCTGACCGGGGCCGTGATCCCGCTCGACGGCGGCATGCTGCGCGGCGTCTAACGGCCCACCTAAAGGGGGTCAGACCCCGTTTAGGGACGGAGGGAGGCGGCGGCGAGGCCGGCGACCAGCTCCGATTAGCGGGCGCAGGCTCGGCCGCCGAGCGCGTTCGCGATCAGCTCGGCGTCGCGGCGCAGCATCTGCGGGTAGGTCCCGGCCGCGCCGGGGCTCTCGACGAGGAGGCCGGTGACGACGGGAACGCCGGTCTCGGCGGCGACCGATTCGAGCGCCTCGGGGTCGTCGGTCGTCTCGGCGAACAGGGCGCCGGCGCCGGTCGCCTCGACCACCTCGATCACGTCCGCCAGCGCTCCGGCGCTGGGCTCCGCGTCGGCGCCGGTGGCGGGGAAGGCGGTGGCGACGACCTCGAATCGATAGCGGTCAGCGAAGTAGGCGAGGGCGTCGTGGGAGGTGATCAGCTCACGGTCGGCCGGGTCCACCGCGCTGAGCTCGCGCTCGATCTCGCGATCGAGGTCGCGAAGCTCGGCGGCGAGCGTGGCGGCGCGGCGGCGGAACTCGCGCGCGGCGGCGGGCTCGACCTCACCGAGCGCGTCGGCGAGCGAGGGGAGCGCAGCGGCGACGCGAGTCGGGTCCATCCACACGTGCGGGTCGTCGGCATGCTCGTCCTCGCCCGCCTCGCCCGCGTGCTCGCCGTCCGCATGCTCCTCATCGCCCTCGGAGTGCTCCTCTGCGCCGAACGCGAGCAGCCTCGGGGTCTCGCTGGTCAGGGCCCAGACCGGGGCATCCGCTTCGTCGGCCGGGACGGCCGAGTCGAGCCCCGACCCGTTGACGAGCACGAGGTCGGACTCGGCCAGGCGCTTCCGGTCGCCGGCGCTCGGCTGGAAGTCGTGTGGGCTGACCGAGTCGGGAACGAGCTGGACGACCTCGACCGCGTCACCGGCGAGGGCGGTCGCCAGCTCGGCGAGGATCCCGGTGCTTGCGGCAACGGTGGGGCCGGCTTCCTCCGACTCCTCGCCGCAGGCGGCTAGGGTCGCTCCGAGGGCCGCGCCAATCACTACAATGAGAATCATTCGCATGAGCGGCGCCAGCGTACAACATGGATCCGCGGAGCCGCGCCCCCCAACCGAGCCCCCGGCGGGCTGGGCGGCCCACGCCCGGGCCGAGCTGCGGCGCCGGGGTATCCGCGCCGGCGGCGCCCGGGCGGCGGTGATCGATCTGCTTGCGGCCCAGTCCTGCTGCCTGCCGGCGCAGGGGATCTGGGAGCGCCTCCGCCGCCGCCGGCATTCCGCCTCGCTCGCCAGCGTCTACCGGGCGCTCGATCTGCTGCACGATCTGGGCCTCGTGCAGCAGATCGAGGTCGGCGAGGGAGCCGCGCGCTACGAGCCCGCGCGCCCGGACGGCGAGCACCACCACCACGTGGTCTGTGACGACTGCGGGGCGATCGCGGCGTTCTCCGACGACGGGCTGGAAGACGCGATCGAGAGCCTGGCGGGACGGCTGCGACACCGGGTGAGCGCCCACGAGGTCGTGATCCGGGGCGCCTGCCCGGACTGCGCCGAGCGCGCGGCGGGCTCTTGAGCGGCATCGCCCTGCGCGCCGAGGGCCTCCGCGTCCGCTACGGGGGCACGGTCGCGCTCGACGGGATCGACCTCGCGATCCCCGCGGCCACCACGGTGGCCTTGCTCGGCCCCAACGGCGCCGGGAAGAGCACCCTGTTCGCCGCCGCGGTCGGCCTCGTCGAGCCGGCGGCGGGATCGCTCGAGCTGGGCACCAGCCGGGTCGCGTTCGTGCCGCAGTCGCTGGCGGTCGAGCCGATCTTCCCGGTCACCGCCGAGGACGTGGTGCGGATGGGCCGCTACGGCGACCTCGGGGCCTGGGGGCGGTGGACCGACCGCGACCGCGACCTCGTCGCCGAGGCGCTGCGGCTGCTCGACGTCGGCGCCTTCGCCGGGCGCCGCTTCGGCTCGCTCTCGGGCGGCGAGCGCCAGCGGGTGCTGCTCGCCCAGGCCGCGGCGCAGGACGCCGAGCTGCTGCTGCTCGACGAGCCGTTCACCGGCGTCGACGC
>Ga0299913_10003180_pt1 | contig 13333 bp, 15 predicted proteins | sample RVTome_9_FD_201360 | JGI IMG/M metagenome (GOLD analysis project Ga0299913, IMG submission 201360) | Soil microbial communities from uranium-contaminated site in the Upper Colorado River Basin, Wyoming, United States - RVT155D38 (version 2) ... | reverse complement strand
CAGAAGAGGACCAGCAGGTCGACGAGCGTGACCAGGCCCAGCGCGATCGCGAAGCCGCGCACCTCCTGGACAGCGAGCACGGTGAGCAGGAGCGCCGCGAGCAGCACGACCGCGTGGGCCGCCAGGCCGGTCCGGCGGGCCCGGGGCCAGCCCGACGCGACCGCGTTGCGGGCGGACTTGCCCTGCTGCGCCTCGTGGCGGATTCGTTCGAGGAGCCCCACCGTGGAGTCGGCCGCGATCCCCAGCGCGACCAGCAGCCCGGCGGCGCCGGCCAGCGTCAGCGTGTAGCCGATGCCCTGCCCGAGCAGCACCAGCACGGCGTAGGCGACCAGGCCGGCCACGAACAGGGAGGCGGCGATCACGAGGCCCGGGGCGCGGTAGCGGACCAGGCAGGCCCCCAGCGCGAGCAGCAGCGCCACCGCTCCGGCGGCCAGCCCGGCGCCGAGCTGGCCGCCGGCCAGCGTCGACCCGACCGCGGCGACCCGAGGGCCGTCCTCGAACGACACCGGCAGTGCACCGAACCGCAGGCTGGTGGCCAGGTGGCCCGCGGACTGCTCGTCGAAGTCACCGGTGATGCTGGCGCGGCCGTCGGTGATCACCGCCTGCATGCTCGGGGCGGACACCACCTGGCCGTCCACCACCACCGCGAACTGGCGGTTCCCCGCGACCAGCGCCTGCGAGACCTCGCCGAACGTGCGCGTCCCGTCGCCGTCGAGGTCAAGCTCCACCTGCCAGGCTCCCGTGGTGGGGTGCTGGCGGGCCTCGACGTCGTCGAGCCGGTCACCGTCGACCACGGGCACGGTGAGGAGGTACTTCCCCCCGCGCGCGTCGCACGACACCAGCGGGGTGCTCGGGTCGGCGACGGCGGGTTCGGTCACCGGGCAGCTGGCATCGGCGTACGCGTCGACCCAGGGCCTGGTGGGCTGGCCGGTCCACCGCAGTGCTGCGGGTACGTCGCCCGGCGGGGTCTCCGCCTCGGCGTCCGGTGCCGTGTCCGGGCTGGCACAGGGGCCGGGGCGCCCGCTGCTGCAGGCGACCAGCCGGATGCCCAGCGTCGCCTGCCGCTGCACCAGCGAGACCAGGCGGGGACCCGCCTCGCCGGGAACCTCGACGAGCACGTCGGTCTCCCCGCGGGTGGTGACCTCCGCCGCGCTGACTCCGAAGTCGTCGGCCCGGCGGGCGACGATCTCCGACGCCTCCTCGAGCGTGCCGTCCGAGACCTCGTCGGTCGTCTGCAGGGTGATCCGCTCACCACCCCGGAGGTCGACCCCGAGGGCGGGGCGCCAGGTGCCGGCGAGGGCGACGAGGCCGAACAGCAGCGCGACACCGATGCCGAACAGGACGAGCGTGCGACCCGGTGCGACCGGAGTGGGTGCCAAGCGCCTACTCCCGCTCCTCGTCGGGCGTCCCGGGGGTCGGGTCGCCCGCCACCTCCTCGGTGACCTGGCCGATGGCCTGTCGCGCGACGGTGAGGGTGATGCCCTCGGCAACCTCCAGCCCGACCTGGTCGTCGGTCAGCGACGCGACGGTTCCGAAGATCCCGCTGGTGGTCAGCACCCGGTCGCCAACCGTGAGCTGGGCCTGCAGCTGCCGCACGTGCTTCTGCCGCCGCTGGGCCGGCCGGATGATGAGCAACCAGAAGATCAGGAAGATGCCGATGATCGGCAACAGGGACGCGAGCTCCGCCAAAGCACTACCTCTCGGGCGTGGGGACAGGACGGCCGAGCCCGCAGTGTAGCCCGCCTCTCACTCGCCGAAGAGCGTGGGCTCCCCCGGCGCCGGATCGGGCGCCGCGAGGCCGAGATGCTCCCAGGCAGCCGGCGTGGCCACCCGCCCCCGTGGGGTGCGGGCCAGCAGCCCGCGGCGCACCAGGAACGGCTCGGCGACCTCCTCCACGGTCTCGCGCTCCTCGCCCACGGCGACCGCGAGGGTCGACAGTCCGACCGGCCCCCCGCCGAACCGGCGGCACAGCGCGTCGAGCACGCCCCGGTCCAGGCGGTCCAGGCCGGACTCGTCGACCTCGTAGAGCTCCAGCGCCCGCTCGGCCACGTCGAGGGAGACCACGCCGTCGGCTCGCACCTGCGCATAGTCGCGCACCCGGCGGAGCAGCCGGTTGGCGATCCGCGGCGTGCCCCGGGACCGGCCGGCGATCTCGGCGGCTCCCTCGTCGGTCAGCGGCACCTCGAGCAGTCCGGCACTGCGGCGCACGATCAGCTCGAGCTCGTCGGCGGCGTAGAACTCCAGGTGGGCGGTGAAGCCGAAGCGGTCGCGCAGCGGCCCCGGGAGCAACCCCGCCCGGGTGGTGGCGCCGACCAGGGTGAACGGGGCGATCTCCAGGGGGATGGCGGTCGCGCCCGGTCCCTTGCCGATCACCACGTCGACCCGGAAGTCCTCCATGGCCATGTAGAGCATCTCCTCGGCGGCCCGGGACATCCGGTGGATCTCGTCGACGAAGAGCACGTCGCCCTCCTGCAGCCCCGAGAGGATCGCCGCGAGGTCGCCCGCGTGGGTGATCGCCGGTCCGCTGGTGAGCCGCAGGGGCACGGTCATCTCGTGGGCGATGATCATCGCGAGCGTGGTCTTGCCGAGCCCGGGCGGCCCCGAGAGCAGCACGTGATCCGGCGGATGGTCGCGGCGGCGAGCCGCGTCGAGGACCAGGCCGAGCTGTTCGCGGACCCTGGCCTGCCCGATCACCTCGTCCAGCGTGCGCGGCCGCAGGGCGGCCTCGACGGCGCGCTCCTCGCCGTTCGCGTCTGCGGCGGTGAGCCGGGCCAGGTGCTCCTCCTCGGCCACCTCGAGGTGGTCCATCGTCACGCCTTCCGCAGGGTCTGGAGGGCCGCGCGGAGGAGGGCTCCCACGTCCGGCGCGGGCCCGGCCTCCCCGGCGACGTCGTCCACCGCGCGGGCCGCCTCCTTCACGGGCCAGCCGAGCCCGATCAGGCCCTGCTGGACCTGGTCGCGCCACGGTTCGTTCCCGGCGCGCGGCACGGACGCGGAGGCGGGAAGGGAGGCGGGCGCGCCGAGCCGGTCGCGCAGCTCCAGGATGATCCGCTGGGCGCCCTTCTGGCCGATCCCGGGCACGGCGGTGAGCGTCTTGACGTCCTCGGCCGCGACCGCCCTACGCAGGTCGTCGGGCCGCAGCACGGCGAGCATCGCCTGGGCGAGCTTGGGCCCCACGCCGCTGGCCGTCTGGAGCAGCTCGAAGCAGGTCCGCTCGTCCTCGTCGACGAAGCCGAAGAGCGTGAGCGAGTCCTCGCGCACCACCAGGCTGGTGGGGAGGGTGGCCGGCTGCCCGATCCGGAGCGTCGCGAGCGTGTCGGGCGCGCACTGCACCTCGATCCCCACGCCGCCGACCTCCACCACGGCCGAGGCCAGCCCCACGGCGGTGACCGGGCCGCGCACGTGGGCGATCATGCCCGCGCCGCCCGCGCCAGGGCCTCTCCGAGGCGTGCCTGCGCCCCGCCCCGCCACACATGCGTGATCGCGAGCGCGAGCGCATCGGCGGCATCGGCCGGTCGGGGCGGCTCGTCGAGCCTGAGCAACCGCGCGACCATCGCGGCGACCTGCTGCTTGTCGGCCCGTCCGTTGCCGGAGACCGCGGCCTTGACCTCGCTGGGGGTGTGGAGGGCCACCGGCAGGCCGCGGCGGGCGGCGACCACGAGCGCGATCCCGCTCGCCTGGGCGGTGCCCATGACCGTGCGCGTGTTGTGCTGGGCGAACACCCGCTCGACGGCGACCGCGTCCGGTCGGTGCTCGTCGAGCCAGGCGTCGAGGGCGCGTTCGAGGATGACCAGCCGCTCGGCCACCGGCTGCTGGGCCGAGGTCCGCACCACGCCCACGTCGACGAGCGACAGTGGCCGGCCGAGCGCCCCGTCCACCACTCCGACGCCACACCGGGTGAGCCCCGGGTCGATGCCGAGCACGCGCATGCCTCGCCTTTCGTCCGAACACCTGTTCGGACCCAACCTAACCGCCGTCGCGCCCGGGCCGGGGCACGACACGCGGCGGTCAGGACTCCAGGTCGGCCAGCACGTCGTCGGGGATGTCGAAGTTCGCGTAGATGTTCTGGACGTCGTCGAGGTCCTCGAGCGCATCCACGAGGCGGAGCACCTTCGCGGCGTCCTCGCGGGCCGGGAGCGCCACCTGCATGTCAGGGAGGAAGGACGCCTCCGCCGAGTCGTAGTCGAGGCCGGCGGACTGCAGCGCCGTACGCACGCCCACGAGGTCGGTCGCCTCGCTCACCACCTCGAACGCCTCACCCAGGTCGTTGACGTCCTCGGCGCCGGCGTCCAGCGTGGCCTCGAGGACGTCGTCCTCGGAGACGGTGCGGTCCTCCTGCTCCATTGGCACGATCACGACGCCCTTGCGGTGGAAGAGGAACGACACCGAGCCAGGGTCCGCGAGCGAGCCGCCGTTGCGGTTCATGACCGTGCGGACCTCCATCGCGGCCCGGTTCTTGTTGTCGGTGAGGCACTCGACGAGCATCGCGACGCCGGACGGGCCGTAGCCCTCGTACATGATCGTCTGGTAGTCCGCGCCGCCGGCCTCCGCTCCGGAGCCGCGCTTGACCGCCCGGTCGATGTTGTCGTTGGGGACCGAGGACTTCTTCGCCTTCTGGATCGCGTCGTAGAGCGTCGGGTTTCCCGTGGGGTCTCCCCCACCCATCCGGGCGGCGACCTCGACGTTCTTGATCAGCTTGGCGAACAGCTTGCCGCGCTTGGCGTCGATGGCCGCCTTCTTGTGCTTGGTGGTCGCCCATTTGGAGTGGCCGGACATGCGCTCTCTTCCGTCTCGGTGGTTCGGTGACGCCTCGGGCGCCTCAGCGGGTGCGGACCAGGTCCACGAACAGCTGGTGGATCCGCGGGTTGCCGGTGATCTCGGGGTGGAACGAGGTGGCCAGCAGCGGTCCCCGACGGACCCCGACGATCCTATCGCCGTGCTGTCCGTCGACGACCCGCGCGACGATCTCGACGCCGTCCCCGACCTTCTCGACCCACGGCGCCCTGATGAACGTCGCGGGGAAGTCGAACGACCCGGACCAGGAGGGCTCGAACGCCACGGTGGTCTCGAAGGAGTCCACCTGCCGGCCGAAGGCGTTGCGGCGCACCACGACGTCCAGGCCCCCGAAGGTCTCCTGGCCCGCCACGCCCGCCTCGATGTGGTCGGCGAGCATGATCATGCCCGCGCAGGTGCCGAACGCGGGCAGGCCGCCCGCGAGGGCGTCGTGCAGCGGCTCGAACATCCCGAACGTGCGCGCCAGCTTGTACATCGTCGTCGACTCACCGCCGGGCAGCACGATCCCGGCCAGGCCGTCGAGCTCGGCCGGACGGCGTACGGCGACTCCGGCGACGCCGCAGGCAGCCAGCATCGCCAGGTGCTCACGCACGTCGCCCTGCAGGGCGAGCACGCCGATCGTCGGGGAGGTCGTCACGCGGCCAAGTCTAGGTTCGCCACCGGTCCGGGTCTGCGGCAGCCCGGGGTCACGGAGCCTCGGGCAGGCGCCGCTGCCAGCGACAGCCCACCTCGATGCGCCCCTCGTCGAAGTGGGCGGAGAGCCCGTGGCGCGTGAGGCAGGCCAGCACCTCGTCGAGCAGCGCGTCACCCGGGGCGGCGTTGGCGGTGCTGGCGTGCCACAGGTTCACCTCGAGCATGCCCTCGTCCACGGCGTGCCACACGTCGGCCGGGGTGAACCAGGCGATCCCGCGGGGCAGCGTGCCCGCGGTGGCCCGCCGGTCGAGCTCGGCCTTGACCACCCAGTGGTCCTCGACTCCCTGGCGCACGGGAACGCCCGCCTCGGCGCAGGCCGCGAAGGCCACCTGCAGCCGGTCGTGGTCGGTCTCGGCCGGCCAGCCCTCCTGCTCCGCCGCCAGGTCGGCCCGCGCGCGGGCCACCCACGCCCGGGCCAGCACCCCGGCGTCCACACCGGGCAGCTCCGCGGTGATCGCGCCGGCGACCTCGCGATGCAGCGCGGCGTCGTCGAGCAGCCCGGCCCGCACCTGCAGGCGGGCGAAGTCGCGCAGCTCGTCCTCGGTGGTGCGCCGCGAGCCGGAGGTCACCAGCCGCGTTCGGCCAGGCGGTGGGGCTGGGGGATCTCCTCGACGTTCAGGCCGACCATCGCCTCGCCGAGCCCGCGGGACACCTTCGCCACCACGTCGGGGTCGTCGTGGAACGTGGTCGCCTGCACGATCGCCTCGGCCCGCTGGGCCGGGTTGCCGGACTTGAAGATGCCGGACCCGACGAACACGCCCTCGGCCCCCAGCTGCATCATCATCGCCGCGTCGGCGGGGGTGGCGATGCCACCCGCGGTGAAGAGCACGACGGGGAGCTTGCCGGCCTCCGCCACCTCGCGGACCAGCGAGTACGGCGCCTGGAGCTCCTTCGCGGCAACGTACAGCTCGTCGGCCTCGAGCCCCTGGAGGCGACGGAGCTCGGCACGGATCGTCCGCATGTGGGTGACCGCGTTGGAGACGTCGCCGGTGCCGGCCTCGCCCTTGGAGCGGATCATCGCCGCGCCCTCGGTGATCCGGCGCAGCGCCTCGCCCAGGTTGGTCGCACCGCAGACGAACGGGACCGTGAACGCCCACTTGTCGATGTGGTTGGCGTAGTCCGCCGGGGTCAGCACCTCGGACTCGTCGATGTAGTCGACGCCGAGGCTCTGAAGCACCTGTGCCTCCGCGAAGTGGCCGATCCGGGCCTTGGCCATGACCGGGATCGAGACGGCCTCGATGATGCCGTCGATCATGTCCGGGTCGCTCATGCGCGAGACCCCGCCCTGGGCGCGGATGTCGGCCGGGACCCGCTCGAGCGCCATCACCGCGACCGCGCCGGCGTCCTCGGCGATCTTGGCCTGCTCGGCGGTGACGACATCCATGATGACGCCGCCCTTGAGCATCTCGGCCATGCCGCGCTTGACGGCGGTGGTGCCCGTGGAGGGGGTTGCGGGGGTCTCGGTTGCCATGCGCCCGATTCTACGTCGGGGGGCGTGCCCGCGAACCAGCGGGTCAGCCCGTGGCCAGGGCCTGTCGGCGGACCACCCAGATCCGCTGGGCGACGGTCACCGTGGCGGCGATCGCGAGCACCCACAGGGCCACGTGCATGAGGATCGGGAGGTCGAGCACGTCGGCGAAGAACGTCGGCACCAGGATGCCCACGAGCCGGTCCGGCCGCTCCGCGACGCCGACCTTGGCGTCGTACCCCAGGTGGTCGGCCTTGGAGCGCGCGTAGGACGTCACCGACCCCATGACCAGCACGACCAGGCTCAGCACGAGGTAGAGCCGGCTCGGGTCCTGCCAGACGAAGTAGAGCGCGATGCCGGCGAACAGGGCGCCGTCGGCGATCCGGTCGAGGGTGGAGTCCAGGAACGCCCCGAAGTGGTCGGTGCGACCGATCTTGCGGGCCATCGCACCGTCGACCAGGTCGCTGAACACGAAGGCGGTGATGACCAGCACGCCCTGCCAGAGCATGCCCTGCGGGAAGAAGACCAGCGCGCCGGCGCACAGGCCGAGGGTGCCCACGAGCGTGACCGCGTCCGGGCTCACCCCGAGCCGGATGAACAGGTTGACGAAGGGGGCGAGGGCGACGCCCTGCCAGAAGGCCTTGAAACGGTCCAGCACGGGCGTGAGGTTACCCGCTGGTCAGGGCGGCACAGACCTCGGCCACGGCCGTGGGAGCCCCGAGGACGTGCCAGGACACTCCGCCGGCCTCCACCTCCCGGGCGGCTCCGCCGAGCCCGCGCACGAGCGCCTCACCCGGCAGCCGGTCCCAGTCGGCGACGGAGTGCTGGAACCGCACCCCGAGGTCGCCCTGCGCCACCGCCATCGCGTCCATGGTGCCCGAGCCCAGCATCCGCAGAGTCGCGGCGCCCGCGGCCGCGCGCGCGAAGGCGTCGCTGGCCGGTCCGCCCATGAAGGGCGGGTGGAGGTACGTCGTCGCGCAGGTCTCGGCCAACGGGACGTCGGGCAGCGGGGCCATCGGTTCGCCGTTGCGGGTCGGCGGATGGTCCGGGCCGCCCACCCAGAGAACGTTCCCGGGCGCGTGGTGCACCGCCCCCAGGGCCAGGACGCCGTCCACCGTGAGCGCCAGCGCGGAGCACCACCAGTCGAGGCCGTGGGCGTAGTTGTAGGTGCCGTCGACGGGGTCGATCACCCACATACGGCCGCTGGTTCCGGCGTGCGCGGCACCCTCCTCGCCGAGGATGCCGTCGTCGGGGCGGGCGTCGCGCAGCCGCTCGACGATCAGCCGTTCGGCGGCGTGGTCCGCGGCCGTCACGACATCAGACGCGGAGGTCTTCTGCTCGACGCTGAGCCCGGCGGTGCGCATGCGCAGGGCCAAGGCCCCGGCGGCCCGGACCAGGTCGCCGGCCAGCGCGGCGTCGGCGGCCAGCGTCCGGTCGGGATCACGGTCGGCGGGCGGCGGCGTCACGCCCGCCAACCTACCGGCCACCGGGGAACGGGAGGGTGCGGCTCAGATCAGACCAGCTCGGGCAGGTGCAGGTGCGCCACGGCGAGCTCGAACTCGGCGACGTCGACCACGTCGACGCCCGCCTCGCGGACTCCGGTGTCTCGGATCGCCCAGCTCCGCTCGCGGGACGCTGCCATCGCCTCGATGCTGTCGAACGTGGTGGTGCTGCAGGCACGCCCGTGCTCGCGGTCGATGAGCAGGCTGGCGCTGCAGAACCCGTCGAGCTCCTCGAGGGCGGGCAGGATGACGAACCGGTAGAGGTCCAGGCCCTTCTCGAGGATGCCCGCGTCGAAGTGCATCCAGGTGGCCCGGCAGCACGCCTCGGGCCCGGCGTGGTGGTCGCGGTGCATGACCGCCACCTCCCACTCCTCGACCCGTGGCGACCCGCCGAGGAGCTCACCGGCGCGCTCACGCATCGGCCGGAGCGCATCCTCGCTGGCGCGCATCTGGTCCTCGGAGTGCCACGAGCTGGTCGCGATGCACTGGCCCGACTCGCGGTCGCAGAGCATCGAGAGCCCGAGCGCGCCGTCCGCGGACATGACCGCGGGCATGACCTCGTCGCGGACGTAGGCGATCGCGGCGTCCATCGTCGCGGCGTCGCCCTTGATGGTGGTGGTGCGAGCGAACACGGGGGTCTCCTCGGGGTCGGGCGGCACCCCGGCGGCACCGCCGGTCACCTCCCACGTTCCTCCCGAACGGTGGGTAGCGCAAGGGGACGACGTACGCCGCAGGGGGCAGGCGTACGGTGGAGGGACGGAGCCGTCCAGGCTTCCAATCGAGGAGCCACGATGAGCGACAAGTCGCCGCGGCAGAACATGAGCAAGAAGTCCGGAAAGTCCCTCAAACAGAAGCGCGCGGACAAGCGCGCCAAGCAGGAGGAGAGCCCGATGGAGGAGCTCCGGCACCCGAAGAAGAACTGACCCTGCGGGGCAGCGCCGGGCGGTTCACGCCCAGGCGTCTGCCAGCAGCGCCCGGGTGTCGGTGAGCAGCTCGGGGAGGGTCTTGGTGCGCCCGATGATCGGCATGAAGTTCTGGTCGCCGGCCCAGCGGGGCACGACGTGCTGGTGCAGGTGGGCCGAGATGCCGGCCCCGGCGATCGCCCCCTGGTTCATGCCGATGTTGAAGCCGTGCGCACCGCTGACCGAGCGCACCACGGTCATCGCCTGTCGCGTGAGGTCGGCGATCTCGGCCGCCTCCTCGTCGGTCGTCTCGGTGTAGTCCGCGACGTGTCGGTAGGGGCAGACCATGAGGTGCCCGGGCGAGTACGGGTAGAGGTTGAGCACGACGTAGGCCTGCGCCCCGCGTCGGACCACGAGGCCCTCCTCGTCGGCCATGCCCGGGACCCGGCAGAACGGGCAGGTGCCGCTGGTGGTGTCGGCCGGCTTGTTCTGCCCCCGGATGTAGGCCATCCGGTGCGGGGTCCAGAGTCGCTCGAGGTCGTCGGGGTCCCCGATCCCGTCCTGGTCGACTCCGTCGGCCGGGGTCACACCTGCGCCCGGGACGCGATCGCCTCGCGCACCCGCGCGATCGCCTCGTCGAGGGGTACGCCGTTGTCCTGCCGCCCGTCCCGGTAGCGGAACGACACGGCGTCCGCGGCCACGTCGTCGTCGCCCGCGATCAGCATGAACGGCACCTTCTGCAGCTGGGCGTTGCGGATCTTCTTCTGCATCCGCTCGCCCGAGTCGTCGACCTCCACCCGGATGCCCTCGGTGCGCAGGCGCTCCGCCACGGCGTACAGGTGGTCGAGGTGGCGCTCGGCCACCGGGATCGCCTGCACCTGCACCGGGGCCAGCCACGGCGGGAACGCGCCTGCGTAGTGCTCGGTCAGCACGCCCAGGAACCGCTCGATGGAGCCGAACAGCGCCCGGTGGATCATCACCGGCCGCTGGCGCGAGCCGTCGGCGGCGGTGTACTCGAGCCCGAACCGCTCCGGCAGCATGAAGTCGAGCTGCACGGTCGACATCTGCCAGGTCCGCCCGATCGCGTCCTTGGCCTGCACCGAGATCTTCGGGCCGTAGAACGCCGCGCCGCCCGGGTCGGGCACCAGCTCCAGGCCGGAGTCCTCGGCCACCTTCCGCAGCGTCTCGGTGGCCTCCTCCCAGACCGCGTCGTCGCCGATGTACTTCTCCGGGTCCTTCGTGGAGAGCTCGAGGTAGAAGTCCTGCAGGCCGTAGTCCTTGAGCAGGTCGAGCACGAACCGCAGGGTGCGGGCCAGCTCCTCGTGCATCTGGTCGCGCGCGACGTAGATGTGGGCGTCGTCCATCGTGAGCCCGCGCACGCGCGTGAGGCCGTGCACCACGCCGGACTTCTCGTAGCGGTAGACGGTGCCGAACTCGAACAACCGCAGCGGCAGCTCGCGGTAGGAGCGACCCCGGGAGCCGAAGATCAGGCAGTGGAACGGGCAGTTCATCGGCTTGAGGTAGTAGTCCTGCCCGGCGCGGACGACCTTGCCCTCGTGGTCGCGGGCCTCGTCCATGTGCATGGGGGGGTACATGCCGTCGGCGTACCAGTCGAGGTGTCCGGAGGTCTCGAAGAGCTGGCCCTTGGTGATGTGCGGGCTGTAGACGAACTCGTAGCCCTCCTCCTCGTGCCGCCGGCGGGAGTAGTCCTCCATCTCCCTCCGCAGCACGCCACCCTTGGGGTGGAACACCGCGAGCCCGGAGCCGATCTGTTCGGGGAAGCTGAACAGGTCCAGCTCCTGCCCGAGCCGGCGATGGTCGCGGCGCTGGGCCTCCTCGATCCGGTGCAGGTGGTCCTCGAGCGCCTCCCTGGACTCCCAGGCGGTGCCGTAGATGCGCTGCAGCTGCGGGTTCTTCTCGTCGCCCCGCCAGTACGCCGCCGCGGAGCGCATCAGCTTGAACGCGGGGATCCGCTTGGTGGTCGGCAGGTGCGGGCCCCGGCACAGGTCGCTCCAGGCCACCTCGCCCCGGCGGTTGAGGTTGTCGTAGATCGTCAGCTCACCCGCGCCGACCTCGACCGAGGCCCCCTCGCCCAACGACTCCGGGTCTTCGTCCTTCTTGATCCTGCCCTTCAGTCCCACCAGCTCGAGCTTGTAGGGCTCGTCCTTGAGCTCGGTGAGCGCGTCGCCGTCGGAGACAACCCGTCGCTGGAAGCGCTGGTTCTCCTTGATGATCTTGCGCATCCGGGTCTCGATCTTCTCGAGGTCCTCCGGACGGAACGGGGTGGTGATGTCGAAGTCGTAGTAGAAGCCGTCCTCGACCGGCGGGCCGATGCCGAGCCGGGCGTCCGGGAACAGGTCCTGCACGGCCTGCGCCATCACGTGCGCGGTGGAGTGGCGCAGGATGTCACGTCCGTCGGGGCTGTCGATCCGCACGCCCTCGACGGCGTCGCCGTCGACCAGCTCGTAGGAGAGGTCCTTCAGCACAGCCTCGGTGGTCGAGCCCGCCCCGGTGGTCGAGCCTGTCGAGACCCGGGCCGCCACCACCTCCGGCGCCTCGGAGAACAGCTCCCAGGCCTTCGTGCCCGTCGTCACGGTGCGGGGTTCCGGCTGGTCCGCGGTGACGACGACGACCTGGATCTCGGACACGGAGTGCTCCTGGCTGGGCTGGACGATGGGGCTGGACGATCTGGGCTGGAGGAACTGCTGGCTCACGATCGTATCCGTGTCGCGCCCCTCCCCTCACACGGGTTTCGCGCGCCACACTCGGAGGCGTGGACGAGTTCACCACCTTCGGTACGACGCACTGGGTCATGCTCGCCCTCTTCGTCGCCGGGATCTGGCCCGTCGTACACATCGGCCGCTCGCACCGGGGAACTCCCGAGGCGATCCGGTTCAGCCGGGCGTTCGCGCTGGCGATCCCGCTGTTCACCATCCCGATGCAGGTCGTCGACTTCCTGCCCGGCAACTACTCCTTCCACACCACCCTGCCGCTGCAGCTGTGCGACCTGGCCTGGGTGGCGGCGGTCGTCGCCCTGTGGACACAGCACCGGTTCGCCGTCGCGCTGACGTACTTCTGGGGGCTGGTGCTCACCACCCAGGCGCTGATCACGCCGTGGCTGGTGGCCGACTTCCCGTCCGCGAAGTTCCTCGGCTTCTGGGGCATGCACTACCTGATCGTGTGGGCGGCGATCTACCTGGTGTGGGGGCTGGGCCTGCGGCCCGCCTGGCGCGACTACGCCACCACGATCGCCACCACCGCCACCTGGGCGGTGAGCGTCTACGTCTTCAATGTCACGGCCGGCACCAACTACGGGTTCCTCAACGAGAAGCCGAGCACGGCCTCGATCCTGGACTACTTCGGTCCGTGGCCGTGGTACGTCGCGGTCGAGATCCTGGTCCTGGCGGTGGTCTGGGCGCTGATGACGTGGCCCTGGGTCCGCCGGCGCGGAGTGGGAACGTCGCCCGCGATGGGCGAGTGACGTGGTGGGTCAGCCGAACTCCAGCCGCTCGGCGTCTGCCGATGCCTGCTCGGCCGATGGTGACCACGGCGTCACCGGCCGGCGCTGCAGTTCGCCGTCGACCCGGATGTCGCTGCGCTCGTTCCAGAAGGCGACGTGGTCGCGCACCCGGAGCGCGTCGTCGAGCGGACGACGATAGGTCCAGCCGATGTCGCGGCCCTCGGGCCGGCCGTCTGCGGTCGAGTAGTACGTCGCGTGGCCCTTGTAGGCGCAGGTGCTCCGAGCCTCGCTCGGCGTCAGCAGCGAGAACGACACGTCATCGGGAGGGACGTAATAGCGGACCGGGAGGTGCGTCTCGAGCAATAGCAGCGCGTTGTCAGTGGAGGCCAGCACGGCGCCTCCCAGGCGGACCTCGACATGCCGGTGACAACTGAGGACGTCGATCCGCTTGAACGGGTCGTGCGGGTGGCCCACCAACTCCTCGTCCTCGGCCAGCCAGCGGTCGAAGGCGAGGA
>Ga0299913_10003179_pt1 | contig 13336 bp, 11 predicted proteins | sample RVTome_9_FD_201360 | JGI IMG/M metagenome (GOLD analysis project Ga0299913, IMG submission 201360) | Soil microbial communities from uranium-contaminated site in the Upper Colorado River Basin, Wyoming, United States - RVT155D38 (version 2) ... | reverse complement strand
GCCCGGCCCGTCGGTCAGCCGGCGCGCCACGCGCTCCTCGGGGCGCTGCCGCCAGAGCGAGCCCTGCATCGAATAGGTCAGTTCCCGCCCGTCGGGCGACCACGCGGCGGCCCCCGGCCCCGTGGTCACCTGCGGAATCAGCATCTCGCGGAAGTAGTACGCGTGCGGCGTCTTGACCTGCCGCAGCACCGGGGCCCGCTGAGCCTGCGCCGCCGCGCCGGGCAGCGCCAGGACGAGCGCGGCGGGCCACAGCCATCGGGCGGACCTCACGGCCGCCGCCGGAGATACAGCACGCCGCCCAGCAGCACGAAGCCGAGAGCGCCCCCGATCACCTTGACCCGGAACAGCCACGGCTCCTCGGTGCCCGCCGGCGGCACCGTCGCGATGAGCATCGCCAGCACCGTCAGCACGAGGCCGCTGAGCCCCACGAGCCCCGTCTTCACCCGGGCCCCCGCCCCGGCGGGGGCCGCCGCACCGAGGAACCCGTCGGTGAGGTAGCACACGAAGAGGTAGATGTAGGGGATGAAGTAGACCAGCAGCATCGTGTCGAGGATGACGAGGTAGGCGCGCTCTACGGTAGTGCCGCGCCCCATCACCGACACGAGCAGGAAGATCGACGCGAGCACGCCCTGGGTGAGGAGGGCGACGTAGGGCGTCCGCCAGCGCGGGTGGACTCTCCCGAATGCCGGCGGGAAGTAGCGGTCCAGTCCGATCACGAATGCCACCCGCGCCGGCCCGGTGAGCCACGCGCCGACGCCACCCACGTTGCCGAGCACGTAGAGGGCCGCCGCGGCGGGAGCGAGCCAGGCGAGCGCCACACCGGCCTCGCCGGCACCGGCCGCGAGCGCCTGGAGAAAGCCCGAGACGATGTTCACCTCCGCCGAGGGGACCAGCCACAGCACCGACACGGTGCCGGCGATGTAGACGAACGCGATCAGGGGCGCGGAGATCAGGATGGAGCGCGGGAGCGTGCGGCGGGGGTCCTTCACTTCGTCGCCCAGCACGGCGCAGAGCTCCAGCCCCGCGAAGGCGAAGGCGATGGACGCCCAGAGATTGAGGGAGGACCAGTCGCCCAGGTTGGGCATCAGGGTCTCGACCGTCATCGGCGTGGCGGGCGGCCGGGTGAACCCCGCGTAGGCGCCGACCGCGACGAGGGCGAACCCGGGCAGGTAGGTCCCGACAGCGCCGAGGTTCTGCAGCCACCGCCCGGTGCGGAGTCCCACGACGTTGAGCCCGACGGCGAGCCACAGCGCTCCCAGGGTCGCCGGGAGCACGTAAGTCCAGTTCCCCTCCAGCCCGGTGCCGCCCCTCCCGAAGGCGTAGGTGCCCACCACGGCGGTGGACATCAGGAGGTTCGGATAGTAGAGGATGTTGTTGACCCAGTAGCACCAGCCGCAGAGAAAGCCGTGACCTTCGCCGAACGCGCGCTTGGTCCAGAAGTAGATCCCGCCCTCGTTGGGGTAGCGGGAGGCCAGGTGGCTCACCGCCAGCCCCTGCGGCACGAAGAACAGCAGCGCCGCCAGCACCCAGAGCGACACCGAGATCGGCCCGGCCGCGGCGGCGGTCGCGAGCCACCGCAGGCTGAGCACCGCGACGATGTTGAACAGCACCAGGTCGCGGAGGCCCATCGCGCGCGGCAGGGCATGGATCGCCGCGTCCGGCGGGGGCGCGGTGGTCGCCATGGGTCAGCTCCTCAGGTAGAGACCGCGGGGGTCGAGAACGTCGCGCAGCAGTCCGAGCTCCCGCTCGCCCGGGGGCTCCACCTCCCGCAGGGTCTCGCGGCAGCGGAGCGGCCAGCCCACTGCGGCCCGGACCTCGTCCGCGCTCGTCCCGGGGTAGAGCGCGGCCAGCACCAGCTCGCCGCTGCCCTCGTCGGCCTCGAGGATCGCCTTGTCGGTCACCACCCGGACCGGGCCGGCGCCGGGCATGCCGAGCTCGTGCCGGCTGCGACCTCGCATCCGGTGGCCGGGGCTGGTGATGAAGTCCACCGTCTCGGGAAAGGCCCGGCGGCTGAGTCGGGCGATGACGACCGTGCGCCGCGCGTGGATCGCGATCTCCGCCGCACCCCCGCTCCCCGGCAGTCGGACCGTGGGGCGATCGTAGGCGCCCACGACGGTCGTGTTGATGTTCCCGTAGCGGTCGATCTGCGCCCCGCCGAGGAAGCCGACCTCGATCCGGCCGTTCTGGAGCAGGTACTGGAACACGTCCGCCATGCCGCAGACCATGAGCGAGCCGGTCACCAGCGAGGGATCGCCGATGGACACGGGCAGCCGCTCGGGCTCGGCTCCCACCGCGCCCGACTCGTAGATCAGCACGAGATTCGGCGCGTGCGTGGCGCGAGCGAGGTTGCACGCCAGGTTGGGCAGCCCGATGCCGACGAACACGACCTCGCCGTCGCGCAGCTCGCGCGCGGCGACGGTGGCCATCATCTCGGCGGGGGAGTAGGACGGAACGACGGGACGGTCCACCGTCCAGCCGTCCTCAGTATCCATAGTTGACCCCCTCGCACACCCGGCTGGAGGCCCGCAGCCGCTCCAGTCCCCCGCTCCGCTCGACGTACTCCGCCCGGTCGCGCACACCGAAGACGAACTCGTCGAGGTACCGCCGCAGCGCCGCCTCGTCCCGCGAGATCGGCTCCCAGGCGACGTAGAAGTCGTTGTCGCGGTCGTAGTAGCCCTGGGCGTACGAGGGGTGCGCCCCCCAGGGCTCCACCACCACCGCATCCACCGCCAGGCCCGGGATGATGGTGCGGTTGGGATCGGCCCGGATCACGGACTGGTCCACCAGCTCCTCCACCACCACGATCACCCGGCGGGAGGCGAGCGCCGCCTCCTTCTGCACTCCGAGCAGGCCCCAGATCTGGGTGTTGCCCTGGTCGTCGGCGCGCTGGGCGTGAACGATGGTCACGTCGGGATTGAGCGGCGGGACGGTCGCGAGGACCTCCCCGGTGTAGGGGCAGGTGACCGTCCGGATCCGGGGGTTGGCCACCGGCAGGTCGGTGCCCATGTAGTCCCGCAGGGTCCAGAACGGCAGCCGCGCGGCCCCGGCGCTCAGGCGGGCCACCATGCCGAAGTGGGAGTACTCCTCCAGCTCCAGCGACGGCTCGCGCTTCTCGACCGCGCGGCGAAAGGCGTGGAGCGAGCCCGCCCCGGGGTTGCCGGCCCAGGAGAAGACCAGCTTCCTGGCGCAGCCAGCCGCGATCATCTGGTCGTAGATCAGGTCGGGGGTGAGGCGGCAGAGGGTGAGGTCGCGGCGCCGCTGCCGGATGATCTCGTGGCCCGCGGCGAAGCAGATGAGGTGGGTGAATCCCTCGATCACCACCGTGTCGCCGTCGCGCACGAGCGCCGCGACGGCCTCGCGCATGGTGGCGACCTTCGACGCCCGGCTCAATCGAGCTGGCCGAGCAGGCCGTCGATGATGGTCAGCGCGGCGTCCACGTCCTCCTCGTCCACCACGAGCGGCGGCGCGAGCCGCAGCGTGCTCTTGCCCGCGCCGAGGAGCAGGAGCCCCCGCTGGAAGGCGCCGAGGACGAGGCTCCGGAGCAGCTCCGGCGCGGGCTCGCGCGTGCGCCGGTCCTTCACGAACTCGACGCCCAGCATGAGCCCCAGCCCGCGGACCTCGCCGATGCAGGCGTGCTTGGCCTCCAGGGCCCGGAGGCCGGCCGTCAGGCGCTCGCCCATGCGCGCCGCGTTCGCCATGAGCCCGGACTCGACCAGGTCCAGCGTCGCCAGCGCCGCCGCGCAGCAGACCGGGTTCCCCCCGTAGGTGGAGCCGTGCGAGCCGGTCTCCCAGGTGCTGATAACCTCCCGCGCGACGATGGCGCCGATCGGCATGCCGGAGCCCAGGCCCTTGGCGGTGAGCAGGATGTCGGGCTCCACTCCCTCGTGCTCGCAGGCCCACATCTTCCCCGTCCGCCCGACACCGCACTGGACCTCGTCGGCCACGAGGAGGATGCCGTGGCGGTCGCACAGCTCCCGGAGGTCCCGGAGCCAGCCCGCCGGCGGCACGATGTACCCGCCCTCGCCCTGCACCGGCTCGACGAAGATGGCGGCGACGTCGCGCGGCTCGAGATGGCGCGTGAAGAGCTCCTGCTCGATGGCCGCGATGCAGCCGCGGTTGCACGCCTCCTGGTCCCCGCAGAACTGGCAGCGGTAGCGGTAGGCGAAGGGGACGTGATGCACGTCGGGGAGCAGCGGTCCGAAGCCGGCGTGCTGGCGGGCCTTGCTGGACGTGAGGGTCACGGCCCCGGTGCTGCGTCCGTGGAACGCGCCGCGAAAGGCGATGATGGCCGTCCGGCGCGTGGCGTGACGCGCGAGCTTGATCGCACCTTCGGCGGCCTCGGTGCCGGAGTTGGTGAGGAACACCCGCTTCCGCGACGTTCCCGGGGCGAGCCGCGCCAGTCGCTCGCAGAGCGCCGCCATGCCCTCGTAGTAGAAGTCCGACCCGCAGATGTGGAGGAACCGGTCGGCCGCCGCCTTCACCGCGGCCACGACCTCCGGGTGGGCGTGACCGGTGGAGCACACCGCGATGCCCGCCATGAAGTCGAGGAACCGGTTGCCGTCCACGTCCTCGACCATCGGCCCCCGGCCGTGGGAGACGACGAGCGGGTACTCCTTGATGTAGCAGGGAGCGGTCCACGCCTCGTCCCGGCGCACCACGGCCTGGGCCCGGGGTCCGGGCGGGGGCACCACGATGTTCGGGTAATCGCGCACGCGGGGGTCCTTCCAGCTGAAGAGTGGTTACGTCTCGATGACCGTCCGGTTCTGCTCCCGCATGAACTGGGCGACGTAATAGGGCCCGCAGCCGCCCTTGCCGGTGGAGCCGGAGCCCTTCCAGCCGCAGAAGGCCTGCGCGCCCGGCCACGCGCCGGTCGTGGCGCCGCTCCGCTTGTTGGCGTAGCACACGCCGGCCTCGACCTCGTCGAAGAACCGCTCGACCTCGGCCGGATCGGCGGAGAAGATCCCCGCCGTCAGGCCGTAGTCCGCGCCGTTCGCCTGGGTGATCGCCTCGTCGAGTCCGCTCACCTCCCCGACGGCCAGGAAGGGGACGAACAGCTCCTCGCGGAAGAGGGAGCTCTCCAGCGGAAGCCGGGCGAGCGTGGGCGCGACGAAGTGCCCCCGGTCGAAGACGCCGCCCTGGAGACGCTCGCCGCCGAGCACGACGGTCCCCTCGCGCCGCGCCTGTGCCACGGCCCGCTCGAATCGCTCCACCGCCGCGCGGTTGATGACGGGCCCGAAGTAGACGTCCCGCTCGGTGGGGTCCCCCATGCGGATCGCCGTCGTCTTCTCCAGCAGCCGCTCGAGGAACGGCCCGGCCACCCGCCGGTCCACGTACACCCGCGAGGTGGCGCTGCACTTCTGGTTCTGGAGCCCGAAGGCGGAGCGCATCACCCCTTCCGCGGCCGCGTCGAGATCGGCGCTCGCGGTGACGATGGCGGCGTTCTTCCCGCCGAGCTCCATGAGGCAGGGCTTGATCCAGCGCCCGCTCAGGCCGGCGTGGATCCGGAGGCCCACCGCCTTGGACCCGGTGAACACCACGCCGTCCACGCCCGGGTGCTGCCAGAGCGCGTCGCCGATCACCTCGCGGCGCCCGGCCAGGAAGTTGAACAACCCGTCCGGGAGCCCGGCGTCGTGATAGATCTGCGCCAGCCTGAGCCCGGTCCAGGGCGCCTCCTCGGAGGGCTTGTAGACCACCGCGTTGCCGGCCACGAGCGCGGCCGAGGACATGCCGGTGGAGAGGGCGAGGGGGAAATTGAAGGGCGCGATGCACACGAACACACCGTAGGGCCGGAGCACGTCGGTGTTCCGCTCGATCGGCGTGATCCGCCCCATCGGCCGGACGAACCCGTCGGCCTCCTCGACCTGGGCGCAGTAGTAGTCGATCAGGTCGGCCGACTCCTCGGCGTCGCCCATCGCCTCCAGGCGGTTCTTCCCCACCTCCAGCGCCATCAGGGCGGCGAGGTCGTACTTCCGCTCCCGGATCAGCTCGGCCGCGCGCCGGAGCACGCCGACCCGCTCCCTCCAGGGGCGGCGGCCCCAGGCGCGCTGCGCCTCCTTCGCCCGCCGCACGGCGAGATCCACTTCCGCCGGCCCGGCCGCGGCGAACCGGCCCAGCAGCAGCGAGGTGTCGATGGGGGAGCGGTCGTCGAGCGGCTCCCCCGCGCCCGCGACCGGCTCCCCGCCGATCAGGTTGGGGTAGCTCGCCCCCGCGGCGGCGCGGACCCGCCCCAGGGCCTCGTCGAAGAGGCGGTGGAACTGGTCCAGGTCCCCCGCGGCGGAGGTGTAGGTGATCTTCGTCGCCGTCGTCATCTCGTCGCTCCCACCCGGTCGGCCGCGCGGCGCAGCGCCCGGGTAAACAGCTCCAGCATCTCGTCGATCTGATCCTCGGTGACGACGAAAGGCGGAGCCAGCATCACAAGGTCCCCGTTGCGGCCGTCGGCGTGGCCCACGTTGGGCCAGACCACGAGCCCCTCGTCGAGGGCCGCCTCGGTGAAGGTCTCGGCGAGCCTCGCGGTCCGCGGCAGCGGCTCGCGGGTGTCGGGATCCGCCACGAATTCCACGCCGGCCAGCAGTCCCCTGCCCCGCACGTCCCCGACGAACGGCTGCTCCCGGAGCGCCGCAAGCCGCCGGTGGAGCACGCGGCCCATCTCGGCGCAGCGCTCCAGCAGCCGCCGCTCCCGGAGGTAGCGGAGTGCGGCGACCCCGGCGGCGCAGAGCACGGGATGATGGGAGAACGTCTGCGCGTGGGCCAGCCCGCCCGAGCCGCGGGCCAGGGGCTCGACGATCGCCCGGGTGGTGACGACGGCGGAGAGCGGCGCGTAGCCTCCCGCGATGCCTTTCCCCAGCGTCATGATGTCCGGCACCACCCCGTACGGCTCCAGCGCGGACCAGGTGCCGGTCCGCCCGGCCCCGGTGAGCACCTCGTCGGCGACCAGCAGCACGCCGTGCCGGTCGCAGATCTCCCGCACCGCGCGCCAGTACCCCGCCGGCGGCACCGACGCTCCGGTGGAGGAGCCCCCGACCGGCTCGGCGATCACGGCGGCGACGGCGTCGGGCCCCGCCTTCAGGATCGCCTCCTCGACGCCGGCGCCGCTGCATGCCGCGCAGTGGGGCGGATGGCCGCGGCACTCGCAGCGGTACGGGTAGGGGGCGGCGGTCCGGATCACGTCCACCAGCCAGTCCGCGAACAGCGCGCTGTAGTGCGGCCGCGCGGACGCCGAGAGGGCGAGCAGCGTGTTCCCGTGGTACGACGGCGCCAGGGCGACGATCGCCCGCTTGCCGCTCCGCCCCGTCTCCGCCCAGTACTGGCGGGCCAGCTTGAGGGCGGCCTCCACCGCCTCGGACCCGCTGCACAGCGGATAGACCAGGTCGAGGTCTCCCGGCGAGAGCCGCGCGATCTCGGCGGCCAGCTCCTCCACCGGATCGTGCGTGAACGCCGTGCCGTTCACGTAGGCCAGCGTCCGGGCTTGCTCGGCCATGGCGGCCCCGATCTCGGCCACGCCGTGGCCGACGTTCACCGTGAAGGCGCCCCCACACGCGTCCAGATACCGGCGCCCGGCCTCGTCGAAGAGGTAGCAGCCCTCCGCGCGGACGATCCGCGGATAGCGCCGCGTCAGCTTCCGATAGAAGACGTGCGAGCCGGAGGTGGTGGGATCTGGCATGTGTTCGGCGGCCTGCCTGGTGGAGCCGGAGGGCCCTGGTGCCTCCGAGCGCGGAATGTGTCGGTATCGGATGACCGGCGCCAGGGTCGCCGGGGCCCGCCTCCGCGGGCCGGGCGAGGCGATTTGGCCCATATCCTGCTGATGATCGGGTACGACCCTGTCCCCCAGGTGAGCTCGGGAACCCCTGACGGCGGTGCACCATGCAATCACCAATGGTCGTCGACGCTTTACGAGAGCAGCTCTTGCGGGTGCTGGACTGGTACCAGCCTCAGAGGCCGGGCTATGCCTGGGGGGCGGTGATCCACCGGCGAAACGAGCGTGGCAGATTGCGGTTCGGCGCGATCACCCCGGGAGGCGAGAGCCTCCTCCTGACGGAGCCGCTGGCGCAGGAGCTGAGCACCCTCCCCTGCTGGCTGGACGGCGCGGTCCGCGTCCGCCTCGAGTGTCGCCATCTCACCGAGCCGCAGCCGTGGATGGATGCGCTGGTCCGCAGCAACCGCCCCCGCCTGGTGGAAGCCATCGCCGTCTACTTCGATCCCGACACGACGCCCGAGGAGACGGTGGCGTTCCAGGCCATGGCCGGCGTGCTGACTCCGGCGCGCTGCCCGTCGGAGCTGTTCGTGCTGACCCGAGCGCGGCCGGAGGGCTGGCCGCTCTAGAGCGGCGGGAAACGGGAACAGGAAAACGGGAAGAGGACATCCTCTTCCCGTCGTTCGTTCCGGGCGTCCCTTCCCGCCGGCCTACTTCAGGAACAGCAGATCGCGATAGGTGGGGAGCGGCCAGACGTCCGCGGCGACCTGGCTCTCGATGGCGTCGCCGGTCTCGCGCAGGCGCGCCATCGCCGGCTTGAGCTCTCGGCTGAGCTGCTCGGCGTGGCGCACCGGGTCGGGGTCGTGATGCGCGCCGAGCCGCTCCACCTCGGCCGTCCGCTCGCGGAACTGATCCACCAGCTGGATGAAGTCCCGCAGGGCGTTCGTCGTCTCGCCGGCGGAGAGCCCGGCCGCCTTGGTGGCCGCCACCGCCTCGGCCATCCGGCGCTGGTGCTCCAGCGCGGCCGGGAGGATCTGGCCCCGGGCCATGGAGGCCATGGTCTCGGCCTCGATGGCGAGCTGCTTCAGGTACTTCTCGATCGCGATGTGCACCCGCGACTCGTACTCCGCCTTGCCCAGCACGCCGTACTTGCGGAACAGGTCCACGTTCTTCTTTGCCCTGAGCACGCGGAAGCACTCGACCGAGTCGTGCAGGTTGGGCATGCCGCGCCGCTCCGCCTCCGCGTGCCACTCCTCGGAGTAGTTGTCCCCGTCGAAGAAGACCCGCTTGTGTTGCCGGATGACCTTCTTCAGCACGTTGATGACGGCCGACTGGAGCCGCGCCGGTTTGGGCCTGGCGCCCACGGCCTTCTCCAGCTCGCCGGCGACGTAGTCCAGCGACTCGGCCACGATCGTGTTGAGCACGGTGTTGGGCCACGCGATGCTGGCGCTCGACCCCACCGCGCGGAACTCGAACTTGTTCCCGGTGAAGGCGAACGGTGACGTCCGGTTCCGGTCGCCGGAGTGCCGCGGCAGCTGGGGCAGCGTCTTGGCACCGAGGTCCAGCGTGCCGCCCCGGATGGTGCGCTTGGGCAGCCCCTTCTCCACCTGCTCCAGGATGTCCGTCAGCATCTTGCCGAGGAACACGGAGATGATGGCCGGCGGCGCCTCGTTGGCGCCGAGCCGATGGTCGTTCGCCGCCGAGGCGATCGAGGAGCGGAGCAGGTCGGCGTGGATGTCCACCGCACGGATGGTCGCCACCAGGAACACCAGGAACTGCATGTTGGTGTGGGTCTCGTCCTGGGGATCGAGCAGGTTGACGCCGGTGTCGGTGGACATGGACCAGTTGTTGTGCTTCCCCGAGCCGTTCACGCCGGCGAACGGCTTCTCGTGCAGCAGCGCCTGGAGCCCGAACCGGGGAGCGACCCGCTTCAGCGTCTCCATGATCAGCATCTGGTGATCGCTGGAGATGTGGCTGGGCTCGAACAGCGGGGCGATCTCGTACTGGCCCGGGGCCACCTCGTTGTGCCGGGTCTTCACCGGCACGCCCAGGCGGTAGAGCTCCCGTTCGGACTCGGCCATGAAGGCGAGCACTCGGGGCGGAATGGTGCCGAAGTAGTGGTCCTCGAGCTGCTGGCCCTTGGGGGGCCGGGCGCCGAACAGCGTCCGCTCGCAGATGAGCAGGTCCGGCCGCCGGAAGTACAGCTCGCGGTCCACCAGGAAGTACTCCTGCTCCGGGCCCACGGTGGTGTACACCCGGGAGACGCCCTGGTCGGTCCCGAAGATCTTCAGGATGCGGAGCGCCTGGCGGGAGAGCGCCTCCACCGAGCGGAGGAGCGGGATCTTGGTGTCGAGCGCCTCGCCGGTCCAGGAGACGAACGCCGTGGGGATGCAGAGGGTGACGTTGTTGTCGCCCCGCATGAGGAACGCCGGGCTGGTCGCGTCCCAGGCGGTGTAGCCGCGGGCCTCGAAGGTCGCCCGGATCCCGCCCGAGGGAAAGCTGGAGGCGTCCGGCTCGCCCTGGACCAGCTCCGAGCCCGAGAAGTTGAACACCACCCCGCCGTTCCCGTCGGGCGCCGCGAGCGAGTCGTGCTTCTCGGCGGTGAGGCCGGTGAGCGGCTGGAACCAGTGGGTGTAGTGGCTCGCGCCGTTCTCGATGGCCCAGTCCTTCATCGAGGCGGCGACGACGTCGGCGACGGCGGGATCCAGCGGCTCGCCCAGGTCGATGGTGCGCAGAAGGCTCCGGTAGACCTCCTTGGGGAGCCGCTGGCGCATCACGCTGCGGGAGAAGACGTCGCTGCCGAAAATCGAGTCTACCCGCTCGGCCAGCGCGGAGCCGGCCTCGAGCGAGCGCGTGGGGGTGGTCACTGGAGCCCTGGCCTCGGTGGTTGGAGTGGTCCTGGGAAAGGACACAACATAATCGCCCGCGTCGGCGCGAGGGGAGTTGGGTGCGGCGTCACCCGTCGATCGCGGCCTCCAGGTCGGCGAAATCGGCCTCGGGCTGCTCGGTGAACACGGGGTTGGAGAGGTAGCGCTCTCCGAAGTCGCAGACGATGGAGACGATCAGCTTGCCGGCGCTCTCCGGCCGGCCGGCGATCTGCAGGGCCGCCCAGGTGATCGAGCCGCTGGAGATCCCCGCGAAGATCGCCTCCTCGCGCACCAGGCGGCGCGCCGTGGCGATGGCGTCGTCGTTGCTCACCCGGATGACCTCGTCGTAGATCTTCGTGTCCAGGATCGGCGGCACGAAGCCCGCCCCGATGCCCTGCTGCCGGTGGGGCGAGGGCTGGCCGCCCGACAGGACCGCGCTCTCCGCCGGCTCCACCGCCACGATCCGGATGTCGGGCTTCATCTCCCGCAGGTAGCGCCCGGCGCCGGTGATCGTCCCCCCGGTGCCCACCCCCGCCACGAAGACGTCCACCTGCCCCGCCGTGTCGGTCCAGATCTCGGGACCCGTGGTGCGGTAGTGGATGGCGGGATTCGCGGGGTTCTCGAACTGCCGCGGCATCCAGCCGCGATCGCCCAGGCGGGCCAGGATCTCTTCGGCGCGGGCCATCGCGGCCTTCATGCCCTTGGGCCCCTCGGTGAGCACCACCCGCGTGCCCAGCGCCCGCAGGAGGTGGCGGCGCTCCAGGGTCATGGTGTCCGGCATGGTGAAGATGCAGCGATACCCGCGGGCGGCGGCGACATAGGCCAGCCCGATGCCGGTGTTCCCGCTGGTCGGCTCCACGATCACCATGCCGGGCTTGAGCCGGCCCTTGGCCACCGCGTCGTCGATCATCGCGGCGCCGATGCGGTCCTTCACCGAGTCGTAGGGGTTGTAGCCCTCGTGCTTCACGGCGATGCGCCCGGGAAGCCCCGCACCCAGCCGGTTGAGCCGGATCAGCGGCGTGTTGCCGACCGTGTCCGCGACGTCCTGATAGATCTTCCCGTGTGGCATGCGATCTCCCTGGAGAGTGCGATCACCGGTTGCGCCGAACAGCCAACTATAATCGCGGCTCAGCCTCCGACCACCCGGGCCGTCCGATCCGCCAGCTCCACGAGCTCCCGCGCGCCCCACTCGCCCCGGTCGGTGAGCTGCTCGACCAGGGATTCGGGCAGCGCGTCCCGCCCGAGCCGGGCCCCGGCGATCGCCCCGGTGATCGCCGCCATCGTGTCCGTATCGCCCCCCACATGGATGGCGGTGCACACCGCGACCCAGTAGTCGTCGGGGGCGTGGAGAAAGGCATAGAGGCTCCAGACCACGCTGGGCGTGACGAAGGCGGAGATTCCGCGCCACTCGTCGCCGTGGCCCGGGTCCAGCCGCTCGGCGTGGAGCCGCGCCGCGGCCGCGGACGGCGGCAGGTGGGCCCAGCGCTCGAGCCCGGCGATCGCGGCCGCGACCGACCGGTCGGCCTGGGCGGCCAGCGCGGCGACCGAGCCCAGGAACTCCTCCGGGTCGATCGGTGCCCCCCGCGCGGCGGACCAGACCGCGCCGGCCACGGCCAGGGCGCCGGCGGCGCAACGAGGATCCAGGTGGGTGACGACACTCTGCTCCACCGCGGCGGTGACCAGCGCGTCGCCGCCGAAGATCGCGCCGATGGGCCCCGCGCGCATGGCGCTGCCGTTGCCGGCGTAGGGCGCCGGGGTGCCCGCCCGGCTCCAGTGGGTCCCGCCGAGGAGCCGCGCGGCGGCGGCCCGGGTCCCCGGGCCCGCGCCCACGTCCCGCACCCGGGCAAAGAGAGCGGACAGGCGCCGGGCGAAGGCGTCGGGGCTCCAGCCGCCGGTCTCGGCGATGCTCAGCAGCAGCTCGCGGGCGAGCTGGGTGTCGTCACTGTACTGGCCGAAGGCAAAGTGCGGGTGAGCCCATTCGCCCGCGCGGCCGGCACGCAGGTACTCCTCGACATAGCGGCGGGCCACCTCGGGCGGCTGCGCTTCCACGACGAAGCCCAAGGCGTCGCCGAGCGCCTGGCCGAGCAGGCAGCCGGTCAGGATGGCGGACGAGTCTCTGCTCAAGCGCCTGCGGCGCCTCCGGTCGACGAGGGCGTGACGGCTGTCACGGTTTCAGGCACCGGCCATTTTTCAATTTTACCACGCCGCGACATGCGGTGTGAGACAGTGGAGGGTACGTCTGGCTGGACAGCGAGCCGGGCCGGGGCACCACGGTGCGGATTCAGCTCCCTGAAGCGGAGGGGGCGCTGGAGGAGGAGCCGGTGCAGCCGAGGGCGCTGGCGCCGGGAGGTGAGACCGTCATGGTGGTGGAGGACGAGCCCGTGGTGCGTCGCCTGACGCGGACGGTCCTGGAGGAGTCGGGGTACAAGGTGATGGAGGCCAGTGACGGCGCCGAGGCGCTCACCCTGCTGGCGCGGACCAACGGTCAGGTCGACCTCGTGCTCAGCGACGTCGTGATGCCGCACATGGGAGGGAAGGCGCTGGACGAGGCGCTGCGCCGGCAGCGGCCCGAGCTGCCGCTGCTGTTCATGTCCGGGTATGCCGGTCAGGAGGTCGCGGACCGGGGCCTGCTGAGCCCGGACGCGTCGTTCATCCAGAAGCCCTTTTCACCACAGGAGCTGGTGCAGCGGGTGAGAAGCCTCCTCGACCGCCGCGCGGCGAGCGCGGAGCATTGAGGAGGACAGCGGACAGGGTGGGATTCGAACCCACGATACCCTTG
>Ga0299913_10003178_pt1 | contig 13339 bp, 10 predicted proteins | sample RVTome_9_FD_201360 | JGI IMG/M metagenome (GOLD analysis project Ga0299913, IMG submission 201360) | Soil microbial communities from uranium-contaminated site in the Upper Colorado River Basin, Wyoming, United States - RVT155D38 (version 2) ... | reverse complement strand
CTGGATGACCGCGAACCTTCTAATCGCCGCAAAGCCCGTCGATGAGCCCGACAGCATCGAGAGGCAGTTGATCGCCCTCACCTGCCCACCGCTCAACCTCAAGCAGTGGGCAAACCCCGAGACCCCGACGATCCGGGCCGCACGGCAGACGTGCGTGGAAGCCACTCGAGCCACGCGCCCGTAGGGAGGAGGCGCAACGCAGGTGCGCGGCGGTAGCGTGCCCGTATCGCCGAAGAGAGGGACCCGCTCAACTTCTTTCAGCCGTACGAGCGACTGCCCGCGCATCACGAGAACCAGCTCACCCGGGCACTGCTGCTCGTGCTCCGAATGTCGCCGATGGCTCACGCCTGCTGGCTTCGACTCGTGAATCCGGAGCTTGACCTGGCGCAGCTTCCAGCCGCCAACTTCGAGACCCAGAAGCGCGAAGTCACTCTGGGCGAACGGCGGGAGGGAGAGGCGGTCTTGATCTCGGTCTTCCTGACGCCGGAGACTCCGGTCGAAAGCGGGTTGGTGACCGAGGACGACCGCCTGCAGGTCTTGGACGCCATCATCGACTACGGCGGGGAAAGAGTCGTAGTCGTCGAGAACAAAGTGGCCGAGGCTGACGACTTGCAGGCGCGCCACATCAACCTAAGCGGCGGGAATGCTCGTCTCGATGACGGAACCAGCGTGCGCGTCGTCGTCTGGCGGGATCTCCTCGAGGCCTTCGCGGGGCTGCTCGAACGGGGGCTCGTAGCTGGCGCAGAACGCGAGCTCCTGTCGGACTTCCTCACCTACACCGAGGACCACTTTGGCGACCTGGGCCCGTTTCGGACGCTGGCGCTATGCGCTGGCAACCGGTTCCGTCAAAAGCGGCGACTGCGCTCGCTCCTGCACGAGGCGACGGGACTCGAGGCCAGAATCGATCGGTGGGGTCCGAGCGTGCGCATCGAACATGCCAGGCAGGCTGTCGGAGCGCACGCATACCTTCAACTCACCGACGACGAACTGGTGGAGCTGTCGATCTACCCGGCCGACACGCTCTCGCAAGCACGCGAGTTCTACACGGACCGGGCGCTCGTTGAGCGGATCCAGGCGCTCAACGAACAGGACGGATGGGAGGTTCGCCCGAACTTCCACTTCGGTCACATGCAAGCCGGGTACGCCTGGACCACTGGTGCGTGCCCCCTCGGGCGCTACCTGGAGATCTGGAGCGATCAGATCGAGCAAACCGGCCGGGTCCCGCGGGCTGAGTGGGAGGACTACTGGGCGTGGCTCGTGCAGGAAGGCATCGCAAGGCGCGCGGATCGTTCCGACTTCGACCGGCACTTCACCGCAACCCAACGGCAGAGTGCCGATCCCCGGCCCGGCCTTGAGGTCACCCGTCGCTGGAGCCGGGAGGCCGCGGAAGCGCTCGACGCAAGGAGTCAACTTGCAGCAGCGGTACATGCTGGGCTCGCACGGATGATGGAGTGCTTCGGCGAGGACGTCGCCACCGTTCTCCCGATTCGCGGCAATTCTCGCCACGGCTGACGTTCGGCCCAGCTCCCTCCCCAAGCCCGGCCCCATCACCGCAAGCGCCGTTGACGAAACGGCTGCGCAGCTACCTGAACTGGCGCACCTGGGCGTTGCGAATCCCTGTCCGGACGTCGTCCGCCAGCGTGACGACCATCACTTCTACGCCCCAGATCCGAAGCGCCTCGGCCTTCCAGGATGCGCCGAGAAAGCTCCTGGCCCCCTGCTCGTCCGAGAACGCCAGGATGAGCCGGGTGTCGATCTGACCCCTGGCCAGCGTGATGAGCTTGAGGGCATCCTCGGAAACTTTCTTGAACTGCCCGCCACGCAGCTTCCCCTGGTGCGCGAAGGCTTCGACGAGGATCGTTCCGTCAGCCGACGCCCCATCGACCTCGCATTCAGCCCCATCCCCGACCACAAGGCGCCGCTTCGCGAGGGGCACGCCGATTGCCTCGGCGACAGCTTGGACTATTACGGGCTCGGCCCCGCGCTGGGCAGCGCTATCGCTGGGATGATCGGTCGAGCCCACGAGACCCTGAGGGTAGTCGTGGCCCATCCGCCAGGCGCTGAAGGCTCGCAAGCTGATCAGGAGGACTCGCGACCACGACAGTCCTCGCACCACTCCTCCCCACCGCTTCCCTGGTCGGTCTCGACCCGGTCCTCGGGCGGGATCGGGCGATCGCAGCGAGCGCAGGACCCGTACGCGAGCCGACGCCACCGGGCCTCGGCGTCGATCGCCCGGTAGATCTCGTAAAGGCTCCAGGGCGCCCACTGCATCGGTTGGATGACGACGACCGGCGTGTCGGCGTCATCGCGCTCGAGCCGGTACCGCGCCGCATGCACGCCGTCGTGGGTGAGAGCGACGAACACCTCCCGCTCGCGGTCGAACAATAGGCGCGACCAGGGCCGGACCTTGGCGCCGGTGTAGGGGCGCCGGTAACGGCCCTCGTAGGCCTCAAGGGTGGGATCCAGCTCGACGACGTCTTCCGATAGCCCGAGCGCCCAGCCCAGAGCTTCGGTCTCCATGCCGGCGAGCTCCTCGGCGAGGGCGTCGCCGCTGAACGCCTTCAGTCCGGACTCCTTCTCTCGCTCGGAGTACACCCCGCTCATGCCGTCGTCGGCCCAGGTGGCGTAGTCCCAGCTCCGCATCCCCATCATCCAGAATCCCGACATCGACGCGATCTCGCGATCGAGATATCGAAGATCTTCCTCTGGACTGTGCCCGCGGTCGTTGCTCATCCACTGATCAAGTCGCTAACGGGCCCTGGGTCCTGACTGCTCCGAGACACTTTAGGCGCGGTCTGAACACTGGGCCACCTGCGCCGGTCTAAGCAGGTCCGCTCACCGCAGCACCGCTTGAGCCCATTGCGTGCTCACGCTCGTTGCAACCGAACGGCGCGCTGCTTCGGGTCGTACTCGTAGCTCTCGATCGTCCCCGCCTCGATGAGGTCGATGGCCTCCTCGATCGCAGCCAGCGGAACCGCGAACCACTCCTTCATCTCGGCGACCGTCGCGCCATCGCGCTCCAGCCACACGTCAAGGCGAGCGCCTGCGAAGAAACGATGCAGAAGCCCCTCGACCATGCGCGCTACCCCCCGAGACATCTCGAACGACTCGACCAGCTTGACGGGCGCACCGAGAAACGATGAACTCGCGTCCGCTTCCCGCGACCGCTCCTCAGGCGAGCGGGACGTGAAACCGATCTTGTGCAGGTCGGCCAGCCGGGTCACCTGTGGGTCCTCAGACAGCGACCGCATGACGTAGACATAGCCGGTCTCAAGCTCGCCGAGCTGCTGCTCCACCGCCTCGTGCGTCGCAAGTTGCGGCTCCGTGACGCGCTTCCCGAACCGGTAGAGCCGGCTCGACAGCGACCGCAACAGCAGATTGGCCTCCGTGCCGTTGTCGAAGATGCACCGCAGACGAGTGTTCTTACGGCCGTCCTTTATCTCAAGCTCGCCAGCCTCGGCGATGTAGACGAGGACCCCGTTGAGCACAAAGAATTGACCCACTCGGATCCCTTGCTCGTCGGTGAAGTCGATCAGCTTGCGGACGCCCTTCCGCAACTCCTCGTGGCATTCGGCGAACAGAGGCTCGAACGTGCCGAAGTCCTCGCACGGTCGCCGCCTCGCTGGGTCACTCGGGTCCGACGAAGGCTTCGGCACGTTCCGCAGCTCGAAGATCCCCTCCGAACCATCGAGAAGCCCGAGTGGGTCCTCCGCGGCCGCCTCGGCGACCGTTGCGGGGGGCTCTGGCTCCCGCAGCAAGCCAAGCTCGTCATACGGCTCGAGTGCTTCTCGTTTCTCGTCGCTCGCAGCCAGTGCCGCCAGCCGCATAGCCAGCTTCATCTCACCGACGTCCCCCGCGTCCTCGCGCGGAGGCCGTCCCTCTTGTTTCACGAACTCGGTGATCTCGGCGAAGCTCGCGACCAGTCGCTCATCCCTGCTCAGCCCATCCGACTTGGCCGGCAGGGTCAGAAGATCTAGATCGTCCTCGGCGATTAGTCGCCGAAGCACATCGGCTTCGATCGTCACACTCTCTGCTCCCGTCTCGCCTTCTGAAGAACCAATAGCGCCCCGGCCATCCGCTGCTGAAGCGGATCGGCGGAGTTGAGGTCGGGCCTCTCACCCGTCTCTCGGACGAAAGCTTGGATCTTTGGCCAGAGCAGCAAGGCCTCTTCCTCGCTGATCTCGATCCGAGTCGTATCGATCGCGTCCTGAATCAACCTCAGAACCTGTGTCGTCACCGACTTCGACAGGATCTCGAACGCCTTCTGGAAGGGATTGACGGTGTCGATCAGGTCGATGTGAAGGTCATCGATGTTGACGAACTTCCCGGCCATCAAGACGAAGCGCTTGTCACCGACCTCCTTCACCTCACCGTTCTTGACCACCGAGTCGACGACAACATGCTGGCGCACCTCCTCGACCTCAGCGTCGGTGATGTCCGGGTAGCGCTGACGGATGATCTTGGGAATCAGGATCCTGTTCATCACCTCCGGATCGACGTTGCCGGGCATCGCCTTCAGCATCTGGTCGTCCTGGAGAATCTGAGCCTTGAGGTCGTTGAGATCGCTCTCGACGATGTGGCGGACCCGGCCGGTTGTGGGCTCCTTGAAGCCGCCGATGTGTAGCTCTCCGGCGTCGGGTTTCTCGCCGTCCGGCCGCTTCATCTTGAACTTGAAGTTCGGGGCGACCACCTGCTCCATGAGGAGTGACGCCGTGATCGCCTTGAGCATGTTGTTGACCGCCACCCGGACCTCCTCGTCGCCGGCATCGGGTTGCGCGATGAGGTTCGTGAACTGAGCGTGCGTCTTGTTGGGGCTATCGCGGGTGCAACGCCCGATGATCTGGATGATCTCCGTCAATGAGCCGCGGTATCCAACGGTGAGGGCATGCTCGCAGAAGGGCCAGTCGAAGCCCTCCTTTGCCATCCCGAGGGCGATGATCAGGTCGATGTCGTCGAGCTGGTCCATCGTCCGCAGGTACTCGACGATCTTGGGACGCTGGGCCGGATCGTCGTTTACGAGATCGGCGACGCGGAGCCGCTTGCCGTCCTCGCTGCGCTTGACCTCGATCACGCCGGTCACCGGGTCCTGAGAGACAATCTCGCCGATCGAGTCGAGGATCTCGTCCACCTCGCGGATCTTGTCCTTGGTCGACTCTCCGGACTGCACGCTTGGGATATGCAGGATCGTCTTGAGGTCCGTGTCGAGCACCTCGTCGATCGCGTCCAGGTAGCGCCCCTGGTAGAAGTGGTAGCCGATGCCGAGCGACTTCAGGTACTCGTAGCCGTTGAGCTGCTCGTAGTAGTTGTACGTGACCTTGTCGAACCGGGCCTCATCCTCGGGATGAAGGACGGGCACGGCATCGCCGCGGAAGTAGGAGCCCGTCATAGCCACGATGTGGGCGTCGGTGTGGGTCATCACTGAGCGTAGAAGCTCGCCGAGCCGGCTGTTCTCATCCGAGGAGACGTGGTGAAACTCGTCGATCGCGAGCAGCGCCCCATCGAGAAGGCGCTCATCGAGAGCGTCGTGGGCGAAGCGCAGCGTGGCGTGAGTACAGACGAGCACGGTCTGATCACTCTCGAGGAACCGCTGGACCGCGGCGACCTTGGTCTCATCGGTGCCCGGCGCGCAGAGGTTGGTCTCGTCGGGGACGACCCAGTCGGCGAAGAAGCCGGAGGCGGTCAGCTCGGTGCTCGCGAACGACTTGCCGATCGCCCGCTCAGGGACGGCGACGATCACCTTCTTCAACCCCTGGTTGAAGAGCTTGTCGAGAGCGATGTACATCATCGCTCGCGACTTGCCCGAGGCGGGCGGAGCCTTGATCAGCAGGTACCGGCTCTCGCGGCGCACCCAGACCTTGGCCTGCATCTCGCGCATGCCGCGCTCGTCGGTCGCTGTGCTGGTTCCGGCCTGCGCGTATGTAACGTCGATCAGGTTAGGCATGGTCGTCTGCGTCTCCGTCGACCGCGGCCTCGTACAGCTCGAAGAGGAGCTGCAGGCGCTCCTCATCTGACTCGAACGGGCGCTTGCGGTAGATGCCATCGACAACCTCGTCGAGGGCCCGATGCGCCTCTCGCAGGCCGCCCGGCATATCGTCGGGGTCATAGAGCTCGGCGAGAGTGTGCCCGGCGAACTGCTCGCGCGCGCCGAGAACCCGGAGCGCTCCGGCGCGCAGCGCCCGCTTGTGAGCGTCGGTGAGCGCGGGCACCGGGAACGTGTTGTACACGAGGACGGCGGAATACCGATAGTCAGTCTTGAGGCGTCCGGCAACGGCACGGACCCAGGCCATGTGCATGCGGGACTGGATCAAGCCGAAGAGCCAGGGCTCGGCGTTGTAGACCGCGTTGGCCGCGTTTGAGATCACCGTGTCGCCGTCGAGAAACCCCATCGGGATGTACTCCCGGCGTTCAGAAGAAACGCTCGGGACGATGATCGAGGGCCCGGGCTTATGGGCCCGCTGTACGAAGCGATGTGGGTTGGCCGCTTGGTCGCGGGTGCTCTCCGCTTTGCTCCGTTCGCGGAAGGCGCGTACCAGCTCCAACCTACGCGCGACCTCAGGTACCGACTCCGCCGAGGCAGCATCTCGATCCGCAATCCACAGGCAGGATCTCCAGTTGCCGCTAATCGCCTCCTGAGCCCCACCGAAGCGCTTTATGAAGCGCTCGGAGCCCGGATTAGCAGCAACCAAGGCGTCGGCCTCTGCTCGGCTCATTAGCAGGTGCCCGCCGTCCCGGGGCATGCTGCCGAAGACCATAGGCGGCAACCCTGAGAGCGGTTTTTTTAGCTTGCCCACAACTACGTCGTTCCCGTCCGGCACGAGATACGGGTTGATGTGGCGCGCTTCATGTCGGCCCGTAGTCGTGTAGAGCGACTTGGCCTTCGAACTGCCCCGAGGAGCAAGGCCGAGGATCGTGCAGGTCACTCCCGCGTTGCCCCGAGCCAGGTTTGACCAGCGAAACGGTGCATAGGCGAACGCGATCTCGACATCCTCGCTGAGGAGGTGCGGCCACAGCATCTCCACGTGGCTCCCTTGCACGACCGAGTTGGTGGCGACCATTCCCACGCGTGCTCCGTGGTCGTGCACGAACTTGGCCCCCTTATAGAGCCAGATCGACACGTAGTCCATGTACTTGTTCACTCGGCGACCCTCGAAGGCCTGGACGAGCTCCTCCTTCTGCGCTTCGCTTTGCCTGGTGCCTCCCTGGTAGGGCGGGTTTCCGAGCACGTATGTGGGCCGGTCCGCGGGATCGCAAACGGTCTCCCACTTCATCCGCGCTGCGTTCCCGCAAACCACGTTCCCAGACTCCTTCAACGGGATCAGTGGTATCTCGGCTCCGAACAGCTCCCCGAATTCGCGGTTCATCTGATGCTTCGCTAGCCACAGCGAGAGGATTGCGATCTCGTGGGCGAAGTCGTCGATTTCGATCCCGTGGAAACTCTCTAGCTCGATTCGCGAAAGCTTGAACAGCCCGGCCCTGCTCGGATCAAGCTCGGCGATCCGCTGGAGCGCTTGGTGCTCGAGTCGGCGCAACTCCTTGTAGGCAATGACGAGGAAGTTGCCGGACCCGCAAGCTGGGTCGAAGACCTGAATCCTCGCGAGCTCGTCGATGAAGCGGTCGAGCCGTTTTACCGCCTTCTCGATCGCGGCGGTCTCCTCCAATTCCCCAGCAACTAAGACATCAGCCGGGCGGTCCACGGCTGCCGCGGCTTCAAGCCGCTCCTCGAGCTCATCGAGGAACAGCGGCCGGATCACCTTCATGATGTTTTCCACCGACGTGTAGTGCATCCCCAGCCCCTCCCGCTGGCCAGGATGCACTACGGCCTGGATCATCGATCCGAAGATGTCGGGGTTGATTTGCGCCCAATCCAACGTCCCGCACTCGAGGATCACTTTGCGCGCCTTTGCGCTGAAGCGAGGCGTTTCGATCCTGCACTCGAAGAGGCTGCCGTTGACGTGGCCGAAGTCGCGGAGATGGGCGGAAACGCCGTCACGTTCTCCCAAGGGCTTGTTCAGGACCGCGAAGAGCTCATCTAGGAGCGAGTGCAGATCCTCACCGCTGTCGCGCGTGAACGACCCGATGGCGTTCGTGAAGGACCCGCGATCGAAGACGCCGGTGTCCTCTGAGAAGAAGCAGAAAAGCAAGCGTGAGAAGAAGACGTTTAGATCGTGGATTTCTTCCGGCGACTCGATCGTGTTGTGGCGCGTGACCTCGTCATAGAGACGGGCCATCTTCTCCGCCGCCTTGATGTCGGCCGGGTTGACCTCCTCGATCCGCGTCTTCTCGATCCCCGCCCAAGGCAAAAAGAACGTTGCGTGGGCGCCGAGGTCGCCGTGCTCGACGTCCAGGGTGTCGCCGGCAGTTAGATCGGCCGCAACCAGACGGTTCGCGTTCGTCAGGATCAGGAAACGCGGCCGCTGGTCAAGGATTTGCTGCTCGTCGCGAGCCGAGTCGATGGCGGCGTAAAGGTCGCCGTCGTCCAACTCCGTGTCGCGGAAGTAGACCTTGTTGCGCCACAGCACCTCGTCCGGCCCGTTGGCCTTGTCGTAGTCCCCGGAGCGCAGGCGGGTCACTGCAGCCTTGGGGATTCCGTACGAGCGGAGCAGCTCAAAGAGGAAGTCAACCCCCTGCCGGGAGTTGAGCGGCGCGATTCTCTCTTCGATCTCCTGGAGGTTCATCCCAGCCGCCTCAGCGGCGCCGCCGGGCCGAGCTGGCCCGACTCGCTGCCCAATTCTCGATGTCACCCCTCAACCAGAGCCGTGGTCGGCCCCGGCCCAGATCGACCACCGGGCGGGGCATCTCCGGGTATCGGTTGAGGTACTGGCTCACCGTGTTTCGGTGAGTCAGGCCGAGCAGCTCGGCCACCCCATGCGCGTCGATCAGGTCGTCCGTGTCGATCCTCGGCGTGATGCTCCGCAGCCTACACGCGTACGCGGATCCGTCCGATCCGTCGTATAGCTTACTCGCGTAAGCAGAGAATGGCCCCGGCGGTGCTCGAACACCCCGGGGCCCGGCCAAGACCTGTTGAGGAGGTCCTGACATGAACCAGCGTAAGCCTTCGCTGCTCGCCCAGGTCGCGAACGAGGCGACCATCACGGTCGAGCAGACCGCCGAACTGCTTGGCCTCGGGCGCACGGCAGCCTACGAGGCCGCCCGGCGCGGCGAGTTCCCGACCCGCCGGCTCGGCCGGCGGGTCGTGGTGCCAGTGCCGGCGCTGCTCGAGTGGCTGGGGGTACCCCAGTGAGGCGCCGGGGGGCGTGGACGGCGGACGAGCTCGGGGCGTTTCTGGAGGCTTCCGCCGATACGCGGCTGGAAGCCGCCTGGCACCTGCTGGCTGATGCGGGGATGCGCGTCGGCGAGGTCCTCGCGGTGCGCTGGGCGGACGTCGACGCGGAGAACGGCCGGATCAACGTCGGAGACGCGGTGGTCGGCGTTCCATACTCGGTGCTGGTCGCGCCACTAGCCGCGCCGGGCGCCCGTGTGATCGCGGCTTCCCCTGATCTGCTGGATGCCCTGCGTCGCCACCGCCGGCGCCAGGACGCGGAGCGCTCCGAGTGGGACTGCCACTTCCGCGACGCGGATCTCATCGTCTGTCGCGAGGACGGGCGACCGCTGCATCCCCGGGCTCTGCACCAGGCGTTTCGCCGGCGGATCGCGGCGACGGGCATGCCCGTCATCGCGCTCGCCGACCTGTGCCGAAGCGACGGCCGCCGGGCGCCGCGCGAGGCGGTCGTGGTATGAGGGGCCACATCCGAAAGCGCGGCTCGACCTGGGCGGTGGTCGTCGACGTTGGGTGCGACGAACAGGGCAGGCGGCGACAGAAGTGGCATTCGGGGTTCCGCACGAGGCGCGAAGCGAGCGAGGCGCTTACCGAGATCCTCGGCCAGCTATCGACAGGCCAGTACGTCGCGCCCTCGAAGCTGACCGTCGGTCGATTCCTCGAGGACGAGTGGCTGCCCGCGATCCGGGCGAGCGTTCGCCCGCTGACGTTCGAGTCCTACGCGGGCAACGTGCGGAACCACATCGTCCCGCGGCTCGGGTCGGTGCCACTGCAGCAGGTAACGCCGCCGATACTCAACTCGGTGTACTCGGAGCTCGGCCAGACGCTGGCGCCGCGCACTGTGCGCTACATCCACGCAATCCTGCGCCGCGCATTCGCGAGCGCCGTCAAATGGAACCGCCTGGCGCGCAACCCGGTCGAAGCCGCTGACCCTCCCTCCCCATGTGCTGGCGGAGGAAGGGCGATGCGCACTTGGTCGAGCTCCGAGCTCGCTCGCTTCCTCGAAAGCGTCCGAGACGATCGGCTGTTCGCCTGCTGGCGCTTCCTCGCGATGACCGGATGCCGGCGCGGAGAGGCCCTGGGCCTCCGTTGGCGCGACCTCGACCTCGACGGCGGCCGGGCCACCGTCGTGCAGACGGTGGTCGGGAACCGTGCCGTTTCGGAGGCCAAGACCGAGCGCGGTCGCCGCACCATCGCCCTGGACGAGGCGACGGTAGCGGAGCTCGACCACCACCGCCAGGCGCAGGATGTGGAGCGGGCGATCCTGGGCGCCTCGTACGAGGACAACGACTTGGTGTTCTGCCGGGAGGACGGATCACCGATCTGGCCACGAAGCCTGACCCGCTCCTTCGCGCGAGTCATCGACAAGGCGGACCTGCCGAAGATCCGCCTCCACGACCTGCGCCATACCTACGCGACGCTAGCCCTTCAGGCCGGCGTCCACCCCAAGGTCGTCCAGGAGCGCCTCGGCCACGCGACGATCTCGATCACGCTCGACGTCTACTCGCACGCGATTCCGGCGATGCAGGAGGATGCCGCCGACCGCGTGGCCGCGCTCATCAGGACACGCGACCCTGACGTCGATGATCGCTGACGCTGGCAGTCGGTGAGCCCGCGAGCGCTGCCGCTCTCACGCGAGGGTGTTGCACAAACCCTCCGCCGGAAAGCCGAACCGGCGCGGCTGGACGAGCAGTGATACGGCACGAGGCCATCGCAGTCGGCCTGCCCTTGGTCAGCCCAGCCCGGACCGGCGGTCGGATTCTAAGAGGCCCGCAGATCGGCGCTCAGGGCCTCGATTTTGGTTTGTGCGACAGCCTCACGCGATTGCGGGAGCGAACGACCCGTCGGCGTCTACCCTCGGAGAGCCTCACACCCCGCGGCGGAGGCATCTACCTTGGACCTCCGGCCCATCGCCGACCCACCCATTCCCGATTGCAGCCCCACTCGCCCACCATCTGCCACCCGCCCGATCCAAACGGGCGCCGCCCGTCTGTGCGTTGACCTCGCCAGTGCCAGATCCATCCGCCGCGACGATCACGGTCGCACAGACGTTGGCGCTGCTCGACGGGCCGTTCGCCGGGGTGGCGCAGGGGGTCGAGGAGGGCCGCTACGCGCTCTGGCTCGGTTCGGGAATCTCGCGCGGGCGCGTGCCGGGCCTCGACCGAGTCGTCGTCAGGGTGCTTGAGTTCCTTCGCGCGCGGATCGACGCAGCCCAAAACGATTGCTCGCACCGCAAGGCGCTCGAGAAGGCGGTCGCGATCGCAGAGCTGCGCACAGCCGAGCAGGAGGCGATCGACTTCGGCGACCCGGTCGAGTCATGGCCCCCGCTCGAGGAGGTCGTGAAGGCGCTCGTGAGCCGCTATGCACAGCTGCTCGACATATGGGTGGCCGGCGAGCCGCCCGACTACCTCGTGTGGGATGGCGTGGATGTCCGCGCCGCTTACGGCGCATGCGCCGATCCGGACTGCGCCCACCTTGCTTTCGCGATTCTCGTCCTTGAGGGCGTCGTCACCGACGCCCCCACTCCCAATTGGGACGGGCTGCTCGAGCGTGCGCTCCAGCAGCTTGCCGGTAACGCGGCGGAAGTCGTGCGCGTCGTCGTGCTCCCCGAGGACCTGAGAGGCGCGCCGCGGCAGCTCACGCTGTTCAAGTTCCACGGCTGCGCGGTGATGGCAGCGGCCGATCCCGATAACTACCGCGAGGCGCTCGTGGCGCGCAAGTCGCAGATCACCGAGTGGCCGCGAGCGAATGAGACCGAGGCGATCCGCCAGGAGCTCGTTTCGCTCGCGACTAGCAGACCGACGCTGATGATCGGCCTGTCGGCCCAGGACCCGAACATTCAGGACATCTTCTCCGAGGCGAAGGCGCGGATGGAGTGGCCGTGGCCGTCGGATCCGCCGGCGCACGTTTTCGCCGAGGACCAGCTCGGTGACGATCACTCGAACATCCTGCGCTTCGTCTACCGCGACGACTACGAGGGCAACGAGGCTGCGATCGCTGACGGCGCCCGCATAGGCGCATACGCGGAGCAGCTCTTGACCGCCCTCGTGCTTCATCTTCTGGCCGTGAAACTGCGCGCCTTCCTGCAGGAATGTGACGCGCCGTCGCTCGATGCGGCCGTCCTGGACGAGCTCGGCAAGGGCCTGCCGGTGCTGCGGGACGAGGTCGCACGCCACGCCGAGCCCGACCGACTCACCTTTCTCCGTGCGCTGATCGCGGCCCAGACGCGCGCGCTCACGCTGTTTCGGTCAGGTCTCGAGCCCGCGCGCGGGACGACCGTCTACAAGCCGTTGAGCAACTGCCCGTCGAACCGGATCGCGAACGAGCCGATGCTAGAGACCAGTGGCCTGCGGGAGTTGGCGGCCGCACTCTCGATACTCGGGCACGGGTCGGCCGGCACGAACTGGCGGCTCGCACTGGGGCCGACCGCGGCCGGCAACGAGGGTGCGGTCAGGATCGTGTCCGCCGCGGGCGCCGAGTCGGCGGTCTTCTTCGCCGCCAACGGCAAGGCTGCGGTCCAGATCGAGGGCGGAGTCCGCTCAGGCGGGGATGCCGAGGAGGTCGTCATCATCCACAGCACCGAGCCCGTCGAGGTGGCGGTGCGCTCACCGCACGGGCGCTACGGCCGCGGCGGTGATCCGCTCCCGCGGCATGTCCACATGTCAAATCTCCTAAAGACCTCGCCCGATCTCACCGATCTCGCGACCCGCTTCCGGCAGGCGGCGGCACTGTGAGCGCAAGCGAGCCTGTCCAGCGGGTCGTGGCCCTGCTCGAGGGCGCGGGCTACGAGGTAATCGAGCAGCCGCGGCCGATCGGCGGGATCCCGTTCGAGTTCGCGGCAATGCTGGCAGGCGTCGGTTCCCTTGACCTGATCGCGGTCATCGATGTCGATACAGAGTCCGACCGGGGGCGGCTGCGCGGCCGCGTCGAAGGCCTCGCGCGTGCGCTCGATCTCGTCCACTCACGCAGGTCCCTCACGCTTGTCCTCGTCGGCGTGCGTCCCGAGCCGGAACTGCTCCAGGGGCTCGCACGGGTGGGGCGCGTCCTGCTGACGACGGCGCC
>Ga0299913_10003177_pt1 | contig 13340 bp, 10 predicted proteins | sample RVTome_9_FD_201360 | JGI IMG/M metagenome (GOLD analysis project Ga0299913, IMG submission 201360) | Soil microbial communities from uranium-contaminated site in the Upper Colorado River Basin, Wyoming, United States - RVT155D38 (version 2) ... | reverse complement strand
CTGGTGTTCGGCAACTCCACCGCCGGCGGCGCCTACCTGCCCGGCATGAGCGACTACGTGGTGATGGTCAAGGAGCGGGCCAAGGTGTTCCTCGGCGGCCCGCCGCTGGTGAAGATGGCGACCGGAGAGGAGTCCGACGACGAGTCGCTCGGCGGCGCGGAGATGCACGCCCGCCGCTCCGGGCTGGCCGACTACATGGCCGCCGACGAGCTCGACGCCATCCGCATCGGCCGGCAGATCGTCTCCAGGCTGAACTGGCGCAAGCTCGGACCGTGGCCGGCACCGGACTACGAGGAGCCACGGCACGACCCCGAGGACCTGCTCGGCCTGGTGCCGACGGACCTGAAGGTGCCGTTCGACCCGCGCGAGGTGATCGCCCGCATCGTCGACGGCTCCCGGTTCGACGAGTTCAAGCCGCTGTACGGGTCGTCGCTGTGCACCGGCTGGGCGGCCGTACACGGCTACCGGCTCGGCATCCTGGCCAACGCCCGCGGCGTGCTGTTCAGCGAGGAGGCGCAGAAGGCCGCCCAGTTCATCCAGCTCGCCAACCAGGCCGACACGCCGCTGCTGTTCCTGCACAACACGACGGGCTACATGGTCGGCGCGGAGTACGAGCAGGGCGGCATCATCAAGCACGGCGCGATGATGATCAACGCGGTGTCCAACTCGGCGGTGCCGCACATCTCGATCATGATGGGCGCCTCCTACGGGGCCGGCAACTACGGCATGTGCGGGCGGGCGTACGACCCCAGGTTCCTGTTCTCCTGGCCGTCGGCGAAGTCGGCCGTCATGGGTCCTGCGCAGCTCGCCGGGGTGCTGTCGATCGTGGCGCGCGCGGCGGCGCAGGCCCGCGGGCAGGAGTACGGCGACGAGCAGGACGCCGCGATGCGCGCGATGGTGGAGGGTCAGATCGAGGCCGAGTCGCTGCCGCTGTTCCTGTCCGGGCGGCTGTACGACGACGGCGTGATCGACCCCCGCGACACCCGCACCGTGCTCGGCATCTGCCTGTCCGCCATCCACTCGGCCCCGGTGCGCGGCGCCACCGGCTACGGCGTCTTCCGGATGTGACGGTGATCAGACGGCTGCTGGTGGCCAACCGCGGGGAGATCGCGCGGCGGGTGTTCTCGACCTGCCGGCGGCTCGGCGTCGGCACCGTGGCGGTGTTCTCCGACGCGGACGCCGACGCCCCGCACGCCCGCGAGGCCGACCTCGCGGTGCGGCTGCCCGGCAACGCGCCGGGCGAGACCTACCTGCGGCCCGAGCTGCTGATCAAGGCCGCGGTCGACGCCGGCGCCGACGCGGTGCACCCCGGGTACGGCTTCCTCAGCGAGAACGCCGACTTCGCGCGCGCCGTGCTGGACGCCGGGCTGACCTGGGTGGGGCCGCCGCCGGATGCCATCGAGTCGATGGGCAGCAAGGTCGCCGCCAAGAAGCTGATGGCCGACGCCGGGGTGCCGGTGCTGCCCGAGCTGGCCGCGCCTGTCCTCGGCGAGGCCGACCTTCCGGTGCTGGTCAAGGCGTCGGCCGGTGGCGGCGGCCGGGGCATGCGGATCGTGCGTTCGCTGGCCTCGCTCCGGGCCGCCGTCGACGCGGCGTCCGCGGAGGCGGCGTCGGCGTTCGGCGACCCGACGGTGTTCTGCGAGCCGTACCTGGAGGCCGGGCGGCACATCGAGGTGCAGGTGCTCGCCGACCGGCACGGCACCGTGTGGGCGCTCGGCGAGCGCGAGTGTTCGATCCAGCGCAGGCACCAGAAGGTGCTGGAGGAGGCGCCGTCGCCGCTCGTCGACGAGGCGATGCGGGCCGGGCTGTGCGAGGCCGCGGTGGCGGCGGCGCGCGCCATCGGCTACGTCGGCGCCGGCACGGTCGAGTTCCTCGCCGACCACGCGCAGCCCGGCCGGTTCTACTTCCTGGAGATGAACACCCGGCTGCAGGTGGAGCACCCCGTGACGGAGTGCGTCACCGGGCTGGACCTGGTGCGGCTGCAACTGGCGGTCGCGGAGGGTGGTGCGCTGCCGGCCTCGCCGCCGCCGCTGCGCGGGCACGCCATCGAGGTGCGGCTCTACGCCGAGGACCCGCTGCACGACTGGCGGCCGCAGACCGGCGGGCTGCACCGGTTCGCGCTGTCCGACGTGGACAGCGAGTTCGCGGCCAGTGGTGTCGCGGCCGGTGGTGTCGCGGCCGGCGGGGCTGCGGCCGGCGGGACCACGGCCGGCGGGGCTGCGGCCGGCGAGTTCGGGACCGGCGGGACCGCGGGTCTGCGGGTGGACAGCGGGGTGGTCGACGGCTCCGCGGTGTCGGTGCACTACGACCCCATGCTGGCCAAGGTCATCGCGTGGGCGCCGACCCGCGCGGAGGCGGCGCGCCGGCTGGCCACCGCGCTCGCGCTGGCTCGCATCCACGGCGTGGCGACCAACCGCGACCTGCTGGTCCGGGTGCTGCGCCACCCGGCGTTCCTGGCGGGCGACACCGACACCGCGTTCTTCGACCGGCACGGCCTGGACGCGCTCGCCCAGCCGCTGGCCGACGCCGCCGCTGAGCGGCTCTCCGCGCTGGCGGCCGCGCTGGCCGACGCGGAGCGCAACCGCGCCACCGCGCGCGCCCCGCTTGGCCGGCTGCCGGCGGGCTGGCGCAACGTCGTCTCGCAGCCGCAGCGCAAGTCCTACGCCGGCCGCGACGGCACCATCGAGGTGGCATACCGCCTGACGCGGACCGGCCTGCTGGCCGACGGCCACGACGGCGTCCAGCTGGTGTCGTCCACAGTGGACGGTTGCTCGGCCGTTGTCGTGCTGGACGTGGCTGGCGTCCGCCACCGGTTCGACGTCGCCGCATACCCGGGCCTGGTGTGCGTCGACTCGCCGCTCGGCCCGGTCAGCCTCCGCCCGCTGGAGCGCTTTCCGGATCCCGGCGCGCAGGTCGCTGCCGGATCGCTGCTGGCGCCCATGCCTGGCGTGGTCACCGCGGTGCACGTGGCGGAGGGCGACCCGGTCCGCGCCGGCCAGGTGATCGTGGTCCTGGAGGCGATGAAGATGCAGCACGCGATCGCCGCGCCTTCCGACGGCATCGTCGGCACGCTGTCCGCCGCGGTCGGCGCGCAGGTCGAGGCCGGCAGCGTGCTGGCCGTGGTCAGCGCGCCTGAGAGCGCCCCTTCGGTCGTCAGTGCCGCCGAGGTCGTCAGTGCCCCTGAGGAGGAGTCGTGAACTACGAGGAGAGCCAGGAGCGCCAGCAGCTGCGCGCCACCGTCAGGGACTTCGCGGCCAGGTACGGCCGCGAGTACTTCGTGCGCAAGGCCCGCTCCGGCGAGAAGACCACCGAGCTGTGGACCGACGCCGGCAAGCTCGGCTACCTCGGGGTGAACCTGCCGGAGGAGTACGGCGGCGGCGGAGGCGGGCTGGGCGACCTGGCCGCGGTGTGCGAGGAGCTGGCCGCGGCCGGCTGCCCGCTGCTGCTCACGGTGGTGTCGCCGGCGATCTGCGGCACGATCATCAGCCGGTTCGGCACCGACGCGCAGCGCAAGCAGTGGCTGCCGGGCCTGGCCGACGGCTCGACCATCATGGCGTTCGCGATCACCGAGCCGGACGCGGGGTCGAACGCGCACCGGATCACCACGACGGCCCGGCGCGACGGCGACGAGTGGGTGCTCAACGGCCGCAAGGTGTTCATCTCGGGTGTGGACGAGGCGAAGGCGGTGCTGGTCGTCGGCCGCAGCACCGACGCAAGGACGGGGCGGCTCAAGCCGGCGCTGTTCGTGGTGCCGACCGACGCGCCCGGCTTCGAGTACCAGCTCATCGAGATGGACATCGTCTCGCCGGAGAAGCAGTTCGGGCTGTTCATCGACGACGTGCGGCTGCCGGCCGACGCGCTCGTCGGCGACGAGGACGCGGCGATCGCGCAGCTGTTCGCCGGCCTCAACCCGGAGCGCGTGATGGCCGCCGCGTTCTCCACCGGCATCGCCCGCTACGCGCTGAGCAGGGCTGTCGAATACGCCAAGACCAGGGCGGTGTTCGGCCAGCCGATCGGCGGGCACCAGGCCGTCGCGCACCCGCTCGCCGACTCCGCCATCCAGATCGAGCTGGTGCGGCTGATGACCCAGAAGGCGGCCGCGATCTACGACAACGGCGACGACGCAGGCGCGGGCGCGGCAGCCAACATGGCGAAGTACGCCGCGGCCGAGGTGGCCTGCGACACCGTCGACCGGGCCATCCAGGTGCACGGCGGCAACGCCTTCACCAGCGAGTACGGCCTCGGCGCCATGGCGGCGGCCGTCCGCGTGGGGCGGGTGGCGCCGGTCAGCAGGGAGATGATCCTGAACTTCGTCGCCATGCACACCCTCGGCCTGCCCAAGTCGTACTGACATGGCGCAGGCAGCGGTCCCCGACCGGCCGGTTGCCGACCGTCCGACCGCCATCCCCACGGCTGGTGGCCCGGCCGGCGCGCCGGCTGCTGGTGGCGCGGTCGCTCCCCGCGCGGTGGCGGCCCGCAAGGAGCAGGAGCGGAGCCGGGTCACCCGGCAGCGGCTGATGGCGGCCGCGGTCGAGTGCCTCGTGGACCACGGCTGGTCCGGCACCACGACCACGGTCGTGGCGGAGCGCGCCGGGGTCTCGCGCGGCGCGCAGCTGCACCACTACCCGACCCGAGCCGAGCTCGTCGTCGCGGCCGTGGAGCACGTCGGACGCAAGCTCGTCGACGACATGCTGGCCGCCGCCGCGTCGCTGCCCGACGGTGCCGGGCGGACCCATGCGGTGCTGCAGATGCTCGGCGACTTCTACACCGGGCCGCTGTTCGTCGCGGCGCTGGAGCTGTGGGTCGCCGCCCGGACCGATCCGCAGCTGCGCGAGGCGGTGCTACCACTGGAGCGGCGGCTCGGCCGCGAGGGGCATCGGCTGACGGTGGGCATCCTCGGGCTGGACGACAGCGACCCGTCCGTGCGCGAAGCCGTGCAGGGCACCCTCGACATGGTGCGCGGCATGGGCCTGGCGAACCTGCTGTCCGACGACGGCCCGCGCCGGCGCGCCGTACTCACCCGCTGGGCGCAAATCCTAGACAGCACCCTGCCCTGACCCGTCCAGCCCAGTCCCCTCCCCGCCCCAACGTCGATACGCATCCGTATCGACGTTTTGGCGGCCCCAAAACGTCGATACGGATGCGAGACGCCGTGTCGACCCACATCAGCGGCGGACACGGGCTGACGAAACGGCAGACACGGGCTGACGGAGCGGCGGACACGGGCTTACGAAACGGCGGACACGCCGGGTTAGGTGGGGGTGCCGGGGGTGCGGGATAGGCGGGGGGCGGGGGTTGGGCGCCAGCGAGGGGTGGTGGCCGCAGGATCCTTGGCGGGGGTGTAGGTGGCGCGGGCGGCGTTGTGGGGGTGCAGGGGGGCTTCGTCGAGGGTGAGGACGGGGGTGACACAGGCGTCCGTGCCGTCGAACACCTTGGCCCACTCGTCGCGGGTGCGGGTGGCGATGATCTCGGCGAACCGGGCCTTGAGCTGCGGCCACCGGGTCGCGTCGTACTGGTGCGGGAGGTCTTCGCCGGACAGCCCAAGCCCGGAGAGGAACTCGGCGTAGAACTGCGGCTCGATGCAGCCGACGGCGAGGTGACCGCCGTCGGCACACCGGTAGACCTCGTAGAAGGGCGCGCCGGTGTCCAGCAGGTTGTGCCCCGGTGGGCCGCCCCACAGGCCGAGGTCGCGCAGCTCGTAGACAAACCCCATCAGGCTGGCCACCCCGTCGATCATGGCCGCGTCCACCACCTGACCGAGCCCCGAGCGCGAGCGTTCCAGCAGCGCCGCGAGCACCCCGAAGATCAGGAACATGGACCCGCCGGCGAAGTCGCCGACCATGTTCACCGGCGGCGTCGGCGGCTGCCCCTCGCGGACGAACGCACCGAGCGCGCCGGCGAGCGCGATGTAGTTGATGTCGTGCCCGGCGGTCTGGGCCAGCGGGCCGTCCTGGCCCCAGCCGGTCAGCCGCGCGTACACCAGCCGCGGGTTGCGCCGCAGGCACACGTCGGGTCCCAGGCCGAGCCGCTCCAGCACGCCGGGCCGGAAGCCCTCCATGAGCACATCGGCCTCGTCGACGAGCGCCAGCACGGCGTCGCGGCCGCCCTGGTCGTGCAGGTCCAGTTCGAGCACCTGCGCCCGCCCGCCCACCGAGATGCCGCCGGCCGGGTGGAAGCCGCCGGAGCTGCGCTGGACGCGGATCACCTCGGCGCCCATCCGCGCCAGCAGCTGCGCGGCGAACGGCCCCGGCCCGATGCCGGCCAGTTCGATAACCCGGGTGCCGGCCAACGCACCTGTCATAGCGGACAAGTTAACAGCGGTTAACGACAGGACGCCCGCCGGTAGTGGCGCCGATCACTCTCCCGATGCGAAGCTGCTGCCAGCGAATGCGGAGGTGACGCGTTGACCCGACAGGTGCAGGTGGCCGTGCTCGGAGCCGGATCGTGGGGTACCACGGTGGCATCGCTGACCGCGGCCAACGCGGCGACCACGCTGTGGGCGCGCCGCGCCGAGCTGGCCGAGGAGATCGACGAGCAGCACGTCAACAGCGCGTACCTGCCGGACATGAAGCTGCACCCGACGCTGCGCGCGACGAGCTCGCTGGAGGACACCGTGTTGCCGGCCGACGTGCTGGTGGTCGGGGTGCCGTCGCACGGCTTCCGCGCGACGCTGGAGGAGGCGGCCAAGTTCGTCCGGCCGTGGATCCCGGTGGTCAGCCTGTCCAAGGGCATGGAGCGCGGCACCGGCCTGCGGATGACCCAGGTGATCGACAGCGTGCTGCCCGGCCACCCGACCGGGGTGCTGGCCGGGCCGAACCTGGCGCGCGAGGTGCTGCAGGGCTACGCGGCCGCTGCGGTGATCGCGATGGCCGACGAGCACGTGGCGTGCTCGCTGCAGAAGTTGTTCAGCAGCAAGGTGTTCCGCGTCTACACGAGCACCGACGTGGTCGGCTGCGAGATCGGCGGCGTGCTGAAGAACGTGATCGCGATCGCGGCCGGGATGGCGGAGGGGCTCGGCGTCGGCGACAACACCCGCGCCATGGTGATCACCCGCGGGCTGGCCGAGATCACCCGCCTCGGCGTCGCGATGGGGGCCGACGTGCGCACGTTCGCCGGGCTGACCGGCCTCGGCGACCTGATGGCGACGTGCATGAGCCCGCTGTCGCGCAACCGGACCGTCGGCGAGAAGCTGGCGCACGGCAAGACCATCGAGGAGATCACCGCCGAGATGAACATGGTCGCCGAGGGCGTCAAGAGCTGCCACGTGGTGCTGGAGCTCGCCGAGCGCTACGGCGTGGACATGCCGATCGTGCGCGAGGTGGACGCGGTGGTGAACGGCGGCAACCGGCCGACCGACGCGTACCGCGGCCTGCTGCGGATCGCGCCGACCTCGGAGATCCACGGCGTGGCGTGAGCCCGGAGGACCCGCGGCTTTCCTCGGCCCCGAACAAGATCGCCGTTCGTGACAAGTGAGGGCTCACGGACGGCTCTGGGCCGAGCCCTCACTTGTCACAAACGATGATCATGGAAGGCGCTGGTGGGGGCCAGCGCGGGCTCCTCCCGCAACAGCGCGGCGAGCGGGTGGGCGACCGTCGTGTACGGCGCCAGCCTGGCCTCGGCGGCGAGCTCCTCGGCGAACTCGGCCGCCCACGGCAGCAGGTGTTCGGTGACCTGGACCTGGGCCAGCTCCGCGGCGGCTGACCCCGGTGCGGCGGCGGCGCGGTCGTAGAGGTGCGCGAGCACGGCCAGCTCGACGGCCAGGTGGTCCTGGCCGAGCAGGGTCAGGTCGGCGTCGACCACGGTTTCCAGCCCGTGCGCCGCCAGGAACTCGACGAACCGGCGCTCGGGGCCGGCGCGCAGGGTGGCCGTGGAGCCCCGCGCCGATGCGTACGGCAGGCACACCGGGCGCGGCCCGACGAACAGCCGGCAGAACTCCGCCGCGAGCTCGTCCACCGACGCGTCGCCGTCGAGCATGCCGACGGCCAGCAACCGGTCGTAGAGCGGCGCGTCGATCTCGCGGGCGAGCAGCCGCGACGCGAGCCGGTACAGATCGCGCCGCGCGGCCAGCTCCTCGACAGCCGCCGGCCCCACGGCCGACCCGCCGGCCGCCGGTCCCACGGCTGACCCGCCGGCCGACCTGGGCGTCACGGGTGGACCTTGCGGATGCGCACGACGGTGTCGTTGAACGACTGGTGGCCGGACACCGGGTCCGGGTAGATCGGGATCAGCTCGTTCTGCGGCACGGACAGGGTGCCGCTCCACCAGACCGGGCGGGTGGGCGCCGGCGGCTGGTGGCCGGGCAGGACGGTGGTGTCCCGGCCGTTGGTGGCGACCGGGCCGCCGCGGAACCGGCCGTTGCTGTGGCCGATCGCGACGACCTGGGGGTGCACCCCGTCGGTGAGGTGCACCCGGGTGCGCACCGAGCCGAGCTTGGAGCCGTCCCCGCCGGGCACCAGGCCGTCCCGCGGCCGGAAGCTGGTGACCTCGATCCAGTCGCCCTCGGCGAGCCCGAGCCGCCGGCCGGTCTCCCGGTTGATCCACGCCGGGTTGGAGTGCGCGATCTCCTGCAGCCACGCGGACTGGCCGGTGCGGTGCGCGTTGTGCACGTTGAACTTGTAGCTGATCATGATGAACTCGTCGTCGGCGAACTTGCGCTGGTGGTCCGGCACCGGGTCGTACACCGGCAGTGGGTTGATCGTCCTGTCCGCCGCGCGGCCGCGCTGCTCGACGAACTCGCTGTAAACCTCGATCTTGCGCGACGGGGTGCCGAACCCGCGGCGCGGCACCCCGTCGACGACGACGCCGATCGCGTCGGTCCCCTTGTGCACGATCCCGGTCGCCTGGTCGACCGTGCTGCCGGCCAGCTCGGCCTCGGTCAACGCCCGCAGGTACGGCTCGTAGTTGGGCTTCTTCGCCGGGTCCAGCCACGCGCCGTGCTCGCGCAGGTAGCCGAAGCCGCCGGGGACCGGCTTGAAGTACTCCTCGAAGTAGTCCTCTACGGTGGCCCACGGGAAGAACTTCTCCATGCCGCCGCCGATCCGCCTGGCCAGTTCGGGGAAGATCTCGCGCAGGTCCTTGGACTCGCCGAGCGGCGCCACCACGGGCTGCCGCAGCCCGACGTAGTCGACCAGGCCCTGCGGCGGCCGGGAGTCGATGTCCCAGCGCTCCAGGTAGGTGGTCCACGGCAGCACGATGTCGGCGAGGTCGGCGGTCTCGGACTGCATCACGTCGATGCACACGTGGAACGGCACGAGCTCCTCGTCGGCGAGCACCTCCCGTACCAGGTTCGCCTCCGGCCAGGACCACGCCTGGTCGCAGTTGTAGGTCATCAGCGCCGAGATCTTCTGCCGGCGCTCCTTGATCCACTGGTAGACGATCTCGCCGACCTTCATCTCCTTGCCGGCCCAGGCGTTGGCCAGCGGCCAGTCCTTGGCGTCGACGATCACGCTGCGGACCGTCGGCTTGGCCGGCACGGGCTGCGGCTCGGGGAGGAACTTCTTGTCCCAGCTCGACTGCGGGTGCCAGCACCAGCCGCCCGGCTTGCCCATGTTGCCGACCAGGGCGTTCAGCATGGTGATCGCGCGGTCGTTGTAGAAGCCGTTGCGGTGCGCCTGCGAGCCGCGGTTGCACACCGTCGTGCAGCGCGGTGCGGCCGCGGCGAACTCCCGCGCGATGCGGCGGATGGCCACGGCCGGCACGCCGCTCTCCCGCTCGGCCAGCTCGGGGGTGTACTGGCTGACGTGCTCGGCGTATCGATCCGCCGGGTAGTTGCTCCAGGTGTCGAACCACTCCTTGTCCCACAGCCCCTCGCTGCAGATGACGTTCGACATGGCGAGCGCGACCAGCCCGTCGGTGCCGGGCTTGATCGGCTGCCACTCGTCGGACAGCGCCGCGGTGTTGGACAGCCGGGCGTCGAACGTGACGATCCTGGCCTGGTTGCGCTCGCGGGCGCGCATCATGCGGATCGCCACCGGGATGTGGCCCTGGTGCGCCTCGGTCCAGTTGCTGCCGAAGTTCAGGACGTAACGGCTGTTCTCGTAGTCGCCGAGGTCCCAGTCGGAGTCGCCGATCGTGGACAGGATCGCCGCCCTGCGGTTGAGCGAGCACAGCGCGCGGTGGTTGAACGCCGACGGCGTGCCGAACGCGTTGAGGAACCGGCTGACGATGTCGGTCGAGCGGTTGCGGCCCTGCTGGAAGGCGAACTCCTCGGGGTGCCCGCTGTCCCGGATGGCGCGCAGCCGGTCGGCGATCTCGGCGTACGCCTCCTCCCACGAGATCCGCCGCCACCTGCCCTCGCCGCGCGCGCCGACGCGGCGCATCGGGAACAGCAGCCGGTGCGGGTCGTAGAGGATGGACGGGCCGGCGACGCCCTTGGCGCACACCGAGCCCTGGCTGTTCGGGTCCTCGGGGTTGCCGGTGATGCCGAGCAGCCGGCCGGCGCCGACGGTGGCGACGATGCCGCACGCGGTCGTGCACAGCTGGCACATGGACGCGACGCGACGGACCTCGCCGGCGCGCCGGGGCCCCGGCGCGGAGAGCCGGTGCACGACGTCGACCGCGCCGAGCCCGGCGACCGCGGCCCCGGCCAGCGCGCCGAGCTTGAGCAGGTCGCGGCGGCTCAGCGTCCAACCACTTGGTTCAGGCATTTCGGGGACCACCTCGCTCAGCCGACGGTGAAGATCAGATAGCGGCCGGCCGACGCCCCGACGACGATCGCGGCCGCGGCGCCGAGCTGCACCCAGCGGCGGGCCGGCGCCGCGACCAGCCCGACGGCCGGCGCGACCAGCCCGACGCCCACCACCAGCCCCCAGAACGCCAGCGCGCCGCCGGTCGTGGCCATGGCGGCGACCAGCGCCTGCTCGGCGGCGGGGTTGCCGCGCACGGCCAGCCCCTCGAAGGCGATCGCGACCGCGTAGGTCGCCAGCAGCGCGAGCGTGGCGGCCCGCACCCCGCGCCGCACCTGCTCCGCGCCGTCCCGCGGGCCGCCCCCCGCGCCTCCTGGCGGGCCGTCATCCGCGCGGCCCGGCGAGCCGTCGCCGTCGCCGGCAGCGCCGTGACCGTCGGCTTCGGCACGGCTGGCTTCGGCACCGTCGGTGCGGGGGCCGATGGCGTGGATGGTCAGCAGGCCGGCAGCGCCCATCAGCAGCGCGGTCAGCAGGAAGATCAGCGCCGCGCCGCTGGTGTCGGCCAGCGGCACGAACCAGGCGCGGGCCAACACCGCGGTCGGGTAGACGGCCAGCGCGAGGCTGGTGATCCCGAGGAGCCAGACGACGGCGGTGTCCAGTACCCGGGCCGCGGCATTGCCGGGTCGCAGCGGCACGTCACCGGGGCCGTGCCGCCTGCGCAGCAGGTAGGCCGCAACCGCGAGCACGAACACCTTGACCGCGATGATCTTCGCGCCGATCGCGATGGGCGAGCCGAGGTTGTCGAAGCGCGTCAGCATGAGGAAGAACCCGGCGGGACGGCCGAGGTCGACGACCAGCACCACGGAGGCCACCAGCAGCACGGCCAGTGCGGTCCAGATGGTCCACCGCTCGACCCGCCCCGGGTGCTGCGGCCAGCGGTTGCGGTGCCACAGCGCGGCGAGCGTCAGCCCGCTCGGCACGCCGATGGCGACGAAGTAGAACGCGAGCAGGGGCCCCCACGGTTGCTGCATGTCACTCGCCGCTCAGCTCGGCCAGCAGGTCCACCTGCACGCCGTCCGTCTCGATCAGCGGCAGCGCGCCGCGCGGGTCGATGTACAGCACCCGCGGGAAGGTGGCGGCCGCCGGCTTCCACACCGCGGTCGGCTGGGCCGCGGCGCGCTTCGCGATCTCGCTGTCCGGGTCGTCGAGGTCGCCGAAGATCCGGCAGTTGGTCGGGCAGGCGTCCACGCACGCCGGCTGCTGGCCCTGCTCGGTGCGGTGCGAGCACAGCGTGCACTTCTGCGCCACGTGCTTGTCCGGGTCCTCGTAGATGGCCCCGTACGGGCAGGCCGCCATGCAGAACCGGTTGAGGTTGCAGTCGCCCTCGTTGATCAGGACCTCGCCGCCGGGCTGCCGCGAGATGGCGTCGGTCGGGCACGCGTCCAGGCACGGCGCGTCCTCGCAGTGGTTGCACAGCACGGGGACGAAGTGCCGGGTGGCGTGCGGGTAAGAGCCGTGCTCCACGTACTTGACGGTGTCGCGGAACACGCCGAGCGGCACGTCGAACTCCGCCTTGCACGCCACCGAGCAGGCGTGGCAGCCGATGCACGTGTTGAGGTCGATCAGCATCCCGAGACGCGCCACTGTATCCCCTCTCGGGTGACCCGACTACAGAAAGTGATCAACTGACCACGCTAGCAAGCCGCCCACGGCTGTTGCAATGGGCCGGACATCGGTATCGCGCCGGCCGAATGCGCACCGCGATGCCGGCATCGACCGGCCGGGCGAGGGCACCTACGCTGTGCTCAGCATCGGGCAGCTCGGCTCAGCGGCGACCGTCGGGGAAGTGCCGTTCGAGTTCAGCCACGGTGGTGGCCGGGTCTGTGGCGTGGATCACGCCCATTCCGAGTTGCCGGGCCGGTTGCAGGTAGCGCTCGACATCGTCCACGAACACGCATGCGGACGGTGGCAACGTGAGCTGATCGGCGGCAAGAGCGAAGATTTCGCGGTCCGGCTTTCGAAGCCCGACCTGATCGGAGATCACAACCGCGTCGAACCGGTTGTGCAGATCGAAGGGCCGGTATGGGTCGAACGGGCTGGACCCCCAGGAGTTGGACAGGACGGCGACACGCACACCACGGCTGCGGAGATCCGCCACGGCGCCGGACACGGTCGGCTCCAGGCGCAGGTCAGCGGCCATCCGTTCCAGAAGCCCGTCGGGCTCGACGTTCAGCATGGTTGCGAGATGGGCGACGAACTCGGGCTGACCGATCGTGCCGCGCTCCAGCTCGACCAGCATCCCCTTTGCCCCGGCGTCGAGGGAGAACACCCGCTCAAGGGCGTCCGGTTTCAGGCCTTCCCGAACGCAGAACGAGCGAAGCGCTCCATCGAAGGACGTGGAGAGCACGCCGCCGAAGTCCACGATCAGGCCGCGATAGCGGTTCACGACAGGCTGCTCATTCGGCCCTCGCACGGCGAGCTGCCCGCATCTCCCTCACTGAACACCCCGCGTGCCAGAGCGACACGAGTAGCGTACGTGCGGCGGTTGATCCGTCGTCGCCGTGCTGCTCATCCGAAGGGTCAAAAGCAGTTACCGAAACCACGATAACGTCGCAAGATCGTCATCGGACGACGTGTCATCGGCTATTCGGTCACTGACGATGGGGTCGTCGGTCACGACGAGCCGACACAGATCAACGGCGTCCGTCCGCGTGC
>Ga0299913_10003176_pt1 | contig 13342 bp, 7 predicted proteins | sample RVTome_9_FD_201360 | JGI IMG/M metagenome (GOLD analysis project Ga0299913, IMG submission 201360) | Soil microbial communities from uranium-contaminated site in the Upper Colorado River Basin, Wyoming, United States - RVT155D38 (version 2) ... | reverse complement strand
CACCGCCGCCGCGGCCGACCGCGAGTAGTCGAAGTCCTCGAGCCGCACCCGCTCGAGCTTCTGGCCGATCGATTTCTCGATCAGGTGGAGGTCGGCGAGCTCGCGGGCGGCGACGAAGGTGATCGCGTCGCCGGTGGCGCCGGCCCGGGCGGTGCGGCCGACCCGGTGGATGTAGTCGTCGGGCTGGTTCGGCACGTCGAGGTTGACCACGTGGGAGAGCTCCTCGACGTCGATGCCGCGCGCCGCGACGTCGGTGGCCACGAGCACCCGGTATTTCCCCTTCTTGAACGCCTCCATCGTGCGCGAGCGCTCGGCCTGGCCGCGTTCGCCGTGGATCACCGCCACCTCGATCCCGGCGCGGCGCAGGTACCCGCCGGTGAGGTCGGCGCGGTCGCGGGTGCGGGTGAAGACGAGGGCGCTCGACATGTCGTGACGCTCGAGCAGGTGCAGCAGCAGGGCCGGCTTGAGCTCGTGGCGCACCGGGTAGACCACCTGGCGCACGCCCTCGGCCGGTATCGCCCGCCGCTCGAGGTTGATCGTCACCGGGTCGGCCAGCATGTCGTTGGCGAGCTTGACCACCGGCGGCGGCAGGGTGGCCGAGAAGAACATCGTCTGGCGCTCGGCGGGCACCTGCGCCAGGATCCGCCGGACGTCGGGGATGAATCCCATGTCGAGCATCCGGTCGGCCTCGTCGAGCACCAGGACCTCGAGGTCGTCCAGGCGGGCGTACGGGCGGCGGAGGTGGTCGAGCAGCCGCCCGGGGGTGGCGACCAGGACGTCGACCCCCTCGCGGAAGGCCCGCTCCTGCGCCTCGTAGGCGACCCCGCCGTAGATCGTCGCCGCGGTGATCCCGGTGTGGGCCGCCAGCTCGCGCACGTGCTCCTCGATCTGCAGCGCGAGCTCGCGGGTGGGCGAGAGGATCAGCGCCCGCGTCGTGCCCCGCTCGCGGTGGAGCAGCCGCTCGAGGATCGGTAGCGCGAAGGCGGCCGTCTTGCCGCTGCCGGTCATCGCACAGGCCATCACGTCGCGCCCCTCGAGCCCCCAGGGGATCGCATCCTGCTGGATGTCGGTCGGTCGGGTGAAGCCGAGGTCGCGGACGCCCGCGAGCAGGGTCGGGTCGATCTCGAACGAGTCGAAGCTCATCGTGTCGCCTTCGGTACGGGCGGTGGACCGCCCCGCGGCGGGGCCGCGGGACCGGACCGCAGGGAGGAGCGGCGGGGGGTCCGCGCCGCCGCCGGGAGCCAGCATCCCACACCGCGCCGCTGTGCGGCAACCCGGGCTCGCCGGCGAGCGGCCGGGCGTGTCCCGAAGACGCACCACCGCCGTCCCGCCGGATGCGCCTCCGGCGGGCGGCGGCAGCTCCTGCGGCGGACGTCTAGCCGTCCGGGTTCAGCAGCGCGCCGGACTGATCGCCGTCCGGGTTCAGCAGCGCGCCGGACTGGTCGCCGTCCGGGGGCGCCGGCGCGAAGCCGTCCGGGTTGAGCAGGGCGCCGGAGCCGCCCGTGGCCCGCTCGAGGGTCGGCGAGGAGAGCTCGGTTCCGGGGAGGAACCGGTCGATCGCCGTCCATAGCTGCGACCAGAACGCGGTCGCCCGGTCGAGGACCGGCGAGGCCTGAGCGTCGGCGGCCGGGGCCGCGAGCGCGGGGACGGTGAGCAGAAGGGAGGCGACAGTCAAGGCGACAGTGCAGCGACGGCTCGGGGTCATCGTGCGACTCCTTTGAGATCCGACCTCACGGACCCGCGCGTCGGGTCCGTTCATTCAGGATAGGTGTTCACCTGTAGCGAATTGTAGACAAAAACGTGGACGGATCTCCAACTTCGTGTGATAGAAGGCCGCCAGCGGCCGGCCCGTCGGCCCGGCCGCGATCGCCCCGAGCCACCATCGGACGCCCGAGATCAGGAGCCGCCAGATGTCGACGACGACCGCAGAGACGCCCCCCCGCGCCGCCGGCCAGGGCGCGGGGAACGCAGCGAACGAGGCCGCTCCGGCGGCCGCCGAGCTGACCGCCCTCGAAGAGCGCTACGGGGCGCACAACTACCACCCGCTGGACGTCACCATTCACCGCGCCGAGGGCGTGTGGGTGTGGGACGTCGAGGGGCGGAAGTACATGGACTTCCTCGCCTCCTACTCCGCGGTCAACCAGGGGCACTGCCATCCGCGGATCGTCGCCGCCCTCGTCGACCAGGCATCCCGGGTGGCGCTGACCTCGCGCGCCTTCCGCAACGACCAGCTCGGTCTCTTCTACCGCGACCTCGCCGCGCTGACCGGCTTCGCCAAGGTGCTGCCGATGAACACCGGGGCCGAGGCGGTGGAGACGGCGATCAAGGCGGCGCGGAAGTGGGCCTACACGGTCAAGGGCGTCCCCGAGGGCGAGGCCGAGATCCTCGTCTTCGAGAACAACTTCCACGGCCGCACGACGACGATCGTCGGCTTCTCGTCCGAGGAGCAGTACCGGCGCGGCTTCGGCCCGTTCACCCCCGGCTTCACCCTGCTCCCCTACGGCGACGCCGCGGCGGTCGAGGCGGTCTTCGCCGAGCGCGCCGAGCGCGTCGCGGCGGTCCTCGTCGAGCCGATCCAGGGCGAGGGCGGGATCGTCGTCCCGCCCGAGGGCTACCTGCGCGCCCTGCGCGAGCTGACCGAGCGCCACCGGGCGCTCCTGATGATCGACGAGATCCAGTCGGGCCTCGGCCGCACCGGCAAGATGCTCGCCTACGAGCACGAGGGGGTGCGGCCCGACGTCGTCATCCTCGGCAAGGCGCTCTCCGGCGGCCTCTACCCGGTCTCGGCGATCGTCGCCGACGACGAGGTCATGGGGGTCTTCACGCCGGGAGACCACGGCTCGACCTACGGCGGCAACCCGGTCGGCGCGGCCGTCGCCCGCGCGGCGCTGGCGGTGATCGTCGACGAAGACCTCGTCGAGCGCTCGGCCGAGCTCGGCGCCTACATGCTCGAGCGGCTGCGCGCGATCGAATCCCCCCACGTCGCCGAGGTCCGCGGCCGCGGGCTGTGGATCGGCATCGAGCTTCGCCGCGAGGCCGGCGGCGCCCGCCGCTTCTGCGAAGCGCTCCAGAAAGACGGCCTCCTGTGCAAGGAGACCCACGACCACGTCATCCGCATCGCCCCCCCGCTCGTCATCACCAAAGACGAGATCGACTGGGCGCTCGAGCGCCTGGAAAAGGTCCTGACCCAGCTCTAATCACGCCGGAGCGAAGTGCGCAGCACGAGCGGCCCCCTCGGCCCTCGACCTCCGTCGGAGCGACGTGCGAAGCACGAGCGGCCCGAACGGGGTGTCGCCCCCGGGAGCGACGTGCGAAGCACGAGCGGCCCCCTCGGCTCGGCAAGCCCGCCCGGGCGAAGTGTTCTCCCGGAGCGACGTGCGCAGCACGAGCGGCCGTCTCGAGCCCCGTTCCAGAGCCTGCACTCAGGAGCTGGGAGCGTGGAGCGTGCGTGAGATCCGGCGACCCGGACCGAGGAGTGAGTGAGGCGTACTCTTGTACGCCGCAGCGAACGACGAGGGAGGACCGCCGGAGATCGCGTGCGATCCGCGCTCCCAGCGGTCAGGGGAGGCCCAGGAAGAACCGATCCCAACGGCCTCGCGGTACGAGATCTCCATCCCAGTCCAGCGAGACCACCACGGCCGTGGCCTCCCCCACGATCAACTCGCGGTCGACGAAGCCGAACCAGCGCGAGTCGCGGCTGTTGTCGCGGTTGTCGCCCATGACGTAGAACTTGCCGGGCGGCACCCGCTCGGGGCCGAACGAGCGGATCGCCGGCTGGAACGGCGTCCAGGTGACCGGGTGGCTCCGGTGGTCGATCCGCTCCCAGACGACCAGCTCCGCCGGCTCGCCGCCGAGCCCGAGGGCGGTACGGTCGGCGGTCTGGAGCGGCTGGTACTCGGCGGCCACGTCGTTGACGTACAGCCGCCCGTCGCGCATCGCGACCACGTCGCCCGGCACCCCGACGACGCGCTTGACCAGCCGCTTGCCGTCGGCCGGCGAGTAGAGGACGACGACGTCTCCGCGGTCGGGCTCGTCCCACTCGAGCATCCGCACCCGGGTGAACGGCACCTTCAGGTCGTAGGCGAGCTTGTTGACGAAGATCCGCTCGCCCTCGAGAATCGTCGGCCGCATCGAACCGGTCGGGACGTCGTTCCAGTCCGCCACCGCGGAGCGCAGAGAGCCGACGACGACGAGCACCATCAGGAACGGCTTGACCCATTCCGCCCACAGGCGGTTCCAGCCGCTACGCGGCGGGCGGGCGGGCTGCCCCTGGGCGTCGTGCTCTGGGTCGCGGCGGCTCTCGGTGTCGCTCATCTCGTCGGGCTCCTCGTGGGGCGATGCTTCCGGTCTAACGCAGCCCCGCCGGCAGCCATTCCTCGTCGCCGGGGCGGTTGAGCCGCCAGTAGGCGAGGCGTTCGCAGCGGGCGAGGCGGTAGCTCGTCCCGTCGGAGTGGTCGAGGGCGAGCAGGCGGTGAGGCGAATCGGCGGCGAAGACGTAGCGCAGCTCGCGCCCGCCGCCATCCGCCTCGCCGGCCGAGCCGCCGGACGCTAGCGCGACCTCGACCCCCTCGAACCGCCCGGCGGGCACCTCGACCTCCCCCACCGGCCGCCGGCTCACGCGGAAGGTCTCCGGCGCGAGCGGCGGCAGCTTCGGGGCGAGCAGCGACGGAAACACCTCCACCGTCGCCGGGACCTCGCCGCGCACCAGCTCGCGGAGCGCCGCCGGCAGCCCGTCCTCCGGCAGCCCGCCCGGCCACGGCTGCGCCCGGTCGCCCTGGCCGTCGAAGTACGACCGGGTCGACAGCCGCCCGTCGACCATCTCGGCGGTGGTGATGCCGCACGCCTCGGAGCTGGTCGTCGCGAGCTTGACCAGCGAGCCGCGGCGACGGTCGAGGTAGACGCTCGCCATCTGGTGGTACTTGTAGATCCCGGTGCGCACGTCGCGCACGTGGTTGAGCTTGAGGACCTCGAAGCCGTCGGGGCGCGGGCGGTCGGCCTTGACGTCGAGGTCCGGCGCCCACGGCTCTTTGACCAGGATCAGCATCGCCGAGCCCTCGCGCGGCGCGCCGTAGCGCGGCCACTCGACCTCGTAGGCGCAGAGCTCGGCCTTGCCGTCGTCCCACACCGGGTCGAGCCGCCAGGCGGGATCGCCCGCGCCCTCCGGCAGGGCGGAGGCGGCCGCCCGCCGCTCCGGGTCTGCCGCCAGCGGCTCGTCGGACCTCGCCACCCAGACGGCGACGCCGGCGACGAGCACGAGGACGGCGATCAGCTTGACGAGGGTCTTCACCCGGTGCGCTCCGAGCGGAGATCTTACCCGGGGATCTCGGTCGCCGGATCTCGGTCGCCGGATCTCGGTCGCCATGGTAACTTTCGTCCGATGACCCGAGCGGCCCGCCTGCCCCTCCTCCCGCTCCTCTCCGTAGCCCTCGCCGCCGCCGTCGGCTTCGCCGCAGGGTGCGCGGCACCGGCGCCCGAGGGACCCGGAGCCGCACCCGGTGCGGCGGCCGCAGCCGGACCGTCCGTCAACGCCGTTCCAGACACCGTGCCGCCGGAACCCGTCCAGAGGGTCGTCGGCCGGATCGACCCGGAGCGGCTGCGGGCGAGCGTCGACCGGCTCGCCGGCTTCGGCACCCGCCACACCCTGTCCGGCACCGAGTCGGAGAGCCGCGGCATCGGCGCCGCGCGCCGGTGGATCCACGCCGAGCTCGAGCGCGCAGCGGCGGCCGCGGGACGCACCGGGGAGGCGATGCGGGTCTCCTTCGACCGGCACGTCCAGCCGCCCGACGACCGCCGCATCACCCGCGAGGTCGAGATCGTCAACGTCGTCGCCGAGCTCCCGGGCACGACGACGCCCGACCGGCGCCACTACGTGATCGCCCACTACGACTCGCGCGCCTCCGACCCGCTCGACTCCACGAGCGACGCGCCGGGCGCGAACGACGACGCCTCGGGCACGGCGCTGGTCCTCGAGCTGGCGCGCGCGATGGCCGGCGAGCGGTTCGACTCGACGGTCGTCTTCATGGCCACCGCCGGCGAGGAGCAGGGGCTGTTCGGGGCGCGCCTCCACGCGGCGGCCCAGGCGGCGGCCGGCGGCGACGTGCGGGCGGTGCTCTCGAACGACGTCGTCGGCGACCCGTCCTCGCCCCTCGGCCCGCCCCACCCGGGCACGGTACGGGTCTTCTCGCAGTCGCTGCCCGAGGAGCTCTCCGAGGAGGACTACCGGCGGGTCCGCGCGCTCGCCGCCGAGGCCGAGTCGCCGTCGCGCGAGCTCGCCCGCTACGTCGCCTGGGTCGCCGACTGGCACGGCGGCCGCGCGCTCCCCGTCCGGCCGATGGTCGTCCTCCGCCGCGACCGCTTCCTGCGCGGCGGCGACCACACCGCCTTCGCCGACGCCGGCTTCCCCGCCGTCCGCTTCACCGAGGTCGACGAGGACTACACCCGGCAGCACCAGGACGTGCGCGAGGAGGGCGGCGTCTCCTACGGCGACCTGCCCGAGCACGTCGACGCGGACTACCTCGCCGGGGTCGCCCGGCTCAACGCCGCGGCCCTCGCCCACCTGGCGAACGCGCCGGCGGCGCCGGAGGACGTGCGCATCCTCACCGCCGAGCTGTCGAGCACGACGACCCTCCGCTGGTCGCCCGCCCCCGACCCGGACCTCGCGGGCTACGAGGTGGTCTGGCGGCCGACGACCTCGGCCCGCTGGGAGCGCGCCCGCGACGTCGGCGACGTCGCCGAGGCCACCCTGCCGCTCAACAAGGACAACGTCTTCTTCGGCGTCCGCGCATACGACCGCGACGGTTACCGCAGCCCGGTCGCCTTCGCCGGCGCCGCGCGGGAGTAGCCCGGATCATGATGAGTCGCTCTGCTAAGAGCGCAGATCGTGCATGAACGATCCGGGCTGCCCAGACTGGAGAACCTGATGAGACACCCCACGACGAGCATGCCCACCAGGACCGATCTCCACCGCCTTCCCCCCCGCCTCGCCCTCGCCGCCGCCCTCGCTCTCATGCCGCTCGCCGCCTGCGAGGCACAGGACGCGGGCGAGGACGTCCACGCGAGCAACCCCGAGGAGGACGACTACGCCGACCGGATGGCCGCCGAGCACGCCGGCGAGAACCCGGCGGTCGCGGGTGCCGCGCGCGAGGGCGCCGGCACGGCCGACGTGACCACCGAGGAGGTCGTCTACGCGACCGTCGGCGGGAAGGAGATCGCCGGCTACCTGGCCAGGCCGAAGACCCCTGGTGAGCATCCCGGCTTGATCGTCATCCACGAGTGGTACGGCCTCAACGACCACATCGAGACGATGGCCCGGATGTTCGCCCAGCAGGGCTACGCGGCCCTGGCGGTCGACCTGTACGCCGGCGAATCGGCCGACAGCCCCGAGCGCGCCCGCGAGCTGACGCAGTCGGTCGTCGAGGCGGAGGCGCAGGAGAACCTGCGGCAGGCCTACGGCTACCTCTCGCAGACCGTCGGCGCCGAGCGGGTCGGCGTCGTCGGCTGGTGCTTCGGCGGCGGCTGGGCGCTGCAGACCGCGCTGCTCCTGCCGAAGGAGATCGACGCCACCGTCATCTACTACGGCCGGCTGATCGACGACCGCGCGAAGCTCGCCACGCTCGAGTCGCCGATCCTCGGCCACTTCGGCGCCGAGGACCAGGGGATCCCGGTCGAGGGCGTCCGGACGTTCGAGCAGACCCTCGAGGAGCTCGACAAGCACGCCCGGATCCACGTCTACGAGGGCGCCGGCCACGCCTTCGCCAACCCGTCCGGCGAGCGCTACCAGCCCGAGGCCGCCCGCACCGCCTGGGACCGCACCCTCCGCTTCCTCGAGGCGCAGCTCGCGGACACCGGCCAGCACCACGCCGAGACCGACTGAGCAGGAACAGCCCATGAGTGGTGTGCGGCTCGGCTTCGCGGTCTTCACCGGCGGCGCCGTGCTCATGGCGCTCGAGATCCTGTCGACCCGGGTGCTCGCGCCCCGGTTCGGGTCGAGCGTCTACGTGTGGGGCTCGATCATCAGCGTCTTCCTGGCGGCGCTGGCGATCGGCTACTGGTGGGGCGGGCGGCTGGCCGACCGCGACCCGACCCTCGCCGGGCTGGGGCGGCGGATCGCCTGGGCCGCCGCCGGCGTCGCAGTGGTGCGGCTCGCCGGCGAGTGGGCGGCCGACCTCCTCGGCGCCTGGACCGGCGGCGGCCCGGTGGGGACGCTCGCCGCCGCCGCCCTGCTCTTCGCGCCGCCGAGCCTGCTGCTCGCCACCCTGTCGCCGTACGCCGTGCGGATCGCCGCTCACGACCTCGCCCGGGTCGGCCACACCGCGGGCGGGCTCTACGCCCTGTCGACCGCCGGCAGCCTGGTCGGCACCCTCGGCTGCACCTTCGTCCTGATCCCCTTCCTCGAGGTACCGACCGCGCTCTCGATCCTCCTCGCCGCGACCGCGGCGACCGCGCTCGTCGCGCTGTCCGGGGACATGCGGCGCGAGCGGTGGGCCGTCGGAGGCTCGGCGGCGCTCCTCGTCCTCGCGCTCCTCGGGCCGCCGTCGCTCCCCTCCGGCCCCGAGGGGCTGGTCCACGAGCGGACGACGGCGCACCAGACCCTCCGCGTCGTCGACCGCGACGGCGTCCGCTACCTCGAGAGCGACGGGACGGTCCACGGCGCGGTCCGGCTCGACGACGGCGAGCTCGCGATGTCCTACCCGCGCGGGCTGCCGGCGGCCTGGCTGATCCACCCCGGGATCGAGCGGGTGCTCATCCTCGGTCTCGGCGGCGGCAACGTCGCCGACTACCTGCTCGACTCGCTCCCCGAGCTCGCGGTCGCCTTCGTCGAGGTCGACCCGGCGGTGCCCGAGGTCGCCCGCGAGTGGATGGGCTTCGACGGCCGGCACGACGTCGCCGTCCACGTCGCCGACGCCCGCCGCTTCCTCGAGACGACGTCGGGGAGCTGGGACCTGATCGTCGCCGACACCTACATCGGCCTGTCGGTCCCCTTCCACCTGACCACCCGCGAGTTCCTCGCCGAGGTCGAGCGGCGCCTCGCCCCCGGGGGCGTCTTCGCGGTCAACCTCGCCGCCGACCTCGACCAGCCGTTTCCGCGGGCGATCCACCGCACCGTGGCGGCCGTCTTCCCCACCGTCTACGCCTTCACCACGCCGACCCGCAACCACCTCCTCTTCGCCACCCGCGAGCCGCCGGTGCCCGAGGCCGAGCTGGGCCGCCGCGCGCGCGCCCTCGACGCGCGGACCCGCTTCGACCCGGACCTCGCCACCCTCCTCGACCGCCGCCTCGACCCGCCGCCGCCGGGCGACGACGTGCCCGTCCTCACCGACGCCTACGCCCCGGTCGACCGCCTGATCCACCTCGAGCGCGGCGAGCTGCCGTAGCGGGCGCGGCGCCTTTCGCGCCCGCCGGCCGCGGCCAGCCCGCCGCCCCGGCGACGCCGCCGCCGGGTACGATAGGCCTTTGCCGAGGAGACCGATGCAGACCGACTTCGAGCGCGTGGCGATCGTCAACCGGGGGGAGCCGGCGATGCGGTTCCTGCACGCGGCGCGGGAGTACCGGCTCGAGCACGGGGTGGCGCTGACCACGATCGCGCTCTACACCGAGCCCGACCGGAGCGCCTTCTTCGTCCGCGAGGCCGACGAGGCGTACGCGCTCGGGCCGGCGACGCGGGTCGACCCGCGCGACGGGCAGCGGAAGATCTCCTACCTCGACTACGAGCTCCTCGAACACGCGCTCGACGAGACGCGGGCCGAGGCGGTCTGGGTGGGCTGGGGGCTCGTCGCCGAGCACGCGGCCTTCGCCGACCTGTGCGCGCGGAAGGGGATCGTCTTCATCGGGCCGTCGGGCGACGTGATGCGGCGGCTGGGCGACAAGATCTCGTCGAAGCTCCTCGCCGAGGAGTCCGACGTGCCGGTGTCGCCGTGGAGCGGCGGGCCGGTCGACTCGCTCGAGGCGGCGGGCGAGCACGCCGCCCGGCTCGGCTTCCCGCTGATGGTCAAGGCGACGGCCGGCGGCGGCGGGCGGGGCATCCGCCGGGTGACCGCCGAGGCCGACCTCGCCGACGCCTTCACCTCCGCCCGCTCCGAGGCGCTCAAGGCGTTCGGGGACGGGACCGTGTTCCTCGAGAAGCTCGTCCCGGCGGCCCGCCACGTCGAGGTGCAGATGATCGCCGACGGCCAGGGCGGCGTCTGGGCGCTCGGCGTGCGCGACTGCACGATCCAGCGGCGGCACCAGAAGGTGCTCGAGGAGACCCCCTCCCCCACCCTGACCGAGGCCGAGGACCGCGAGCTACGCGCCGCCGGCGAGCGCCTGTTCGCCGCCGCCGGCTACCGCAACGCGGGCACGGTCGAGTTCCTCTTCGACCCCGACCGGCGGCAGGCCTACTTCATGGAGGTCAACGCGCGGCTCCAGGTCGAGCACCCCGTGACCGAGCTCGTCACCGGCGCCGACCTCGTCAAGCTCCAGCTCCACGTCGCCCGCGGCGGCCGGCTCGAGGGCGAGCCGCCGGCCGCGAAGGGCCACGCGATCGAGGTGCGGCTCAACGCCGAGGACCCGGACAACGCCTTCGCCCCGTCCCCCGGCAAGGTCGAGGTGTTCCGCCCGGCGCGCGGCCCGGGCCTCAGGGTCGACACCGGGGTCGAGGAGGGCGACGAGATCGCCCCCGAGTTCGACTCGATGATCGCCAAGCTGATGGCCTGGGGGGCGACCCGGGACGAGGCACTGGCCCGCCTCCGGCGCGGGGTGTCGCAGACCGCGATCGTCATCCACGGCGGCGCCTCGAACAAGGGCTTCCTCCAGGAGCTCCTCGCCCGGCCCGAGGTCGCCTCGGGCGAGGTCGACGTCCAGTGGCTCGACCGGATGGGCGGGCGCGCCCAGGCGCCGCCGGGGCGGGCGGCCGCGGTCGCGCTGCTCGAGGCGGCCGTCGAGGCCTACGAGGAGGAGGTCGGGCGCGAGCGCGACGCCTTCTGGGCGGCGGCGGCGCGCGGCCGGCCGCAGGTCGGCGCCGAGGTCGGCCGCAAGGTGGACCTCCGCTTCCGCGGCGCCGGCTACCCGCTGCGCGTCTACCGCACCGGCCAGCGCACCTTCCGGGTGATGGCCGATAGCGTGCCGGTCGACGCCGAGGTCGAGCAGCTCGGCCGCCACGAGCGCCGCCTCCACGTCGAGGGCCGCACCCACCGCATCTTCACCGCCGTCCAGGGCGCCGACCACCTGGTCGAGGTCGACGGCGTCCCGCACCGGATCTCGCGCGGCGAGCAGGGGGTGGTGCGCTCGCCGGCGCCGGCGGTCGTCGTGTCGATCGCGGTCGCGCCCGGCGACGAGGTTTCGCCCGGCGACCGGCTGGCGGTCCTCGAGGCCATGAAGATGGAGACCGCGGTCACGGCCGAGTTCGCCGGCCGGGTGCGCGAGGTGCTGGTACGCAAGAACGTCCAGGTGGGCGCGGGGGCGCCGCTCCTCGTCGTCGACCCGAGCGGCGACGAGACGGCCGACTCGGCCGGGCCTCGGGTCGGCTTCCGCGACCTCGCCGCGCCCGAGGACCCGCTCGACCCGCGGGCCGGGTGCCTGCACAACCTCGAGCGGCTGCGCCACCTGCTGCTGGGCTGGGACACCGAGCCCGGCGAGCCGGCGCGGCGGATCGCCCAGCACGGCATCCTCTGCCGCGACCTCGAGGCCGACGACGACGAGCTCCGCCGCCGCGAGGACGAGCTCCTCGCAGTCTTCGTCGACGTCGCCTCGCTCTTCCGCCGCCGCCCGCCCGAGGAGGAGGTCGGCGAGGAGTCGGGCCGCCGGAGCAGCGAGGAGTACCTCTTCACCTACCTGCGCGACCCCCTGTCGGAGGGTGCGGGGCTGCCCGCCCCGTTCCTCGACAACCTGCGGCGCGCGCTCGCCCACTACGGGATCGACGGGCTCGAACCCACGCCGCAGCTCCGCGAGGCGCTGTTCCGGATGTACCGCTCGTACCAGCAGATGACGGGCCAGGTGGCGCCGGTGCTGAGCGTGCTCGACCGGCGGCTCGGCGAGGCGCCGACCCTCGCCGGCGAGGCCGACGAGTCGTTCCACCGCCTGCTCCACCGGCTGATCGAGGAGACCCGCGACCGTTTCCCCGCCGTCCACGACCTCGGCCGCGAGGTCCACTACCGCTACCTCGACGAGCCGTTCCTCGGCCAGATCCGCGACGCGGTCTACCGCGAGGCCGAGGCGCACCTCGACGCCCTCGAGGCCGAGCCCGACGCCCGCGAGCGGGACGCGCGGGTCGCCGCCCTCGTCGAGCTCCCCCAGCCGCTCGAGGGGCTGTTCACCGACCGCTTCGCCGCCGCCGGCGAGACCGGCCGCGAGGCGATGCTCGAGGTCCTCGTCCGCCGCCTCTACCGCATCCGCCCGCTCGAAAACGTCCAGACCCTCGAGGTCAAGGGCCAGGCCTTCGCCACCGCCGACTACGAACGCGCCGGCGGCTGGACCCACGTCGTCGCCAGCGAGGCGCCGTGGGAGGAGTTCGACGCGGTCGCCAGGCTCGCCGCACGGCGGATGAAGAAGGCCCGCCGCGGCCACAGCGTGGTCGCCGACTTCCTGCTCACCCGCGACGCGGCCTTCGCCGACGGCGACGGCGCGGCCGAGGCGGTCCGCGCCCTGATCGCCGAGGCCGGCTTCCCGCGGCGGCTGCGCCGGGTGGCGGCCGGCGTGTCGACCCCGAGCGGGGCGGCGAACGGCGAGGGGCGCGAGGTCTACTACTTCACCTTCCGCTCCAAGAAGGGCTCGGCCTGGGAGGAGGACCGCCCGACCCGCGGCCTCCACCCGATGATCGTCGACCGCCTCCAGCTCTGGCGGCTCGAGAACTTCGCCATCGAGCGCGTGCCCTCGGCCGACGACGTCTACGCCTTCTACGGCACCGCCCACGACAACCCGCGCGACGAGCGGCTGTTCGTCATCGCCGAGGTGCGCGACCTGACCCCGCTGACCGACGAGGCCGAGGACGCGCTGCGCTTCCCCCACCTCGAGCGGATGTTCATGGAGGCGCTCGGCGCGATCCGCCGCTTCCAGTCGCGCCGACCGCCCGACCGGCGCCTGCACTGGAACCGGGTCACCCTCTACGTCTGGCCGACCCTCGACCTGCCGCCCGCCACCCTGCGCGCGCTGATCCGCCGGCTCGCCCCCGCCGCCGACGGGCTGGGCCTCCAGAAGGTCGTCGTCCGCGGGCGGATGCGCAGCCCGAAGACCGGCCGGCTCGCCGAGACCGTGCTCGAGCTCACCGCCCCGGCCGGCCGCGGCCTGGTGATGGAGTTCCGCCCGCCGCGCGAGGAGCCGATCGAGTCGCTCTCCGAGTACAAGAGCGAGGTCGTCCGCCTGCGCCAGC
>Ga0299913_10003175_pt1 | contig 13345 bp, 13 predicted proteins | sample RVTome_9_FD_201360 | JGI IMG/M metagenome (GOLD analysis project Ga0299913, IMG submission 201360) | Soil microbial communities from uranium-contaminated site in the Upper Colorado River Basin, Wyoming, United States - RVT155D38 (version 2) ... | reverse complement strand
GCTATATGGTCGTTAACATTCGGAAAGTCCGACCGTCCGGCAGATGCCAATGTTGAGGAGGGGATCGCATGCGCCGTGTGATGTTGGGTGCTCTTCTTATCGTGCTGGGCGCGACGCCGGCGCTCGCCGCGACGCTCGATCGGATCAAGGAGACCGAGACGCTGAGGGTCGGCTATCGCGCCGACGCGGTGCCGTTCTCCTACCGCAACGACGTCGGCGAGGCGGCCGGCTACTCGGTCGAGCTGTGCCGGGCGGTAGCTGGCGAGATCCGCCGCGAGCTCGGCCTTTCCCGCTTAAAGCTCGACTACGTCCCGGTGACCACCGAGGACCGCTTCGAGGCCGTGCAGCAGGGCCGGATCGACATCCTGTGCGGCGCCACGACCGTGACGCTCTCGCGCCGGCAGATGGTCGATTTCTCCCTCTTCACCTTCGCCGACGGCGCCGGCGTGCTGCTGCGCGCCGACGGGCCCGAGCGTTTCGAGGATCTCGCCGGCCAGAAAGTCGGCGTGCGCGCCGCGACCACGACCGAGGAGGCGCTGCGCAACACCATGGCCCGGAGCTCCATGAACCTCGACGTGGTCACGATCGAGGATCATCAGGACGGGCTGGACAAGCTGCTGGCGGGCGAGATCGCGGCCTACTTCGCCGATCGCGCCATCCTGCTCTTCCTGGTCGCCCAGAGCGAGATGCCGGACAAGCTGCGCCTCGCCGACAACTACCTCACCTACGAATCCTATGCGCTCGCTTTGCCGCGCGGCGATGACGACTTCCGCTTTGCGGTCGATCGCGCGCTCAGCCACGTCTACCGCTCGGGCGCGATCGAGGAGGTCTTCGCCCGCTCGTTCACGACCAAGGCGAAGCCGAGCGAGATCCTGCGCGCGCTTTACGTCATCAACGGCCTTCCGGAGTAGGCATCCTGCGGGCGCTCCGGCTTCCTAGAGCCGGCGCGGGCTGCTAAGCAGTCCGGGGCGCGGAGAGGTTATAGAAAATGGCCGCGATCTTCTGGCACGCCGGCAGGTGGTATGAGGACGAGCAGCCCAGGCTCCTGGGGCCGATGGACCACGCCATGTGGATGGCGAGTATCGCGTTCGACGGCGCGCGCGCCTTCGACGGCCTCGCCCCCGACCTCGACCGGCACTGCGAGCGCCTGGTCGATTCCGCCCGCAAGATGCTGCTCGAGCCGACCATGCCGGCGGGCGAGGTGACGGGGCTCTGCCGCGAGGCGGCGCGCCGCCTGCCGCGCGCCGGCGCCTACTACGTCCGGCCGATGTTCTACGCCATGCGCGGCTTCGTCACGCCGGAGCCGGACTCGACCGACTTCGCGCTCGCGGTCTACGCCTCGCCCATGCCCGAGCCCCGCGGCCTGAGCGTCTGCTTCTCGAGCTACCGCCGTCCGGCGCGCGACGCGGCGCCGACCGACGCCAAGGCGAGCTGCCTCTACCCCAACATGCAGCGCGCGCTGGTCGAGGCGGGAAGGCTCGGCTTCGACAACGCGATCACGCTCGACCCCGCGGCCAACGTCGCCGAGCTCGCCACGGCGAACTTATGGATCGCGCGCGACGGCGTCGCCATGACCCCGGCGTGCAACGGCACCTTCCTGAACGGCATCACCCGCCAGCGTGTCCTGCAGCTCCTGCGCGACGCCGGCATCGAGACGCTCGAGACCACCCTGACCCGCGAGGACATCCTGGCCGCCGACGAGGTTTTTTCCACGGGCAACTTCGGCAAGGTGCTGCCGATCAGCAGGGTCGAGGAGCGCGACTACCAGACGGGCCACGTCTATCGGAAGGCGCGCGAGCTGTATTTCGGGTTCGCGAAAAGCCAGCCATTGGCGTAGCCTGAGGGTCTGTCGAGGGTCTGCCCATGCGTGCCTCCAAGCCGGTTGCGAACGAAGCGGACGATCTCTTCGAGATGGCCAACCTGTCACCGGCGTTGACCGGCCTGCCGATGGTCGTCTGGATCTCGGAGCGCGGACGCGCTCGCCACGACGTACGAGTGAAGGTCTCACTCGTGCATGGGCGCCGCGCCAACCCGAGCCGCACGGTATCGATTTCGGTACGCCCAAAGGTCGAGATCGTCGCTGGGCCGGAAATCGGCGGTCGTGACATGGAGCTCGTACGCCAGTGGATCGAGCTGAACCGTGACGCCATCATTGCCTATTGGACCGGTGACCTGCTCACCGACGAGGTGATCGCAAGGCTGAGGGCCATCAGCTCGTCGCCTCCTGCTGGCGATGCGCCGGGCCAGTGAGCGATGCTCTACAACGTTGTTTCAGCACGGCCTCGAGGCCGATCCGACGGCTTTGGGGTGCGTGGGCAGGCCGGTGCGAGATGGCTCCTTCGTATGATTGGATGCACCATGGAGCGTCTATCTGCGGGCGTTCCAGCTTTGCAGCCACGAGTTTCCACACCGCGCCAATAGACGAACCACCCAGGGGGAGCCCCGCCGGCGAGATTTCTTGTCGAAGAAGAGCGCGACTACCAGATGGGCCACGTCTACCAAGTCCCGCGAGCTTTACTTCGACTTTGCCAGGAGCCAGCCGATCTGAGGAGGTCTCATACTTCTCGTGCGGGGGAGGGCCGAGTGCGGAAAAATCAGCCGCCGAGGAACAGCCGGCCGACCTCGGGATCGTCCAGAAGCTCGGCGCCTCTGCCGGCCATCGCCACCTGGCCCGCGACCAGGACGTAGCCGATGTCCGCGAAGTCCAGGCCCTTCTTGGCGTTCTGCTCGACCATGACGATGGTCTTGCCGGCACGGCTCTGCAGATCGTCCAAAATCTCGAACACCATGTCGATGAAGCGCGGCTCGAGGCCGATCGACGGCTCGTCGACCAGCAGCACGTCGGGGTCCATGATCAGCGCGCGGGAGATCTCGAGCAGGCGCCGCTCGCCGCCCGAGAGCACGCCGGCGCGCTGGCGTCGGCGCTCGGCGAGCCGCGGATAGCTGTCGAGCACCCGCTCGGCCGCCGCTTTCGCCTCCGCAGGGCGGTCCTTCAGATAGCCGCCCATCAGGAGGTTCTCCTCGACGGTCATGTCCGGGAACACCGAGTTGTCCTGAAGAATATAGGCGATCCCGGCGTCCTTCAGCTTGACGTTGGGGGAGAGGCGCGTGATGTCCTTGCCGTGGATGCGAATCGCGCCCGCGGTGATCGTGGTGAAGCCGTAGATCGAGTGCAGCACGGTCGACTTGCCGGCACCGTTCGGGCCGATCAGGCAGAGCGACTGGCCTTTGCCGACCTCGAGGCTGAAGCCGTGCAGGATCTCCATGCGGCCGTAGCCGGCGTTCAGCTGCTCGATCGACAAGAGCGGCGCGTCGCCGGCAAGCGCGCGCAGCTGCTCCCGGCTCGGCCCCGCGGCGGCGAGGCGCGCCGCGTCGCGCTCCACTTCGTCGACCGAGAGCACCGTCTCGACGGCGCCGAGGCCGTAGCCGCTGGTCCTGCCGAGTCGCGGTTTTGACGGCGCCTCGCTCCGGGCCATCAATGGGCTCCGAGATAGGCGTCGATCACCCGCTGGTCGTCCCGGATCCGCTCGGGCGGGCCGTCGGCCAGAAGCTCGCCGTGGGCCAGGCAATAGATGTGCTGGGCGAGGTTCATGATCACCCGCATGTTGTGCTCGATCACCAGCAGCGTGATGCCGAGATCGGCGTTCACGCGCTTCAGCCGCTCGATCAGGCCGTTGATCAGGGTCGGGTTGATGCCGGCCGTCGGCTCGTCCAGCAAAAGGAGCTTGGGCTCGGCCATCAGCGCCATGGCGAACTCGAGCAGCTTCTGCTGGCCGAAGGACATGTCGCCGGCCCGCAAATGTCGCTTGGCGTAGAGGCCCGTGAACTCGAGCAGGGCCTCGGCCCGCTCGTCCACCTCCGGCGAGAAGCGGGCGAACATGTCGAAGAAGCTCACCTCGCGGGTCGGCAGCGAGATCCGCATGTTCTGCAGGCAGGTCATCTTATCGTAGACGCGGGTCTGCTGAAACGTGCGCAGCATGCCGAGCCTTGCGATCTCGCTCACCCGCAACGTGGAGATCTCGCGGCCCTGGAAGCGGATCGCGCCGGCATCGATCGGGTGATGGCCGACGATCGAGTTGAACAGGGTCGTCTTGCCCGAGCCGTTGGGGCCGATCAGGCCGACGATGCGGCCCTCGGGCACGTCGAGGCTGATCTCGCGGTTGGCGACGACCCCGCCGAACCGCTTGCTCACGTTCCTGACCTCGAGCAGCGATCCAGCCATCATGCGCTCCGCTGGAAGGCCGTCACCCGCTCCGCCCGGGCCCCGAGCGCGCCGCGTCGACGCGGTGGCCGAAGAGCTCCGGCCGGCGCTCGCGCAGCCAGCCGAGAATGCCCTGCGGGAAGAACACCACGATCAGAACGATCAGGAGGCCGAGCGCGACGCGTTGCCAGCCCAGCAGCCAGGTCCAGAACAGCTCCTGGGTGATGTGGAAGATGGCGGCGCCGATCACCGGGCCCCAGAGCGTGCCCTTGCCGCCGAGGATCGCCATCAGCACCATCCACACCCCGAAGGTCGCGCCGGCAAACGCCACGTCGCGCGGATCGATGAAGCCGACCATGTTGCCGACCAGGCCGCCGGTCATGCCGAGGAAGAAGGCCGAGACGCACCACGCCACGGTCTTGTAGCGCGTGGTACGCAGGCCCATCGCCTCGGCCTTGTCCTCGTCGTCGCGGATCGCGTTGATGGCGAGGCCGAAGCGGCCGGCGTACAGCCAGCGAAGCGTGAAAAAGGTGATCACGGCGACGATCAGGCAAAGCCAATAATAGAACAGGGTGCGGTCCTGGATGTCGCCGGGGAAGACCGGCGTGACCAGCCCGGCGCCGGCGCCGATGTAGTCCCAGCTGGCGGCGATCTCCGCCGCGGCGATACCGAGGCCGAGCGTGCCGATCGCAAAATAATGGCCTCGCAGGCCCAGCAGCCCCGCGCCGATCGCCGCGGCCGCCAGGACGGCCAGCGCCGTGCCGATGGCGACCCCGACCGCGAGACCCGTGTAGTAGTCGAGACCGGCATCGCGCTGCACCACCGCGCAGGCATACATGCCAACCCCGAAGAAGAAGACGTTGCCGAACGAGTTGTAGCCCATCTGGCCGCCGACTACGTCCCAGGTGAGGGCGAAGATCACCATGACCCACAGCAACGCCATCTGGGTGCGGTAGTCGGGGAACAGGAGGGGTGCTGCGATCACGACGACGGCGATCGCGGCCAAGGGCAGGAGGCGGCGCACGCTCTCCTGCATCCTACCTCAGCACCTTACGCTGACGGTGCAGCAGCAGGCTTCGGAAGACCAGGATGATAACGAGCAGGCTGAAGACGAAGGCGGCCTGCGCCTCGGCCCCGAGCAGGAAGCCGGCGAAGGTCTCCGCGACGCCCAGGCCCAGCCCGGCCACGATCACGCCGGCGAGGTTGCCGAGGCCGGCCACCACCACGATCATGAACGAGCGCACGGTATACGCGAGCCCGAGATAGGGGTGGATGATCCAGGTCATGGCCACGAGCGCGCCGGCCGCGCCGCAGATCGCCGCGTTCAGGGCGAAGGTCGTGGCGTAGACGCGCTGCGTATCGACGCCGAGAATGCGCGCGGCGCGGGCATCCTGCGCGGTCGCGCGAATCGCCTGGCCAAGGCGTGAGTACTTGAGGAAAACCACCATGATGCCGGCGACGATGAAGGCGCCGACGAAGGCGACGAGCTTGATCTCCGACACCGTGATGCTGCCGCCGAACAGAAGCAGGGTGCCGAGATCGGAGCGCGCGGTCTCGACATTGGCGCCGAACACCTGGTTGGCCAGCTGCTGGATCAGGATGCTGAGGCCGAAGGTGGCGAGCAGCGAGACGAACAGGTCGCGCTCGACGATCCGCCAGATGACCAGATAGTAGAGGAGAAGCCCGATCAGGTAGAGGACGATCGCCGCGGTGGGGATACCGAGGAAGGGCGAGACGCCGGCCTGATAGAGGATCAGGGTGACGTAGCCGCCCAGCATGACGAGCTCGCCCTGGGCGACGTTGATGATGTTCATCACGCCCCAGACCAGCGCCATGCCGTAGGCGACCAGCGCGAAGATGGCGCCGACCAGAAGACCGTCGATCAGCAGCTGGACCGAGAAGATCGGCGCCTGAATCAGGATCTGCAGGTTGCTCATGGGGCCGACCCGCGGGCGGCGGAGGCCGCTCCCGCGCTCTCCCCCACCCTAACCCTTCCCCACGCACCCCGCGGGGGAGGGAATGGGAGGGCGCGCGGAAGCGGCCGCGAGATCACCCGCCTCAGGAGCCGCGCTCGTCCCAGGTCGGTATCGGATGGATCAGCTTGGCCGACGCCCACTCGGCGGGCGCCACCACTTTGTACTGGCCGTCCTGGATCTGATACAGCACCATCGGCTTGGCCGTGTTCTTGCCGGTCTCGTCGAACTTGACCGGACCGTAGAACGTCATCAGGTCGGTCTCCGCCAGAGCGTCGCGCACGGCCTCGGGATCGAGCGAGCCGGCCCGCTCCAGCGCATCGACGAAGACCAGCACGCCGGCCGTCGATTCGGCGGCTTGGTACGGTGCCGCGTAGTCGAAGGTCTCCTCGAACAGCTTCGCATAGTCCGCCGCGGAGCCGAAATACTCGTCCTCGTAGGCGAGCGAGGCGTCCCACTGCGAGGCGCACAGGGCATATTCCGCCGCGGCGCCCATCTTTTCGGCGACCTGGGCCGAATCGCAGTGGGTCAGCGCCAGCATCGGCACGTAAACCTGCATGTCCTTCATCTGGCCGACCGCCAGGGTCGGCCCCTTGGCATGCGCGGACACCGCTAGCAGGTCGGGTTGGAGCGCCTTCACCTTGGTGAGCGTCGCCGACATGTCGTTGAGCTCGGGCGGCAGCTTGTCGTCGATGACGACCTGCATGCCGTACTTCTCGGCGTCCTCGATCAGGCCATCGCGCACGTCGAGCGAGAACGGGTCGTTCTCGACCGCGATTGCGACCGTCACCTCGGATGGATCCTTGCCCGCCGCCTGGGCCTGCTCGGCGGCCAGCTTGACGGCATCGCGCAGGTAGTAGTCCGAGGTCGAGAGCACGGCGAACAGGTATTTGTAGCCCTCGGTGAACAGCTCGCGGGCCGCGCCGTTGGCCTCGACCATCGGCACCTTGAACTTCTCGGTGACCGGCGCGACCGCCTTAGTCAGGCCCGAGCCATACGGGCCCAGCATGAACTGGACGCCGTCCTGCTTGATCAGGCGCTCCGTCAGCTGCGCGGAGCGTGCCGGTGTCGACTCGTCATCGTAGTAGATGATCTTGAGCTGGTAGGCCTTGTCGCCGACCTTCACGCCCCCCTTGTCGTTGACGACCTGAACGGCGAGATCGTAGCCGTCTTTGGTGTTCTGGCCGTTGGTCGAGTACTTGCCGGTGATCGACACCGCAGCGCCGAGCACGATGGCGTCGTCCCCGGCCGCGAGGGCCGCGCCGTACCACCCCGAGCTGGCGGCCAGGGCGGCGCCGAGGCCGAACGTCAGCTGCCGCAGGTTGGTCATGGTCTTGCCTCCTTTTTGGGGAGCGCTCGGTCGGGGCGTCCCTGTGCGCCCGAGCTCATGCTCCCGCTCCTTGGTTCCATGTAGCGCAGAATGCGGCATTTTCCCACCCCGCTCGAGCGTACCTGACGGCGCGCGGGCCGCGGCGCCGGCCGAACGCAAGGCGCGCGCATGTCCTTTGCGCTGGACGGGGCGCAGCTCTGTTGCATTTCGGCGCGCCTCCCCTACGCTGATCCACCAATGACGTCTATCTCGGGGGCTGGGATGATGCGCACCCTCATCGCCGCGATCGCCGCGACGACCTTCTGTGCCGGCGTCGCCGCCGCGCAGGACTTCACGCCGGCGATCCTGTTCGATCTCGGCGGCAAGTTCGATAAGTCGTTCAACGAGGCCGCGTACAACGGCGCCGAGCGGTTCGAGCAGGAAACCGGGATCGAGTATCTCGAGATCGAGATGACCAACGAGGCGCAGCGCGAGCAGGCCCTTCGGCGCATGGTCCGGCGCGATGCCGACATCATCGTCGCCGTCGGCTTCGCCTTCGCGACCCCGCTCGAGACCATCGCCAAGGAGTACCCCGACGCCAAGTTCACGATCATCGACGCCGTGGTCGAGGCGGAGAACGTGCAGTCGGTGGTGTTCAAGGAGCACGAGGGCTCGTTCCTGGTCGGCATGGCTGCCGCCATGGCGTCCGAGACCGGCAAGGTCGGCTTCGTCGGCGGCATGGACATCCCGCTGATCCGCAACTTCGCCCACGGCTACGTCCAGGGCGTCGAGCACGTCGCCCCGGACGCCGAGGTGCTCGTCAACATGACCGGCACCACGCCGGCCGCCTGGAACGATCCGACCAAGGGTGCCGAGCTCGCGCAGAGCCAGTTCGATCGCGGCGCCGACGTGGTCTACGCGGCGGCCGGCGCCACGGGCCTCGGCGTGCTGCAGGCGGCGGCGGATTCGGGCAAGCTCTCGATCGGCGTCGACAGCAACCAGAACTATCTCCATCCGGGCTCGGTCCTGACCTCGATGGTCAAGCGGGTCGACGTCGCGGTGTACGACGCTTTCAAGAGCGCCATGGATGGGACCTGGGAGGCCGGAACGAAGAACCTGGGGCTCGCCGAGGACGGCGTCGGCTACGCCCTCGACGAGCACAATCGCGAGCTGATCACGCCCGAGATCGAGCAGAGCCTCGAGGAGGCCGAGCAAAAGATCATCGCCGGCGAGATCGAGGTCACCGACTACTACTCGACCCAGTAGCTCCGGGGCGGGACGCAGGCGCGATGGCGGCGATGTCGGCCGCGGCGCCGGCGCGATTGCCCGCCGAGCGGGCACCGGCGGTCGAGCTGACCGGCATCGACAAGCGCTTCGGGCCGGTGCACGCCAACAAGAAGGTCGACCTGAGCATCCCGGCCGGGACCATTCACGGCATCGTCGGCGAGAACGGCGCCGGCAAGTCGACGCTCATGAACATCCTCTACGGCTACTACCAGGCCGATCGGGGGACGATCGAGGTCGACGGCAGGCAATGCCGGATTCAGAGCCCGGAGGATGCCATCCGGGCCGGCATCGGCATGGTCCACCAGCACTTCATGCTGGTCGAGCCGTTCACGGTTCTCGAGAACCTGCTGCTCGGGGCCGAGGGCGGGACGACCCTCGCCAAGGGCGCCGCGCGGGCGCGCGAGGAGATCGCGGCGCTCGAGCGCGACTACGGGCTCGAGGTCGTCCTGGACGCGACCGTGGGCGATCTGCCGGTCGGCGTGCAGCAGCGGGTCGAGATCCTGAAGGCCCTGTTCCGCGGCGCGCGCATCCTGATCCTGGACGAGCCGACCGGCGTGCTGACGCCGCAGGAGGCCGAGCACCTGTTCCGGATCCTACGCAATCTGCGCGATCAGGGCCGAACCGTGGTGCTGATCACCCACAAGCTGCGCGAGATCGTGGCGGTCACCGACAACGTCTCGGTGATGCGCCAGGGCGCCATGGTGGCGCATCGGCGGACCGCCGACACCTCGACCGAGGAGCTGGCCGAGCTCATGGTCGGCCGGAAGGTGCTGCTGCGGGTGCACAAGGCTCCGGCAAACCCCGGCGCGCCGGTGCTCGAGGTCGAGAACCTGGAGGTGCGCGACGGCGCCGGCGTGCCGCGGGTCAAGGGCGTGAGCTTCACGGTGCGCGCCGGCGAGATCGTCGGCATCGCGGGCGTCGCGGGTAACGGCCAGTCCCAGCTGCTCGAGGCGCTGGCCGGCATACGGCCGATCCATGGCGGCCGCATCGGGATCAAGGGCCAGCCGCTCGCAGGATACGGCCACGGCCGCGCCGCGGGTCTCGGCCACGTGCCGGAGGACCGGCTGCGGATGGGCCTCGTGCGCGATTTCGCGGCCTACGAGAACGCGATCCTCGGCTACCACCTCGACCCCGACTACAGCCGCCATGGCCTTCTGTACCGCCGTGGCATCGTCGGCACCTGCCTGCGATGGATGCGCGGCTACGACGTGCGCCCGACCGACGCGCAGCTGCGCGCCGCATCGTTCTCCGGCGGCAATCAGCAGAAGCTCGTGCTCGCGCGCGAGCTGGAGCACGACCCCGACCTGCTGCTGGTGGGCCAGCCGACCCGAGGCGTCGACATCGGCGCAGTCGAGTTCATCCACCGCCGCCTGATCGAGATGCGCGATGCCGGCAAAGCGGTGCTCCTGGTCTCGGTGGAGCTGGACGAGATCCTCTCGCTCGCCGACCGCATCCTTGTGATGTTCGACGGCACCATCACCGGCGAGCTGCTGCCCGAGGACGCCGACGAGCGCCGCATCGGCTGCCTGATGGCCGGCGTCACCGACGAGGCTCAGGCGGCGTGATGCTCCTTCTCGGCGGCGATCATGCGCCGCGCGGCCTCGGCCAGGACCGCCGAGCGCGATTTTCCCAGCTTCTTCGCGATGGCATCCAGCGCCTTGGCCTCGGCCGAAGACAGGACGACATCGACTCGCACGGTCCCGGTCAGGCGATCGGGTACCGGGACGAGGAACGGGATCGCCTCGCCGTTTTCCGGATCAGCCATGACGTCGTCGAGGGGCGAAGGAGCGGGGATCATCTGCCCCAGCTCAACCATGCATTCAATGTGAGCCTCGAGCGCTTCGGCCGCCATCGTGCGCGTTTCCTCGAGCATGCTTCCGGCAGTGATGCACCCGGGAAAATCCGGAAAATCGACGCCGTAGTCGCTGTCGGGATCCTTGCGGAGGAGAGCTATGTAGGTCGCCAATGGCTATCTCCTTCTGAGTTTGATCCCAGACTGCCGCTCGATGCTCTTGATCGTGCCAATCGGCACGTCCTTTCGGGGATGAGGCACTGTCACCACCTGCTGGGTGTCGGTATGCATGAAGTGGTGGTGACTACCGGTCGTTCGGAAAATGGACCCATCCGGCGGCGCGAAGCTTCCGGATGATCGTCCGGCTGTCCATCGTTTCGATGATGTGGGGCCCGCGGGCGGGCTTCAAGCAGCATGCAAGGCACGGGGGCACGCCCGATGATCGCGCGGCGGGGTGAGCTGCCGGGCTGGGTCGACCTCGGGTTGCTGCCGCTGCTCAACCTGCTCGCCGCCTTCGTCGTCTCCGGCCTGATCGTGGTGCTGCTCGGGGAGAACCCGTTCCGAGCCGTGGAGCTGCTGGTCTGGGGCGCCTTCGGCTATGGCGAGGCGATCGGCTACACCCTGTTCTATGCCACCAACTTCATCTTCACCGGGCTCGCGGTCGCCATCGCGTTTCACTGCGGCCTGTTCAACATCGGCGGCGAGGGCCAGGCCTATCTCGGCGGCCTCGGCGTCGGCCTGGTCGGCCTCTATCTCGGCTTCCTGCCGTTCGCGCTGATCCTGCCGCTCGCCGTCCTCGCCGCCGCCCTGTTCGGTGGTTTCTGGGCGTTCGTCCCGGGCTGGCTGCAGGCGCGGCGCGGCAGCCACGTCGTGATCACCACGATCATGTTCAACTTCATCGCCGCCGCGCTCATGACCTACCTCCTGGTCAACGTCCTGATCGCCCCCGGCCAGCAGGGGCCCGAGAGCGCGACCTTCGCCGAGAACGCCTGGCTGCCGCAGCTGCACGACCTCCTGGAGGCGGTCGGCATCGAGATCCCGTTCTCGCCGCTCAACCTGTCCTTCGTCTTCGGGCTCCTCTGCTGCCTGCTGCTCTGGGTGTTCGTCTGGCAGACCCGCTGGGGCTACGCCCTTCGCGTGGTCGGCCAGAACGAGGCCGCGGCGGTCTATGGCGGTATCTCGCCGGCGCGTCAGATCATGCTCGCGATGACGATTTCCGGCGCGCTCGCCGGCTTCGTCGGCCTGAACGAGATCATGGGCGCGCAGCACCGTCTCATTCTCGGCTTCACCGGCGGCTACGGTTTCGTCGGCATCGCCGTGGCCCTGATGGGGCGGAACCACCCGGTCGGCATCGTCCTCGCGGCGCTGCTGTTCGGCGCCCTGTATCAGGGCGGCTCCGAGCTGTCCTTCGACATGCCGCGCATCAGCCGCGACTGGGTCGTGGTGATCCAGGGCCTGGTGATCCTGTTCGCGGGCGCGCTCGAGAACCTGTTCCGGCCCTATGTCGTCGCGCTGTTCGCACGACGCCTGCCGGCCGAGGCGGTCGCCTGATCGTGGATCAGATCTTCCTCCAGACCCTGCTTTTGACCGACTCGACGCTGCGGCTCGCAGCGCCCCTGGTGCTGGCGGCGCTCGCGGGCCTGTTCGCCGAGCGTTCGGGCGTGGTCGACATCGCGCTCGAGGGCAAGATGCTGGGCGGCGCGTTCGCGGCCGCCGCGACCGCCGCGGTGACCGGCTCGGCCTGGATCGGCCTTCTGGCCGCGATCGGCTTTTCCATCGGCCTCGCCATGGTGCACGGCTTCGCCTGCATCACCACGCGCGGCAACCAGGTGGTCTCCGGCATGGCGCTCAACATTACGGTCGCCGGGCTGGCGCCGACGCTCGCCGATGCCTGGTTCGGCCAGGCCGGCCGCACGCCGCTGCTCGGCGAGGGCGCACGGTTCACGCCAATCAGCCTGCCCTTCGCCGAGACGCTGCGGGGCGTGCCGGTCCTTGGGCCGATCTATGCCGAGCTGATCAGCGGCCACAACATCCTGGTCTACGCCGCCGCGGCCGCCGTGCCGCTCGTCGCCTGGATCGTCTACCGCACCCGCTTCGGCCTTCGGCTGCGCGCGGTCGGAGAAAACCCGAGCGCGGTCGACACCGCCGGCATCAGCGTCACCGCCATGCGCTACCAGGCGCTGATCGTGACCGGCGTGCTGTGCGGCATCGCCGGCGCCTATCTGTCGACGGCGCACAACGCGTCGTTCATCCGCGACATGACCGCGGGCAAGGGCTACCTCGCGCTCGCGGCGCTGATCTTCGGCAAGTGGCGCCCGGTGCCGGCGCTGTGCGCGTGCCTCCTGTTCGCCTTCACCGACGCCGTGCAGATCCGCCTCCAGGGCACGTCCCTGCCGCTGATCGGCACGGTGCCGACCCAGGCGATCCAGAGCCTGCCCTATATCCTGACCGTTCTCCTGCTCGCCGGCTTCGTCGGCCGCGCCGTCGCCCCCAAGGCGATCGGCACGCCCTATGTGAAAGAGCGGTGAGCGGCTTCTGAACCAGAGTGAAGCTTCCCTGGACAGGTCCACGAAGGTTGAAGCGTGGCGCGGAGGCCTCTATTGTAAAGTGTGGCTGGGGAGGTGAGAAAGTGACAGCACTCGGACTGGGGGCACGCTTTTTTGGCTATCCTCGCGTTAATTGATCACGCCCAAGCCGCGGATATCCAGCAGCAAATTATCGATCGATGCAGAACCCAAATGGGAGAGCACGGAAGTGCAATGGTAAAGGCCTGCGTCGATCGG
>Ga0299913_10003174_pt1 | contig 13346 bp, 13 predicted proteins | sample RVTome_9_FD_201360 | JGI IMG/M metagenome (GOLD analysis project Ga0299913, IMG submission 201360) | Soil microbial communities from uranium-contaminated site in the Upper Colorado River Basin, Wyoming, United States - RVT155D38 (version 2) ... | reverse complement strand
GTCCTCTCTCGCTCCGAGGACGAACACGCGGTAGCCGCGCTCCTCGGCGAGGCCGAGCAGCCGGAACATGAGGTCGATCCCGGCCACGCGCTCCGGGAGCGGGTCGCCCAGGAGCCGCGAGGCCCACACGACGGGCTGGCCGTCGACGCTGACGAGGTCGCAGCCCTCGACGATGGCGCGCAGGCGCGGGTCGTCGCGGAGCTTGACGATCTTGGCGACGTTCACGGCCACGTGCTGCGCCGGCCCGCCCGCGTCGATGATCTCGGCGCAGCGGCGGACGGTGGCGTCCATGTCGAGCCGGTCGATCGCGACCCCGAGGACGCGCGCGCGGTCGAAGGCCGGCGTCGGCGGGGCTGACAGGTGAAGCTCGCCGGTGCTGGTCACGCGGAGGTTGCGATCGCCCCGACCGACCCGAACGACTGCGCGATCACGTCCGCGACGCGCTCGGCCGCGCGTCCGTCCCAGAGCGGGATGGCGCACGGCGCTGAGCGCTCGCCGGTGGGGCGCAGGGAGGCGATGGCTGCAGGGTCGTCGCCGATCAAGGTGTTGGTGCCCTGGACGATGGTGATCGGGCGCTCGGTGTTCGGGCGGAGCGTATAGCACGGGACGCCGAGCGCGGCCGCTTCCTCCTGGAGGCCGCCCGAGTCGGTGACGATCATCCCCGCGGCGCTCTCGAGGGAAAGGAAGTCGAGGTAGCCGAGCGGCTCGAGGCAGGCGACGCCCGCGCGCTCGAGGCGTCCGAGCTCGTCGGCCGCGGCGAGCCGCGCGCGGGTCCGGGGGTGGACGGGGAAGAGGACGCGGGTGTGCCGGCCGAGCTCGGCGAGTGCGTCGACGATCGCCCGCAGCCGCTCCTCGTGATCGACGTTGGACGGCCGGTGCAAGGTGACGAGCGCGTAGTCCTGCTCCTCGGCGCCGAGCGAGGCCCAGATCCGCCGGGCGCGCGCCTGGCGCTCGAGCCGCCGCAGCGTGTCGATCATCGTGTTGCCGACGTAGTGGACCTTCTCCGCGGCGATGCCCTCGGCGGCCAGGTTCTCGTTCGCGTCGGGGCTGTGCGTGAAGAGGAGCTCGGAGAGCCGGTCGGTGAGCACCCGGTTCTGCTCCTCCGGCATCGACCAGTCGCGCGAGCGCAGCCCGGACTCGACGTGCGCGACGGGGACGCCGAGCTTCGAGGCCGCCAGCGAGCAGGCGAGCGTCGCGTTCACGTCGCCGCTCACGACCACGAGGTCGGGCCGCTCCTCGAGCAGCACCCGCTCGAAGGCGATCAGCGTGAACCCGGTCTGCTCCCCGTGGGAGCCGGAGCCGATGCCGAGGAACCGGTCGGGCTTGGGGAAGCCGAGGTCGTCGATGATCTCGGCCGACATGCGCTCGTCGTAGTGCTGGCCCGTGTGCACCACCAGCTGGCGGAAGAGGCCGGTGCGCCCGACCGCCTCGATGACGGGCGCCATCTTGACGAAGTTGGGCCTGGCTCCGACTGCGAAGACGACCGTGCTCATGCGATCTGATACCCGGGCTAAGTGTGGATGAGGAAGGGGGTTTGAGCTAGCACTCCCTCGCCCGGTAGAGGGCGGGGATGGTTCGCAGGACCAGCTTCAGGTCGTTCAGCATCGACCAGGTGGTCACGTACACGTAGTCGAGCCTCACCATCTCCTCGAAGCCGATGTCGTCGCGGCCGAGCACCTGCCAGAGGCCGGTGATCCCGGGCTTCAGGTTGAGGCGCTGGCGGCGCCAGTCGACGACGTGCAGGTCCTCCTCGAGGATGAGCGGGCGGGGCCCGACGAGGCTCATCTCGCCGCGCACGACGTTGATCAGCTGCGGCAGCTCGTCGACGGAGAAGCGCCTCAGCACCTTCCCGATGCGGGTCACACGCGGGTCGTTCGGGATCTTGAACATGCGCGGGTCGCCGTCCATGTGCTTGTTCAGCGCGGCGTACTCGCCCTTCCGCTCGTCGGCGTCGGCCGTCATCGTGCGGAACTTGAAGATCTCGAACGTCTGGTCGGCCGAGCCCATGCGCAGCTGGCGGAAGAAGACCGGGCCGCGCGAGTCGAGCTTGATCCACGCGGCGACCGCCAGGAAGAGCGGGGCGAGGAGGACGAGGCCCGCGAGCGAGATCGCGAGGTCCATCGTCCGCTTCATGAGGAGCGAGGAGCGCGAGAGCTTGAGGGCGGGCAGGCCGATGAGGGGGAGGCCCTCGGCGGTGTGGATGCCGACGTTCGTCCCGATCACCTCGAAGAAGCGCGGAACGAGATCGATCTGGATGTCGAGGTCCTTGAGCGAGCGGATGAGGTCGAGCATGTCCTCGTGGGAGTCGTTCGAGAAGGCGACGATCACGCGCTCGACGTCGAGGATCTGCACCATCTGCGGGAGCTGCTCGAGACCGCCGAGGAGCGCGACGTCGGTGAGGTTCTCCGTCCGCTCCTTCGGGTCACCGTCCACGAAGCCGACGAGGTTGAGCCCGTACTCGGGGTGCTGGCGGAGCTTCTTCGCCACGAGCTGGCCGACGTCGCCGGCGCCGACGATGATCGTGTTCTGCACGTAGGCGAGGTGCCTCCGCGCGAGGCCGCGGGCGATGGCGCGCCCGACCGTGATGGCGGCGATGGCGAAGAGCCAGAAGCCGAGGAGCCGCGCGAAGCCGGGGTCGGCCCGGTGCGTGACCGCCGCGAAGGCGAAGAAGAGCCAGCTGCCGACCGTGACGAGGTGCAGCACGCCGACGAGGTCGTCGGCGGTCGAATGGTCGGTGCGCTCCTCGTCGTAGTCGTAGAGGCCGTAGAGCTTGGCCACGACCACCCAGGCCGGGAGGCTCACGCAGAAGATGAGCAGCTCGATCTGCGAGGCGACGGCGTCCGAGCGCCCGTCGGCCTCGAAGATGAGTGTCGCGGCGAGGAATGCGAGGGTGAGGCCGACGAGGTCGGCCAGCACGAGCATGCGGCGGACGAGCCAGCCGCGGCGCATGCGCACGGCGCTCGCCCGGCGCTGGGCGAGGATCTCCTGGGTGCGCGTGTCGAGGGTCGCCGGGACCTCAGACGCCGCGCGCGGGTCGGCGTAAGGCTCGACCGTGCTCATCTAGTGGTACACCCCCCTGGGCCTGGCCACACTGCCCGTTGTTGCCGCATTATCTACTCCCCTGGTGAACTCCGGGTCGGAGCCCGGCGCCCGCTTCTCCCGAACGTACGCTGGACTTCTCCGAAGCTACATCCGCGCAAACATGCCAGCAATGAACGAATGGACGGCCTGAACCTGCGTTTTCTTCCCGAACGCTGGACTTTCGACTAGGCCGCGGCGAAACTGGGCCGCGTCAGGCCAGGAGCGGCGCGAGCCCGAGCAGGAGGAGCGGCACGAGGAGCACGCCGGCGGTGAAGGCGGCGAGCCGCGTGCGCGTCCGCGTGACGCGGGCCTGGGCCTCCCAGAGGACCGTCCAGAGCAGCGGGTAGGCGAAGGCGAGCAGGAGCACGGTGATCGCGGTCGCCGGCAGCACCGCGGCGAGCAGCACGCGGACCGCGGCCGCGGAGTCGAGCGCGAACGCGGCGACCATCGTGTCGGCGAGCGTCGTCAGGCTCGCGCCCATGATGTAGGGGAGCACGTACTCCCGGCGGACGACCTTGCGGGCGACGAGCGGCACGAGGATGGTCAGCGACACGGAGACCGACATGGTCACGAGCCCGACGCCGGCGCCGAGCCCGAACATCGGCCACTTCCGCCGCAGCCAGGCGGGCCGCCGCGCGACGGCCGCGTCGTCGAGCTCGGGCAGCGCCGCGTCGATCAGCTTGAAGCCGGCGAGGAGGACGCCCAGCCCGGCGAGGAAGACGAGGGCGGCAGGAAGGCTCTCCGCGCGTTCGTTCATTCCGCCGTAGAGGAAGTCGATGCCGTCGACGAGCTGGGCGGGGAAGCCGAGCGTCACGTCCTGGTACGGCGGCCATTCGAGGAGCAGCGCGCCGGCGATCGTCGTCGGCACGTAGACGACCGCCGTCGCCGTGAGGGCGAGGACGGCGGTGGCGAGCGGCTCGCGCCGGCCGCCCGAGCCCGCCCGCAGGGCGTAGACGACCGCGACCGCGAGGACGACGAACGCCGCCCCGAGCCGCGAGCCGGTCAGCATCGCGAAGCCCTCGAGCTCCGTGAGCCCCCGCGCGCCGCCGGTTGCCTCGCCGGCCGCGGTCAGGGCGAGCGCGGTCGCGGCGACCGGCGATCCGGAGAGCATGAGCAGCGCGCCGAGCCAGCCGAGCCCGAGCGTCGAGAGCGCATTTTGGACGAGGGCGCTTCCCGACTGGAGGACGCCGAGCGAGGCGGCGCCCGTCTTCATCAGCTGAAGGGCGCCGACGAAGAGGAAGATGCCCGCGGCGAGCGCGAGGACGCGCCGGACGAGCACCCAGGGAACCCGGAGCCCGTCGCCGGCGCCGGCCGCGGCGCCGCCCTCTCCTGTAGAGATACCGCTCATCGTCCTCCACACTTCTAGGACACTCCTATCAGAGTGTCAACTCCGCCCGTGACCAGCCAGGCAGACCTCGCGACGATCTGGGCCGGCGTCGACCGGTTGCTCGAGCGCGCCGACGAGCGGGCGCTCGTCCTGCACCGGCTCGAGCCGCTGGCGGCCTCGCGGCTGCGGCGCCTCGGGGAGCCCGTGCCGGAGGAGCTGGCGGAGGTCGAGCGCCTCGGCGCGGCCTTCGCCCTCGCGGCGACCGCGCACCTGACGCGCGCGCGGGAGGCGGTCGGCGAGCCGCTGCTCCTGCTCAAGGGCGCCGAGCTCGCCGCGCTCTACCCGGAGCCGTCGCTCCGGATCTCGCGCGACCTCGACCTGGTGGCGCCCGACCCGGGCGCCGTGCAGGCCGCACTCCTCGCCGCCGGATTCGTCGAGTCGGGCTACCCCGGGCTGTACGACCGCGCGCCGCACCTCGTCCCGCTCGCCTGGCCGGGCCTCCCGGTCGAGCTCGAGGTGCACGGCCGGCCGAACTGGCCCCGCTGGGTGGAGGCCCCGGCGGCGGCCGAGCTCCTCGAGGGCGCGCGGCCGTCGGCGGTCGGCGTCGAGGGCGTTCTCGCCCCGGCGCCGGAGAAGCACCTGCTCGTCGTCGCCGTCCACGCCTGGACGCACGGGCCGCTCCAGCGGCTGCGCGACCTGCTGGACGTCGTCCTGCTCGCCGGGGAGGCCGAGCGCGCCGACACCGACCGGCTCGCGCGCGCCTGGGGCATCTCCAGGCTCTGGCGGACGACGGAGGCGGTCGCGCGCTCGCTCTACCTCGGCGAGGCGCCCCCGCGCGCGCTGCGCGGGTGGGCGAGGAACCTGGCGGAGGCGCGCGAGCGCACCGTCCTCGAGCAGCACACCGCGCGCTGGCGCTGCTGGTGGGACGCCTTCCCCGCCGGGACCGCGGCCCGGGCGACTTTGCACGAGCTCCGCGAGGACGCGACGCCCGACCCGGGCGAGACCTGGGGCGCGAAGCTCGGCCGCGCGCGCCGCGCGGTTCGGAACGCGTTCGTGCGCCGCTCGGACCACGACCGCACGACCGGTCCCTAGAGGGCGCCGAGCACGAGTGCGACGTGCTCGTCGAGCTCGTCGAGGACGAGCCGGCGGCGGAGCCGGAAGGCGGGAACGGCCGCGGCGAGGTCGGCGACGGCGGCGAAGGAGCGGCTGACATCCTCCTCGGTCGGGAGCCGGAAGCTGAGCGCCCAGAGGTCGCGGATCGCGTCCGGGCGCTCGACGGCGTCGAGCGACGGCGCGCCCTCGGCCTCGTCGAGGAAGACGACGGCCCGGAGCGGCACGGGCTCGCAGTCGCCCGGCTCGGCGAGCGCGTAGTGGACGCGGTCGAGGTCCTCGCCGAGCCGGCGCGCGCGCGGGAGGTCGAGCCGCGCGGCGACGTCGGGCCGGAGCCGCAGCATCGCCGGGCCCGGGACGATCGCGGCGTCCTCGCCGGGATGCACGCACGACGTGTCCTCGCTGAGCACGCGGCGGCCGGCGCGGTGGAAGGCGGCGGCCAGCGTCGTCTTCCCGTAGGTGCCGGGTGCGGCGACGAGCACCGCTCCTCCGGCGGTCTCGACGGCCGCGGCGTGGAGGGGGAGATCGCCACGCGCGCGGAAGCAAAGGAGCGCAGGGACGCCCCAGAGGCGCTCCTCCGTGCGCAGGCCGCCGGCGGCGGGCACCTCCACCCGCCTCGCCTCGGGCTCGATCGAGAACCAGCCGGCGTCTGCGATCCGCAGGCGGAAGCTTCGCCCGTCGGACCAGAGCTCCGCGGTCCGGCCCTGCGCGGCCGTCGGGCGCCAGTGCAGCAGTCGGCGGTCGCCGGGCCGGTGACCTTCGCGCTCGGTCGCCACAACGTCGAGCGGGTCACCGCGGCCCTCCCGCAGGTAGGCGAGCGGGAGCTCGGAGCGCACCCCGAAGCCGTAGCAGGAGCCGAGCTCGGTCACAGGCTTCGCTCCAGGAAGGCGTGCGCGCGTGCGAGGTCGTAGGCCCAGAGGAGCTCGACGACGCCAAGGTCCCGGGCCTCCACGCGCGCGGCGAGGAGGCCGTAGTCGACGCCCTCGAGGCGCAGCTCGGAGTCGAGGGCGAGCCGGCGGATGCCCTCGTAGTCCGCCGTGCGGAGCGCGAAGTCGTTGAAGAACGTCTTGTCCGTGCGGTCGAGGAGCTCGTCGGGGAGTCGCCCGCGGAGGCTCTCGCGCAGGAGGCTCTTCGGCAGCGCGTCCGGGAACTTCACCTCGGCCGGGAGCGAGAGCACGAACTCCCAGAGGTCGACGTCCACGAGCGGCCGGCGGACGTGCACGCCGCACACGGCGGCGCAGAGCGCGTCGGCGTCGAAGGAGTACGCGCCGACGCCGACGAGCGGGTCGAGCTGGTGCTCGAGCCACCGCTTCCGGGCGGGGCGGGCGAGGTCGGGGCGCGGCCCCGGCGAGCCGGCGGCGTCGGGGTCGACCCACGGCGGCAGCTGGCGGAAGTCCTCGCGGCCGCGCAGGCGGCGGTAGCCAAGCGCGAGGCGGGGCGAGGCGAGCGACGGCGCCGCGCGCTTGGCGATCCGGGTCCAGGAGGCGCCGCGGGCGTGCTGGTCGCGGGCCCACGCGAGCGACGCGCGCACCCGGCCGTGGAGGACCAGGTGCCCGATCAAGTGCTGTCCGAAGGTGAAGACCCACTCGGCCATCTCGCCGGTGAGGACCGAGCGAGCGCCGAGCTCGCGCGCGGCGGTGTAGTTCTCGGCCAGCTCCGGGACGGACATGGTGTCCACCGGCCCGTCGAGGACGTCCACCCAGTGCGGTGCGTCGTCGAGCGGGCGGGAGGCGGGCGTGTAGGTGTGCAGGTCGAGCCCCAGGTCACCAGAGACGAGCTCGATCCAGCGGGACTCGTCCACGCCGGGGTCGTCCGGGTAGACGGACGAGAGCGCGAGCAGCGGCCGGCCGGTCAGCTCCAGCGTCCGGGGCGCCGCGAACGCGGCGATGGCGGGCGAGTCGACGCCGCCGCTCAGGGACACCGCGTCGGCGCCGGTGAGGCACCTCGCCACCGCCCGGTCGAGGAGCTCCGCCAGGCGCTCGCGCGCCTCCGGAACGCCGATCCGGGCCGACTCGAGGAGGGCCTCCGGGTCCCAGTAGCGCGCGAACGCGGCCCGCCCTCCGGGCCCGACGGAGGCGGTCGAGGCACGCGGGAAGCGGGAGATCCCGCGCAGCATCGTCCCGCGGGCGTCGAAGCGGCCGAAGAACATCGCCTCGACGGCCTCGACGTCCGGCTCGCGGGCGATGCCGGCGCCCGCGGCCACCTGCTTCCCCTCGGTCGCGGCGACGAATCCGTCCGCGCTCTCCCGGTGGAAGAGCGGCGCGAGCCCGAGGTGGTCGCGGAAGACGACCAGCTCCGTCCCGTCCGTCCAAGCGCCGGCGAAGACGCCGCGCAGGCGGGCGGGCGCCGCGGTTCCCCAGGCCTCGACCGCGGCCAGGAGCGTTGCCGCCGGCCCCTCCGGCTCCGTCACGCCGAGTGCCGCCTCGACCTCGGCCAGGTTGTCGAGGGAGCCGGTGACGACGGCTGCGCGCCCGCCCCCGGCGGCCGCCCATGCGTCCCGGAACGCGGGGTCGTTGGAGGCGCCGAGCCCGACGCTGCCGGAGACGAGCACTTCGACCTCGCTCCCGCGGTGCGGGGCCGCCCGGAGCGCGCGCTCGACCCGGGCGCCCTCGGCGGGCCCGGCGGCGGAGCGGACGACGGCGATCGAGCCCACGGCCCGCCAGTCAGTAGAGACCCAGCGTGCCGCGGCTCCGCTCGCGCCGCAGCGCCGACCGGAACGCGACGGCGCCGAGCGTGAGCGAGACGACCGCGAGGGGGACGAGGACGGCGACCGCCTTGCCGACGCCCTCCCAGCCGGTCCCGCCGAGCAGCGGCTCCCGCATCCCGTCCACGGCGATCGTGATCGGGTTCAGCTCGGCGAGCGAGGCGAGCCAGCTCGGAAGGAGATCGAGCGGGTAGTAGGCGCCGGAGAAGAGGACGAGCACGCCGATGCCCAGCCCCACGGCGCCCGACCCGCGCCGGAACGTCAGGGTCGCGCCCGCGCTCGCGATGCCGAGCCCCCAGACGAACGGGATGAACGCGAGCAGGACGACGAGCGCGGGGAGGAGCCCGCTGGCGTAGAAGTCGAGCCCGAAGGCGACCGCGATCACGACGAGGAAGACGGCCGTGCGCAGAGGGACGTAGATGAGGTCGTAGACGACCGTGCCGAGCTGGATCGTGGCCGGGCTCGTCGGAGTCATCAGGAGCGACTCGAGGGTTCCCGCCAGCTGCTCCTGCTGGATGCCCGCGGAGACCCGGCCGAGCGCAAGCGTCATGAAGGCGGCGATGGCGATGCCGACGGCGACGAACGCCAGGTAGGTCGTTGGCTCGCCGCCGAACGTGGGCAGCTTCCCGGGGTCGACCATCAGGCCGATGAAGTAGAACATGAAGGCCTGGAAGGCCAGGCCGACCCAGTCGGTCACGAACGGCAGGCGGTAGCTCCACGCCACGAGGAAGTCCCGCCGGACAAAGGCTGGGAGCTTGCGGAGCTCGCCGGGGAGCGCGCTCATTCCCCGCGCCCCGCGAGGTTGAGGTAGGCGTTCTCGATCTCCGAGACCTCCTCGCGGCAGCCGAGCACGTCGACGCCGCCCGCGGTCAGCGAGGCGAGGACCTCGCCGAGCACGGCGCCCTCCGCCAGGTGGAGGAGGAAGTCCTCCGGGTCGCCGTCGTCCGCGGCCGCGATCGTCCCGCTCGCCGCGACGGCCGCGCGGAGCAGCGGCTCGAGCTCCACCGCGCCCGCCCGCCCGTTTCGCAGGCGGAGCACGTAGCGGCGGGGCGCGGCGAGAGCGATCAGCTGGGAGACGGTCCCCTGGAACGCCGCCTGCCCCTCGCGGAGGAGGGTGACGCCGTCCGCGAAGCTGCGGATCTCCTCGATCCGCTGCGTCGCCCAGAGGACGGCCGCGCCCTCGTCGGCGAGGCTGCGCACGAGGTCGCGGATGCGGGCGGCGGCCTCGGGGTCGAGATCGTGCGTCGCCTCGTCGATCATGAGCACGCTCGGCGCCGTGAGGAGGGCGCGCGCGATCGACAGCCGCTTCTGCATCCCGTGCGAGTAGAAGGCTGTGCGCAGCCTCGCGGCCTCGGTGAGGTCGACGAGCTCGAGCACCTCGAACGCGCGCGTCGTCGCCTCGCGCTTCGACATGCCGTGCAGCCGGCCGAAGAAGAGGAGGTTTTCGAGGCCGGAGATGCGCAGGTAGAGGGAGCGATCGCCGGAGGGTACGAGCCCCATCCGCGCCCGCAGGTCGCGCGGGCACTCCCACGTGTCCACCCCGAGGACGCGCGCCTCGCCCGCGTCTGGCCTGACGAGCCCGGTGAGGACGCGGACGAGCGTCGTCTTGCCGGCTCCGTTCGGCCCGAGCAGCGCCTCGATCCGTCCCGCGTCGAGCCTGAGCGAGACACCGGCGAGCGCCACGCGGTCGCCGAAGCGCCTGGTGACCGCCTTCGCCTCGACGACCGGGGTTGCGGCGGCGGGGTCGGTCAGCGCCCTACGAGGGGCAGGAGTACTCGCAGAACTTGTCGAGCTGGCAGATGCGCCAGTCGCCCTGCTTGTTCTGGTGCGGGTTGGGGTCGGGCGTGCAGAGGGTCGACGGAATCTGCGCACGGGCAAAAGTGTGCGCGCTGATCGAGCCGTAGTCCACCACTGCCGGTGGAGTGAACCTCGTCTTCACTGCCTGGCCTCCATCGTTGCCCCTTTGAAGGTCCCCACGTAGACCTCCTTCGCAATGGTGCGCGTTCCGGATCGCGACCGCAACTACACATCCGGCCAGTTTCCCGCAAATTACGGGGATTTATTGGCTCCGGGAGCGCACGGCGTCGGCGATCGCGAACGCGGCGAACACCCGGGCGACGAGCCGGGTCTCGCGCGGGCGCGCGAGCTGCGCGACCGCGAGCAGACCCGCGGCCCAGAGCGAGACGCAGTGCGGGCAGGTGAGGAGCTCGCCGACGGCTCGGCGCGCGCCCTCCCCGGCCGGCTGCACGGCCGCCGGCCCGTCCGCGAACGGGCGGCGGAGGAAGACCGTGACGCGGTCCTCGGCGACGACGCCGCCGATCTTCGCGGCCGCCAGGCCGAGCGCCAGGAGGTCGCCGGCGGAGGTCGGCTCCGCCAGCTCACGCCGGCGGGCGCGGGCGGCGGTGAGGAGCCCGGCCCAGAAGAGCGCCGAGAGGCCGGCGTACGGCGCCTCGGGGCCCATCAGACCTGGACGACGAGCCCGTCGTGCGCGACCTGGACGCCGTTCGGCGCGGGCAGCTCGACCGGCCGGTGCGTGAGGAGAATCGGCCCTGCGGCTGCGGCGAGCGCCTCCTCCGCGGAGAGGTGCCCGCGGGGGAGCCCGTCGCCCGCAGCGTCGGCAAGCGTCGCCTCGCAGAGGAAGAGGTCGGCACCCCGGGCCAGCAGGGCGAGCTCGTCCGACGGCGCCGAGTCGCCCGAGTAGGCGAGCGTCGTCCCGTCGTGCGTCACCCGGAAGCCGTGCGACCCGATCTCGTAGTGCGGGAGGCGGCGCGCCTCCACCTCGAACCCGGCGGTCGCGAACGGGACGCCCGGCTCGAACTCCTGCACCGTGAAGGCGTCGTCGAACATGGCGTCGTTCCCCCAGTGCGAGGCGAACTCGTCGAGCTGCCCCCGCCCGCCCGGCGGGAGCCAGAGCGAGCACTCGATCCGGTGCTCCTGCGGCCCGAAGGCGTTGAGCCAGGCCCAGGGGACGAGGTCGCCCCAGTGGTCGAGATGGAAGTGGGTGATGGCGATCGACGACGGATAGAGCCCCAGCTGCCGCAGGCGGCCCAAAACGCCCGGCCCGCAGTCGAGAAGAAGTGACCCGGAACCCTCCACGAGGTAGCCCGACTGCGCGCTTCCGGGGTTCGGCCAGGCGGGGGACGAGCCGATGACGGTCAGGCGCACCTCCATATACTGGCGCACCATGGCCAGGAAGATCCGGGTCGTGATCGCAAAGCCGGGGCTCGACGGTCACGACAGGGGGGCGAAGATCATCGCGCGGGCGCTCAGGGACGCCGGCATGGAGGTCATCTACACCGGTCTCCACCAGACGCCCGAGCAGATCGTCGAGACCGCCATCCAGGAGGACGCGGACGCCGTCGGCATCTCCATCCTCTCCGGCGCGCACATGACCCTCGTCCCGCGGATCCTCGAGGGGCTGCGCGAGAACGGGGTCGAGGACGTGCTCGTCGTCGTCGGCGGGACGATCCCGCGCGAGGACGTCGTCGCCCTGAAGGAGCAGGGCGTCGCCGAGATCTTCACGCCGGGCGCGCCGATGTCCGAGATCGTCGAGTTTCTGCGCGCCAACGTCCCCGTGGAAGCATGATCGACGTCACCCGCGAGGGAGGGACCGCGATCGTCACGGTGAACCGGCCCGAGGCGCTGAACGCGCTCGACGTCGAGCACCTCGAGACGCTGCACGCCACGCTCGCCGACCTCGCGGCCGACGAGGCCGCGCGCGTCGTCGTCCTCACCGGCGCGGGCGAGAAGGCGTTCATCGCCGGGGCCGACATCAAGTACATGCAGGGGCTCGGCGTCATCGAGGCGCGCCGGTGGGGCGAGCTCGGCCACGCCTGCGGCAACCTGCTCGAGACGATGCCGAAGCCGACGATCGCCGCGATCAACGGCTACGCGCTCGGTGGCGGCTGCGAGCTGGCGCTCGCCTGCGACCTGCGCCTGGCCTCCTCGAACGCGAAGATCGGCCAGCCCGAAATCGACCTCGGCATCCTCCCGGGCTGGGGCGGCTCGGTCCGGCTCGCGCGCACGACCACGCTGGGCTTCGCCAAGGCCATGATCCTCACGGGCCGGCCGGTGGACGCGGCCGAGGCGCTGGAGCACGGCCTGGTCAACGTCGTCTACGAGCCCGGCGAGCTGCGCGAGAAGACGCTCGACCTCTGCCGCGGGCTCGAGGCCAAGAGCCCGCTCGCGCTCGCCTACGCCAAGGAGGCCGTCAACCTCGCGCTCCAGGGCCCGCACCGGACGAACCTCGAGAGCGAGGCCCGGCTCTTCGCCATGCTCTTCGCGAGCGAGGACCAGAAGGAGGGCATGGCCGCGTTCACCGAGAAGCGTCCGCCAGAGTTCACCGGCCGCTAGGCTGACCTAGAGCGGGAGCCTCTGGTCGGAGGCTGAGAGGAGGCCGCGAGGCCTCGACCGCCACCACCTGATCTGGGTCATGCCAGCGAAGGGAGACGCATGAACGATCCACTCGTCATCGCCGGCCGTGAGTTCGGCTCGCGCCTGCTCACCGGCACCGGCAAGTACGACACCTTCGAGACGATGCGCGAGGCGCTCGGCGCCTCGGGCTCCGAGATCGTGACGGTGGCCGTGCGCCGCATCGACCTCGACGACCGCGGCGACGACGACATCACCGCCTTCCTGCCCGAGAACGTCCTCCTACTCCCGAACACCTCGGGCTGCGAGACCGCCGAGGAAGCGATCCGCACCGCCCGGCTCGCGCGCGCGGGCGGGCTGCCCGACTGGGTGAAGCTCGAGGTCATCCCCGACCAGCGCTACCTCCTGCCCGACCCCGTCGAGACGCTGCGCGCCGCGGCCGCCCTGGTCGAGGACGGCTTCACCGTCCTGCCGTACGTCCTGCCCGACCCCGTGCTCCAGAAGAAGCTCGAGGAGGTCGGCTGCGCCACGGTCATGCCGCTGGCGGCGCCGATCGGGAGCGGCCGCGGGCTGAAGCTCCGCGACGCGATCCGGATCATGATCGAGCAGGCCGAGGTGCCGCTCGTGGTCGACGCCGGGCTGGGCTCGCCCTCGCACGCCGCCGAGTCGCTGGAGATGGGCGCCGACGCCGTGCTCGTCAACACGGCGATCGCGCGGGCAGGCGACCCGGCGGCGATGGCGCGCGCGTTCCGC
>Ga0299913_10003173_pt1 | contig 13347 bp, 20 predicted proteins | sample RVTome_9_FD_201360 | JGI IMG/M metagenome (GOLD analysis project Ga0299913, IMG submission 201360) | Soil microbial communities from uranium-contaminated site in the Upper Colorado River Basin, Wyoming, United States - RVT155D38 (version 2) ... | reverse complement strand
GGATAACCAGGCGCGTCTCTCGCCTCCCATGACTGGAATGACATGACTGGCGTCAGCATGGTCTTTGGCTCGGAGGTGTTTGCTCTTGAAGAGAAGCTGGAGTTCTGGTGCTAGGTAGGGAATCCCCCAGGGGGATTCGAGGACAGCCGCACCCCAGTCCCTGGTTACGGACGCGTCGCGGCGATAGATCCACTTGTTCCCGCTGCACTCGTTGACGGTGAGGTCTATGGCCCATCTCCCTCGTGTGTTTCGACGTGCCCACACGTTGTTCTCGTCTCGCCCTAGATTCAACTGTCGTCCATCCCAGGGAGACAGCTCTCCCACTGCTGCTAGCCATAGGTCCCACTCACCGAGCCATTCGTAAACCCTTGACGTCTCGCTGCGGCAAATGCCTACGTCGAGATCATCGTGCTCGCGCCAGCGATCGCCTACGTAGAGATCGAGAGCATGACCACCACTAATCCACCACTTAAAGGGCGCACCCTCAAAAACCCGACCAGCTTCATCAACCGAGAGAGGCTGCCACGAATCAAGGCTGGGGCCGGGTTCCACCATCCGGAAAGTACGCCGTATAGGGAATTCCGGGCGGTATCGCCCCTCTCGCCAACCCGAGCGGAACGAGAAAACCGCTTAGGCAAGGAGAATGTGGTCAGTGACCCTCTCTGCCCGTTTACCCAAGCCGCCGGCGAATGGCGAGGCACCTATTCCAGACCTGCGAAGCGGTCAATGAGAATCCCTGCCCTTCGCGGGATCATCGCGCGGCGGCTGTTAGTGAACTAGCGGGTCGCCCCTGATGCACTCAGTCAGGTCCTACCCCCACCCTTCGAGCCCCTACTCATAGACGGCTATGGCGTAGCTGGGATATGCCTTATCCGTCTGACCCAGATCAAACCGGCTGGACCGCCGGGACCGTGGGGCTTCAGTTCGGAGAGCGGCGCTCATCGGATCGCAGTTCGCATTCCTGGCGGGGGCGAGGCCGTCTACATCCACGACGGGTTACCGGTTCCCGGCTGAACACGTTGGCGGGCGGTCGGCTTTTCCCTGGCGTTCATCACCACGGGGAGTTCTTAAGCCAAGAATCCGACGATCGGGTCGAAGTACGTATGCAAAGTGACGACGGTGAAACACGGGTCGAGGTGGTTGGGCGCCCCACCGAAACGATCCCAACAGGATCCGTGTTCTCCGATACGGGCGCCGCGTCTCGTTTCTTCGAACGAGGTTCTCTTGGATACTCCGACACTCACGACCCGACCGAGTTCGATGGTCTCGAACTCAGAACGCGCAACTGGCGAGTTACGGCGTTGGAGGTCGATCATGTCCACTCGAGCTTCTTCGAAGACACCAACCGATTCCCGACTGGCACCGTCGAATACGACAACGCTCTTGATGCCGGACATCAATCACGAATGGCACGCGAGAGACAGCCTGTACTGCACAGGCATTCCGGAGACCCAAGCGGGATCAACTGATCCCGAGCGATAACACACATCCGGAAACCGAGCAGATCGGCACGTCGTGCTCGTGCTCGGGGCTCGACATCGAGATCCCTCGAGACTCTCTGAGTAGTGTAGCTGTCATGGTTTCGGTGCTTCGAATATGGGCGGATGAAGAGGGCGAGTCGCACCTGGAAGACGTTGATCTCGAATTCGCAGAGCAGGATTTCGTTCCTCCTGCTCCACCAGTCCTAATCACGTCGCCAGAAGCCGCCAGCGGTTACGTTCTTGCACGAGTAGCGCCTGGCTGGCACGGAGACTGGCATACCGCTCCAAGCCGGGAACTGAATGTCTATATCTCGGGCGAAGGGGTCATTGAAGCCAGTGACGGTGAGTCTCGCCCGCTTGGACCCGGGACGATTCTGCTGGCCGAGGACACGACCGGAAAGGGTCACGTCTCCAAGGTGACTGGAACCAACGAGGTGTTCGTGGTGGTCGTCACCCTTCCCGACTGAATCGGGACGTGACCGATCGGCACGTCGCCCTGCTGGGACTCGGCATCCGAGATCGAAAATTCTGGGCGGATAACGAGCATTTCAGGGAGTGCGCGCTATCGGCACCTCCCGCTCGGGTATATCGATCAGCCTAAGCGGTTAGGGAAATTCGTGGTCCAGATTGAGGCGTGACATCGGGGTGGAGGCAGGTCGAGCATCTGCTGGGCCATTGTCAGGCGGGGATCGTGAATCGCAACATTGTCGACGGGTCAGGGGGGTGAAGGTGACCCGGTGAGTAGGCTCTACGGAACAAGCAGAAGGTCGGGCATGGAGACACCCGAGTCCGTCGAGGGCATCAACCGCCGACTGGGCGAGATACAAGACCAGCTTCTCGATCTCGAGCAGAACGATTTCGCCGCCCGGTATGAGCTCCAACTGGAGCGTGATCAGCTTCGGGATATGGTGCGCTCCAACTTCGACCGGGACGCCGAGCGCAGTACCGACGATCTCCTAGGAGAACTCGAGGCGCGTAGGAATGCTTTGAAACGGATTCAGCGTTCGATGGTCAACTCAGCTGGTATGTCTGGAGGCGGGGGAGATGGTGTCGGTTCGTTCGAAGGGCCGGGTGATGGACTCAAGTTGAACAGTGCCCTCATCGAGGGCACGGGTGCGAAGGAGCTATCGCAGCGGATCGCCAGACTGGAGACCATACTGACTGAGCGACGGGCGCTCTAAGACGACTGCAACTAATCGACTCATGCCGGTGATGCTGGCCCATCGGTATACCCCTCGGTTCGATCTCGCGATCGGCTCTCGTGGGCCGCGATCACCGCTTCTCTGACGTGTGCGGGCCATCCCACGCACGAGACACCGATCGCAAAGTCATTTTGACGTACCAGAAGCTGACAATGAATCGACACCTCTCGAAGCTCAGCAGGCAGCGCCGATCACCAGTTCTGCGCTCGTAGCACGCTGAGGAGCAACTAGCGCATAGCGGCACTTATGGGCTCGGGTCGCACCCGTGGTTCAGCTTGACAATTCGATCTCGGTTTTTACTCGACCGCTCGTTGGGTGGCATCAAAGCCCATATCTGAGATCGCATCCGATCGGCACTTAGCGTGTTGGTATGGGAGCCGCTGGGCCGCCGTCCAGTGCCGTCAGATCAAGGTGCCGAGATGGGGCCAGTTGTCCACTATCCGGATCGCTTCTTGGTCGATCTCTGCGAGCCGTGCGTGAATCGTGGGCAGATCGAGATCGGGGTCACGGAATCGGGTGTGCATTCCCCGGAGACCGTCGGCACCAGCGGTTCGCCACAGCGCGAGGGCGCCGGCGATTAGCACCATCTGATACCAGACGTATGTCTCGGCGCTCACCTCGGGGGGAGCGTTCATTTCTTCGAGTGTGCTCCCCGGGTAGAGCGCCTCCGAGGCGTGGACGGCAGCTGAGGCGTACGCCTCGATTCCAGGAAGTAGGGCGGGCTCCAGGTCATGGACGTATCCGACCATCACGAGATTGGCGAACAGTTCTGTCAGCCACAGGCGGGGAAACTCAAACGGGACCTGCTGGTGGTAGAGGTGTCCGAGCTCGTGTACGACGATCGCATCCACGAACGGGCCCATGTTGAGATCGTCGCCGTAGGCTCCCAGCAGCGCCTCGCGGGTCCGGCGGTCGGCGTGTGGCAAGTAGTTGCCGGCGGTAGCGATGAAGAACCCAGCGGGTTGGGCGCCGACGATGAGGCGGTCGCCTTCGTCGGAAGTGTGTGGCAATCCGTATGTCAGCCCCGGCACAGCGGCGACTGCCGCCCAGTCGGTGGGGCTGCTGACGTGGAGGCTGAACGTCGGTGTCATCCCGAGAATGGGCGTTGTCCAGTCCCGGGCCCGGCGCACCATCGAGGCGATGTGTTGGGCTTGGGTCTCGGCGCCCTCCGACACCCACACCGACAAATCTTCGCCGCCAACGTCGCTCATCGCCAATGTCCGCTCTCGCTAGGCAAGGGTCGGTACCCACTCTGGATCTGGCTCAGGCATCATGCGGTCAGGCTACGACCGTAGCGCTGGAAGCGATCCAGTCAGTCCTCGCCAAGATCCAACGATCGAACATGCCGGCAGATAGCCAGCCACGCAGATCAACAGATATGGGGCGATACCGCCCATATCGGGGACGGCCCGGGATCGGCACATCGGCGCTCGTTCCAGAACTGCCGGTTCCCGGAGACGGATGTATGGACAGATTTCGTGACCGATGGACGCTCGTTATGCGCTGCGAGTATTTGAGGGCGTTCCGGTCGGTCGCTCCGTCCAGTCGCGCAAGATGCCTTTGTGGTCTCAACTCCGAAGGCGTGAGATAGTTCACCTGAGTGAGCTGCACCTTCTAAACGATGAAAGGCATTGCTGTTCGCCGGAGCAGTTGGCTGTTGCATGATCGGTTCGGTGGCGATACTGAGGCGCTTAGTCCGTGAGCAATGCCGACACTGGCCGCTCACCGGGCCTCTCACACGGTGCCGCACTCATACCGGACTCGGAGCCGCCATCGCGCTGATCAACGCTCGGGTCTACGAGTGGGTTGGCGGATGGACTGTCGTCCTAGGCATCGTGCTTCTGATGTTCTCACCCGCTCTGGTTGCCGCAGCCGCAGCCGTCCTTTCGAAGATGTCAACTGTTGAGAAGGGCCGGCTCCTAGTGCCCTACATCTGGTTCGGCGTAGGCGGATGTGCAGCCCTTGGCCTTCTCGCCCTCATCCCAGGCAGGCAGCGACACTGACGGGTTTGTTCGCCGCGGGTCGTTCGAGCGGAACGTATCCTTTCTATTCCTCCTCGCCGTCTACTTTGGAGTGCCGATCGGGGTGCCGTTGGTTCGCCTCGTCGGGTCTCTCCGTGATGCGACTGAGACCAGATGACACTGCCACCCTCGGCTCTAAACGGCCCCGGGCGAAACCGCTCATATTCTGATTCCGCAACAGATCGGCACGTCATGAGTGGAGTCGGACACCTCATCCTGCTGTCGCCATCGGTCGTGTCTCGTTTGCGAGACTCCCCCCGAGATGTCCTCACCGGGGGCCGACCGCTGAATAGGAGAAGTATGAATCACGCACGCACGGTGGCGGTCCTGACCTGGGTCTATTCCGCAGGGTTCGGGCTCGCGACCATTCCGGTAGCCATATTTCTCTTGAGGAATCGAAGGCTGCCTGTCTTCGCCGGTCTCTTCGAGAGCTACGGGGGTCCTTGGTCTGCCCGACTCCAGCCAAGTAGTTTTGCTCTGCTGCTGACAGCCTTTCTAGTTGTGACATTGGTCGCAGCCTGGGCCGCATGGCTGGTATGGAATGGCTCGAAAGCCGGTGCGGCGCTCGCGCTGCTCTTGCTCCCCATCGAGGCCGTCTTCTGGATTGGCTTTGCGTTGCCGATCCCATGGCTGATCGGTGTGGCCAGAGTCGTCCTCCTTGCCCTTGCTTGGAAGTCACTTGGTTGACCGTTGAGATCCAACGCGGACCTGCCCGGGGTCGACCGATCTGAAGCGAAACCGCACATATCTGTCACCGCCCGAGATCGGCACGTCGTGCGCTACCTGTGCGGCACCGGTAAGAACGTAGAATTTGGCGAATCCGAGCCTCCTTGTCTTCTCCGAGTGCGTCGTCGTTTTCGTTGTACCGTGGCCCATCCGACGCGCAGAGCTGCCGGTTGTGTGCCGGGCGGATTCGATGGTGATCATGCGGCGCCCGGGTTGATGATGATGCATGTGGCTGATGCTCGGGCGATGATCCGGTCGGAGGAATCGGTTATTTCGCCTTCAGATACGGCCACGGCTCGTCCCAGTGAGACGACCCTCCCGATGCAGTGGAGGTCGCCTGTTCCTGTAGTCACCGGTCTCAGATAGTTGACGGCCAAGTTGAGAGTGGCATAGCCGGTCCCGACTGGAAGCTGTGACTGGACAGCGCAACCTGTTGCAGAATCCAGCAGTGTGGCTGCGAGACCGCCATGGACCGTACCGTATGGGTTGTAATGGAACCCGTCGGGTGAGCAGGTGATTTCTACCTCGCCATCGCCAAATGAGGCGAGTTGGAATCCAAGCGTCGCTGCCATGGGCGGTGTCAGGTCGCCTCTCTTCCAGGCCGCCAGATACTCCTGACCCGAAAGCGGACCGGCCGACTCGGCCAACTGTTCCGGTTCAAGCCACTGATAGAACCGTTCAACTGACGGGATTTCCAGGCGAGTACCTTCTGGCTAGACGAATACCCCTTTCTACACGGTCACCTCGAGGCGTGGGGAGATCACGAGTTACCGAGCGATAACGGGAGCTTGAGATGGCCAGGTTGGAGCCCGGGCAGGACACGCCGCCGGCCCTGGTCATCATTGTTTTGGACAGCTGGTCGTGCGAACCCTCGACGGTGACGAGTACGCGAGCCACGATCGGTCCATATGCCCCGGAGATGGATGGATCGTTACAGCACCCAACCAGTGAGGCACTTGTAATAAGCACCAACCGTCCCGGAGTTCAATCCACCCATTGCACCAATTCTGGGCGGGTAACGAGCATTTCAGAAGGTGCGCGATGCGACCTCCTCCTATTGTCGCTGTCACAGGATCGCTAGCGCCGTCGACCAATCGAGATGGAGCCGAGGTCCAGGGTCGTTTTCTTCCCACCCGAGACATCTGAAACTGCAACAGACCGGCACCTCGGCGCTCGTACGAAAGCACAACGGTCGCCTGATCTAAGACGGTTCGTCGAATCGTTTTTTGTGCCAGCTGTCGCGATCAGCACATATCGACAATCCCGAGCGAAACCACCCATAACGGAGACCGCCCGAGATCGGGACCTCCACTGCGGGTGTTCGGCCGGGGTGCGTGGGGGTTGGCAATGGCCTCGGATGGCGGTCAAGCTGAGGGCGTGAGCACGGTCGGGCCCTGGGAACGGATCACCATGCAGCTGCGAGGCGTGCCGGCCTGGGTGGTCGACGTGCTGCTGGCGCTCGCCTTGGCGGTGGCGATCACGACCGCCATCAACACCGCCGACCCCCGGGAGCTGAGGGGCATCGTCGAGGAGCCGGCCATGTCCCCCGACGCCTTCGCCTACGGGATAGGCGCCGCCATTGCTGCCCTCGTCCTCATCCGGCGCCGCTTGCCCCTGGTGTCGCTGCTGGGGTCGGCCGCCCTCGTCGAGGTCTACTACTTGGTCGACTATCCCGGCATATTCCCGGCGGTGCCGCTGTCGGTGGCGCTGGCCACCGCCTGGGCGGCCGGTCACCTCCGTTGGGCGCTGGCGATCGGAACCTGGTTCGTGGTCGGCCCCCTCGGCTGGGTCGCTTACCGGACCCTATTCCAGGGCGAAGACGTGGTCCCCTTGCTGGGCCGGGTGCTTCCCGACGCGGCGATGATGGCAGCGGTGCTGCTGTTGGGGGAGGCGATGCGCAGCCGCCGGGCCCTGGATGAGGAGCGGGAACGGTCCGAGGGGCTGTTGTTGAACGTCCTCCCGGCGCCGATCGCCGAGCGCCTCAAACGAAGTGATGAGGTGATCGCCGACGCTTACCCGGAGGCGACGGTCATGTTCGCCGACCTGGTGGACTTCACCGGCCGTAGCCAGCGGATCAGCCCCTCCGAGATGGTGCGGACCCTCGACGACTTGTTCACCGTCTTCGACCGGCTGGCCGACCGCCACGGCCTGGAAAAGATCAAGACCATCGGCGACGCATACATGGTGGCCGCCGGGATCCCCGACCCCCGCCCCGACCATGCCGAGGCGATCGCCGACATGGCCCTTGAGATCCAGGAGGAGATGGCGGGCCGCACCGACCCCGAGGGGGAGCTGTTGTCGGTGCGGATCGGGATCGACACCGGCCCGGTGGTGGCGGGGGTAATCGGACGCCGCAAGTTCATCTACGATCTGTGGGGCGACACCGTCAACACCGCCAGCCGGATGGAGAGCCACGGGTCGCCCGGGAGGATCCAGGTGACCGAACGCACCTACCGGCGACTCAACCCCGGCTACCGCTTCGAACGCCGCGGCCCCATCGACGTCAAAGGGAAGGGGGAGATGGTTACCTACTTCCTGCTGGACCGGGTGTAGCGGCCGCAGTTCGGCCACAACGACCCTCCAACTCTCCGTTGGGCGCAGTCCGGCCAACCTGGCGGACCCACTTACTACAGCGTACGTCTAAAGCACCTCCTCGAAGCTAGGGAGAGCGGCCGCTCCGAGCAGATCAACAGTTCTGCGCTGGCAACACCCTCTGCGCCAGCTAGCTCATAGCGGCACGTCGGCGTGCTGTCAGCTGTTCCCTCAATGCATCACTCCGCGGTGGCCCCCGGGGGGTGGCTGAGTCTTGGAGTTCACCACGGCACGAGGGTCCCGAGACACGCCGAGCCACCCCATTGGGTCAGGGCGACTTCATTGGGCTTGCTGGCACTTGGTGAGCGCGTGGTCGCGTGGTGTCGACCAGCATCGAATCGTCGCCATGCCGAGTGGGAGGTAACACGCCGGCACCACCGCTTCTCCCACACCATCGACGGCCCCAGTCTGTCGGCCATCATGACACCGCCGAACTTGATACGCGTTAGGAACGCCATCGATCCTTCCGCCCGGGGCCAGACCCAGCTGTTAGCTCTCGAGGAGTTCCTTTAAGTTCTCCGCCCACCTTGTATTGGGGTTGTTCATGCTCACCATCAGCGGGGCCATGACCCGCAACAAACCTCTGGTTTCGAACCGCACCCGCCGCGTGTAGCGGGTGCCCTCTCCATCCGGTTGGAAGGTGTGGGTGAGAACAGGCAGGACTGCGCCTTCGCGCGTCGTGATCTCAATAAGCCGGTTTGACTCGAGCGCCGTGATCTCCACGGAGTAGGTCTTGGACCCTCCGAACTTGACGACCCATTGGAAGGTCTCGCCGAGCTCGTACGCGCCGTCCTTGGGTCGGAGGATCTCCTTCACATCGAAATGCCAGTCGGGCTCGTTCGATGGGTTCGCCACGAAGTCGAATACCTCTTTCACCGGGCGGTTGATCGTGACTGTGTGTGTCTCGTCGATCATCTCTTGCTCCTCGCTTGCTGTGATAACCACGCTACGGACACCTCTCGATCGCCGCATCGGTGCGAGCACGCAACCTGAGGACTGGGCTTAACACACAGTGGCGGCGAACACGTACGTGATCAGTTCCTCAAGATGTGGGCGACCGCGGCTGCCCTGGCAGCCCTGCCGGACACCCCCAGCTTGCGGTAGACGTTGGAGAGGTGGCGTTCGACGGTGCGGGCGCTGAGCGTCAGCTGCTCGGCTATCTGCTCGTTGGTGAGCCCGTCAGCCACGAGGTGCAGGAGTTCGACCTCCCTTTCTGTCAGATGTTCTACCGGCTCGGATCGGGCTGACTGGATGGGAGTTGACGCACGGTCAGCCTCCAGGAATACCGTGACCTCCTCCAGCCAGACCTGCCAGGCTGACTCGCCGGCGAGAGGCGCCATGTTCTCACTCTCCAGGGCGACCAAACGTGCATCGGGGATGTGCGCGGCCATGAGCCGACCCTGGTCGAACGGGGCCATCCGGTTGCCGCGCGTGTGGAGCACGAGGGTGGGCACAGCCACATCGACGAGGAGGCCTGTGACGTCCGACTTCTGGCGCACCTGCGCCGCGGCGATTGCCGTATCCTTGCTGGTGACGAGCGGTTGGATCTCGTCGATCCAGCGTTTCTGACTCTCCGTCGCCCCCGGGACCAAGCTCTCGGAGAAGACGCGACGGAAGCGGGAATCGGTGTGCGTCCAGCCGAAGCGAACGATCTGTACGAGCGTCGCGAAGTACTCCTCGAAGTTTGCTCGGTACTCGTCGGTCACTCCGGCGAACGTGCCATTGAGAATCAGGCGGGTCACACGCTCAGGATGATGCGCGGCGTGACTGATCGCGACCTGGCCTGTCTGCCCCATAGCCATGACGGCATAGCGATCAAAGCCAGCTGCGACCGCCACCGCCTCCAAGTCGCCCAGTCTCGCCTCCAGCGAGAAGTCCTCCGGCGCCCAGTCGGACAAGCCGTAGCCGCGTTCGTCGTACCGGACCACGGTTACGACACGGCCGAGGGCATCAAGGAGGTGCCCGAGCACCGGATCATCCCAGTCGTACTGGAGGTGGCTGATCCAATTCTTGCCAAGGATCATCGGCGGCCCATTGCCGTGGACCGCGTACGCGATCCTCACACCGTCATGCGCGCGACAGAAGCGAACCACCTCCCGCGACGCACCTGGTCCACTCATCAGCCTCTCCCCGGCCAATGTGGCAGCGGAGGCGGCGTCGGGTCGGACCGACTGACACGCCTGCTCGTCAGTTCGCCGGTAAGGACGGCTAATCCGAGGGATGAGAACGCGAGTCCGGCTGTAAACAAGCCACTGGAGGCGATCCTCCAACTTTGCCGCCCCGAAATCAACTCAAACTGTTGCATTGCACTGCATGACAGAACGGCGCCAAAGCAGGTGAACGACGCCACGGCCACGTCGACCAGGCTCCCGCCAACCAACGGCCATCCAGCCAATCTCACACCCCGACCCTACATAGCGGGGCTAGTGAACTCACCCGCGCCCATACCAATCAATCTGGTGCGAATCCGCCCAGATCTGAGACCGTCCGCTATCGGCACGATTGCCCTCAGGCAGTCGGCGGAAAGGCCGGCCGGCGAGGCCTGGACCCGGCGCCGTGATATGTCCTGTCGTGAGCGTGGTTGAGGCGAGGCGTTTGTCGGTGGGGAATGGCGTGTACGCAGGAGCGGCCGTCACCGCACCCAACATCCTGGTACGTTCGGTCAGTGGAGGTGCGAGATGGATGTAGCCGGACGGATCCATGAGGCGAACCAACGCTTCATGGAAGCGATCAGCGCCGCCGACAGTGCAACGATGCCCTCGTTGTACACGAGTGACGCCAAGATCCTGCCCCCGAACGCTGACGCCGTCAGTGGCGCGGATGCGATCGTGGAATATTGGCAGGCCTTCTTTGACCTTGGTATCGCCGCGGCTCAACCCGTAACGCTGGAGGTGATTCCGATGGGCGAGTACGCGCTCGAGGTCGGCGACTACTCACTGTTCGGAGACGACGAGACTTTGGCGGACCGTGGCAAGATCATGGTGCTGTGGAAGAACGAGGACGGCACCTGGAAGATGCACCGGGACACCTGGAACAGCAGTCTGCCTCCCCAAGAGGCATAAACGCCGTCAACACGACTTCCGAGGGCAATTCGGGAAGTGACTCGACCAACTAGCGCAGAACAACAATTCCCGAGCGGTATCGCACATATCTGATACCGCACCCGATCGGCACTTCTCGCTCGATATGGATAGAGAGACCCCGAGCTGCCGAGTGTTCGCTGCACCGTGCTACGAAGTCGGTTGCTCGGGGTTGTGTTGTGGTTGTTTTCGGTCTCCGATCAGCCCGAAAAGCCCATCCCGTTGGTCTTGGTGGCGTGCTCGCTCAGCGCCTTGTTGATCGCTCCAGGGTTGACCCATGGCTCAACATCCGCGGCGAAATTGCCGTCCTTGTCAACGGAGGCATGGTTCTTCCCGATTTGAATATCGCTTTCTACCTGAAGGTCGCCGGTGCCGTCACCGTCGAAATCGAGCCACACATCGCCGTAGCCGCCGTGGCCCGAAACGGTGACCGTTTCAACCGGACCGGACACGTCGACCAGGATCGTGATGCCGTTGCCGGCATCTTCCTTTTTCGACAGGTTCTCGCAGTGGGCCGCGAAGGCCGCCAACGGCAAGGCGAACACCGCCACTGCCACCAAACCAGTGAGAACAGTGAATCTCCTCAAAGGTTCCTCCCTCTCTTTAGGACGCACACCATCAGGCGGCGTGGGAGCCGGTTTGGCTCCCCAGCGGGGGACTGTACTTGCTGGTCACGATCCGTGTGCCCAGAATGTGGAGAGTGACGTCGAGGTGTCTAAATCGTCGGAGTGCAACACGAACTGCCATGCGAAAGGGGCGCCCGAACTCGGTGGGCGCCCCTTTTCTAGTCGGCTTGGCAACCGGCTACATCCGCCTGCTCGAGTAGTAATCGCCCAGGTCGCTTCGATAGGTCTCGTCGCGGTAGGTGCTCTCGTCGAACTCGGGGGATTCTTTGATCTCGTCCTTGGTGCGATTGACATAGATCACTTCATCGTCGAGGTCGACCTCTCGGATGACGCCCGCAGGGAGCATCACCTTCTTCCCGAAGATCCATGGTCCGGTGTCTACTACCAGGTAGCTGGCGCCAGAGTCATAAGTGTGCTCATCGACGGTTCCGATAGCCCCGTCGGTGGCCTCCACGTTGAACCCGGATATGTCGGGCGTTTCGCCTTCGGGGACGATGGCGATCTCATATGTATAGATGTCGTAAGTGATGATTCCTCCTCTTCGTCCTGTTCACAGATTTACCCTCCCGATCGCTGACCAAACCACGAATGCCGGATCATCTGAAGATGTCTACAACCGAGTTAGCCGGTCTCGCAGTCTCACGAGCGGCGGATGTGTGCTATCGACGTGGCGTACATCGCCGTGGCCGTGATCCGTCCCTTGCGTGATCCGCAAGATCAACTGATCTCGGGCGATACCGCCCACTTCGCCGACCGCCCGGCATCGGCACTTCGGCGTTTGCTGTCCGGATGGGCGCAGCGGGGTAGATTCGCGGCCATGCCACATCTCGATGCCATAGGTGTGATCGTCTCCAATATGGGGCGCTCCATCGAGTTCTACCGTCTCGTCGGGCTGGAGTTCGCCGAGGATGCCGACCAGGTGCATGCCGAGGCGACAGGACCTGGAGGGATCCGGGTGATGCTCGACACCGAAGCGAGCGTCATGTCGTTCTCCGACTGGCAGCCGCCGACGGGAGGCGGTCCTCGCACTGCTCTGGCCTTCCTCTGCGAGTCGCCGACCGACGTCGACCGGATCTATGAGACGCTGATCGAGGCAGGAGGCACCGGCCACCTGCCACCCTTCGATGCTCCCTGGGGCCAGCGCTACGCCTCCGTCCACGACTACGACGGGAACGCGGTAGACCTGTTCGCTAGCGAGTCTTGACAAGCGCTGGGTGGTGGCGCTGGCCACGACGGTCAGTGAGCATCTCTTGACAGCCTGTGAAACAATGCAGGAGGGGTTCACAATGGCAGCGGGAACGAGAGATCGGAGAAACATCCAGGGAGCCCGACTCGTCCCCACACTCGATGTGTCTGATTTGGAGGCCGTGTTGGAGCTGATCGGCCAGGGTCAACAGGCTTTAGTGGTGATCCCGTCAAACATGCCTCGAGGAGCTGGAAGAGGGCTGACTCACCCAGCTCCCCGTGGTCCAGATTCTCTAACCGTTGTCCCCCAGGGTTGGCAGGAACGATGGCGCCACGCGCACCTGTGTGGCCTGCTCGTAGGCGTACGCGATGGCGATCAGGGTCGGCTCGCTGAATTGTCCGGCGAAGAAGGACACGCCGATTGGTAGGTGGTC
>Ga0299913_10003172_pt1 | contig 13347 bp, 13 predicted proteins | sample RVTome_9_FD_201360 | JGI IMG/M metagenome (GOLD analysis project Ga0299913, IMG submission 201360) | Soil microbial communities from uranium-contaminated site in the Upper Colorado River Basin, Wyoming, United States - RVT155D38 (version 2) ... | reverse complement strand
AACGGGAGCGCTCGAGGGCTGGCTTTGGCGCTACAACTACCGGCGCAAGCATGGCGCCCTCGGCCGAAGGCCGCCCGCAGCTCGGCTCGCCGAGCTGAGGAACAACCCGCTCGGGTCTTACAACTAGGCGACCGCGCCGGGGGAACCGGCTTGATCGGAGTATCGTCCCGGCAGGTGGTTGGGAGAACGGGGGCCGTGCTCGGGCTTGTCATCGCCGTGGCGATGGTCATGGCGGCACGCGCCGCGGGCGCAACATTCGTCGTCAACGTCCACGGCGACCACGCCCCCGGCAAGTGCACCAACTCCGACTGCACCCTGCGCGAGGCGGTCCTGGCCGCGAACAAGGCGGACGGCGCCGACCGGATCGAGCTGCCGGGGACCGAGGCCTACCGCCTCACCCGCGAGCCCGACACGCCCGATCCCCGCTTCGGCGACCTCGACGTCCGCGACCCGCTGCGTCTCGTGCACCCCGGCCCCGGCCGCGCCCCGGTCGAATCGACGGTGATCGACCGGGTGCTGGAGAGCGAGGCCAGCCTCACCGTTCGCAAGCTGGTCGTTCGCGGCGGCCGAGTCGAGGGATCCGGCGGCGGGATCGCCTCGCGCCACGATCTCAAGCTGGTCCGGGCGAAGGTCGCTCAGAACAGCGCGATCACCGCCGGCGGCATCTTCGCCGGGCTCCCGGTTGAGGACCCGGTGAGCCTGACCGTGCGCCGCTCGCGGGTCGTCGGCAACGACTCGACCGGCGGGCGCGGGGGCGGGATCGAGTTCGAGGGCGCCGAGCTGACGGTGAGGAAGAGCACGGTCGCCCGCAACTTCGCCGGCTGCGACGGGCTCTGCCTGGTGTTCGATCCGTGGGACGGCGGCGGGATCCACGCCGATGCCAGCACCGGCGTGATCTCACGCTCGACGATCTCGGACAACGAGGCCTGGGACCACGGCGGCGGGCTCTCGAACGCCAGCGACGACATCGAGGTCGTCAACTCGACGATCGCCGGCAACGAGGCCCGTGGCTCGGGCGGCGGCCTCTACGGGGCTCCGACCTCGAGCGCCGAGCTGAACGCGGTCACGATCGCCCGCAACCGCGCCGACGCCGACGACATGGATCCCGAAGGTGGCGGCGGCATCTTCGGCGACGGCGGCTCGGACGTGGTCTTCATCCGCAACTCGCTGCTCGCCCGCAACCGCACGACCGGCGGGGTCTTCCAGGACTGCGACGCGCCGGCGCCGGTCGGGGTCGCGTCGAACGGCGGCAACGTGATCACGACCGACGACGACTGCCCGTTCTTCGACCACGCCGAGGACATCGAGGCCGCGAGCCCGCTGATCGCCCAGCTCGGCGACTACGGCGGGCCCACGCAGACGGTGAAGCTGAAGGCCGGGGGTCCGGCGATCGGCGAGGCGGACGGGCCGAATCCTCCCGCCCGCGACCAGCGCGGTGCCCTTCGGGCGAACCCGGATTCGGGCGCCTACGAGCGCTGAGCGGACTCGCCGGCGCCCAGCTCCTCGGCCAGCTCGACGAACCAGTCGAGCGCCTCGGGGTTGGCGAGCGAGTCGCGGCTCGCGGCCTTCTCGGCGGGCGTCCCGGTGAGGATCCGCTTCACCGGCACCTCGAGCACCTTCCCCGAGAGCGTGCGGGGGACCTCGGAGATCGCGAACACCTCGTCCGGCACGTGGCGCGGCGAGCACGTCTCGCGGACCGAGCGCTTGATCCGCGCCACGAGGTCGTCGGTCAGCTCCTCACCCTCGCGAGGCACGACGAACAGCGGCATCCAGCCCTCGGTTCCCGGCCGGGGAACATCGACGACGAGCGCGTCGAGCACCTCCGGCACCGCCTGCACCGCCCGGTAGATCTCGCTGGTGCCCATCCGCACGCCCTGCCGGTTGATCGTCGAGTCCGAGCGCCCGTAGATGATCGCGGTGCCGCGCTCGGTGATCTCGATCCAGTCGCCGTGGCGCCAGACGCCCGGGTAGTGATCGAAGTAGGCGTCGCGAAGCTTCGAGCCGTCCTCGTCCCCCCAGAAGCAGATCGGCATGGACGGCATCGGCTCGGTGATGACCAGCTCGCCGACCTCTCCCACCAGCGGCCTGCCGTCGCGGTCCCAGGCCTCGACCTTGGCGCCGAGCGCGCGGCCCTGAAGCTCCCCCCGGTACACGGGAAGCAGCGGGACTCCTCCGACGAACGCGGTACACACGTCGGTGCCGCCCGAGGTCGAGAACAGCCAGGTGTCGCGACCGAGGTGCTCGTAGATCCACTCGAATCCCTCGGGTGCGAGCGGGGAGCCGGTCGAGCCGACCGCGGCAAGCCGCGAGAGGTCGCGGCCCGCCCCCGGCTCGAGCTCCGCCTTCATGCAGGCGGCGACGTAGCTCGCCGAGGTGCCGAAGCAGGTGATCCCCGCGCGCTCCGCGAGGTCCCACAACACGCCCATGTCTGGATGGCCGGGGCTCCCGTCATATAGCACGATCGAGGCCGGGGTGAGCAGGGCCGAGACGAGGAAGTTCCACATCATCCAGCCCGTCGTCGTGAACCAGAAGATCCGGTCGCCCGCTTGCGCGTCCAGGTGGAGGTTGAGCTTCTTCAGGTGCTCGAGGAGGATCCCGCCGTGGCCCTGGACGATCGCCTTCGGCAGGCCGGTTGTGCCCGAGGAGTAGAGGACCCACAGCGGGTGGTCGAATGGCACGCGCTCGAATGCCAGCGCCGAGCCCTCGCCGCTCCCCTGCAGATCGTCCCAGGCGATCACCCGGACGAGGCCCGAGGTGTCCGGGTCGTCGCTCAGATACGGCACCACCACGGTGCTCTCGAGCGTGGGCATCTCCGCCTGGAGGCGGGCGACCGTGTCGAGCCGGCCGAAGTCCTTGCCGCCATAGCGGTAGCCGTCGACGCAGAACAGGACCTTGGGCTCGATCTGCGCGAAGCGGTCGATGACCGAGCTGGCGCCGAAGTCGGGCGAGCAGCTCGACCACACAGCGCCGACCGAGGTGGTGGCCAGGAACGCGATCAGCGCCTCGGGCGTGTTCGGGAGGTAGGCGACGACGCGATCGCCACGCTCGACCCCCAGCCCGCGCAGGCCGGCGGCGGTGGCCGCGACACGGCGCTCGAGCTCGCCCCATGTCAGCTCCGCGAGCGGGCGCAGCTCGGAGGCATGGCGGACCGCCACCTGGCCGGGGTCGCGGTCGCGAAAGATGTGCTCGGCGTAGTTCAGCTCGGAGCCGGCGAACCATCGCGCTCCGGGCATCGCCCGCTCGGCCAGGACGGCCTCGTACGGGGTGGATGAGAGCACCTCGAAGAAGTCCCAGATCGAGGCCCAGAAGCCCTCCAGATCGCGCACCGACCACTGCCACAGCTCCTCGTAGGAGCCGAAGGAAAGCTCGCGCTCGCGGTCGAGCCAGCGCATGTAGCGGGTCATGGTCGCCCGCTCCACCCGCCCGGGACCGGGCTCCCAAAGCTTGTCGGCGCTCATCGCCCGGAGGCTATTCGGTCGCAGCGGGCTCGCCCACCCGCCCGACGTCACGATCGAGCTGGCGCACCAGCTCGAGGGTGAAGTCGTGGGCCCTCCCCATCGCCTCGGGTTGGATTCGTTCCGGGGTGTCCGTGGGCAGGTGGTATCCGGGCACGTACCCGCTCTCGTCGGTGCAGGCGATCGCGATCGAAGCGAAGCCGGCCAGGCGCGGCGGCATCTCGTCGCCGGCGAGACCCGTCGCCAGCGGCGTGGCCCGGTAGACCCGCGCACCCTCCGCATCCGCGGCGGCGATCGCCGAGGCAAGCTCGACCAGGCGGCGGTCGGCGGGGTAGGTGACGGCCCAGCCGCCGCCGGTGTGGAAGCGCACGTTGCCGTGACCGACCGTGTCGAGGTTGATGAAGTAGGTGGGGCGGTCCACCAGGCTCTTTCGGTGGCTGCGCACGAACGAGCGCATGCCCTCCTGCAGGCACTCCTCGGCGCCGGTGAGGACAACCCAGACATCGAGGTGCTGCGGGGGCCGGGCGTCCAGCTCGCCGGCGAGGGCGAGGGCCGTCGCGACGCCCGAGCCGTTGTCGTTGGCGCCCGGGACGACGTCCGCGAGCTCGATGTCCACCAGCGCGAACACCGAGATCAGCAGGAGCAGAGTGGGCGGAAGCTGGGCCAGCGCGAGCAAGTCCGTATCGATGCCCGCCATCCGGGCGCCAAGCGCGGGCAGCAGCAGCGCAAGCGACCAGAAGATCAGCCGGAAGGGCCCGATCCAGGTGAAGCGGGCGGCAAGCCGGGCGCTCCGCCGCGCCCGCTTCGGCGCAAAGACCGCACCGGTGCGGGCCGCGTCCAGGTGCGCGGTCAGCACCACTCGTGCCGGCAGGCCGGGGCGCTTCCCGGGCGAGACCACGTTCTGGGAGGCGCGGCGGAAGAACAGGCGCCGGACGAGGTAGAGGCGGTAGTTCAGATCGAGGTACATCGAGGTCGCGGCCGCGAGCACCAGGCCAAAGCCCAGGGCGGGTACCGCGACGGCGACCAGGCTCCCGGCGATCCCGAGCGCGCAGTGCAGGGCGTGGACCAGCCCGTACTGGGGATGGACGTAGGTCGGTTCGACATCCACCGTCCGGCCGGACTCGCCCAGGCGCTCCGCGAGGCGGTTGGCGGCGCGGCGCTCGGCGTCCGTTCCCGCCAGCCGGCCCTCGAACGAGCACAGCTCCTCGACCACCTCGATGCGCGCGGCGACATCCATCGGCGGCGAATTATCCGCACAACGCGTCAGAATGGGTGGCGCCCGGCGGCGGTGGCCAAACTGGTAAAGGCAATGGATTCAAAATCCATCGCTCGCAAGAGCTTGTGGGTTCGAGTCCCACCCGCCGCATCGCAAACCGCAAGCCGACGTCAGCATGGGCGGTCGGTGTCGTCGCGGCCGCGGATGCCGCTGCACTCGCGCAGCTCCGCGAGAAGCGAAGCCATCTCCTGCGCCTTGGCCTCGACGCCGGGCCGCGATCGGGTCTCCGGTATCCCCAGCAGGTTGTCGAGCTGGCGCGGATCGGCCTCCAGGTCGTAGAGCTCCGTGGCGGTCGTGCGGCAGTCCGGGGGCTTGCCTCCGAAGCGCTGGGCGTAAAGCCAGCGCCCCCGGTCGACCGCCGCGTAGCGGCCGCAGTTGCCGCCGGCCTCGGTGAGGCGGGCCCTGGCGCGCGGCCATCGCTGGCGTTCGCCCCGCATCAGCCCCACCAGCGAGCGCCCGTCCATGACCCGGCAGCCCGACTCGGCGCAGGGCTCGGCCCCGGCCAGCTCGAGGATCGTGGGCGCCAGGTCGATCGTGCCCACCGGCTCGCTCACCTTCGCGACCGGCGTGCCGCCAAGCACCCCCGCCGGGACGCGGGCGCCCATCGGCACGTGCAGGGCCGCCTGGTAGGGGATGGTCTTCTCGTCGGTCAGGCGGTGCTCGCCCAACAGCACGCCGTTGTCGGACAGGAACAGGATCGCCGTCTCGTCGGCGACGCCGGTCGACCGCAGCGCGGCGACCAGCTCGCCGATACCCGCGTCGACGCGATGGATCGCCGCACGCGAACACCGGACGTCCCTGATCGCCTCGGCGACGCCGGCGGCGTCCAGGCGCGGCTCGCCCCGCGGGGGCGCCGGCTTGTCGGAGACGTCGGCCTCGTTGAACTCCGGCGGCAGCTCGACCGCGTCGTCGCGAAAGCGGCGCCAGTCCCGAGGGAGGGCCTGGACGGTGCGGCCATCGCACACCTCCGCCTCGTCGTCGTTGTAGTGGTGCGGCGCCCAGTAGGAGACCCAGAGGAAGAACGGCTCCGGCTCGCCGGCCGCCCGGTCGATGAACTCCAGAGCCTCGCGGGTGACCGCCAGGGTCGAGTAGTCCTCCGGCGCCCTCCCTGCCCTGGACAGCTCGCCGTTGTCGTTCACCGGATACTCCCAGTAGCCGGGGCTCTCCAGCGAGCGGATCTCCCACCAGTGGTCGAAGCCCGGCGCCGGCTCGGTGGGCCTGTAGACGTTCATGAACTTGCCGGTGAGCGCGACCTCGTAGCCGCTCTCGTCGAGCCAGCTGGCGAGGGTGCTCTCGGGGTCGCGAAGCTGCCCGTAGTCGTTCTGGCGGACGCCGTGGTTGTGGGGGTACTGTCCGGTGAGGAAGCCGGCACGGGCGGGACAGCAGAGCGGTGGGATCGCGTAGGCGTCGGTGAAGCTGGTGCCGCCGTCGCCGAGCAGCTCGAAGAGGTTCGGCATCGCCTTGCGCGTGAACGAGCTGAAGACCTGGTCGTCGGTCATGATCACGACGACGTTGGGAGCGCCCGGCGCGGCCTGCGGGTCGTCCGAGCGCAAGAGGACGTAGGCGAGCGCCGCGCCGACCACCAGCACGGCCACCCCCAGCGCCTGCCTTGCCCTCCGCATCGGCGTGAGTCTAGATCGGCCGGACGACTAGCCTCGGGGAGCGATGTGCGGCCGCTACAGCCTCTCGAGCCCGGACGCCAATCTCCTCAGCCGGCGGTTCAACCTGGGCGAGACGGCCGAGGTGGACGACCGGCCTCGATACAACATCGCGCCCACCGACGCGATCCTCGCCGTGCGCCGCGGGCAGCAGGGGGGCAACCAGCTGGGGCGGCTGCGCTGGGGCCTGGCCCCGGGCCGGTGGGCGGAGAAGGGGGGTGGGCGCCCCCTGATCAACGCCCGCGCCGAGACGCTCGAGACCCAGCCCGCCTTCCGCGAGTCGTTCGCCCGGCGCCGCTGCCTGATCCCGGCCGACGGCTTTTATGAGTGGCTCACCGACGAGCGCGGCAAGCGCCCGCTCTGGTTCAGCCTGGCCGGGGGAGGCGTGTTCGCGTTCGCCGGGATCTGGACCGAGCTGCCCGAGCGCTCCGGCGACGGCGTCCTTCACTCGTGCGCGATCGTCACCACCGAGCCGAACCGTCTGGTGCGCCCGATCCACGACCGGATGCCGGTCGTGCTCGTTCCCGGCGCGGAGGAACCCTGGCTGGCCCCGGACGCCGAGCCCGGCGACCTCGCGCAGCTGCTGCTCCCGGCGCCGGAGGGGATGCTGGTCGCGCGCGAGGTGGGCGACTTCGTCAACGACGTGCGCGAGGACGGACCGCATCTGATCGAGCCCCGCCGCGAGGAGCAGGAGAGCCTGTTCTAGGGCAGGAGACGGCCCGTCAGGCGGGCTGCGGCGGGGCCCCCCGCGACCGCGGCGGTGCCTCGTCCTCGCCGGCGAGGGGGGCGCCGCCGGTCGGGCGTTCCTCCTCGACGTGCCACTCCTGGTTGAACGCCACCATCGCGACCACGATCAGAAGGAACTGAACCGGCACGAGCACGAGGGTGAGCAGGCCGAGAAGGTCCTCGGGGAGGGCCGGCGAGGAGAGCCCGTCCTTCGAGCGGTCGAACCAGGCCGGCGCGGCGATCGCGGCGAAGATCGCGAGGATGATCGCGAGCGATGCGGCCACGGGCAGGATGCCCCGATTCCACCCCATGACCAGCAGCGCGAACAGCACGTAGAGCCCGGCGAAGCCCAGCGACATCACCGCGACGCTCGAACTCTGGAGCCGCTCCCAGCCGCCGAGGGTGATGACCACCACCAGCGCCGCCGACACGAGCAGCACCAGCGCGACGATCGCCTTCATCGACTGGGACGAGGCCTTCTCGCGGTTCGGCCGCCAGAGCTCATAGCCGGGGCGCAGCTGCGTGGCTTCCATCGCGTCCGCAGTCTAAGCCCTCCGGCGGCAGCGCGCGACGGTTGCGGGCGAAGCTCAAACTGCGCCTAACATCAGGCATTCGCGGACGTGGCGGAACTGGTATACGCGCCAGGTTTAGGTCCTGGTGGGCCGCAAGGCCCGTGGAGGTTCGAATCCTCTCGTCCGCACTATTGCTGGACCGCCGCCGGTGCCTCAATTGGTGGTCGCATGGCGCCCCCTGGTTGACACGCCATGCTCGTGAGGCCGGCGTCCTACACTCACGCCCCCGGGGCAGTAGCTCAGCTGGTCAGAGCAATCGCCTCCAAAGCGATAGGTCCGGGGTTCGAATCCTCGCTGCCCCGCTCAGCGGAACCCTCGTGGGTACCCTCCGGTGTTCCGAAGAACCACCGTGATTCAGGAAGGCGGGATCGAGAACCAGGCAGGAACTGCGCGCCGGGTGGCAGTGCTGGCGGCGCTTGCGCTGCTCGGCGCCCTCGCCCTCGGCGTCACCGGCCCGGGTACGGCGCCCGCCCTCGCCGGCACCGCGTGCGCCAACGCCGACGCGGGCATCGACGACGCCAAGGCGAGGCAGCTCGCCCGCGCGGTCAAGTGCCTGATCAACGCGGACAGGGTCGACCGTAACAAGCGGAGAGTGCGCGCGAACGGGATGCTGCGGAAGGCCGCCGCGAAGCACAACCGGACGATGTTCCAGGAGGACTGCTGGAGCCATAAGTGCCCGGGCGAGCTGGCGTTGGGGAAGCGCATCCGCCGGACGGGTTACCTCGACGGGGCTCGGGAGTGGCGCTTCGGCGAGCTGTTCGGCTGCCACACGACGCCGCGCGAGATGGTGGACCGCTGGCTTGGCAAGCAGTTCGGGCGCAAGCAGATCCGCCGGCCTTCCTACCGCGACATCGGCGTCGCTGCGATGCGAAAGCAGGTCGGCGCGTCGAGCTGCGACGACGGCGACGAGGTCACCTACACCGTCGTCCTCGCCTATCGCACCCCCTAACTCCGCCGGCGGCTCATACATGCGTCCAGCGGGGCGCCCGGCGCCCGCCTGGCCGAGGCCGAGCGTCGATGACAGTCCCGGATGGGTTTCACCTTGGAGCGCGCACGCCTTCTCCCCCTCGCCCTCGTCGCGGCGATCGCGACCGCGATCCTGCTCGGCGGCGTCACCGCGCCGCCTGCCGAGGCCGCCAATGCCTGCAAGCGCCACGGCGACCGCCAGCCCCAGAATCTGACCAAGAAGCAGGCGCGAAACGCGGTGATCTGCCTGGTCAACCGCAAGCGCGACCGGCGTGGCAAGCCGGACCTCGCGCGTGACCGGCGACTGGTGGACGCCGCCCAGCGGCACTCGTACAGGATGGCGAAGAAGAACTGCTTCTCGCACCAGTGCCCGGGCGAGGCTTCGCTGCTGACGCGACTGAAGAAGGTCGGCTACATCGTCAGCGGCCTTTCGCGCTGGGCCTACGGCGAGAACATCGCCTTGGGCACCGCCACCTCCGGAACGCCTCGCAAGATCGTCAACGCCTGGATGGGCTCGAGCGGACACCGGGCCAACATCCTCAGCAGTACCTTCAGGGACATCGGGGTCGGCTTCCGGGCCGACGGCTCCAAGGGCTTCTACACCACCGACTTCGGGCTGCGGATCAGGTAGCGAACCGCCTCACCACTCCCGGGGCCGACATAGACTCGGCCCGCGTGAGCGCCACCGCCGAGGCCATCGAAGAGCTGCGCGCCCTGGACGCCGCGGGCGACCACGAGGCGCTGATCGACGGCCTGCACGAGGTGATCGCCGCCGACCGCCGGACCTTCACCGACCCCTGGGTGAAGGAGTGGTGCGGGCGGCGCTGGCGCGACCTGTTCGTGAGCGAGGCGAGCCGCGACGAGACGGCCGTGGAGGCCGCCTCGCAGCGGCTCGGCATCCCGGGGACCGACCTCTCGGTTCGCGCCGGACGAGACCGGCGACCCGAGCGCCAACGGATCGCCGAGCGCTTCCTCCACGGATCTCCCGAGACGGAATGGCGCCAGGAGCTGCCACCCCCCCGGGCGGGCGAGCCCGATGCCACGCTCGTCATCTGCCCCGGCCTGATCAACTCGATGCTGCCCTGGCGTGCGTTCCAGGCGGCGCTCCCGAAGCTTGCCGGCGAGCGCGGCTGGCGGGTGCTTTGCGCCGACGCGCATCCGGTCCGCTCGTGCGCCGCCAACGTCGAGGACCTCGCGGCGGCGATCGAGCGGGGCGAGGGCCTCGACCACAGCTGCGCGAGGATCGGCCCCGAGGCCGCCGAGCCCCCGGGGGACGTGTTCCTGCTCGGCTACTCCAAGGGCAGTCCCGACGCCCTCACCGCGCTGATCGATCGCCCGGCCCTCGCGCAGCGGGTTCGTGCCCTCTACGGATGGGGAGGGGCGTTCGGCGGCTCGTTCCTCGCCGACGACATCTACGACGCGATCAAGGATCTGGAGATCCCGCTGGGGCGGATCGGCGACACCCTCGCCACGGTGCTCAAGGCCGTCTGCCCGCTGGTCAACCTCGAGGGCATCTCCGAGCGCCTCGACGAGTACGACGTGAAGGGCGCGATCCGCGACCTCACCACGTCCGAGCGCGGGCGGTTCCTGGCGGAGCACGCCGAAGAGGTCGATGCCCTCGACCTCCCGATCTTCACGATCACCGCCGCCACGACCGCGCTCGAGGTCCCCACCCTCCAGGCGCAGGGTTACCTGGAGATCCGCAAGCGCGACCCCGAGAACGACATGCAGCTCACCCAGGCGCAGGCTCGGCTCGAGATCCCGATGGCCACCCACCTCGCGACGGTACGCGCGCACCACTGGGACATCTCCTACGACCCCTTCCCGCTCCACACCCGCATGGGCTCGGCCAACCTCGACCACCGCTTCCCCCGCGAGGCGGCGCTGGTGGCGATCGTCCAGCTCACGGCGGAGCTGGGGCTGGCGTAGCGGGCTGCCTGGTCGCGGCTAAGATCGGCAGCCCGCGGGCGAGGTGTAACTGGTTGCACGTCAGCCTTCCAAGCTGAAAGCAGCGGGTTCGAGTCCCGTCGCCCGCTCTCTCGCACGTCCACGACTCGCCTAGAATCCATCGCGCGCCGGGGCGTGGCGCAGTCTGGTAGCGCATTCGGCTGGGGGCCGAAAGGTCGCTGGTTCAAATCCAGTCGCCCCGACTAGGTCGGCGAGATCGTTCCGTCCGGGGTGCCGTTGGTCGTATTGCCGTATATGTAGTTATCGCCGAAGGAGAAGATCCCGTTGAGACCGACGTCGATCGAACGGATCCCGTTGGTGTTGCCGGTGATCTCGTTGCCGCCGATCTGGATCGTCGCCTGAGGGCCGTTCGAGAACGCTCCCGTGGAGCCTGCCGCACCGGCTACGTCGTCGTGGTCCATGATCGCGTTGTAGAAGAGACCTACCTTGGGTGCCCCCGCGCTGCCGGTGGTCAGCGTGCCGCAGTTCGCCGCGTAGTCGAACGTCGGGCTGAGCGAGTGGCTGGTCGCGGTGATCCCGCAGCCGTTGCTCGACAGGTCGCTGTGGCGGACCGTCATCCTGACCCGATCGCCCGGGTCGGGTGGCGCGACCAGGACGCCGTTGCCGCCGTTGTCCTCGATCGTGGAACTCCGCACGAGTCCCTTGGCGCCCGAGTTCGCCGGCTCGAAGTCAACCCCGTTTCGGGCGAACCCGCTGATCTCCGTGTCGTAGACCTTCACGCGCTCGGCCTGAAGGACTCGAATCCCGTTGAGGCCGGTGCCGGTGCCGTGGATGTCCAAGCCGCGCAGGATCACGCTGTCGGTTGCCGCGGCGTTGACGACGATCGCGTTGGTCCCGCTCACCAGGACGCCGGCCTCCGTGTGCTGGCAGCGGATCTTGATCGCCTTGGTGATCGTGACCCCGCCGAACCCACCGGGGTCGAGGCAGTTGATCTCACCCTTCGCCGCGGTCTTCGAGATCGAGCCGGCGAAGGTCTTGCACGGTGCGGTGCGGCTGCATGGATTCGCGTCGTCGCCCACCCCCGAGACCCAGGTGCGGGTGGCCTGGGCAGAAGCCGATGACGGCAGCACCAACAGGATCAGGCCCGCCGCCGACAGCAGCCCCAAGTATCGAAGCCGGCTGTGCATGGTCGTGGTGGTCGTCCCGTCGGTCATGTCTTCCCGTCCTTGGTCTTGGTTGGATCGTCTGCGCGGAACCTAACCGATCCCGCCTCCGCCTGCCGAAATTTCATCGAGAGGGACGGCTCGGACCTCAGAGCTGGTTTCCGGGTCCTGTCCCGGGTACATGGCTGGCAAGGAGGCCAACATGCCCGAAGGACAAGGACAAACCGACCACGGTCCGAGCATCAAGGACGACGAGCTGTACGAGAAGCTTCGCGAGGATGGCGAGTCGAAGGAGAAGGCCGCTCGCATCGCAAACGCCAAGGCCGGCGGCGAGGACGTGAGCCAGAAGGGCGGCGAGGGCGAAAGCTACGAGGGCCGCACCAAGGAGGAGCTTGAGGAGCGGGCCGCCGAGATCGGCATCGAGGGGCGCTCCGAGATGTCGAAGGACGAGTTGATCAGCGCGCTTTGCAACCACTGAGCGGAGTGCGCGGCCGGGGACTCGCTCGCTAGCGTCCGCCGCCGATGGCGGACCAGTCGGACCTGGAGTTCACCTACTCGCTGATCGACCGGGTCTTTCGGCTGGGCCTGGGGGAGATGGCGGACTTCTCCGGGGCGAACTACGACGGCGACTTCTCGCTGGCGCTCGAGGAGGCGCAGCGGCGAAAGCACGAGTACGTCGCCGCTCAGATCGGCATCGAGCCGGGCCGGCGCGTGCTCGACCTCGGCTGCGGCTGGGGCCCGCTGCTCAACTTCGTCCGCGAGCGCGGCGCAGTGGGAGTCGGCGTCACCCTGTCCTCGGCGCAGGCCGAGGCCTGCCGCCGCAACGGCCTCGACGCCCGCATCGCCGACGCGCGGGAGGCTCACCGGCGATTGCTACGCGACTTCGACGCGATCGCCAGCCTCGGCGCGTTCGAGCATTTCTGCTCGCCCGAGGACCACGCCGCCGGCAGGCAGGAGGACGTGTATCGCGGCCTGTTCGCCAACATCGCCGGCATGCTCCCGCCCGGCGGGCGCCTCTACCTGCAGACGAGGGAATCCGACGAGTGGTACCTGGCGCTCATGCAGCGCCAGTTCCCCGGCTCGTTCCTGCCCTTCGGCAAGGTGCAGATCGTCCGCACTAGAGACATGAGCGTTGCTCCAAACCCGGGACCCGAGAGGCGGTAGCCCCGCACGGGAAGCGATACTTCTTTCCGTGGCGAAGAAGGAGTGGAACGCGGATAAGTGGACGTTCTCGGTGGAAGAGGTGTCGCCGGGCGTTTACGAAGCAGTGGCCGACGACCACCAGGGCGACAGCATCCGCAAGGTGCGATCCGACGAGGCGGAGGCACTCGACCTTCTAAAGCAGGAAGTAGCGCAGATCACCGAGCGCCGCCGTCAAGGGGCGCAGCCGTAGCCGGTTAGGACTGCCATGAAGAAGGGCCCCCTCTGGTGACACGCTCCGGCTGTCACCGAGGAGCGAGCTCAAAGGAGGCTCGACTTCAATGTTGCATGCCGGATGGATCTATCTCGCAAGAGGCTCGACGTCTGCCTGCTCTCCGAGGAGGGAGAGCAACTCGACCAGCTAGCCGCACCGCCTGACGCCGACGGCCTGCGCGGTCTCGTCCGCCAGGTCTCCAGCTACCG
>Ga0299913_10003171_pt1 | contig 13348 bp, 10 predicted proteins | sample RVTome_9_FD_201360 | JGI IMG/M metagenome (GOLD analysis project Ga0299913, IMG submission 201360) | Soil microbial communities from uranium-contaminated site in the Upper Colorado River Basin, Wyoming, United States - RVT155D38 (version 2) ... | reverse complement strand
GGACGGCGAGGTGCTAGGCATGGGCCGCGCTCTGCCCGCCATCGACGACCAGAACCTGGCCGGTCACATGGTGCAGGTCGAGCGCCAGCGCCGCAAAGGCCGCCGCAACGTCATCGGGCTGCGCGAGGCGTCCGAGCGCGCTGCCGGCCTCGAGTCGCGCGAAGTGATCCGGCACGGCAGCCCACAGCCGCTCAGTCCGTGGGGTGCGAACGGTCCCGGGCGCGACGACGTTGACCCGGATCCCGAGCCGGCCGAGCGGCCGCACGCTCGCGTACATCATGCCGAGGATGCCCGCCTTGGCCGCCGAGTACGCTGGCATGCCCTGGGCCGACAGCGCGTTGAAGGACGACGTGAAGCAGATGGATCGGTCCTCGTCGGAGCGTTGCCCGAGATGTCTCACGACGCTGCGCATGAGGATGAACTGCGTGACGAGGTTGGCATCGAGCGACGCGCGAAAGACGGCCGGGTCCATCGACGCGATGTCGTCCTGGATGCTCGGCTCCTCCGGCAGGGCGCCGCCGGCGATGCCGACCACGTGCGCGACCCGCGGAAGGCGGCCGAGTGCGCCGTCCAGTCCGGTTTGGAGGGCGTCGGCATCCGCGAGATCCACAACAACGTGGTGGTGTCGCGCATCTGCGGGCCGAGCATCGTCGCGGTCAATACCGAGAACCGTCAGCCCACGCTCCAGGAAGCGGACGACCGTCGCAGCCCCGATGGAGCCGGCCGCACCGGTCACGACGACGGTGCGATCAGCTGTCACGGGCACCCGTCGTGGCGGTCGAACGGGCAAGGATCAGAACGCGGCGGCTCAGCGACGGGAACCGGTTGAACACGCGATCCAGGACCCGCTGCGCCCGGTCGCCCGGGGGGCCGAAGCCAGTCGTTGCCAAGACTTCGAACCCCATCAGAACCAGCAGCTCACGCATCGTGCGCAGCGTCGCGACGTGCGGATGGCCGAGCGGACGGCGTTGACCGTCGGACCGGTAGATCGGCAGCAGGCCGGGCGTCAGCGTGCGGGCCACCTCGACATCCCTCGGCTGGTACCCGGCGAGGACGGCGGCGCGGTTGAGGTAACTCCCGAGATTCGGAGTCGAGAGCAGCAGGAATCCCCCCGGTGCGAGCAGTCGATGCGCTTCGCGAAGGAAATCATCGAACCAGGGAAGGTGCTCCATCGCCCCGAAGGAAGTGATCACCGCCGCAGAGCCATCGCTCAGCGGCAGCGGCAGATCGGTGCTGAGATCGGCTCGGATAACGCGGGCTCCCTCCTTCTCCTCGGCGTGGATCAGCACGTCCTCGAACCGATCGACACAGATGAGCTCGGTCAGACCCAGGCTTGCCGCGATGTAGGCGCCCAGCATGCCCCACTTCGAGCCGAGATCGAGCAGGCATTCGCCAGCCACGCCGTCCCGGGCCATCAGCCGGATGTACCGATCGATGCTGGGCAGAGCAATGACGGTGGACATCCCGAGCTGCTTCGTCAGCAGATCATGTCTGAGCTCCCAGGGTCGGCGGAGCGACGACCGGCGGTCGGTGGTCGGCAGGCTCGAGGTCTTCTCTGGTAGCAGGGCGGAGGACGGAGGCTTCATCACCGCGGCATGATATCGGACCGTTCCGGGGATCGCCCCCCCCCGAGTGGGTCGGCATGGTCGCACATCCTTCGGACCACAATCCTTGGACATCCGGATACCGCTCGCGTATTGGCTGCCGTCGCCGCCTTGTCGCACGGCCTGCGCGCCGTATTGGCCCCCGGCTGCTGCAGGCGGTGAGCCTACGGGACCGGGCACGACAGGCGGCGGCTGGGGAGCCGGCATGCGCCCCTGCTCCGGGGCCTCGGCCTTCCCTAGCTCGCGACCTTCGGCACGACCACGCCCAGCGCCGGCGTCGGGGTGCCCTCGGCGCCCTGATCATGTCCGGTCGTACGCCGGAGGTGGGCTCGAAATCCTCATGTGACGCCTCCATGCGGAGCGAGAACCAGCGGTGCGGAGCAGGGCTCGGAGTAATCACGGCTCGATTGGTGGCAACGGGAGCCCGGGCAGCGGCGTCACTTCGTGCGACTCGCGAACCACCTCCAGCCACGCCGAGAGGTCGGTCGGGACCCGACGATCCTCCTCCCGGATCACCCGCAGCACGGGGCAGCGCTTGAGGGTCACGCGGCCGAACCATAGCCTGCTCACCATGACTCGGGGCTCCCGAAGGCTGCGCACGAGCGCCCACGCCTCGACTTGCCGCATCGCCTGGCGATTCCAGCTGCCGTTCAGCACCGCGCCCACTCCGGCGAGCAGGGCGTGCCGTGCCGGACCGAATGACGCCGCCATCGCCTCCACGCCCTCGGGATCGGCCCGAAGTAGATCCGGGATTCGCTTGGCCTCCAGCGACGTGGCATTAAGCCGGCCCGCGATGCCGATGGCGTTGGAGCACAGCCGGATGACGCCGTCGGCGCCTCGACGCACGCGTCGGTATCCATCGGCGTCAATCTCGGACAACCCTGCAAGCATCGGCACGTCGATCAGCGTCGAGCCACGGAATGTCGCCCGATCCTTCACGTCCAGCTGGATGATGTGCGGCGCGCCCCGCTCGAAGGCGATGAAGTGCGGACCTTGCGGGACATGGCGGCAGACGACGACCGGACCGTAACCGCGCTCCGCGACCCACGTCTCGAACGTGCGCCGGATGGCCGGCCAGTCGCTGGGCGGCGCGAGGGAGTCGACGTCACCCTTTCCCGCCAGCGCTGAGTCGATGTTCTTCCAAGTAGACCACGCCGGAAAGTCGTCGGTCAGCCGCCGGAGCAGACTCAACCACAGCTCGGTCCGATTGCTTTCGGTCACGGAATCTGGCCCCCTGCGAGGGAGCGATAGGATAGCGCGGTCCGCTCCGCGCCGGCACGCGGGCAATGTGAGGAGGAGGCCGAGCGTGAAGACTGGTGCTGATGATCTCGCTCGCGGCCTGCGCCGCGGTACGTGGCGCGTCACCATGGTGGCCGTGCTTGCCGGCGCCGCTGTCGCGACCGTCATCTTCGTGCTCTTGATTGGCCGACCCAACGACGTGAGGGACGATGGAGCGGCGCAGCGCACCACGCCCTCCCCTAGCGCGACCGCTGGTCCTTCCCGAGCACCGGGCAGCGGCACGGACTGGCAGACGCCGCCGCCCAGTGACACCTCCCCGGACTCGGTCGAGACGTCAGCATCCCCGGCGGCGACCGAGACGCCCTCGGCCGACCGCGTCGGTCTGCTTGTGGTCGGCAACGACGAGGACCTGAACGACTCAGAAGAGGCGCTCTTGGAGTATCTCGAGGGCAAGGGCTTCCAGATCAGCCTCGCTGCCGACGATGGCGTCTCCGAGGTCGATCACGAGCGGTTCCAACTCGTCATCATCTCGAAGACGGTCGAGTCCGAGCTCGTCGCTGACGCTTTCAAGGACGCTCGGGGTGGGGTGATCTTCTGGGAGGACAACGCCCAATCGCTCGAGATGATGGCGACAATCGACGACTCCGACCAGACGCACACCGGGTGGCACTCACCAGCCTCAGCGGTCGACGTTCACGACGGGGCGCCGCCGGAACTGACCGCGGGTCTCCGCGGACCCGTAGAAGTCCTCAAGGAGGCCGGTGAAATCACCTTCGCGCCCACCGATGCCGAGGGGACAAGCACCCTCGGCGACGACGCCATCCGCATCGCCCGCATGAACGGGACGGCAGCGTGGTCGCACTACGCCTATGAACGGGGGGCGCGCTTGGCCGACGGCTCGGCGTCCGCGGGCCGTCGCGTGTACTTCGGTCTCTACGACGACACCTTCCGCCTGCTGACGGACGACGGGTTGGCGCTGTTCCACGCCGCACTGGAGTGGGCCGTCGCCGACTGATTCCGCGTCGAGAACAGTAGAGATCTCCCTAGTGCCAGCAGTCGATGCCCGACGCGGTGGAGGAGGGGCGGAGGCTTCGCCACGGCGGCATAATATCGGACCCTCGCGAGAACGGTGCACGGACGCGCCGGGCGGACCTCACCGTAGCAAGGAGACCGGGTGAGTCTCAGACGCACCATTCCGGCGGGCGTCATCGACTCGGCGGCTTCGGCACTCGCCACGTTCGTGATCGGGTTGTATGCCGTGCGGACCCTCGAGCCGGCCGCCCTTGGAGCGTACGCCCTCGTCTTCAGCGCGTATGTGACGCTCATGGAGGTCGCGGCTCGACTCGTCTTCCTACCAGCCGAGATCGCCGCATCCAAGCGGCCCCCGCCGGAGCGGCTCGGGGGTCTGGGCGACTCTCTTCGGCAGGGTGCGATCGTCGCCGTCCCCGCGGGCATCCTGACCGGGGCTGCCGCGCTGGCCATACCCAGCACGGTGAGCGGCGAGGTCGTGGCCGGACTGACGGTCAGCGCCATGGCGGCAACGATGCTGTCGCCGGTCCAGAACCACATCCGCAAGATGCTGCACATCGGGAGTCGATCCTGGAGCGCGGCGCTGATCTCACTCGTCCAGCTGGCGACCATGCCGATGGCCATCTTCGGCCTGGCCTGGACCGGCCTCCCGGATGCGTGGCATCCGTTCGGAGCTCTCGCCGCGGCCACTCTCGTCTCAGGATGCGCCGGAGCGCTCCTGTGGCATCGGCATCGCAGTCCGATCCGTGTGACGCCGATTCCACTGGTCAGCCTCATGCGCTCCGGCAGGTGGCTGGTGCTGGCAGGGACGGCGCCGGGCCTGGGCGGCTTCGGCGCCGCATCCCTCGTGGCCCACCTCGCCGGCGCACCAGCCCTGGGCTATGCCGAGGCGGCGCGTGTCCTGGCGAGGCCGGTCGCCGTGCTCTCACAGGGCCTCGTGGCGGTCCTGGGGCCTGACCTGATGCGCGCCGGCGACTCCCGCGACCGTAGCTCCGGACGGCGCATCTCCCGCCAGTACGCCGTCCTCGTCGCCGGGCTCGGATCGGTGTACCTGTTGCTCGCGGGGTTCGAGTGGCCTCTCAACCCGTTCGCCCTGCTCGTTCCGCAGGCGTACGTGGTCCCCGGGTTGACCGCCGCGTTCATCGGCGTCTACGTCGTCGACCGGGTCGCCGGCGCCGGCGCCGGACTCCAGCTGCTCGGTGCCGGGCGCGAGCGGGCGGTGGCGATCGGCGAGACCGTGGCAAGCGTCGGCCGTGTGCTCGGGGGAACGACGGCTCCGTTCACCGCCGCCTTCGCCGTTCCGCTTGGCTACCTCATCATGTCCATGATCCGCCGGACCTGGGCGAGAGTGCTGATGCGCCGCCTGTACGCCGACCGCCCGGACTCCGCCGGTCACTCCCGCCGCCCCTAGCCTGCTCGCCCTCGGGCCACTCCCTCGTCCCGGCCGGCAGGCCTCCGAACAATTCCGCGCCGATTCGACCGCGCCGTACGCCCGGTATACTCGCGATCCGATTCCCGAGGCCCGAATGGACTTCTCTCGCTTTCTCAGCCTTGTCAGCCGATGGCGGCGCGTCGTTCTCGCCTGCACGGTGCTGGCCGCTCTCGCGGGCTGGGGAGTGACGCTTATCCTCCCACCGGCCTATGAGAGTCGGTCGGTGGTCCTCGTCGGCTCGGCGCTGTCCTCCGTCACGGTGGACCGAGAGCAGTTGGAGGTGTCGCGCCAGCTCACAGAGACGTACGCGGCGGTCGCCATGAGCAGGCCGCTGCTGGAGCGCGTCGCTGCGCAGGTCGGCGTCGAAGCCAGCGACCTCGAGATCACGGTGACGCCCGAGCAGGATCCGCCGGTGATCAATGTCACCGCCATCGGGAGTACCCCGGCCGAAGCGGCGGCCACGGCCAATGCCGTGATTGCCGAGCTCATCAGCGCCTCGCCGAGCCAGGGCGATCGCGAGGAGCAGAGCCGCGAGTTCATCGAGCGGCAGCTCGCCGTCATCGAGGCGGAGATCCAGGCGGTCAACGAGGAGATCGACCGGCTGCTCGCCCTGAACTCCCGGACCGTACTGCAGAGCGAACAGCTCACGGCACACCAGGCACGCCTCACGAACCTGCAGACCACGTACGCCTCGCTTCTGACGGCATCCGCCCGCCGAGGCAGCAACGTGCTGACCGTGGTGGAGGAGGCCGTGCCCGACGCCAATCCGGTCTCGCCACACCCCGCCCAGAACGCGTTGCTCGCCGCTGTCGTGGGCTTCACCCTTTCCCTTGTGTTCGTTCTCCTGCGCGAGCGCTTCCAGGAGACGATCAAGACGACGGACGAGGCCGAGGCGGCAATCGGCCTCCCGACGATCGGCGTCGTGCCACGTCTCAGCGGAGCCGGTGGCCGAAGCTCATTCGTCGATGCACCGGGCTCCGCGGGCAGCGCGGTCGCGCGCGAGGCGTTCGGCGGTTTGCAGGCAAACCTGGAGCTCCTGGCCGGAAGCTCGCTAAGCACGCTGCTGGTGACGAGCGCCAACCCGGGGGAGGGAAAGACGACCGTCGCAGTGAACCTCTCCGTGGCATTCGCTCGGACCGGGCGCCGCGTCGTCCTCGTCGACGGAGATCTCCAGCACCCGGCCGTCCATCGCCACTTCAATGCGCATCACCGGTACGGCGTCAGTGACTTCTTGCGCTCGTCGATCGTGGACCCGGCCGACCTGCTCCAGGACACCCCGATCGATCGCCTCCGGATCCTCCCCGCCGGACAGACGGCAGCCAGCGGACTGCAGCTGATGGGTTCGCCACGGACGCGGGACCTGATTCATCGCCTGAACGCTCACGCGGACCTGATCGTGATCGACGGACCTTCGATCATCGGCGTTTCCGAGACGGCCATGGTCGCGAGCTTCGTGGACGCGACGCTGCTGGTCGTAAATGCGGGCGTCACCCGCCGACCCTCGCTCGAGGCCGGACGCGATGCCCTCACCAGCGTCGGCGCCCCGATCGTCGGGACCGTCCTGAACGACGCGCGCGGATCGCACGCCACGAGGACATGGGTCCCCCCATGGCTGGGTCGGAGGGATTCAGACCGACCGCAGGTTCGCGAAGGCAGGTCGTAGGGGCCGTTGGGCGTGGCATCCATCACCACCGCGACTCGACGCCTACAACCCTGGTGGGTGGTCGCGATGGTCTTGTCGGTAGGAGTCGGCGCGGCAGTTCCGCTCCATCCCCTCGTCCCACTCGGCATGTTGGGAGCGGCGGCAACCGTGCTCATCGTGACGCAGGGCCACCGGGCCACGACGCTCGCCCTCGTCAGCCTGTTCGGGCTCCTGGCGGGGTACGCCTTCTTCGGCCGGGGATTCGCCTACATCGGCGTCGCTCCACTCTACGTCGGTGAGGTGGTGCTGGGATTGGCCGTCCTGGGCGTCGTGGCCGCGGTGCCGCGCGGCCGACTCGCCCCGGTCCACCTGCTCCTCGTAGCGTTCATGGTGTGGGGTGCGCTGCGCACCATTCCCTACATCCAGGCCTACGGCATGGAGGCGTTTCGTGACGCCGTGTCATGGGGCTACGCCGCCTTCGCGATCGTCCTGTCACTGGTCCTCCAGCACAGCCACTTCCGGACGGCGGTTCGCTGGTACGCGGTCGTGCTTCCGATCCTGCTGATCTGGATCCCCGTTCTGGCGGTCGCCTGGTATCAGTTCGGCCCACTCTTCCCGACCGTGCCCGGAACGGACGTCCGCATCCCGTTCTTCAAGGCCGGTGACATGGCAGTGCACCTCGCAGGCGCAGCGGCCTTCCTGCTGGCCGGCCTGTATCCCCACAGCGTCTGGCGCCGCCTGTCGGAACCGCTTGTGTGGTTCTTCTGGCTCGCGGGGGTCGGGGTGGCATCGGCCGTGAATCGCGGAGGCATGCTGGCCATCGGGGTCGCGACCATCGCCGTGCTGTTCTTCGTTCGTTCGTTCGATCGATGGATTCCGGTGTTTCTGACGGCCCTGCTCGTCGTGACGGTGGCGACGGCGTCGGGCTTCGAGGTCGAGGTCGAGCGTGGGCGGTCGGTCTCTATCGGCCAACTGATGGACAATCTCGAGAGCGTGATCGCAGAGAGCCAGGACTCGGGGCTGGCCGGAACGCGCGAGTGGCGCGAGGCGTGGTGGAACACCGTTATCGACTACACCTTGCGCGGGCCGTATTTCTGGGACGGAAAGGGCTTCGGCATCAACCTGGCCCACGACGACGGATTTCGGGACGAGTCGTCCGCATTGCGCGCGCCGCACAACGCGCACTTGCAGTTCCTGGCACGAGGTGGTGTTCCTGCGCTCGCCTTCTGGTTCGCGCTGCAGGCCGCATTCGCCGTCCTGGTTGGTCGATCGGCCCTGCGCTGCGCGCGTTCAGGCCAGCGCTACTGGCTGGGAGTCCACGCCTGGATCTTTGTGTACTGGCTCGCCGCCCTCACCAACATGACGTTCGACGTCTACCTGGAGGGGCCCCAGGGCGGCATCCTCTTCTGGAGCATCTTCGGGGCCGGATTGGCGCTCGCGAAGACCACGCCGGCGGCCGGCCCTCGATCGCCGGAGCCGACCGATCCACTCCCGGTCCCGACTCGAGTGATCTCCGCCGTGGCAGCGGATCCGCCATGGCTGGCGGAGTGCGCGGCCCATCATGTGGACATCAACCAGGCGGACCTCCGAGCGCTCACCCGGGTCGTGCACATCGGCCCGACGCGGGCCCGTCAGTTGGTCGAGCTGCGGCCGTTCAGCTCGGTTGCCGACCTGGCGCGGGTGCCGGGCATCTCCGAGGCTCGGCTGACGGCCATCATGGCCCAGGGTCTCGCCTGTGACCGGCTCGTCCGTCGGCACACGAACGCCGCACCGCCTGTCAACTCGGACTACGACTCGGCGCCGACCGGCTCTCCCCGCCTCGCCAGCTCCGAGCGGAACGCCTGGCTCGTCCGCTCCAGGCCTTCCTTGAGCGACACGGTGGGCGACCAGCCGTAGCGGGCCTGGATTTTGCCGATGTCCGGCCTGCGGCGTTCGGGGTCCCCTGGCGGTCGATGCACCATGACGATCTCTGACGTCGATCCAGCAAGGGAACGAATCACGGTCGCGAGCTCGCCGATGGTGATCTCCGCCGGGTTTCCGACGTTGAACACCTCGCCGTCGATCTCGTCGTCGAGCGCCACGTGGAGGATGCCGCCGACCAGGTCTGTGACGTAGCAGAAGGATCGGGTCTGTGTGCCGTCTCCATGGACCGTCATCGGCTGGCTGCGAATGGCGGCGGTCAGCAGCTCGGGCACCGCGCGCCCATCGTCCAGGCGCATCCTCGGCCCGTACGTGTTGAAGATCCGAACGATGTTGGCGCGGACGCCCCGAGCTCGCCGGCTTGCCATCAGCAAGGCCTCAGCGAACCGCTTGGATTCGTCGTAGCACGATCTCGGACCGATGGGATCGACATTCCCCCAGTACGCCTCCGGCTGCGGATGGACCAGCGGATCACCGTAGACCTCCGACGTGGAGGCCAGCGTCAGTGGGACCGAAAGGGACTCGGCCAGCTCGAGCAGCCGCCACGTGCCTAACGCGTTGGCTCGCATGGTCTCCAGCGGCAGCCGCTCATAGTCGATCGGACTTGCCGGCGAGGCGAGGTGCATGATCCGGTCGACTGCGACCGGCGGCGCCTCCGCCACGTCGGCCTGGAGCAGCGTGAATCCCGCCGTCCCTTCGAGATGGCTGACGTTGTCCGCACTGCCGGTCACGAAGTTGTCCAGGCAGGTGACCTCGTGTCCGGCGGCGAGGAGCTGCTCGCAGACGTGGCTGCCGATGAAGCCCCCACCCCCGGCGACGAGGACCCTCACGCGTCGGTTCGTCGACGATTCGGCGACCGCGCGACGCGCCCCACCGCCAGGTAGGCGAACCCGACGGCTTCGGCCTCCGCCCGTGACAGGAGGTTGCGCCCGTCGAACAGGATGGACCCCTCCATCACGGACTTCACCTGGACCAGCGGCACCCTTCGGAACTCCGGCCAATCGGTCAGAACGGCGAGCGCGTCCGCGCCGCGGGCCGCCTCGAGCGCCGATGACGCATACGTCCGGCGCACGTGCTCGGGCGCCGATGCCGGCGCGGCCGGGTCGAAGGCCCGGATCGTCGCGCCCTCGTTCTGCAGCAGGCTGATCACGTCGACGGCGGGGGACTCCCGGGCATCCTCGGTTTCGGCCTTGAACGTGACTCCCCAGACCGCGATCACCTTGTCCTCGAGAGTGCCCATCCGCGCGCGCAGGCGGCGGACGGCACTCGTCCGCTGCGCCTGGTTGACGCCCTGGACCGCAGAGAGCACCGGCGTCGATACCCCGAACGTCTCACCCATGTACCGCAGCGCGGCCACGTCCTTCGGGAGACAGCTTCCCCCGAACCCGATCCCCGGATTCAGGAAATGCGGACCGATCCGCGGATCGAGCCCGACTCCGGACACGACCTCGTCGATCTCGACGTTCAGGTACTCGCACAGCCGGGCGATCTCGTTGATGAACGAGACGCGCGTGGCGAGGAATGAGTTGGCCACGTACTTGATCATCTCGGCGGTTCGCAGGTCGGTGATGATCAGCGTCCCGCTCAGCCCCGTGTAGAGGCCGGCGACTTCCTGGGTGTCCTCCGGCGACCGGCCGCCGATCACGATGCGATCGGGGTTGAAGAAGTCATGGACCGCTCGACCCTGGCGCAGGAACTCGGGGTTGGACACGATGCGGGGCAGCCGATTGGCGTCGAGCAGCCCGGAACGAAGGATGCTGCCGATGGTCTCGCCGGTGCCGATGGGCGAGGTGCTCTTGTTGACGACGATCGGATTCTTGCCGTTCAGCGACCCGGCGATGGACCGGGTCGCGGCGCGGATGTTGCGCAGATCAGCTGCGCCACCCATCGTCGAAGGGGTGTCCACTGCGAGGAAGATGAAATCGGCCTCCGGAACCGCCGCCTCGTACGCCGTCGTGAACGTCAGGTTCCCCGAAGCGAGGCCGCTGGACACGAGCTCCGGCAGGCCGGGCTCGTGGATGTGAACCTCCCCGGTCCCCAACCGCTTGACCAGATCGTCGTTCAGGTCCACCCCGGTGACTCGGTGACCGAGCTCGGCGAGGCCCGCGGCCTGGACGAGGCCCACGTGGCCGCAGCCGATGACTGCAACGTTCGCCGCGCTGGAATCCATGAGTGTCGACACGCTCTACTCCTACCGTCCCGTCCCTCGGATGACCGCCGGGATGGTCCGAAAGATGAGCGCGATGTCACGCCAGATCGACCATCCGTCGATGTACTCGAGGTCCTTACGTACCCAATTGTCGAAATCCGGATCGTCGCGGAGCTCAACCTGCCAGAGCCCGGTCAGACCGGGCTTGACGCTCAAGCGTCGGAACTGCCATGGCTGGTAGCCAGCAACGTCGTCATACGGATGTGGTCGTGGTCCGACCAGGCTCATCTCGCCGAGCAGCACGTTCCAGAGCTGCGGGAGCTCGTCGATACTTGTCTTTCGGAGCACCGCGCCGAGCCGTGTCACGCGCGGGTCGCTCTGAAGCTTGAATGAGGCGCCGCCTGAGACCTCGTTGGATCCACGCAGCGCCGAGCGGAGGCCGTCGGCGTCCCGACCCATGGTTCGGAACTTCATGATCGAGAACGGGCGGCCTCCGAGCCCGGCTCGCGGCTGCCTGAACATCACCGGGAATCCATCCGTCGCCGCGATCGCTATTGCCACGGTGAGCAACACGGGCGACAGCACGATCATCCCGGTGAGGGCGCCGACCACATCGAGGACTCGCTTCGCGGTACGTGCCGCGGGGTGCCGCTCCGCCTGCGGCTCAGCGGCGACGGCCAAGGGCAGCCACGTCGGGATCCCGGCCTTCATGCACAGGGCTGCCACGTCTCCCATCTGACTGCGCTCCGATGCATCCAGGCACAGCGCCACCTCAGCGACCGACTGCGTCCGTAGGACGTGGGGGAGCTGATCAATCGGACCCAGGTAGGCCCAGCCGGTGGGTACGGCAGCGCGATCGCCGGCGAGAACGCCGATGGGACGTGCTCCACTCAGCGAATCTCGGGTCAGCGACGCCAGTCCGGGGCCATCGCCGACGACGAGGAGGGTGCGACGTTCAGGAGCCATCTCCTCCGATGGCGGGGCGAGTGTATACAAGATGCTCGGGCTCCCTTTCCTCGGCCGACGCGCTGGACACTTTGGCGTACGGTCGGGCTCCCCCGTGGGGCCTGCATGGTACCTCTGTCGAGTAGTACCTGTCACGCCCAGAAGTACCAAGGTGGTGCGTCCGATCAACAGGGCGAGCCCGGGATTGTCGGATTGACGCTCAGTGCGGCTCGGCGGCCTGCGGGATCCCTGCCTCGACGAGCAGCGAGTTCCGTTGGGCATCGGCCAGATAGAGGGCGTTCTCGTCTCCCGGTGTACCCGTGAAGTCGGTCAGGCTGGAGAAGGGCTCGTCCCAGGCGAAGCGGGTGGTCGGTTCGGCCTGGGCATGCCAGTACCGGTTCTCGGCGCCCCGGTTGTTCGAGGCGGCCTCGAACATGACGCCGTCCCAATCCTGCAGCCAGGCCAGGAGGAACGCTTCGGAGCTGTCCGACGACTGGGGCGCAAGCAGGATGTCGTTGTGATGCACGTCGACGTTGTCGACGATGCCCCAGGTCGACACGCCCGGCTGGTAGCTCGAGTCGGTGGTGCGGTTCTGGCTGATGACGCTGATGCCGTCGGCATTCCAGGCCACGACATTGTCGCGGACCTCGACGTTGCGCGAGGAAGCGATGACGATCCCGCCGCCCCAGCCCCAACTGCGCTTCTTCCAGCCGTTCTCCCAGGCCACGTTGTCATGGATCACGGCGCCGTCGCTGATCTCGAAGTAGATGCCCGCCTTCTCGTTGTGATGGACCCGGTTCTCGCGAATGACCACGTCGCGGCAGTCGATGTCACACCAGATGCCCGGGCCGCGGTTGGCGTAGACCTCGTTGCCCTCGAAGGTGAGCCGGTTGACCCGCACCGCCTTGCCGCCGCCGGCCTCCCAACTGCTGTCATAGGCGTAGTCGGGGTTGTTGTGATGGATCCGGTTGCGGGCGACGAGCGAATCGCTGACGTTGGGCAGGTGGAAGCCCTGCTGCGCGCAATAGGCCAGCTCGCTGTCCAGCACCTGGTGGCCGGAACCGCCCTTGATGCTGATGCAGGCACCCCCGGCGTGGTGGACGTTGGCGTTGCGCAGGGTGAAGCGATTCGAGTTCCGCACCTGGACGGCACCCTCCTGGGCCGGGTTGACCGTGCCGGTGACCTCGAAGCCGTCGATGGTGACATCGTCGCTCTTGACCACGAAGGCGAACTCACGCACGCCCTGGCCGTCCACCCGCGCGCCGCTGCCCACCACGGTCAGCGGCTTCGTGATGGTCACCGTCTCGCGATAGGTGCACGCCGGGACCGTGAGCGTGGCGCCGGGCGTGGCCGCATCGACCAGCGACTGGAGCGTGGCCGGACAGACG
>Ga0299913_10003169_pt1 | contig 13352 bp, 8 predicted proteins | sample RVTome_9_FD_201360 | JGI IMG/M metagenome (GOLD analysis project Ga0299913, IMG submission 201360) | Soil microbial communities from uranium-contaminated site in the Upper Colorado River Basin, Wyoming, United States - RVT155D38 (version 2) ... | reverse complement strand
GACTGCTCGCGCAGGTTCCCGCCGAGCTCGTCACCCCGGGCGAGATCGGTCTCGACCTGGACGTCGACGAGCCCCACGACACGTATGCCGAGAATGCCGTCGCCAAGGCCGATGCATACGCGGCTGCTTCCGGGCTGCTCACCGTGGCCGACGACTCGGGGATCGAGATCGCGGCGCTCGGCTGGGGTCCGGGAGTCAGGAGCGCGCGCTGGGGCGGGGGGCGGAACGCCGAGCGCGTGCTGGAGGCACTGGGCGACGAGCCCGACCGCCGCGCGCGCATGGTGTGCGTCGTGGCGGTTGCCGGCCCCACCGCGGGCTCCGAGACCGCGACATTCGAGGGGGTCGTGGAGGGGAGCGTGGCCGCCGAGCGCCGGGGGACCGGCGGATTCGGCTACGACCCCATCTTCCTCCTTCCGTCCGGGCGCACGACGGCCGAGCTGCCCGAGGCGGATAAGGATCGGCTCAGCCATCGCGGCCGCGCGGTGGCGGCCGCCCTGCCGAAGCTGCGGGAGCGCCTCGCAACGAAGTAGGCCAACGGTCCCAGTGCGGCGGCAGACCATGGTCCGGTCGTACGATGAGGTGGCGAACCGTACGGTTGGCGCTGGTCACGGGGGCTGCCGCGAGCGATGGCCCCTACCGCATCGCACCGCACCGGAGTCCCCCCAGCGTGTCCCGAGCCCTCTCCACCGTCCTCGCCCTCCTGCTCTTGCTGGCCGCGGCCATGCCGGTCTTGGCCGACGAGGCCAAGGCCCCCGCCCCGCCCGACCTCGACGCCCCGCCCGTGGTGCAGGAGCCAGGGGCGATCGTCCCAGGGGAAGTGGTGGTGAAGTTCCGAGACGCCGCGAGCGCCACCGAGGTCACCCGGGCGCGCGGGCTCGAGGTCGCCAGCGCCGCCGGTGCGCGCGGCAAGGGCCTCCCGGATGTCGTGTCCACTCGCGGGCGGCCCGTCTCGCAGGTCCTCGACGAGCTCCGCGCCGACCCGGCCGTCGAATATGCGGAGCCGAGCTACGTCGTCCAGGTCGTCAATGACGGGTCGGTTGCCGCCGTCGGCGTGAACGACCCGTTGACCGCCGGCCAGTACTCGCTCGACCGCATGCGCGTGCGGGATGCGTGGTCACTCTCGAAGGGTGGGACCGGGGTAGTCGCCGTGCTCGACACCGGCGTCCAGCCCAACCATCCCGATCTCAGCGGCCGCGTCCTTGCGGGCCGCGACTTCGTGAACAACGACACCAACGCCGCGGACGACAACGGTCACGGGACCTGGGTGGCGGGCATCATCGCGGCCAAGCCGAACGACGGCTACGGGGTTGCCGGCATCAGCTGGACCGACAAGATCCTGCCGGTGAAGATCATGAACAGCTCCGGGACCGGCTCCACGTCCGGCCTGATCAACGGCATCGTCTGGGCCGCCGATCACGGTGCCACCGTCATCAACATGAGCGTGGGAGGCTTCCCCTACAGCCAGTCGGTGCAGGACGCCATCAACTACGCCTGGAGCAAGGGCATCGTCCTGGTCGGCGCCGCGGGCAACAACAACCGCGAGGAGAAGTTCTATCCGGCCAGCATGGCGAACGTCATCAGCGTGAGCGCCACCCAGCGCGAGGACGAGTTCAGCCACTGGTCGAGCTACGGTCCGTCGGTGGATGTGAGCGCTCCGGGCTCGTCCGTGCAGACCACGAACTGCACCGCCAGCAGCTGTCCGAAGCGCGATTGGGGCAGCCACACGTACATCAGCGGCACCTCGTTCGCCACGCCCAACGTGGCCGGCGTCGTGGCCCTCATCCGCGCCAGGTACCCGGCGTGGACGCCGCAGCAGGTCGTCAATCGGCTGTACGCGACCGTCGACGACCTCGGATATGCCGGTTGGGACAACCGATACGGCCGCGGTCGGGTGAACGCCTATCGCGCGCTCGGCGCCAGCGTCGCAGCGTCGCCCCGCCCCGGCGGAGACGCGCTGGAGACGAACAACTCGCTCGCCGCGGCACGTGTCATCACCCTCGGCGCGACCACTCGTCCGTCGATCTATCCAGCCGGCGACGTCGATGTCTTCGCGGTCGACGTGCCCCGCGCCGGCCGCCTGGACGTGCGCGTGAAGGGCGTGGTCGACACGCGTGCGTACCCGTGGAACAAGAGCTCACTCAAGATCGACCCGGTGGTCGAGCTCTACAACACCGCGGGGACGCTCCTCAAGCGCGTCGATGCGGTCTGGGAGGACGGCACGGAGCTCGCCCGGATCACGGTCGGTGCACCCGCGCGTATCCTCGTGCGGGTCTCGAACTACTTCGCGAACGGCAACCGCGCCGCCTACTCGGTCACGCCGACCTATGTCGACACCGCGGCGCCCGGCGTGAGCGGCCGGAGCCCGACCGGCGGCGCGGTCGGTGTCACCTATGAGGCTCCCGCCGTCGTCGCAACCTTCAACGAGCCGGTGACGGGGGTCGGTCCATCGACCTTCGTCCTGCGGAACAAGTCGGGCAACGTCGTCGCCGCGACCGTGACGTACCACGCCGGCACCCGGCGAGCGACGCTGAAGCCATCGGTGAACCTGGCCGGGGAGGCGACCTACACGGCGACCCTCACCTCGGGCATCAAGGATCCGAGCGGGAATGCGCTCACCACGACGAGCTGGTCGTTCACGACCGGCAAGACCGCCCGGCGGATCGCCGGCGAGGATCGCTACACGACGGCGACCGCGCTCAGCGCATCGGCCTTCAAGCCCGGTGTCCCGGTCGTGTACATCGCGACCGGCAGCACGTTCCCTGACGCCCTCGCCGGTGCCGCCGCCGCACGCATGCACGGCGGACCGATCCTGCTGACCCTGCCGACGAGCGTTCCGGCTGCCACGAAGACTGAGCTGGCGCGCCTCAGGCCCGGACGGATCGTGGTGCTCGGCGGCCCGAGCGCCATCGCCGATCGCGTGGTCACCGACCTTCGGGCGTACACGACCGGCGCGGTCAGCCGCGTCTGGGGGGCCGACCGGCACGCGACTGCCGCTGCCATCAGCGCCTCGGCGTTCCCCTCGGCCTCCGTCGTCTACGTGGCGACCGGTGCCGACTTCCCCGACGCGCTCGCGGCTGGCGCGGTCGCCGCTGCGGCAAAGGCCCCACTGCTGCTCGTGCGATCCTCGGCCGTTCCGGCCGCGACCGCCGCCGAGCTGAGCCGGCTCAAGCCGTCGCGGATCGTCATCGTCGGCAGCACCGGTTCGGTCAGCAGCGGCGTCGCGGCGCAGCTTGCGTCCCACGGCACGGTGACCCGTATCTCCGGCCCCGACCGCTACACCACGACCGCCGCGCTGAGTGCGGCCAGCTTCGCCGCGAACGGCCCGAGCACGGTGTACATCGCGACGGGCAAGGCGTTCCCGGACGGACTGACGGCCGGCGCGATCGCGGGCCTGCGGAACGGACCGCTCCTCCTCGTGCCGGGGACGTCCCTGCCGAGCGCCGTGGCGGCGGAGCTGCGGCGCCTTGACCCCACCAACGTCGTCATCGTCGGCGGGCCGGTCGCCATCTCGGAGTCGGTCCGCAGCCAGATCCGCGCGCTCTGGCCCTGATCCCGAGCGCCGGGGTCGTGCCGTCCGCCGACCCGATCGGTCCGGCGGGTGCGGCCAGGCCTCGTCGGGTACCATCGGTCCGGGTCAGCGGGGCGTAGATCAGTCTGGCAGATCGCCTGCTTTGGGAGCAGGAGGCCGCCGGTTCGAATCCGGCCGCCCCGACCACGCACCGCGGGAGGGCGGTAAGATCAGCCACCGATGCTGATCGCCCTCACCTTCGCTGCAGCCCTGGTGGTGGGACTGCTCGTCACGCCGCTCGTGCGCGGCTTCGCCCATCGGCGGGACCTCCTCGACCATCCTGGTGGGCGCAAGGTGCACCAGTTCCCGGTCCCGCGGCTGGGAGGGGTTGCGATGGCGATCGCGTTCGGCGTGGCGATCGGCGGTGCGACCCTTGCCGACCCCGACCTTGGTGCGACCCTCGGCCTTCGCCCGAACCGCGCGCCCGCCATCCTCGTCGGCGTCGGGTTGCTCCTGCTCGTCGGGATCGTCGACGACGTTCGGGGGATGCGGGCGATGGTCAAGCTCGGCTTCCAGGTGGCCATCGCGGTCATCGCCTGGTGGGTCGGCCTGAGCATCGAGCAGCTCCACTTCCCGTGGGGCATCGTCGAGCTCGGTCCGCTGTCGCTGCCGGTCACCGTCGCCTGGATCGTCGGCGTGATCAACGCAATCAACCTCATCGACGGGCTGGACGGGCTCGCCGCCGGCGTCGTGCTCACCGTGCTCGGAGGCTTCGGCCTGCTCGCGGCGGCGGACGGCGTCGACCCGACCCTCTACATCGTGGCCGCCACCATCGGCGCCGCGGTCGGGTTCCTTGCGTACAACCTGCACCCTGCCACGATCATCATGGGGGACACCGGATCGATGGTGCTCGGCTTCGTCGTGGCGGCCATCGCCATCTCGCTCACCCAGGATGGGGTCTTCCCCCACGCCCCATGGGTGCCGATCGTCGCGCTCGGCGTGCCGCTGCTCGACACGGTCTGGGCGGTCGTGCGGCGAACGGCGCGTGGCGAACCCTTTTTCGTTGCCGACAGCGGTCACATCCACCACCAGCTGCTCCGGCTCGGGCTCAGCCAGCGCGATGCGATGCTGGGCCTCACCGCGGTCTCGGCGGCGCTGGCCATCGTCGCCGTCCTGCTGGGCCGCCTCACCTAGGCAGCTGGCGCCGGCGCCTCCCCAGGAGCCGGCGGTGCCCGGTCGGGATCGTCCACGCCGGCCGCGGCAACGACCAGCGCCCCGAGCCCGAGGAGCAGCCAGAAGAGGAATCCGATGCTGTTCGCCTCGAGGAGCATCGTGGACCCCGAGCTGACCGCCAGGCCGGCCGTCCCCGCGGCAATGCCGCCCAGGGCGATTCGTCGCCACCCCACAGCGGCACGAGCGGCGCGAACGACGCGAACCCCGGGAATGAGCACCGCCGCCAGGAATGCGGCCGTGCCGAGCAGGCCTGCCTCGATCACGAGGTGCAGCCAGAAGTTGTCGACCGTGCGCTGCTTCGGGCTCCAGAAGAGCTCACCGAACTCGTACTCGTCGTAGATCGGCGTGGGGAAGGTGTTCGCCACCGCCCCGCCGAACCGGCCGGGGCCGACCCCGAGCAGCGCGTGGTCCCGGAAGACGGGGATCGATTGGATCACGAACAGCGTCCGCAGGTCTCCGCCGACGCCGATCGTCTCGACCCGGTCGATCGTCGAGTCCACCATGTTGGTGCGCGGCGGCTTCCGCTCCACCAGCAGGTTGCGCGGCATGGTGTCCGCGGCGACGAAGGTGAGCACGCAACCGAGCGCGCCGAGCAGGAGGGCCCGGCGGTCCACGATGGCGAGCATGAACCCGACGCCCAGCACCAGCGCGATCCATGCGCCGCGTGAGAAGCTCAACCACAGCGCAAGCAACAGCACGAACGCGATGGCTCCCGCCAGCCAGCGCAGCCGCCGATCGGGAAGGCGCGCCGCGGCGATGAGGGCGAACGGGACGGCGCTGACGAGGAAGGCACCGAAGACGTTCGGGTCGCCGAACAGCGAGGCCAGGCGGACCTCTTCGCCGAAGCGTCCCCGCACCGGGACCATGCCGAACAGCCGGGGCATGAGCAGCGCCTGACCGATGGCCAGCACGGCCGCGGTGAGGACGATGCCGCCGATCACGCCGACGACCGCAAGGGTCTGCCGCAGGGTGAACCCGACGAGCCGGGGGAGGAAGAAGAGGGCGACCGCATCGAGGGTGAAGACCAGGCCGATCACGGCGACGTGGGGTGGCACGCCGTTCACGATCGCGGACAGGCCCGCCAGAGCGGTGAACGCCAGCAGGGCGACCGTCACCGGGTGACGGAAGGCGGCGATCAGCCGTCCGTCGGTCCAGGCGCGCCACGCGAGGATCACGGAGACCGTGAGGAGCAGCGCCTCCGACAGGTAATGGCTGGCGGATGCGATCTCCGCCGGGAGCAGGTCCGCGACGATGTATCGGTCCACGATGGGGCTGAGGAGCACGAGCACGATGGCGGTACGTGGCCAGCGAGCCGCCGCCACCGCAGCGAGGACCACGAGCGCGGCGGCGAAGGCCACGAACGCCTGGGGCGACGAGGAGGCCGCGACGGTCGCGCCACCGAGGAGCAGGACGGCAACGAGGGCGACGCCGAGTGGGGCGACGGCCCCGCGCAGTCGCATCGGCTGCAGGGCCAGGTTGTCGATCATCACCGCGATCGGCTCATCGGCAAGTGCGTGCGGACCTCGGACAGGCTGCTGGACGGTCGGCTAAGGGTACGCCAACGCGCAGGCTCGCGACCTGGGACGTTCGCCGTTCACGAGCGCCGTCTCAGGGTCTGATCGCCGCCGGTTCAGACGTCGGGCCGTCGGCCGTGGTTCCCAGGTACCACCCGCGCAGGTCATCCGCGCCGAAGGTCTCCGCCATCGCATCGCGGATGGCATCGCGCTTCGGTTCCAGCAGGTAGTTGACCTCCGGCTGCCGGGGAAGGTCCACGAAGTCGGGGTAGTCGAGCACCCGGCGGTCGATGTCCGGACCGGTGATGAGCGGAAGGAGGCTGGCGAGCTCACCGGCGCGGTTCCGGGGGAAGTCGGTGCTCACGGTGCGTGAGATGGCACCCAGCACGCCCGGCAGCTCCAGGAGCGTGTCCGCCTGCGCGAGCTCGCGACGCAGGACGAGCAACAGCTGCTGCTGGCGTTCACTGCGGGTGAAGTCGCTCTGCGCAACCCGCTCGCCATCGGGCATCTCGATCCAGCCCTTCCGGCTGCGCGCGTAGGCAAGGGCATCGATCCCGTTGTAGTGGTGGCAGCCGGCCGGCAGGACGAGGGGCTCGAGCACCTCCTCGTTCTCGAGGCTGCCGTCGAACTCGGGATCGACGAGGCGACCGGGCAGGCAGAGCTCGAGACCGCCCAACGCGTCGATGAGCTCGGCGAACCCGGCCATGTCGACGAGCGCGTAGTGGTGAACCTTCACGCCGAGGTAGAGCCCGATCGACTCCTCGATCGTCCGAAGCCCGCATCCGGTCGCATCCTCGTCGAGGTCGGGGCACCAGGCATCGGTGTCCCCGGCGGCGGTGGCCATGAGTCCGTTGACCTTGTCCGGGTAGAGCCCATCCGCGTACACCGTCGCATCGGGCAGGGGAACGTATCCGGTGTCGCGCGGCACGGAGATCATGACCGCGGTCTCGTCGACCGGGTCGATGCTGACGAGCAGAATGACGTCGGTGAGGACGGCCTCGCGACCCGGGGCCGCATCCGTGCCGAGCAGCAGGATGTTCAACCGCTCCGTGCCATCCCAGCTGGGGAGCGGGGTTGCCGGAGGGGCGCCGGGTTCCTGGGAGGTCGCCGGCTCCACGCTCGGATCCGGGCGAGCGCCGGGATCGGCGCCGCTGAACACCTCGCTGAGCGTCCCCTCCAGCTGGACGACGACCACGCCCACCCAGGCATGCATCGCGGCGGTCGCGACGAGCAGCGCCCCGACGGCGGCGACCGTCCGACGTCGCCGGCGACCACGTTGCGCAGCCTGGCGGAGGCCGGCGTGCGAGATGGAGGCGGCGCGCCACGCGAACACGAACGCGTTGAGGACGAGGATGGCGATCAGGAAGCGTGTCGAGAGGATCGTGTTGCGCTGGAGCTCGAGCGGACCGAGCGCGACCGCCGCCCCCAGCGCGATGAGCACGCCCGCCGGAAGAGCGAAGATCGCCGCGGCATGGCGGTCCCCGGCGTAGGCCTGTCCCGCGCCCGGGAAGATGAATGAGAGGACGGCCGCCAGCCATGGGCGGTGCGCTCGCTGGTCGGCCGGCTGGCCGCTGAAGTCGTCTCCCATGGTGACCGCCGAGTGTAGAGCACGGCTGCCCGAAGGGGTTGGTGGTGCGTTCTGTCGACGCATGGGGTAGTACGGATGGGTTAGTACGTTTGCGCCACGCTCGACCCCACCCCCATACTGGCCGCGCCGGCGCCGCCCCGGCCCTGCCGTACCGTGGGAACCTGAGTCGTGCCGCTCGAGCTGACGATCATCGCCGCCACCGCGCTCCTCGCCGGTCTCCTGCTGGTGGGGATCACGCTTGCCGGGCGGGGGACCGACGCCTCCGATGCGGGAAGGGCGCTGGCCCGCCCGTCGGCGGGGGATGGCACGGTCGAGGGGGACGGGCCGGGCGCCGATCAGTCCCTGCGCGTGGCGTGGTGGCTGACGATCACGATCGTCCTGCTGGGAGTGGGAATCAGCGGCTCGTTCGGCGCCGACCAGGCGCCGATCTTCGCGCTCGGCGGTGCCGGCGTCCTCGCGGTCGTCGCCTTCCACGAAGTTGACGCATCACGCCGGCGCAACCGAGCCATCCGGCTCGCCGAGCTGGTGGCCGCCATCGCGCTGGTGGCCGGACTCCTGAGCCTGACCGGATTCGCTTCGTCGCCTTTCTCCATGCTGTTCGCGCTCGTCGCGGTCGCCGCCGCACTCGGCTTCGGTCCCGCTGCGGGGATCACGGCCGCCGCCCTCGCCAGCGTGGCCTTCGGCGTCGTGCTGCTTGCCGATCCCGCGCTCGGCACCTACGGTCCCGACGACGTCCTTCGCCTCTCGTTCGGACTCGGCGCGACGTGGCTGCTGGCCTTCATCGCCACGGCGCATGCCGATCGCCAGCGAGGCGCGATGCAGCGCGCTCTCGAGCTGTCGCGCACGGACCCGCTGACGGGGCTCTTCAACCGATCGCAGCTCTACGTCACGCTCGAGCAGGAGGTCAGCCGCACGCGCCGCAGCGATCGCGGATTCTGCGTCCTGATGATCGACCTCGACGGGCTGAAGGCCGTGAACGACACGGGGGGGCACCTGCGCGGCGATCAGGTCCTGCGCGGAGTCGGCGCCGTCATCGGTGGATCGATTCGCACCGTCGACAGCGCCTACCGGTACGGTGGCGACGAGTTCGTGGTGCTGCTCCCCGAGACGGACATCGTCGGCGCCTTCGTCGTGGCCGAGAAGATCCGGCTCGGAGCGGAGGACCTCGAGCTGAACGCCGGACTGCAGACCAGCGTGAGCATCGGACTCGTGTCGCATCCGGAGGACGGTCTCAGCGCCGAGGAGCTGATGCTCGCCGCCGATCGGGCGATGTACCAGGCGAAGTCGCAGGGCAAGAACCAGATCAGCGGAAATCCCCGTCCGCGCCCTGCCCTCCTGGCGCGCCGGTCGACCCTGGACACGCCCGCACCGGCTCCGCCCGCGTCCAATCCGCCACCAACCGACGCGCCACCAACCGACCAGGCCGCCGACCCGAACCCCCCGCCGGCGAGTCGTGCGATCGCGGTTCCGCTCGGACCGGTCATGGCGCCGGAGCCGTCCAACGGGGCGTCCGAGATCGATGATGCCGAACCGGACCCGCAGGAGGTCCGGCGCCGCATCGCCACCGCCAGTCGATCCTTCGACCCGGATCACCAGGTCCGTCGTGCCATGGACGCCTTCTTCTCGCCCTCCCTACCCGCAGCGCCGGAGTCGGAGCAGACGACACCCGAGCACTGACCGCGAGCGGGCTCAGCCCTCCGTGATGCCGCTCCCGATCGGCACGATCTCCCACCACGTCCGACCAGGGGGGAGCACCACCGGCTCGCCGCTCTCCGCGTAGGTCCACGTCGTGACATCGCCTTCGGCGGGGCGAGACCAGCGGACGTCATGCGCCTCCCCATCGAGGTAGAGCAGTCCGTCGCCCTCCCCGACGAGGAAGAGCTGGCTTCGCGGGAAGCCGCCCGGGTCGTTCTCTCCGACGAGCACCTGGGTGCGAACGACCTGGACCAGGATCGTGCGCGCCGAGATGCGATCGCCCGTCACCGCGTCATAGTTCGGTGCGCCCGCATCGAGGCGGAGCCATGCGTCGGCACCGGCGTCCCACTGCCAGCCGAAGTTCCAGAAGCTCGCGGTCTGGAACCGTACCGACGCCACGTCGCGGCCGTCGGGAAGCTCCGGGTCGGTGTCGAAGACCAGCGGGCCGCGTGGCTCCCCGACGCGCTCCGCCAGCGCGGCCAGCGAGCCGCCCTCCTCCATCTGTTCGCGCGCGGCGTCGACGTCGAAGAACACGTTGTGCGGGGCTCCCCACGGTCCGGCCCGGAAGTAGAACGGGAACTGACCGGTGATGCCGTTCACGTACGGCATGCCGTTGTTGATCATCCGGTTGAGGACGCGTCCGGCACCGCCGAAGACGAAGGTCAGCGACCGCGTCTGCTGCCAGTGGTCGAGGTTGAAGTAGCGCATCGAACGGATCGGACCGACCGCCGCGCCGACCTCCTCGTCGCACATGAAGAAGGCGCTGAAGCGCGTCGTATTGCCCTCGACCGGCGCCTCGATGACGAGGTCGGCGAGGTTCAGGCCCGACGGAGGCCGGGCGATCGGGTTGTTCTCGATCTGCGCGAGGATCGGGGTCCGGTTCGCGAAGTCGGGGTCGGTGAGCTCCGTGCCGTCCAGCGGACAGACGGCAACCGGCGTGGGAGACGGCGTCGGGGATGGCGTGGGCGATGGGGTCGGCGTCGGGCTGGGCGTCGGGCTTGGCGTGGGGCTGGGAGATGGCGTCGGGCTCGGCGTCGGTGTCGGGTCGGGCGTACCCGGCCGCAGCGCGACGGCGGCGCCCAGGGCAATGGCGACGATGAGGAGCGCGCCGAGCGCGAGCAGCGCAGGGCGAGAGCGGAGGCGATGCATGGCGGCGCCATGCTACCGGCTGGGTCGGAGGCGCGCGAGCGCGCTGCTAGACTCAGCGACCATGCCGGGCTTCTCGACGCGCGCGATCCGGGCCGCCAGCCGCGTGCCCGCCGCTCCCCAACCGCCACTCAACGTGCCGATCTACGCAACGAGCACGTTCGAGGTCGGCGAAGCGGCCGAGCTCGCCGATCTGCTCGAGTTCGCGCGCCCCGGTCACTCGTACTCCCGCTACTCGAACCCGACGCACGCCGCGCTCGAGGAAGCCGTTGCCGAATTGGAGGGCGCGGAGGCCGCCATCTCGACCGCGTCCGGCATGGCGGCGGTCCACGGCGTGCTCCTCTCGGTCCTCCGCGCCGGTGACGAGGTGCTCGTGCCGAAGGCGGTGTACGGAGGCATCGTCGGCATCGTCTCCGCGGTGCTCGAGCGCTCAGGCATCACCGCTCGATCGGTCGATACCACCGATCTCGCGGCCGTCGAGGCGGCGATCGGAGAGCGCACGCGCCTGCTGTGGCTGGAGACGATCAGCAATCCGACCACAGCCGTGGCCGACGTCGCCGCGCTGTCGGAACTCTCTCGCGCGCGCGACGTCGTGGTGGCCGTGGACAACACGTTCGCCTCACCGGCCCTCGCAACGCCGATCGCCCTCGGCGCGGATCTCGTCATGCACTCGACCACGAAGTACATCGGCGGCCACTCCGACATCATCGGCGGGATCATCGTGGGGTCTGCGGAGCGGGTGGCCAGCGCTCGGAAGATCGTCATCAACGCCGGTGGGAACGGGTCGCCGTGGGAGGCATTCCTCGCGCTCCGGGGCCTGAAGACGCTCGCGCTGCGCATGGAGCGGCATTCGAGCAATGCGCTCGCGGTGGCGCGCGCGCTGGAGAAGGCCCCGGGCGTCGACGCGGTTCGCTACCCCGGGCTTGTCTCGCATCCGCAGCACGAACTGGCGGGCCGCATCCTCCGCGGCGGCATGGCCGGCGGGATGCTGGCGGTCGATCTCGCGGGCGGGCGGGCTGCCGGCGAGCGGTTCCTGGGCCGGATGCGGGTTGCGGTCCATGCCACCAGCCTGGGCAGCGTCGAGACCCTGGTCAGCCATCCGGCAAGCTCCTCGCACCGACAGCTGACCGATGCCGGCCTGGCCGAGGCGGGCATGGGGCCGGGGACCCTGCGCGTCTCGATCGGCCTGGAGGATGTCGAGGACCTCGTCGCCGATCTCACCGCCGCCGCCTCGGCCTGATGGCCGCCGCGTCCGCCGTGTCGCCACCGGCGGCGGACCGCCTGGCGCGCGCCGCCGAGCGGACGCTCCGTGGTCTGGGTGACGGCCGTGTCGGCCTCGTGCTGCTCCTGGCGACCGCGGTGGCGAACGGCGCCGCCGCCCTGCTCCCGGCAGGATCCCGGATGCTCGACGCCCCGCTGTACGCCGTGCTGCTCGGCGGTCTCGCGCTCAGCGCCGTCGCCGCGGCGGCGGTGCGGGCACCGGCCACCTGGCGGGAGTGGCGCCGCCCGGGTCCGGTGCGCCCGCGAGCCGCAGCCCTCCAGGCCACGGTCGCCCAACCGCTCGACGCGGGTGGGGCGGAACAGCGGCTGCGGGCAGCCGGATATCGCACGCGATCTGACGTCGCCCGCGGACGGTGGGCGGTCCATGGTGTGCGCCGCGGCTGGTCGCGCTTCGCGGGCCAGGCGAGCCACGTCGCCCTCGTGCTAATCGTCATCGGGGCCGCCATCGGCGCGGCGTTCGGCTCCGAGACCACGTTCGCGCTGCTCCCCGGTGACCAGGCGTTGCTCGATGCCCCTCGCGCCGGGCTGTCGTCGGCCGTTCGGCTCGAGTCGCTCGACGCCGAGTTCGGCCCTGATGGGCGTCCGCGTCGTCTCGACACGACCGTCACCTTCCTTCGCGACGGCGAGGCGGTGAAGGGCGAGACGCTGCGCGTCAATCAACCCGGCGCCTTCGACGGGTACCTCGTGCATCCGTGGACCTACGGTCCGGCGGCGCGGCTTCGTGTCGCCACGCTCGGCGGCAGCGCACTGCTCGACGCAGCCATCCCGCTGGACGCCGAGCAGGGCGGCGTGCCCGTTGGCTCGGCGGACCTGCCAACGGCGGGCGTGACGATGGGCCTCGCGCTTGCCGACGCATCGACGAACGAGCTCGGCGTCAGCGTCGTGGGTGCCGGCGGCCGGGTGGACACGGCCCGGCTTCGCCCCGGCGACGAGGCACGGATCGGGGACCTGGTGGTGCGGTTCGACGCGTTCGATGCGTGGGTCACCTTCATGGCGCGGCGCGATCCCGGGCTCGGCCTCCTGTTTTCCGGCGCCGCGCTGCTGTGCGCTTCGCTGGCCGTGACGTTCTGGCTCCCACGGCGCCGGGTGACCATCCGTCCGGACGCCACCGGCCTGCGGCTGGTGCTGCGCGGTGAGCGCTTCGACCGCCCCGACGCCGAGCTCCACCGCCTTGTCGGTCGCATGGAGGCGGGCACATGACGAGCATCAACGATGCCTGGCGTGCGATCGATCCGGAGGCTCGGCTGGTGTCCGGCGCGGTGGAGCAGCTTGCACGCCCGCTGCGGGGCGTGGCGCGCACCCGCGCTGCTCCACCGCACCTGCCCGACATGGAGGCGGGCACGCTGCTGGTGGCGGAGGCGGGTGTGCTCTCGGACCGCCTCGACGA
>Ga0299913_10003168_pt1 | contig 13353 bp, 9 predicted proteins | sample RVTome_9_FD_201360 | JGI IMG/M metagenome (GOLD analysis project Ga0299913, IMG submission 201360) | Soil microbial communities from uranium-contaminated site in the Upper Colorado River Basin, Wyoming, United States - RVT155D38 (version 2) ... | reverse complement strand
GCCCGAGCAGCAGGCGGTCGACCACTCCGAGGCGCAGCGGCTCGCCGCGCTGCTCGCGACGCTGGAGCCTCGTCCTGCCCAGGGCGCGGCGCGACGCGATTGTCGCCGTCTGGGACTTCTGCCGGGCCGTCGACGATGTCGTGGACGAGCCGTCGGGGGAGGCGCCGGGGGAAGCGCTGGCGGCGTGGCGGGAGGAGCTCGCGCGGTGCTACGAGGGCTCGCCGCAGACCGCCCAGGGACGCGCGCTCGAGCCGTGGATTCGCCGGTTCTCGCTGCCGCGCCGCTCGTTCGAGGATCTCATCGACGGCGTCGAGATGGATCTGACGTGCACGCGATACGCCACGTTCGACGCGCTCTACGAGTACTGCTGGCGCGTCGCCGGCGCGGTCGGCCTGATCTGCCTGCCGATCTTCGGCTGCCGGGAGCCCGGCAGCCGTGAGTATGCGATGCACCTCGGGGTGGCGCTGCAGCTCACCAACATCGTGCGCGACGTGGCCACGGACCTCGAGCAGGGGCGGATCTACCTCCCCGAGGAGGATCTGGCCCGCTTCGGCTGCCGCGAGGGCGACCTGCGGTCGGGTGCGGTGACCGCGCCGGTTCGCGCGCTGCTGGCGTTCGAGTGCGACCGCGCGCGCGGGTACTTCGCGAAGGCGCGCGCGGCGCTGCCGGCGGGGGACGCGCGTCGGCTGGTCGCCGCGGAGATCATGGGCCGTATCTACGAAGACCTCCTCGCCCGCGTGGAGTCGTCCGGGTACGACGTGTTCACCAGGCGTATCCGCGTGCCGCGCCCGCGGCGCGCATGGGTCGCGCTGCGCGTGTGGCTCCGCAGTCTCGCAGGCGGACGTGCGCGCGCCTGACGTCGTCATCGTCGGCGGCGGCCTGGCGGGGCTGAGCGCCGGCGTCGAGCTGACGCGGCGCGGCGCCCGCGTGGTCGTGCTGGAGGCGCGTCCGGGACTCGGCGGGCGCGCGACCGCGTTCGTCGATCCGGAGACGGGCGAGGCGGTCGACAACGGGCAGCACGTGCTGGTGGGCTGCTACACCGAGACGTTCCGCTTCCTCGAGACGATCGGCACCGCGGGTCTCGTGGACCTGGACGAGTCGCTGGACATCGAGTTCGTGGATCGTGCCGGCGAGCACAGCCGGCTCCGGAACGCCCGCCTGCCGCCGCCGTGGCACCTCGTCGGGGGACTGCTTCGCTGGCGGGCGCTGTCCTGGCGGGACCGCGTGGCCGCGATGCGTCTCGGACGCGTGCTGGTGCGGATGGCGAAGCACGGCGTCGAGGCCGACGGCCCCTCGCCGCACGCCGAGACCGTCGCCCAGTGGCTCCGCCGCCACGGGCAGACGGATCGGATCACCGAGATGCTGTGGGAGCCGCTGGCGGTGGCCGCGCTCAACCAGCCCGCGGAAACCGCGGCCGCCGCGCCGTTCCTCACCGTCCTCAGCCGCATGTTCGGCGGCTCGCGCCGGGACGCCGCGATCGGACTTCCTCGCGCGCCGCTCGACGTGCTGTATGCGAGGCCGGCCGCGGAGCTGATCACCGCGCAGGGCGGTGAGGTGAGGACCAACGCGCCGGCGCGCATCGCCTGCGACGGGGTCCGGCTGCCGCACGTCGAGGTGCGCGGCGAGCGGATCGGCGCGGGCGCGGTGATCTGCGCGGTGCCGTGGCACGCGCTCGGGCGGACCGTGTGCTCCGCGCCCGCGGCACTCGAGCGCACGCTGCGAGACGCGGACGCGATGGCATCGTCTCCGATCGTGACCGTCAATCTCTGGCTCGATCGCGCCGTCACGCGGGTCCCGTTCGTCGGCCTGCCCGGACGCACGCTGCAGTGGGTCTTCGACAAGCGGCAGGCGTTCGGCGGCAGCGCGTCGCATCTCTCGCTCGTGTCGAGCGGCGCGGCGGCGATCGTCGGCGAATCGAACGCCGTGCTGATCGAGCTGGCGCTGAGCGAGATCCGGCAGGCGCTCCCGCTGGCGCGGGACGCCCGCGTCCTTCGCGCGAACGTCGTCCGGGAGAAGCGGGCCACGTTCTCGCTTGCGCCGGGTCAGCCGGCGCGTCCTCCCGTCGAGACGGCGGTCGAGGGCCTGTTTCTGGCGGGCGACTGGATCGATACGGGACTGCCCGCTACGATCGAGAGCGCAGTGGTGAGCGGACATCGGGCTGCCGATGCGGCGACCTCTGCATCCTGACATTCCGTCACGCTGCCATGACCTCCGTCGTCGTCCACTACCAGGAGATCGCGCTCAAGGGGCGGAATCGTCCCTGGTTCATCGCGCGCCTGGTGCGGCACATCCGCCGTGCGACGCGGGATCTCGACGTGGAGGCCGTCCGCGCGCTCATGGGGCGCATCGAAGTCGTGCTGGGGCCGCGTCAGTCGTGGGAGGAGGTCCGTGAGCGGCTGGCGCACGTGTTCGGCATCGCGAACTTCTCGAAGGCGGGACGCACGGCCGCCGATTTCGATCGCGTGGCCGCCGCCGTTCTCCAGGATCTGCAGGGGCACGAGGCGCAGAGCTTCCGCATTACCGCGCGCCGGGCCGACAAGCGGTTCCCGCTGACCTCGCCCGAGATCGAGCGGCGTCTGGGAGCCCTCGTCCAGCGCGAGTTCGGCTGGCGGGTGGATCTCGAGCAGCCCGAGCTGGTCGTCCAGGTCGAGATGCTCACCGACGAGGCGTTCTACTTCTTCGGCAAGGAGCGCGGCGCGGGCGGCCTGCCGAGCGGCGTGAGCGGACGAGTCGCCTGTCTGCTCTCTGGCGGCATCGACTCGCCGGTCGCGGCCTGGCGGATGATGCGCCGCGGCTGCCACGTGGTGCTCGTGCACTTCCACAGCGTGCCGTTCCTGAGCCGGACGTCCCAGGACAAGGTGCGGGAGATCGCGGCGCTGCTCGCGCGGTACCAGCTGCACGTCCGGCTGTATCAGGTGGCGTTCGGCGCTATTCAGCGGCAGATCGTCCTCGCCACGCCGCCGCCACCGCGCGTGGTGTTGTACCGGCGCATGATGCTGCGCATCGCGGACGCGGTGGCGCGCCGCGCGGGTGCGCGGGCGCTCGTCACCGGCGAAGTGGTCGGACAAGTCGCCTCGCAGACGCTCGAGAACCTGTCGGTCATCGGGGCGGTCACGAACCTGCCGGTGCTGCGTCCGCTGATCGGCATGGACAAGGACGAGATCACGCTCGAGGCGCAGCGCCTCGGCACCTATCCCGTCTCCATCATCCCGGACGAGGACTGCTGCCAGCTGTTCACGCCGCGGCACCCGGCGACCAAAGCGCGCGCGGCGGACGTCGAGCGGCTCGAGGCGGACCTGCCGGTGGCCGCGATGGTGGAGCAGGCGGCGGCCGAAGCCGAGTTGGAGGACTTCCGCTATCCGGTGGTACAATCACGAGTTTGACGCCGGCTGGATCCGGAGAACGAGCCGGATCGGCGAGGCGCACCCGGCGCGTCCCACCCTGAACCGACTGACGCCCAGACTGGAGAGACGTCCTTGTCACTGCTGTTCGAGTCCGTGGATCAACTGCTCGCCGCGGCCGCGCCGCTCGGGCGCTCCGAAGGGGATCGGTTCGTGGCCGCGGCTGGCGAACCGGACGGCGCCCTGATCGACCGCCTGGCGCACACCGGCGCGTTCGGCGCCACGCCCGAGATCAAGGGCACGGCCCGCTGGGTGCTGCGGTCGGCCGCGGCGGCGCGCGGCATCCGTCCGGCCTCCATTCACGATCTGTACATCGCGATGGGCCGCGGAGATGCGGGCGGGTTCACGGTTCCCGCGATGAACATCCGGATGATGGCGTACGACTCGGCGCGTGCGGCGTTCCGCGCCGCGCGGGGCCTGAAGGCGGGCGCCATCATCTTCGAGATCGCGCGTTCCGAGATCGGCTACACGGAGCAGCGCCCGCACGAATACGCGGCGATGATCATCGCGGCGGCGCTCCGCGAGCGGTTCGACGGCCTCGTGTTCCTGCAGGGGGATCACGTCCAGGTGAACGCGAAGAAGTATCGCAGCGCCGAGCGCGAGCCGGAGCTCGAGACGCTGCGCGCCCTGATTCGCGAGGAGATTGCCGCCGGGTTCTACAACATCGACATCGATACGTCGACGCTCGTCGATCTCGACAAGGCCACGCTCGAGGAGCAGCAGAGGGTGAACTGCGAGCTCGGGGCCGACTTCACGCAGTTCATCCGCGAGCACGAGCCGGACGGCGTGACGATCTCGGTGGGCGGCGAGATCGGCGAGGTCGGCGGCAAGAACTCCGACGTGCACGAGCTGCACGCCTACATGCGCGGGTACCTGGCCGCGCTCGCGCGCCGCGGCGGCAGGCTTGCCGGCATCAGCAAGATCAGCGTCCAGACCGGCACGGCGCACGGCGGCTTCGTGGGCGCCGACGGCAAGGTGCGGATGGACGTGAAGATCGATCTCGTCGCGCTGGAGGAGCTCTCGCGCGCCGCGCGGGAGCAGTACGGGCTCGGCGGTGCGGTCCAGCATGGCGCGTCCACGCTCCCGCCGGACGCCTTCGACGCGTTCCCCAAGGCCGGCGCCTGCGAGATCCATCTCGCGACCGACTTCCAGAACCAGGTGTACGAGCATCCGAGCCTGCCCGCGACGCTCCGGCAGCAGATGTATGCGTGGGTGGCCGAGCACGCGACCGAGGAGCGCAAGCCGAACGACACCGAGCAGCAGTTCATCTACAAGGCGCGCAAGAAGGCCATCGGTCCGTTCAAGGAGCCGCTCTGGTCGATCTCCGACGAGGCGAAGGCCGCCATCGGCGCGACGCTCGAGGATCGCTTCCGGTTCCTGATGGAGAAGCTGCGCGTCGGCGGGACCCGCGACGCCGTCGATCGCTTCGTCCGCGCGCCGGAGGTTCCGCGCGACCGCCAGTCCGAGATCGAGGCGGCTGCCGGGCGGATCACGGCCGCGGAACGCAAGGCGGAAGGGCTGGCGGATTAAAGGAAAAAGGAAGAAGGTAAAAGGAAGAAGGGACAAGGCCCTCTTGCGAGGTTCCCGATGAAGGATGCGAGCAGCCACCCGATCGATCTCGTGGGAGACCAGAAGCGCTTTCTCGACGAGATGACCTCGAAGTACGCCCTGCCGGACATGGGGAAAGCCATCCGCTGCCTCGTGAACTACGCGCGGGAGAATCCGGATCAGCACGAGGCGATCTTCGGTGAGGTGCGGTGCCTGGACTGCTGAAGGGGAGAAGGGTCCCTTCTCCCTTTTCCCTTTTCCCTTCTCCCTTTTCCCTTTTCCCTTGAGGGGATCACTCCCGTGTCCATCCTCAAGGTCGCGCGCATGGGGCATCCGATCCTGCGCTCCCGGGCCCGCGCGCTGGACAAGGCCGACCTCAGGACCGCGGTGGTCCAGAAGCTCATCGACGACATGATCGACACGATGGACGAGTACCACGGCGTCGGCATCGCCGCCCCGCAGGTGCACGAAGGGCTTCGCATCTTCGTCGCCGGCCTCGAGGATCCGGACGCCGCCGCCGCCGACGAGCCGGCCATCGTCGCGGTGCCGTTCATCAATCCCGAGGTGGTGCCGCTCGGATCGGAGCAGCAGGTCGACTGGGAGGGGTGCCTCAGCATTCCGGACATCCGCGGACAGGTGCCGCGCCACCGGCGGGTGCGCGTCCGCGCCCTGGATCGCGAAGGGGCACGCGTCGAGATGGAGCTTGCCGACTTCGCGGCACGCGTGGTGCAGCACGAGGCGGATCACCTCGACGGCGTGCTCTTCTTCGACCGGATGCGGTCGTTCGAGACGCTGACCTTCATGGACGAATTCTCGAAGTACTGGCGCGAGTAGGATGATGCTCGCCACCGCCCCGCCGCTCGTCACGCTCCGCAACGCCCCCGATCGGGCGTTCGACGGGGCCATTGCGGCGGCGCGCACGTGCTATTCGCCGCGCGTGATCGCGTCGGCCGAGGTGACCGAGCGCCAGCGGGACACGATCGGCGCGCTGACGTTCGACGCGGGCCACCACACGGTCTACCAGCACGCGCATTTCGAGTTCGGGCTCGAGAACATCTCCCGCCAGCTGGTCTGGACCTCGCTGCACGCGTTCCCCTTCTACAACTCGGAGCAGTCCAGCCAGCGCTACGTGAAGCTGAAGGAGCCCCGCGCGTTCGTGCCCCCGCTCGGCGGCGAGGCGCTGGCCGTGTACGAGCGGGCCGTGCTCGATGCGTGGGAGCGCTACGCGCAGCTCTCGGCGCTCCTCAAGGACGACGCCTTCGCGATCCTGAAGGAGCTGCGGTACGTGACGCCGCGGGCGAGCGCGGAGAGGCTGAAGGCCATCGAGCGCGAGGCGGAGAAGAAGGCGATCGAGACGGCGCGTTACGTGATTCCCATTGCCGCGTTCACCTCGATGGTCCACACGGTGTCCGGCATCACGCTCCATCGCCTGCGGCGGATGGCCGCGGCGGGAGACGCGCCGTACGAGGCGGCGCTGGTCATCGGCCGCATGGTCGAACTGGTGCGCGAGCTCGACCCGTTCTTCTTCGAGAAGGTCGGCGCCGAGGAGCTCCGGAGCGACGAGCTGCCCGAGGTCTCGTTTCCCAGGCCGCGCCCCTCTGCCGACGGCTTCATCGCCGAATTCGATCGGCGGCTGGACGGGCGCGTGTCGGTCCTGATCGATCACTCCGAGCGCGCCGAAGCCGTGATCGCGGATGCCGTCCGGGCGACCTTCGGCCTCACGCCGGAGGAGCTGTGCGACGAGGAGGCGCTCGACCGGGTGCTGAACCCCGCGCGCAACCGGTACCGGCTCGACGTGATGAACGTCTCGTATCACTCGCCGATGATGCGCGCGCTGCACCACGCCTCGTACACGTTCGCGAAGCGCCTGAGCCACACGGCCGACTCGCAGGATCAGCGGCACCGGATGGTGCCCGCGTCGCGCCCGCTCATGACGTTCGCGGACAGCACCCGGCCCGACTACGTCACGCCGCGCCTGATCGCCGCCAACCCGCGGGCCGCCGCCGCATACGGCGAGGCGATGGAGGCCGCCTGGACCGCGAAGAACCGGCTGCTCGCGCTCGGCGTGCCGCTCGAGTTCGCGCTGTACGTGCTGCCCAACGCCACCGCGCTCAGGCTCGTGGAGAGCGGCGCGCTCATCGCGCTGCTGCACAAGTGGACGCTGCGGACCTGCTTCAACGCGCAGGAGGAGATCTATCTCGCGTCGATGGACGAGGTCGCCCAGGTCCGCCAGACGCATCCCCGGCTCGCCCGGCACATCGGCCCGCCGTGCGTCGTCCGGAACGGGCTGATCTCGCCGCGGTGCACGGAGGGCTCCCACTTCTGCGGCGTGCCGGTCTGGCGGTCGTTCCCGGAGGTGGAGCGACGGTTATAGGGGAAGGACACGTCCCACCTTTCACCTCTCAACTTCTGCAACTGCCCACGTCCCACTTCGAACTGCACACGCATCACCCGTGTCTCCCCTCGTCATCATCTTCCTGACCGTCTTCATCGACCTGCTCGGCTTCGGCATCATCATCCCGCTGCTGCCGTTCTACGCGGAGCACTTCGGCGCGTCGGCGCTCGCCGTCGGCCTGCTGTCCACGTCGTTCTCCGTCGCGCAGTTCCTCTTCGCGCCCTTCTGGGGACGGCTGTCGGACCGGATCGGCCGGAGGCCCGTGATTCTCATCGGCCTCGCCGGCTCCGCGGCGTCATACGCGCTCTTCGCAATGGCCGAGTCGCTGGCGATGCTCTTCGTCGCCAGGACGATGAGCGGCATCGCGGGCGCGAACATCGCGACGGCGCAGGCGTTCATCGCCGACGTGACGCCTCCCGAGCATCGCGCGCGCGGCATGGGCGTGCTGGGAGCGGCGTTCGGGCTCGGCTTCGTGTTCGGCCCCGCGGCGGGAGGGTTCCTGAGCCGCTGGGGCTACGCGGCGCCGGGATGGTTCGCGTCGGCGCTGTCGCTCGTCGCCTTCCTCCTCGCCCTGGCGGCGCTGCCCGAGTCGCTGCCGCGCGAGGCGAGGACCGGCGGGCGGCGTCCGAGCCGCCTGCAGTCGTTCCGCCTGGCGATGGAGCGGCCGCACCTGCCGCTCGTGCTCGCCGTCTACTTTCTCGTGATCACCGCCTTCTCGAGCTTCGAGTCGATGTTCGCGCTCTACGGCGCCTGGCGGTTCGGCCTGACCGCGGCGTCGATCGGGTACGTGTTCGCGTTCGTCGGCATCGTGCTCGCCACCGTGCAGGGCCTGCTCGTGGGACGTGTCGTCCGGCGTACGGGGGAGCGGCGCCTCGTCCCCGCGGCGATTCTCGTGCTGGCCGGGGGGCTGGCGCTGGTCCCGCTCAGCGGGTCGGTCGGGGCGCTGACCCTCGCCTGCGGCGTGATTGCGGTCGGGATGGGCTTCAACGGGCCCTCGATCATGTCGGTGATCTCGCAGCTCGCGGACCCGCGCTGGCAGGGAGGCACGCTCGGCATCTCGCAGGCGCTCGGCAGCCTCGCGCGGATCGTCGGGCCGGCATGGGGCGGCTGGGTCTTCGATCGGTTCGGCCCATCCGTGCCCTTTCTCACCGCGGCCGGGCTTATGCTGGTGGCCGGCGGGCTGAGCGTGGCGTCGCTGTTGCGCCGGAACGGAACCCGGGCGGCACCCTCTGCCGTCTCTTGATCCGTCGCGCCACGTCGTTCGCCCCGCCGGGAGGGCGGTTGACCCGCAGCGGGCGGCGGTTGGCGCGCGATCGCATGACGCGCGCCGGTGCGTATCCGATACTGACGTGTGGCCGCCACCGCTCCCTCGAGCCGGCCCACGCGGGAGCGACAGGGGCGGCCATGCAGACGTTCGACTACGAGCACGAGATCGAGGTGCGGTTCCGGGACTGCGACCTGCTGGGCCACGTAAACAACGCCGTCTACCTGTCGTATCTGGAACAGGCGCGGGTTGGATACTGGCAGCGGCTGAGCGGATCGGCGGGCGTGCCTCGCAGCTTCATCCTCGCGCGCGCGGAGTGCGATTATCGCGCGCCCGCCACCCTGGGTGATCGCCTCGTGGTGCGTGTGGCGGTCGCCTCCATCGGACGCACGAGCTTCACGCTCGAGTACGAGGTGCTCAACGCCCGGACGCGTCAGGTCGTCGCCACCGCCAGGACCGTGCAGGTGATGTACGACTACTCGGCGGGCCAATCGATTCCAATCCCGGAGCACCTTCGCGCAAGGCTCGCCGGCTGACAGAGGGCAACGAATGGTAGTGTCGACTGCTGGGGTCCGCACCGCGGCCCACATCCTTCTCGCGATGGCGATGGCGGCGGTCCTGCCGGCTGCCGCGGCAGCGCAGCCTCACCGCGGCGCGATTCGCGGCGTGGTCTCCGACGCCAGCGGCGCGCCGATCGGCGAGGCGCGGATCGCGCTCGTCGAGGTGACGACCCGCAGCAGCCGGACCGCGCAGGCGGATGAGGGCGGCCGGTTCGCGCTGTCGCTGCTGCCTCCCGGCGACTATCAGCTTCGCATCGAGGCGCCCGGACACCGCGCGCACGTCGCCGACCTGAGGCTCGGCGTTCACCAGCAGCTCCGGACGGACGTCACGCTCCAGGTCGGTCCGGTCGCCGCGGCGGTGCTGGTCGCCGCACCGCTCGCGCCCGTCCGCCACGAGACCGCCGCGCTCGGGACGATCATCGACGAGCAGCAGGTTCGCGATCTCCCCCTCGACGGCCGCAACTTCCTCGAGCTGTCGCTCCTCGCGCCCGGCACCGCGCCCGCGGCGCAGGGATCCGCGTCCTCCGTGAGAGGCGACTTCGCCCTCTCGGTGGCCGGCGGCCGTGAGGACGCCAACGGCTTTCAGCTCGACGGCGTCGACAACGTCGATCCGAAGCTCAACACCGTGGCGCTCCGCCCGGCGGTCGACGCGATCCGCGAGTTCGAGGTGCAGACCGGCGGCCACGAGGCGCCGATCGGGCGCTATGCCGGGGGGCACGTCAACGTCGTGCTCAAGTCGGGAAGCAACGATCTCAACGGCACCGCGTACGGGTTCCTGCGCAGCGGCGTGCTCGACGCCCGCAACTATTTCGCGCCGCGCGACGAGCCGGCGCCCGACTACCGGCGAAGCCAGTACGGCCTGTCGATCGGCGGTCCCATCCTGAAGGATCGCCTGTTCTTCTTCGGAGACTACGAGGGCACGCGGCTGACGGAAGGCGTCACGCAGGTGACCAACGTTCCGACCCTCGCCGAGCGCAGCGGCGACTTCTCGGGCACCGCGCTGACCCTCCCGGCGAATCCGCTCACGGGCATGCCGTTCCCGAACGGCCGGATCCCCGAGTTCTTCCAGAATCCGATCGGGCGCGCGATCGCGCAGCTCTATCCGCTCCCGAACCGCGACGCGCCGCTGGCGAACTTCGTGTCGTCTCCCAACCAGACCGACGATGTGGACCAGTTCGACGTGCGGATCGATCGGCCGATGGCGGGCCGCTTCGACATCACGGCGCGCTACAGCTTCTCGGACCGCCGGCTGCACGAGCCGTTCAGCGGGCCGTCGTTCTCGCTGGTGCCCGGCTACGGCGCCGATCTCGATCGCCGCGCCCAGAATCTCGTCGTCGGGGGCGTCAGCGTGATCACCCCGTCGCTGCTGAACGAGGCCCGGTTCGGCTTCACGCGCGTGTCGGCGGCCGTCAGGCCCGAGAACGCCGGCGTGAGCGTCAATCGCGAAGTCGGCCTGCCGGAACTGTCCGACCTTCCGCGCGACTGGGGGCTCAGCTTCATCACCGTCACCGGCTACTCGCCTCTGGGCCACGAGTACAACAACCCCCAGGCCGGCACGACGAACGCCTTTCAGCTGACCGACACGCTCACCTGGAGCCGCGGCGCCCATCTGCTGCGCGCCGGCTTCGATCTGCGGGCGGTCCGGCAGGAGGCGTTCCGGGATGTGCAGGCGCGCGGGCAGCTGACGTTCTCCAGCCAGCCGTCGTATACGGGCAACGCGCTCGCGGACCTCCTGCTGGGACTGCCGATCTTCACCGTCGGCGCCCGCCTCGACAATCCGCAGCGGCTGCGCACGGAGAACGTGGGGCTCTTCGTGCAGGACAACTGGCGCGTCGGATCGAACCTCACGCTGTCGGCGGGCCTGCGGTACGAGTTGACGTCGCCGCCGGTCGACGTCGAGAACCGCGCGAACATCTACGACCCGGCGACCGGCACGCTAATCCAGGTGGGCACGCAGGGCATTCCGCGCGCCGGCTATGCGACCGATCGCAACAACGTCGCGCCGCGGGCGGGCCTCGTGTGGAGCCCCGGCCGCACCGGCGAGACGGTCGTGCGCGGCTCGTACGGGCTCTATTACAACCAGGGAGCGCTCGCGCCGTCGGAGGGGCTGTACTTCAGCGATCCGTACTTCCACCTCGACTTCTTCTTCCCGGTGCCGGGCCTCGTGGATCTCACGCTGTTCGATCCGTTCCCGTCGGCGTTCCCGATTCCGTCCCCGCAGTCGGGCTTCACGTTCCAGCGCGACCTGCAGACCCCGATGCTGCACCAGTGGAGCGCCGGGCTCCAGCGCCAGCTCGGATCGAGCCGGACCATCGAGGTGGCGTACGTCGGCTCCAGGGGATCGAACCTCATTACCGGCCGCGATCTGAACCAGCCGCTCCAGCCGAGCGCGGCGCCCCTCAACCTCCGCCCGAACCCCGCATTCAACGACATTATCGTGCTCGAGTCCAACGGGCGATCGCGCTACGACAGCCTGCAGGTGCGCTTCGAGCAGCGCACGCGGCGGGGGCTCTCCGGCGTCGCGTCGTATACGCTGGGTCATGCGCGCGACGATGCCTCGGGCTTCTTTCCGAGCGCGGGGGATCCGAATTTCCCGCAGAACAGCTACGATCGTGAGGCCGAGTGGGGACGCGCGAGCTACGACGTGCGGCACCGCCTCTCCGCCGGCTTCGTCTGGGAGGTTCCCGGTCCGGCGGGCGAAGGCCTGCTGCCGGCGCTGGCAGGCGGGTGGCAGCTGAGCGGCATCGCGACCGTCCAGAGCGGCCGTCCGTTCACCGTCGCGCTGCTGCCGGAGCTCGACAACAGCAACACGGGACGCTCGTCGCTCGGCTTCGGCGCGAACGATCGCCCGAACGTGACCGGCGATCCGCAGCTCGACGATCCGACGCCGGGACGCTGGTTCGACACGTCCGCGTTCGTGATTCCGCCGTTCGGTACGTTCGGCGACTCGGGGCGCAACACCGTCGAGGCGCCTGGACTGGCGAACCTGAACGTCGCGGGCATCAAGTCCCTTACGATTGGATCGGGGGTGCGCCTCCAGGCGCGGATCGAGGTGTTCAATCTGTTCAACCGCGCCAACTTCAATCAGCCCGATCCGTTCGTCGGGTCGCCGACGTTCGGGCAGGTGCTCTCGGCCCAGAGCCCGAGGCGGGTGCAGCTGGGCCTCAGGGCGATTTTCTGATACGGGACAGTGCGAACGGCATGACTCACACCTTTTCGAATCGTCTTCTCCTCTCCGCCTCCCTGGTGCTGCTCGCCGGCGGCATCGCGATGGCCGACTGGCCCACGTGGCGCGGGCCCGCCGGTGACGGCACGTCCGCCGAGACGAACCTGCCGGAGCGCTGGTCTCCGTCCGGCGAGAACCTGGCCTGGCGCGCCCCGATCGGGAGCCGATCGGGGCCGGTGGTGTTCGGCGATCGCGTGTACCTCCAGACGGCCGTCGGAGCCGGCGACACGGCACAGGAGCGCGTCGTCGCGCTCGACGCGAACAGCGGCAAGGTCGTCTGGGAGCGGCGCTTCAACGTCTTCCACAGCGACGTGCCCGCGCACCGGGCCGGGTGGGCGTCGCCGACCGTGGATCCCGCTACCGGCAACATCTATGCACTCTCGGTGAACGCGCTGCTGACCGCGTACGCGCCCGACGGCGCGGTGGCCTGGGAACGATCGCTGATCGAGGAATACGGCTTCGTCACGACGCACGGCGGGCGCACGGTCTCACCGCTGGTCGAAGGAGACCTGGTGATCGTCAGCGGGCTGAACGTCGGCTGGGGCGATATCGGACGAGGCGGCAACCGCTGGTTCGCCTTCGACAAGCACACCGGCCAGACGGTGTGGATCAGCTCGCCGCAGCGGCGCCACTACGACACGAACATGTCGTTCCCGATTGTCGCGACGGTCGACGGGACGAAGCTGATGATCGTGGGGGGCACCGACGGCGTGTTCCACGCGATGAAGGTCGCGACCGGCGAGCCGGTCTGGAGCTACGAGTTCAGCAAGCGGGCCATCCTGACCGCCGCCGTGATGAACGGCTCGACCGCCATCCTCACGCACAGCGAGGAGAACATCGGCACGAACGAGATGGGGATGATCGCGGCCGTGGACGCGACGGCGAAGGGTACGCTCGGCCCGGATCACACGAAGTGGTCGCTGCAGGGCTTCCTGGGCGGATTCGCGTCCCCCGTCATC
>Ga0299913_10003167_pt1 | contig 13354 bp, 9 predicted proteins | sample RVTome_9_FD_201360 | JGI IMG/M metagenome (GOLD analysis project Ga0299913, IMG submission 201360) | Soil microbial communities from uranium-contaminated site in the Upper Colorado River Basin, Wyoming, United States - RVT155D38 (version 2) ... | reverse complement strand
CTTCCGCGACTGGTGTATCGCGCGTTCCGCAGCGAGGCGACTCGGCGAACCGGTCGATGTCGCGAAAGTCGCGCTGTTTCTTGCCTCCGACGATTCGGTTTTCGTCAGCGGCACTGGCATTGCCGCCGACGGCGGGATCCTGCCGGCCGTCGACTAACGCGGCCTTGACGTCCGTCGAGTGCTTCTGCAATGAACCCTATTCTCGAAGATCTTCTGCGACTGCTGCGCCTGGAGCGTATCGAAGACAACATCTTCCGCGGAGAAAGCCGTGACATTGGGAGCGCGCAGGTATTCGGCGGACAGGTTCTCGGCCAGGCGCTTTCCGCGGCGCATCACACCGTCGACCACAGGGTCGCGCACTCGCTGCACGCTTACTTTTTGCGCCGTGGTGACGTCAACGCGCCGATCATCTATGAAGTAGACCGTGCGCGTGACGGCGGCAGCTTTTCCGTGCGGCGAGTCGTCGCCATCCAGCACGGCAGGCCGATCTTCAATCTTGCGGCATCCTTTCAGACGCCCGAAAAAGGTCTGGAGCATCAGACGGCCATGCCGGACGTCACCGGTCCCGACGGCCTGCCGGACGTCACTGACGTCGACCCCGCCATCCTCGACCGATTACCGGAAAAAATGCGGCGTTACCTGATCGCCGAGCGACCGTTCGAGTTCCGCCCGGTTCGTCCCGTGAGCTTCACCAGGCCCGAGAAGCGGCCGCCGGTCAAGCACGTCTGGATCCGCGCGATCGATCGCTTGCCGGACGACTACAGCCTGCACCAGATCCTTCTTGCCTATGTTTCCGACTACGAATTGCTCGGTACCAGCACGCTGCCTCACGGGCTTTCCTTCGGCGACGGAAGCGTGCAGATGGCGAGCCTCGATCATGCCCTGTGGTTCCATCGCCCGTTTCGCGTCGACGAGTGGCTGCTCTACGCCTTCGACAGTCCGAATGCATCCGGCGCGAGAGGCCTTGCCCACGGGCGGCTGTTTGCCCGCGATGGGACACTCGTGGCGTCGGCGTCGCAGGAGGGGCTCATTCGGGTGATCGAGGAAGGACGCCGCAAGCCGCGGAGGTCCGACCCGCGGCTGCAGGCCTGACGGTCGTGCTCGCGACCTCCGCGACGCGATGTCTTGGCGCGTTTGGCGGCACCGGGAAGCGCCGATCGCCCGCGGGGCGGGATCCTACAGCCCGCGATTTGTACTGTTCGCGGGCTGTAGGAGCCCGCCCCGCGGGCGATCAACCTCAACGGCACGTTGGTCGTCGGTGAAGAACGCCCTGTCCCGTTCGGGGCTCCGCACGCGCCAACGCCAATCGTTCATGTCATGCGCGCTTGCACAAACGCATCGACGCGCGTGTTTACCTGCTTGCGGCCGCCTGGTTCGCGACGGCGTCGGTGGCGGCCTTGACGGCTTCGGGATCGCCGAGAAACTCGCGGCTCACCGGTCTCAGGGAGTCGTCGAGCTCGTAGGACATGGGAATGCCGGTGGGGATGTTGAAGCCGACGATGTCGTCGTCGGAGACGTCGTCCAGCATCTTGACGAGAGCGCGCAGGCTGTTGCCGTGGGCGGCGATGAGAACATTCTTGCCTTCTTTCAATTGCGGGACGATGAGTTCGTCCCAGCAGGGCTTGACACGCTCGAGCGTCGTTTTCAGGGATTCGGTCGAAGGAAGTCCGCTGATTCCTGCGTAACGCTTGTCGTGTGACGGATGGCGCTCGTCGCTCGCCTCGAGCGGCGGCGGCGGCGTCGAGTAACTGCGTCGCCAGACAAGGACCTGGTCGTCGCCGTACTTCGCCGCGGTCTCGGCTTTGTTGAGTCCCTGAAGAGCGCCGTAATGTCGCTCGTTGAGGCGCCAGTCGCGAACCACCGGTATCCATATCGAGTCGAGTTCGTCCAGCATGATCCACAATGTTCGGATCGCCCGCTTGAGAACGGAGGTGTACGCAATGTCGAACTCGAAGCCCATCTCGCGCAGGGTGCGCCCCGCGTCGATGGCTTCCTGCCTGCCGAGGTCGGTGAGATCGACGTCGGTCCATCCGGTGAATAGATTCTTAAGGTTCCAGTCGCTCTGGCCGTGACGGCACAGCACCAGCTTTCCAGTCATGCATTACTCCGATATTCGATGTGAGACGGGACGCCGGTCAGCTGGAGATGAGTTTTCGCAGTTCCTGAGCGGCTACCGATAACGTAGCAAAATCTATCTCCTGGCGCAGTTTCATTTCGGCGAGAATGGCATCGAGCTTCCTGATGCCGGCCGAATTCCTCGTCGTCCAGTTTTCGAGCAGCGCTTCCGGTTGAGCTTTGCTGCGTGTGCGCAGCAGGTTTGCAGATAGATCGCGGCGAATGCGGTAGAACTCATCTCGAAGATTGCTGCGCGCCAGCGCCTGCCATCGCCCCTCGACAGCGAGGTTCTCGACGGATCGGTGCAGCCACACCAGACCCAGTCTTTCGCTGAGCACCGAATACATGCGCGCCGTGTCGACCACGTCCCGATTGAAAATCCTGGCAAGATCGGCGATGTCGAGTCCGCCGCGCGTCAGCAGCAACGCAGCCATTTTGCGCGCAAGCTTCTCCGGCACGCCGAGGCGCACGTTTTCGGCCGTGACGAGACGCTGCCGGTCCTTCGACGGGCCGATAACGATGCCGAAGACGCGTGCATAGATCGTGGCGAGCCCCGGCTTCAGATGCTCTACGGCGGAGACGATGTCGAGATCCTGCCCGAACCGGTCGATCAGCCAGTAGCACGCGTGACGCAGAATTCTGCTGACCTCGAACATCATCGACTGCTGTACGGTGGCCGGCACTTGATTGTCCAGCGCTTCGATGGCGCGCCAGATTTCGCTGGCCTGGGTCACTTCCCGCGCAACGACGTAAGCTCGCGCGATGGTCACGTCTCCGGCGCCCGTATCGTGCTGCAATCGCTGTACGAAGGCCGGGCCCATGCGGTTAACGATGTTGTTCGCGATCAGCGTCGCCAGGATTTCGCGACTCAGGCGATGGCCGGGAATCAGGTCCTGGTACCGCCGCCTGAGCACCGGTGGAAAGTAGCGCTGCGGGTCGGTGGTGAGAAAGTCTTCGAGCGTCGATCCGGACTCCGCGAGGCCGTTGTACAGATCGATTTTCGCATAGCTCAGGATCACGGCGATTTCCGGGCGCGTGAGCCCCTGTTTTTTTTGCCGGCGCTCGTCGATCTCGGCTTCGTCGGGTAAATACTCGAGGTCCCGGTCGAGCAGGCCGGTCCGCTCGAGGTCCGTAATCAAGCGCGCCGATTCATCGAGGCGCTCGCGCGCCCGCGCTTCCATCATGCTGATCGACTGGGTCTGCAGATAATTGTTGCGCAGCACGAACGCGGCGACCTCATCCGTCATTTCCACCAGCAGCTTGTTGCGTTTTTCGCGTGTGAGACCCTTCTCTTTCTCGGCGGCGCCAAGAAGAATTTTGATGTTTACTTCGCGGTCCGAGCTGTCGACGCCCGCCGAGTTGTCAATGAAGTCGGTATTGAGCCGTCCGCCGTTGAGGCTGTATTCGATCCTGCCGCGCTGCGTCAGGCCGAGATTGCCGCCTTCGCCGATCACCTTGCAGCGCAGTTCATTCGCGTTCACCCGGACCGCATCATTGCTCTTGTCGCCGGCGTCCGCCTGCGCTTCGCTGCTGGCCTTGACGTAAGTGCCGATTCCACCGTTCCACAGCAAGTCGACGGGCATCTTCAGGATGGCGCGGATAAGCGCATGCGGTTGCATCGTCGTCAGTTCAGTCTGCAACAGACGGCGTGCCTCCTTGCTCAGCTTTATCTGCTTCGCCTCTCGCGAGAATACGCCGCCGCCTTTCGAAATCACCTTCTCGTCGTAGTCGGCCCAGCTGGAACGGCTCAATCGGAACAGGCGCTGACGCTCGACAAAGCTGGCTTCCATGTCCGGTTCCGGATCCAGAAAGATGTGCTGGTGATTGAAGGCTGCCACCAGGTTGATCTTCTGCGAGAGAAGCATGCCGTTGCCGAAGACGTCGCCGCTCATGTCTCCTATGCCGACGACCGTAAACGGGTCCGTCTGAACGTTGATGCCCTGTTCGCGGAAATGACGCTTCACCGCTTCCCAGGCGCCGCGCGCCGTAATGGCCATCTTCTTGTGGTCATATCCGGCAGAACCGCCCGAGGCGAACGCATCGTCCAGCCAGAAGCCGTACTCTGCGGAAATGCCGTTGGCGATGTCCGAAAAAGTTGCCGTTCCCTTGTCGGCCGCTACGACGAGGTACGGGTCGTCGCCATCGCGGCGCACCACCTTCGGCGGCGGCACAACCTTGCCGTCTACCACGTTGTCCGTAAGGTCAAGGAGGCCGCAGATGAACGTCCTGTAACAGGCGATGACTGCCCGCATGACAGTGTCGCGATCCCCTGCGGGCAATCGCTTGGGCACGAAACCGCCTTTGGCCCCGGTCGGCACGATGACTGTGTTCTTGACGATCTGCGCCTTCATCAATCCAAGGACTTCGGTGCGGAAGTCCTCGCGGCGGTCCGACCAGCGGATGCCGCCACGTGCGATGGCGCCGCCGCGCAGATGCGCCCCCTCGACGTCCGGAGAATAGACGAAAATCTCGAACTTAGGCTTGGGTAGAGGCGCCTCGGGCAGCCTGCCGGGGTCGAGTTTGATGGACAGGTAGCTTTTCGGCTGGTCGGCGGCGTCTGCCTGGAAGTAGTTCGTGCGCAGCGTGGCGCCGACGGCGCCGGCAAAGGCCGAAAGTATCCGATCCTCGTCGAGGCTGGTGGCCCTGGCGACGGCGCGTTCGATGGCGGCGACGCAGGTTTTCAGATGGGTGTCCCGATCCTGTCGCCGGACGCCGGGTCGGAACTGCCATTCGAACTGGTCGACCAGATTCCTGGCGAGGCCGCTGTGCCGGACAAGGACGTCTTCCATGTAATTCTGGCTGAATGGAATGCCGAGCTGCGTCAGGTACTTGGCATAACAGCGCAGCAGGACGACCTGGCGCCAGCTCAAGGACGCCGAGAGAATGAGGCGGTTGAAGCCGTCGTTCTCCACCGCGCCTTCGAGCACCTTGCGGAAGGAATCCTGGAAACGCTCGGCCGCCAGGTTCATATCCAGATCGGGGGTATCGGGGAAGCGCAGTTCGAAATCCTGAATCCAGAATCTGCCGCCGCTTTTCAGTGTGATGCGGTACGGGCGTTCGCTGTAAACCTCGGTACCCAGATCCTCGAGGATCGGCATGACGTGCGAGAGCAACAGCGGCTCGTCCTTGCGGAAGGTCCGGAAGTTGAGCTGATCGGGTGCAGCATCGGCCGGCTGGTAGAGAAACAGGAAATGATCGTGTTCCTGCCGGATCAGTCCATCGAGCCGCTTGACGTCGAGACAGGCGATTGCGGGTGGCACATCACCTTCATAGGCCGGGGGAAAACCCTCGGAGAACTCCCGGTAAAGCGCGTGGCCTTCGTCCTGACCGAAGCGTTCCGCCAGCTCGACTCTGAGCTTGTCCCGCCAGGTCACCACGGACTCGGCGATTTGTTGCTCTATGCGCCGAATGCTGATGCGTGGACGGTCGCCGGCGCTGGTACGCACAATGATATGCACGCGAGCCAGCGGCGAGTCCGTGATCTGCACGCTGGAGTCGATGGTCGTGCCGGCGAAAGCTTCCAGAAGGATCTCTTCGACTTTCTCCCGGATTCCCGTCGTGTATTTTTCGCGGGGAATGTAAACGAGGCAGGAGAAAAAACGACGGAACGCGTCCCGCCGCACAAAGAACTTGACGCGCCGCCTGTCCTGCAGGTTGAGAATGCCATTGGTGGTCCGCGCCAGGTCCCGCACGGAACTCTGAAACAGCTCGTCTCGGGGGTAGGAATCGAGAATATGCAACAGAGCCTTGCCACGGTGCCCCGACGGGTCGAGCTCGGAACGCTCGAGTACGCGCTGCACCTTCAGTCTCAAAAGCGGGATATTTCTGGGGTTCTCGCTGTAGGCAACGGACGTAAACAGGCCAATAAAACGCTTTTCCCCGACGGCATTGCCGTCGTCGTCATAGACCTTGACACCGACGTAGTCGAGGTAGCTGCGCCGGTGGACCGTCGATCGGGAGTTGGCCTTGGTGATGATCAGCCAGTCTTTGCGGCGTGTCAGACGCTGCAGTTCCTTCGTGAACTCCACGTCCCGACCGCCGCGTTCCTCGCGCGTGAGCAGTCCCAGGCCCGTTCCCTTCACAGGCCGGAGGTACATTTTGCCGCTGTTGCCGCCCTTGCCGTCCTTGGGCTGCACCCTGTACTCGCGGTAGCCCAGGAACGTGAAATGCTCGTCCGCCATCCATTTGAGCAGAGCCTTGCTCTCTCTTCCCAGATCCTCGTCGGTGCCGGCTGGACCCTCGTCAATCGCCTTCCGTGCCTCCAGCATTTTCTTGCGCATCTTCCGCCAGTCGCGAACCGCCGCACGAACGTCTGCGAGCACTTTGGCGATTTCGTGTTCGAGAACGTTGAGATGCTGCTGGTTCGGTTCCCTGTCGACGGCGAAACGAATGTAGGACTCGAAGGTTCCGTCGCTGTCCGAGCGTCGCAAAAGCTCCTGCAGCCTGCCTTTAGCGTCGCGTTTCACCCGGAGCACCGGGTGAATCGTGGTATGAACCGTCAGATCCTGACGGTCGATGGCCGCGGATACGGAGTCGACCAGAAACGGCATGTCGTCGTTGACCATCTCAATGATCGTGTACGACGACTGGTATCCATGCTTGGTGCCGGAGGGATTGAAGATTCGAAGCAGCGGCTGACCGGGTTTCCGGACGGCCGCGAATTCAAGATGTGAAACGGCGGCCCGTGCCATGACATCCGCCGACCGACCCTGCATGTCTTCCACAGGTACGTTGTCGAAGTACTGGCGGAGGAACAGCCTCGTGCTTTTCTTGTCGCCGATGACATTCGACTGGGGCGCCGACGCAATGATCTGGTCAATCAGGCGTTCGGAGATGTCGCTCGAGCGACGGAGCTGCTTCTTTGGCACTTAAGAGATTCCCGACGGGCGCTGCATATGTGGAATGTGCGGGACTCTATACAGGCCCTGGTACTCTGACAAGGCAATATCACCTGGCTAGGGCTTTTCCAAGTCCTCGATCATCGCTGCCAGAAAGCGCGCCGCTTCTCCGCCTGTTACGACGCGGTGGTCGAAGCTGAGCGACAGGGGGATTCTCCTGTGAACCTCGATGCCGCCCATCACCGCCACCACGTCGTGCTGCAGTTTTCCGGTGCCGACGATAGCGACCGTGGGCGGCACCATCAGCGGTGTCGCGTAGCGTCCGGCCAGCGTCCCGAAGTTCGAAATGGTGATGGTGTAATTTACCATGTCTTCTCTCGCGACCGTTCGCTCGAGTGTCGCTTGCTTGATCTCCGCGACCGCGGTTCGAATCTCATCGATGGTCATGCGTTCCACTCCGCGGATGACCGGAACGATCAGCCCTTCCCCTGTGTCGACGGCCATCGCAATGTCGACCCGGGATTCGAGCTGCCGGCTCATGTTCTCCGCGTCGTAGAATCCGTTCAGCGAGGGCTCTGCCGCGCAGCCTGCGACGGTCGCACGTAGAATGCGGGGCGTAAAATCCCGCTTGTTGAGCCATTCCTGGATATCCGCATCGTCGAAAAGGGTACACAGGGCGACTTCGTCCCGGGTCCGCGTCATGCTTTGCGCCATGGCCCTGCGCGGCCCCCGGAGCGGCTCGCTTTGCGGCGCGGACGGTGCTGGCGCCTGTCGCGCCTTCGGTCGCGCTGCCGGCTTCGCTCGTGAAGCGAACTGCTCGAGGTCGGCCTGCGTGACCTGGCCGTTCTTGCCGGAAGGCGTTACCTCGGACAGGTCGATACCCTGGCGCTTCGCTTCGGCGCGCACCGCCGGAGCGGCCTTGACTCTGCCCTTGCCGCGCCGTCGGCTGCCCCCGGTAATGGCCGTTTCGGTCACGACGTCGTCGCCGCTCAACACGTTGCCAACGACGGTCCCTGCGTCGGCGCGCGCGGGTTCGTCGTCTGCCTGAGTCTGTTCCGGTCCTGCCGTGTCTGCGTCTGCATCCCTGAAGTCGACCAGCGGGGCCCCGGTAGCGACGATGTCGCCCGCCTTGGCGTGCAACTTTGCGACGATCCCGGTATAGGGGGAAGGTACTTCGACCACTGCCTTGGCGGTTTCAACCGAGACCAGGAGGTCGTCGGTCTTGATGGCGTCGCCTTCCGCGACATGCCATGCAACGATTTCGGCTTCGGGAAGGCCTTCGCCCAGGTCCGGAAGTTTGAAAGTGTTCATTCGATTGCAGCGTTCAGTCATTCAGCGACTCCCTGATCGTGTCGGTGATCTTGAGGACGCTCGGCATGTAATCCATTTCGCGCCTGAAGAGGGGCATGACGACGTCATAACCGGTAACGCGCCGGATCGGGCCGCGCAAATCGTACATCCCTTTTTCAGCAACTATCGCGGCGATCTCGGCACCGACGCCGCCGGTTCTCGCAGCTTCGTGGATGATAACGAGCCGGCCTGTTTTCTCGACCGATTCGAGGATGGTCTCGTAGTCGATCGGACTGATCGTGGCGAGATCTATCACTTCGCAGGTGACGCCGTTTTTCGCGAGTTGATCGGCCGCTTTCAGCGTTTCGTAGGTCATCGCGCCCCAGGTGACGAGCGTAATGTCGCTACCTTCCCGCAAAATATAACAAACGTCGAGCGGTAGTTCCTTGCCGTTGTCCTCGACGCTCTGTCTGTTCAGTCGGTAAATCCGCTTCGGCTCGAGAAACACGACCGGGTCCGGATTGCGGATTGCCGCAAGCAGCAGTCCGTACGCCCGCGCGGGCGAGGAGGGGATCACGACACGTATCCCGGGCATGTGGACGAAGAATGCCTCCGTACTTTCGGAGTGGTGCTCGGGCGCGTGTATGCCGCCGCCGTACGGCGCCCTGAGTACCATCGGGCAACTCAGACGTCCGCGCGTGCGATTGCGCATGCGCCCCGCGTGGCTGATCATCTGATCGACCGTAGGGTAGATGAAGCCCATGAACTGGATTTCCGCCACCGGCCGCATGCCCTGTGCAGCAAGGCCGATCGAGACGCCCGCGATCATGCCCTCCGCCAGCGGGGTATCCTGTACGCGGTCTGCTCCGAATCGCTTTTGCAGTCCGGCGGTGGCCCGAAATACTCCGCCGTTCACGCCAACGTCCTCGCCGAGCACAAGTACGCGCGGGTCATGTTCGAGCTCCCATGCCATGGCCATGGTCAACGCATCGATCATCGTTACGTCAGCCATGCGGATCACCACCATCGCCGTCTTTGCCATACTGCATGGCATGGTCGCGCTGTTCCTCGAGAAACTCGGGCAGGTCGGCGTACATGTAGTCGAACATCGACTCGACCGGCGCCTTCGGGGTATTCAGATACTGCTGCACCGCCTGATCGACTTTTTCGGCGCACTGTTCCAGGAGTTCCTTTTCCTTGTCGTCGTTCCACAAGCCAAGGTCGGTCAGATACTTGCGCAGCCTTATGAGCGGCTCGAGCTTTCGCGCGGCCTCCACTTCTTCCTTTTTCCGATACCGGCTGGCATCGTCGGCGGTGGTGTGGTCGCTCAGGCGATAGGTGACCGCTTCGATCAGCGTCGCGCCGTCACCCTTTCGGCCGCGGGCAAGCGCCCTCTCTACCCAGTGGCGAACCGCAATCACGTCATTGCCATCGACCTGGATGCCGGGGATACCGGCGGCGACGGCTTTCTGGGCGAGCGTTTTGGATGCGGTCTGCAGTTCAATCGGGACGGAGATCGCCCATTTGTTGTTGACGACGATGAACACGACCGGAAGCTTCCGCGCTCCTGCCATGTTCATTGCTTCATAGAATGCACCCTCGGACGTACCGCCATCGCCGTTGACCGACACGGCGCAGCGAGGTTCGCCGCGCAACTGAAACGCCATCGCACTGCCTGCCGCATGCAGGGTCTGGGTGGCGATCGGCACGCAGAACGGAAAGTCCGATCTCGGTCCCGCGAAATCGCTGCCGCGCTCATCGCCGCCCCAGTAGAGCAGTACTTCGGACATCCGGACACCACGATAAAACATCGCGCCGTACTCACGATAACTCGGCGCAAGAACGTCGTCCTCGTGCATTGCCGCCGCGAGGCCCACGTGCGTCGCTTCGTGACCGAGACAGGATGCATAGGTGCCCAGCTTGCCGGTACGCTGAAGATTGACGGCCTTGGTGTCGAACACGCGCGTTTCCGTCATGTGCCGGTACATGCTCACGAGTTCGTCAGTGTTGCGTGCGAGTTCCGGTATATCCGGGCTCGCTTTGCCCTCCGGGTCCAGAAATTGACTGTACTGGACCTCGAAATCCGCGATGGTTTCCAAGTACTGCTCCAAACGTTAGAACTGGCAGAAAGCTGTGGTCAGGGAGGTGGACGCGACAGGCCCCCGCCCCGCGCGATGACAATGCCAGGCGTCTGTCCGCCTTGCGGCGGGCGGAATTATACATGAAGGCCGGAAGCTGTCCGAATCGACGCCTACTTATATTGTGGTATGTGGTGCCGTGGCGCACGCGGCGAATCGTGAAACACGGGCGCAAATGAGCCTACAATGCAGGCCCGTTTGCACCCAGCCCTCCGCCATGAAAAAGCGCAAGCTCGAATCCAGCATTCATGTAAAGCTCGAACGCGACAGTGACTACACCGCTTACTTGCAGCTCGACACGCTGCTGGACGCGCAGCGGCCGCTCAGCAATCCGCCGCACCACGACGAAATGCTGTTCATCATTCAGCATCAGGTCGCGGAGCTCTGGATAAAGCTCATCATTCACGAACTCGACGCTGCGATGCGGAGGATGCACGAGAGCGACTTACCGCCGGCTGTAAAGCATCTGGCTCGCGTGAAACACATACAGAACCAGCTGTACAACCAGTGGGTAGTCCTGGATACGCTGACACCCAGTGAGTACGCACAGTTTCGCGATGTATTCGGCAAGGCGTCGGGCTTCCAGTCGCCGCAGTATCGGCTCCTCGAATTCCTGCTGGGCAACAAGAGCGCGTCGCTCCTCGGCGTCTACAAACATCAGGCGACCTGGTACGAGCGACTGAAGGAAGCGCTGCATTCACCGGGCGTTTTCGACGTATTCCTCATGTACCTTGCGCGGGAAGGGTTTCCCGTGCCGGCCTCCGCGATCGATCGGGACTTCAGTCGGTCCCGCGAGGAAGATCCCGCCGTGGTCGCCGTACTGAAAAACGTCTATGACCGGCCGCGGGAGAACTGGGCGATCTACGAAATGTGCGAGGCGCTCATGGACGTATCCAACAATTTCCAGTTCTGGCGCTTTCATCACATGAAGACGGTCGAGCGCATCATCGGGCACAAGAAGGGTACCGGCGGATCCTCCGGCGTATCCTTCCTGCGCAAGGCCCTCGACATCGAGTTCTTCCCGGAGCTGATTCGCGTCCGCACGGAGATCGGCACAGACACTTCGTAGTCGGCAACGCAACCGCATGACGGTCAGTGCTGCGGGGAGCCTATCAGGCGGGCGCGGGCGAGAAGGCGCTCCATGAGGACGTTCAGCGTTCGGATTTCGTCGTCGTCGAGGCCGTGCAGAAGATCCTCTTCGAATTTCAGGGCCATCGGGGCAATCTGGTCGTGCACCTTCCGGCCTTCTTCCGAGAGGTTGAGGATGGAGCGCCGGCGATCGGCGTCGGCGAACTGGCGGTCGATGCGGCCGCTCTTCAGGAGCCTGGCCACGGCCCTGCTGACGGCAACCTTGTCCATCAGGGTGCGCTCGGCAACCTCGACTGCGGAAAGGCCGGGAAAGCGGCCCAGTACCGCAATGACTCGCCACTCCGGAATGGTCAGTCCGAAGCGCTTGTCGTAGGTGCTGGCGATCGTGCTGCTCACCGTGTTCGAAAGTATCGATAGCCGGTACGGCAGAAAGTCCTCCAGTATCAGCTCCCTGGCGGCTTTTTTCCTGGGTTCTTCGTTCATACTAAAGTCCCGAAGTTGGTGATCTCACGGTGGGGCCCGGACAGGCAACACTACCTAAAGTGGTCCGGTCAGGAAAGATGCGCGGAATGCAGATACTTTTCGGTCTGCATTTCGGTCAGCCGGCTAACGGTGCGCTCGAACTCGAATTGCAGCAGCTTGCCCGAATAGAGCGACGGTACGGGCGCTGCTGCGGATACGATCAACTTGACGCGGCGGTCATAAAACTCGTCGACCAGTGCTATGAACCGTCGTGCGGCATTTTCGCGGTCTCCGTCCAGTACCGGGATATCGGATACGATGACCGTCGGATACCACCGCGCAATCTCGATGTAGTCCTGTTGGCTTCGGGGTCCGTCGCAAAGTCCCGCGAACTCGAACCACGCAATGCCCCTGGCATGCTTTCGAGCGGGAATCTCGCGCCCCAGAACCTCGACGACCGCGTTGTCGGCGATCTCGCCAGGCGCGATCTCTCTGAAGTAGTTCTCGAGCCTGGTTTCCGCAGCGGCGTCGGCCGGGCACAGGTACGTTCCTGCTTCCCGGAGCAGACGCAGTCGATAGTCGGTCTCCCCCGCAAGCTCGAGCACCTCGGTATTTTCTTCAAGAATGCGAATGGCGGGCAGAAATCTCTCGCGTTGCAGGCCGCCGGCATACAGGTCCCCGGGAGCGGAGTTGGAGGTGGCAACCAGGACCACCCCACGGCGAAAAAGACCCTCCATCAGCCGGCCGAGGATCATCGCGTCGCCGATGTCCGAGACAAAAAACTCATCAAAACACAGAACGTCCGTTTCCCTTGCGATATCCGCGGCGGCGCGGTCGAGAGGATCCTCCTTGTTTCGAAGATCGCGCAGCCGCGCATGCAATTCCCGCATCATGCGGTGGAAGTGTACGCGGCGTTTTTTCTCGATGGGGAGCGTGTTGAAGAAGAGATCCATCAGGAAAGTCTTGCCCCGGCCGACCCCGCCCCACAAATAGATGCCGCAGCTACGATCCGGTGTCCGGGACCGGCGGACCGCCCGAAGCAGGCGCCGAAGCGGAGAGGCATCCTTCTTGATGCGTTCCTGCAGCTTCTGCAGCGCTGCGACGATGCGGACCTGCTCCGGGTCGTGGATCAGACCGGCGCGCCCGGCCTTATCAATGTAGGCGTCTTTGATAAGCATCGGCGATGTGGGCGGCAGGCAGGACGTGGCGTCAATATAGGGCAGCGGCGGCGGCATGTCAGCCGCAACGCCGCCAGGCTTGAGGCGGCGCCGCGAGAATGGTGCATTTTTTGCGACGCGGTACACTAGTGTCCTGTCCCGCAAATAACTACGCCATTTCGCTGCGTCTTTTCGCGTCTGGCCACGTTGCGACTCCTCGCAATAGCTGGGCTATTCCTCGTCGTCGCGCCTCGCCAGGCGCAAA
>Ga0299913_10003166_pt1 | contig 13354 bp, 13 predicted proteins | sample RVTome_9_FD_201360 | JGI IMG/M metagenome (GOLD analysis project Ga0299913, IMG submission 201360) | Soil microbial communities from uranium-contaminated site in the Upper Colorado River Basin, Wyoming, United States - RVT155D38 (version 2) ... | reverse complement strand
CCGGTGCGGCCCTGGCGGCGGACGCGTTTCGGCAGGAGCTGGCCAGGGCCGCTCCCGGCGCCGAGATCGACATCGTCGAGGTCGGCCCCGCGCTCGGAGCCCACACCGGCCCGGGAGCGGTGGCGGTAGCGTTCCTGAGCGGTCGCTGAGGATCTGGCCGAGCGGCCGATGGTCCGGCTATCGTTCAGCATGCCTGAGGATACTCTGATTGGAGAGCGGGTCGTCGTATACACCACCGATTTCTGCGGCTGGTGCGAGCGCGCGAAGGCGCTGCTCGCCGCGCGCGGCGTCCGCTTCCGCGAAGTGTGGCTGCCGCGGACGCCGGAGGGGCGGGACCGTCTGGCCGAAGCAGCACCGCTCGCGCGGTCGTTCCCGCAGATTCTGATCGACGGCGCGGTCCTGGGCGGGTACCGGGAGCTGGTCGAGCGCGATCGCGCGGGCGCGCTGACGGCGCTCGCCGAGCGCGGTGAGGGGCCGTGAGCGCCCCGGAGCGGCGCGAGCGCGCCCGCGACTCGATCGCGCGACGCGGCTGGGACGGCGCGCTGGTCACACCCGGCGTCAACTTCGAATACCTGACGGGCGCGGCGATCGAGCGGTCCGAGCGGTTGACCTGCCTCGGGCTGCCCGCCTCAGGCTCCGCCTGGATCGTGTGCCCGGCGTTCGAAGCCGAGCGGCTCACCGAGGCGTGCCAGGGAGTGGATATCGATCCCTGGGAGGAGACCGACGACCCGTTCGCCGCCGTCGCGAAGCGACTGGCCGGCGGCGGCACGTGGGCGTTCGAGCCCACCACCGCCTATCACGACGCGGCGCGCATCGAGGCGGGGGCGACAGGGGTGCGGTTCGTCGACGGCGCGGGAATGTTCCAGGCGCTCCGGCGCGCCAAGGACGCCGGGGAGATCGCCGCGCTCCGGCGCGCGATCTCCGCCGCCTGGCAGGTCCACAACGTGGTGATGCCGCGACTGGCGGTAGGCGTCACCGAGAAGGAAGTCGCCGGCTGGATCGCCGACGAGTTCGCGACCCGTGGCTACGAGGCGTGGTCCCTGGTCCAGTTCGGCCCCGGCAGCGCGGTGCCCCACGGCGATCCGTCCGACCGCGCGCTCGAGCTCGGACAGGCTGTGCTGGTCGACTGGGGCGGCTGGGGAGAAGGGGTGAGCGCGGACCTGACCCGCACGACGTGGTGGGACGGCCAGTCGGCGCCCCCGGAGGCCGGTCCGGACGAGTTCCGCGCCGTGGCCGAGGTCGTGCGCGCCGCCCAGCGGGCGGCGATCGAGCTGGCCGGCCCCGGGGTTGCATGCGGCGACGTCGACGAGGCCGCTCGCGGCGTGATCCGCGCCGCGGGCTGGGGCGACCGCTTCACGCACCGGCTGGGCCATGGCCTCGGGCGCGAGATCCACGAGCCGCCCTATCTGGTGGCGGGCAGCCGGGTGCCGCTGGCGCCGGGCGACATAGTGACGGTCGAGCCCGGCGTCTACCTCCCGGGGAAGTTCGGCTTCCGCTGGGAGGACGACGTGCTGATCACCGCGAACGGCATCGAGGTGCTGAGCCACCGATGAGAGCCGCGGCGATCCTGCTCGCGCTGGCGACGACCGCGGGCGGCTGCAACGGCTCCGGGCTCGAGGCGGACCGCCCGGCCGGGACCCTGTCCGGTCGGATCACCGTGGGCCCGATCTGTCCGGTCGAGGTGGAGGGCGAGGAGTGCCCACCGCCCCTTGGCACCTACCAGTCGATCCTGGTGCTCGTCTATGCCCGACTGGCCGACGGGGAGCGTCTCGTGGCCCAAGTCCGCGCCGATGATGCCGGTCGCTTCGAGCTGCCGCTGCCTCCCGGATCGTATCGCGTCGCGCTCGAGCACTCGATCGGGATCCCGGGCGCGCCGCGACCGGTTCGGGAGGTCGAGATCGAGTCCGGCGCGATCACCGAGCTCGCCTTCGACATCGACACCGGCATTCGCTGAATCGTTCAGGGCCGGTCGGCCGCTCCGCAGACCCAATCGTACGCTCCCGGGGCCCTGGAGGGCGCCAGCGAGCCGCGGTACATGGCGGCGCTGTCGTCGTCGGGCGAGGTGTTGCCCGGAGAGCGCGTGTAGAGCAGCAGCCCCGCCATCCCGTCGAATCCCGTCAGCGACGAGCTCGATACGCTGGGGGTCATGATGCTCGCCGTGCCGCCGTTCATGTGGCCCATTCCGAGTGCGTGACCGAGCTCGTGGCCGAGGACGGCGCGCCGGATGTTGGCGTGCGATACGCCGGAGTAACGGACGAAGCGCAGCCAGACGACCCCGCTCGAAATGGCGCGGCTGCCGCTCCAGAAGGTGCGCGCCAGACCCACGGTGCTGGGGCTGCCGTAGCGGGAGTCGTCCTCGCTGAAGTGGATGACGATCACCCCCGGCGTGCCGTCGGGCGGCGGCGAGGAGCCGACCGTCACCGACCCGGCGCCCACCATCCCCCCCGTCCAGGCCGACACGAATCCCGCGGCGTTGTTCTCGACCTCGGTGATCCAGCGCTCGAGCTCGAGCCCGCCCGCAAACTCGTCGGGCCGCGTGTCGATATAGAGGCTCGGTGAGCTGACCCAGCGGATCGTGCGCGGCTCGTAGTCGCGGGCGATGTCGTCGAACGCGGCCATGTTGAACGACGCGGGCACGATCCGCCATTGCGAATCGCTGCCGCGCGCGAACGTGGTGCGGGGGTAGGCTCCCGAGCCCGACAGCCTGAGCTCGCGCAGCGATCCGGAGGAGCTCCCGGGCACCGAGAATCTCCCCGAGCCGTCAGTGGTCACGGTCTCGTCCGCGAACCGCACCGTTACGCCCGCCATCCCATGGCCGTCGAACTGGTCTACGACACGGCCCGCGAGCGCGACTCCGCCCGCAGGCGGTGGCGGCGGTGGCGGAGGGGGAGGCGGGGGCGGAGGCGAGGCAGCGGGGATCGTCAGCGACACCCCGACCGAGGCCGGTCCCGCGGCGGACTCGATCGCCAACGTCGCTGTATACGTGCCGGCGGTGAGCCCCGCCCGGTCGGCAGCCAGCGAGATCGATGCGCTGGCGTGCGGCGCCACGGTCCCAGAAGTCGGGGTGGCGGTGAGCCAGGAGACATCGTCCGCGCCGGTCCACGTGAGCGGCATCCCGCCGGCATTGGTGATCGCCACCACCGCGCTCGTCGCGGTGGTGCCGAAGTCCACGTGGCCGGGCGTAACCGCGATCCGGGCGGGAGACGCGACGACGACCGAGAGACCGACCGTCTTCGTGCCGCCGTCGGAAGCGAAGGTCAGCGTGGCCGTGTGGGTGCCGTCTCCCAGCGCGGAGCGATCGGGTGTGACGACGATGGCTGATGTGGCCCCGGGGGCGGTGCCTCCGGACGAAGGATCGAGCGCCAGCCAGGCCGGAGTTTGCCAGGACCACGTCAGCGTTCCGCCTCCCGCGTTGGTGACGTAGATGGTGGTCGACGAATCCTCGATGCCCAGCGCCAGCATCGTCGGCGAGATTTCCGCCATGGGCAGGGCCGGCGGTGGAACCTCGACCGTCACCTCCACCTCCGGGCCGTCCGTCCCCACCATGAACCGCAGCCGACCGGCGTGATGTCCCGGATCGAGCCCTTCGCGGTGGACCTCGACCCGCACCACGATCGATCCTCCGCCGGGCAGCGTGCCCGCGGACGGGCTCGCGCTCACCCATGCCGCGGTCGCCTGGTGGGTCCACGAGACCGGGTCCGGGCCGGGATTCCGCAGCAGGATCGACGCCTCCGCCGCGACCGCACCCAGGGAAAGCGTGCTGGCGGATACCGTGACGGAGGGGCTCTCGGCAGGAGGTGTCCCGGGTGGGAAGGGATCGGGCGATCCTGCAGCCGGACCCACGGGAGAGGAAGATCCTCCGCAGGACGTGGCGCAGACGATCGCGAACGGGATGAGGAAGCGAGCGCGCGGGAGCATCGATGACATGGTGATCGTCTCGTTTGCAGGAGAGGAGATTGCCGCGCCCATTCGCGTTCCGGCGCCGAAGTTCTATCGGGCAACCTTCATGCCAGCGACGCACCACGCCGCTGAGCGCGCGGAAACAGCGGGCGGAGGAACCGTGCTTCCGCGATCGTCCGCCTGCGCTTCCACGCGCGCACCCGTTGGCGCCCCGGAACGCTCGCGTTTCGCGACCCGCTTGACGGAGGACCGCGGCCGTGGGTAGGATGCTCTCCATGCATTCAGCGCTCGACCGCGGCTTCGTCTTTACCGGTTGGTGGCTCCGGCCACCGGTGGGCGCCGTGTAGCGAACGGAATCGATCGACGCGCTAGGCGACCCACCTGAGAGGATCAGGTGGGTTTTTTTGTTCCCGGATCCCGACCGTCGAGGAGACGAGCCGGATGACGACGAAGCCGTTCGACCCCGCCCACGAAATCGCGGCCGACCTCTATACGCCGGTCTCGGCCTTCCTCAGGCTGAGCGCCCTGGACCCCGTGTTCCTGCTCGAGAGCGTGACGGGAGGCGAGCGGATCGGGCGCTACTCGTTCATCGGCATCGGGCGGCGACACGAGGTCACGCTCGAGCGCGACGGCTTGACGGTGGACGGGGCGACGCGACCGATCGCGGGCGACCCGCTCGTCGCGCTCGAGGAATGGCTCGCCGGTTCCGGGCTGGCGTCGCCTCCGCTGCGCCGCGCTCCCGCCGGTCTGGTGGGGTATGTCGGGTACGAGGCTGCGGGCTGGTTCGAGCGCCTTCCGGCTCCCGGCGGCCCGACGCTTCCGCTCCCCACCGCGGCGTTCGTCGTGCCCCGCGCGCTGCTCGCGTTCGATCACGTGCGCTCCACGCTCACGTGCCATCCCCTGTCGCCCGACGGCGACGCCGAGCTCGAGCGCGAGATCGAGCACGCGCTGCGCGATCGTCCGGCGGCGCCGCCGCGTTCCGGAACGAGCCAGGAGCCGGTGCCCAACCACTCGCGCGCCGAGTTCGTGCGGTCGGTCGAGCGCGCCCAGGAGCACATCCGCGCCGGCGACGCGTACCAGATCGTGCTCTCGATCCGGTTCGACGGCGAGAGCGAGGCCGACCCCTTCGCGGTCTATCGCGCGCTGCGGCTCCTCAACCCGTCTCCGTACCTGTACTACGTCCGCGTGGGCGGCGCCGAGATCGTGGGGTCCAGCCCGGAGGCGCTGGCCCGCCTCCAGGGGAGGCGCGCGCTCCTGCGGCCGATCGCCGGAACGCGCCGGCGCGGGAACACGCTGGAGGAGGACGCCGCGTTGGCCGCCGAGCTGGTGGGGGACGCCAAGGAGAACGCCGAGCACACCATGCTGGTCGATCTGGCGCGGAACGACCTGGGCCGGGTGGCGGCCGCCGGGACCGTGGACGTCACTGCGCTCAAGGACGTCGAGCGGTACTCGCACGTCATGCACCTGGTCAGCACGGTGGAGGGTGTGCTCTCGCCGGGGGCCGACCAGTTCGACCTGTTTCGCGCCGCCTTCCCGGCCGGAACCGTGACCGGGGCACCCAAGATCCGCGCCATGGAGATCCTGGCCGAGCTCGAGGGCTGTCCGCGGGGACCCTACGCGGGCACCGTGGGCTACTTCGGCGTGGACGGCGGAATGGATCAGGCGATCGCGATCCGCACGATCGTGTTCCACCAGGGCCGCTACGCATTCCAGGCGGGTGCCGGGGTGGTGGCCGACAGCGAGGGAGAACGGGAGCACGCGGAGGTGATGAGCAAGGCGCGCGCGCTGGCGCGGGCGCTGGAGCTCGCGGGGGAGGACCTGTGACGGCCGCGCGCATCGTGGTCGTCGACAACTACGACTCGTTCACATGGAACCTGGTGCAGATCCTCTACGGCGAGGGCCGCGAGATCGTGGTGCGGCGCAACGACGCCGTCGACGCGGGGTCGATGGAGGCGCTGGAGCCGACCCACATCGTGATCAGCCCGGGCCCGGGCCGCCCGGAGGAGGCCGGCGCCACGTGCGCGATCGTCGAGCGCTGGTCGGGGCGGGTGCCGGTCCTGGGCGTGTGCCTGGGGCATCAGGCGATCGCCCACGTCCACGGCGGGCACGTCGAGCGCGCACCGCGGGTGATCCACGGGCAGGCCTCGCGCGTCTACCACGATGGGCGTTCGCTCTACTCCGGCGTGTCCAACCCCCTGCAGGCCGGCCGCTACCACTCGCTGGTCGTGTCGGAGCGAGAGCTGCCCTCCGATCTGGAGGTCGCGGCCTACACGTCCGACGGCGAGATCATGGGCCTGCGCGTGGCCGGCACCCGCACCGAAGGCGTACAATTCCATCCCGAATCGATCCTGACCGCCGACGGTCCCCGGCTCATCGCCAACTTCCTGAGAGGAGCGTCATGAGCCCGTTGCGAGGGATTCGCGGCGCGGTTCAGGCGCCGGCAGACTTACCCGCTGCGATCGACGCATCCACGCGCGCGCTGCTGCGGGAGATGGTGGACCGGAACGGGATCGCGGCGGACGACGTGGTCGCGATCTGGTTCACCCAGACGCCGGACCTGACCGCGGCCCACGCGGCCACATCGGCGCGGAAGCTGGGATGGCGCCACGTTCCCCTGCTCGGAGCACAGGAGGCGCCGGTGGGGGGCCAGATGCCGCGCGTCGTGCGCGCGCTGATGATCGCCGAGCTCGACGTGAACCCGACCTCGGTACGGCATGTTTACCTGGGTGTGACCCGCGAGCTGCGGGAAGACCTGAACGAGACGGGAGCCTGCGAATGATCGTCATCCTCAAACCCGGCGTGTCCCTCAAGGCGATGGGCGAGCTGGTCAAGTTCATCGAGTCCCAGGGACTCAAGGTGGGCCGCATCGTGCGCGGCGAGGAGCGGACGGTGATCGGGCTCATCGGCGAGGACCGGCACGTTCCCATCGATCGCATCCGCGCGTTCGAGGGCGTCGAGGACGTCGTGCCAGTGCTGAAGCCCTTCAAGCTCGTCAACCGGGAGCTGCAGAAGGAAGACACCGTGGTCCAGGGCGAGGGGTTCCGCTTCGGCGGCGGCAGCTTCACCGTGATCGCCGGGCCCTGCGCGGTGGAGTCCGCCGACCAGATCCTCGAGATCGCGCGTTTCCTGCGGGACCAGGGCGTGGACGTGCTGCGTGGGGGGGCCTACAAGCCGCGCACCTCGCCGTACTCGTTCCAGGGGATGGAGGCCGAGGGACTGGACCTGCTGGCGCGCGCGCGCGCCGAGACGGGGCTGGCGATCATCACCGAGGTCGTCTCGGCCGAGGACGTCCCGGTGGTGGCGGAGGTCGCCGACATCCTGCAGGTCGGAGCCCGGAACATGCAGAACTTCCGGCTCCTCCAGCACGTGGGGCGGAGCGACAAGCCAGTGTTCCTCAAGCGCGGGCAGAGCGCCACGCTGGAGGAGTTCCTGCTCGCCGCGGAGTACGTCGTGGCCGAGGGCAACCCCAACGTGATCCTCTGCGAGCGGGGCATCCGCACATTCGAGCGGTACACGCGGAACACGCTCGACATCGCCGCCGTGCCGCTGCTCAAGCAGCTCTCCCACCTCCCGGTGGTCGTCGACCCGTGCCATGCCACCGGCCGGCGCGATCTGGTGCCGCCGCTGGCCGTGGCGGCGCTGGCCGCGGGCGCCGACGGGCTCATGGTGGAGGTCCATCCCGATCCGGAGAACGCCCTCTCTGACGGGCCGCAGAGCCTGACGTTCGAGATGTTCGCGCGCATGAACGAGGATCTCGAGCGCGTCCGCGCCGCTCTCCGCCCGCACGCCGTGGTGGTGTGAGCCGGATCCGGCTGGCCCCGCTGGGCCGGGTCCGGGCCCGCCTCCGCGTTCCGGGAGACAAGTCGATCTCCCATCGCGCCCTGATCCTGAACGCGCTGGCCGAGGGGAGCGCCCTCGTCACGGGGCTCGCCCCCGGGCTCGATGTCCGGTCCACGGCAACGGCGCTCGCAGCGCTGGGGACCCGCATCGACGTTGCGGCCGACGGAACCGCGCGGGTGACGGGCTCCCCCTCATGGCGCGAGGGCGCGGTGGACTGCGGAAACTCGGGGACCACCGCGCGGCTCCTGCTCGGCGCGCTGGCGCCGCGGGCCGGGGGAGCGGTCGTCCTGGACGGTGACTCGTCGCTCCGCCGCCGTCCGATGGGGCGGGTCGTCCGGCCGCTGGCGGCGATGGGAGCGGAGATCGCCTCCCGCGGCCAGGAGGGTCGCCTGCCGCTCGTCGTGCGCGGAGCGCCGCTCCGCGGCATGACCCATCGGCTGGAGGTCGCCAGCGCGCAGGTCAAGTCCGCGATCCTCCTGGCCGGCCTATCCGCCGACGGAACGACGTGGATCGAAGAGCCGTCTCCCTCGCGCGACCACACCGAGCGGATGCTGCGCGCCATGGGCGCGAGGATCGAGGCGGGCGCGGGCCGGGTCCGGCTCGAGCCGGGGCCGATCCGCGCCGTCGACGTGGCGGTGCCGGGCGACCTGTCCTCGGCGGCGTTCTTCCTGGCCCTCGCCGCCGCGGGAGGAGGCGAGGCCGCGATCGAGGACGTGGGGCTGAACCCCGGTCGCTCGGGCTTTCTCGACCTCCTCCGTCGACTCGGCGCCGAGGTGGTCGTCGATCTCGCGGACGCGGGCGTCGAGCCGCGGGGGCGCGTCGTCGTTCGCGCGGGGGCCTTGCGCGGGATCGACGTCGGGCGGGCCGAGGTGGCGGCCTCGATCGACGAGCTGACCCTGCTCGCCGTGGTCGCGACCCGCGCCGAGGGCGAAACGCGCGTCACCGGCGCCGCGGAGCTCAAGGTCAAGGAGAGCGACCGCATCGCGGCGATCGTCGCGGGACTCTCCGCCATGGGTGCAGACATCGAACCGCTGCCCGACGGGTTCGCGGTGCGAGGCCCCACACCGCTGGCGGGGGCGGAGCTCGATGCCCGCGGCGACCACCGGATCGGCATGGCGCTCGCGGTCGCGGCCTCGCTGGCCGACGGCCCCTCGACCCTATCGGGGGCCGAGTGGGTGGACGTCTCGTACCCCGGCTTCTTCGACACGCTCGCCGGCTGTGGGGACGCGCGGGTGACGGCGTGATCCACCGCGGGGCGCTCCACATGGCGCTGGTCGGCTGGCCCGTCGGGCACAGCTTGAGCCCGCTGCTGTGGGAAGGGGTCGGCCGCCGGCGCGGCCTGACGATCGAGTACACCCGCTATCCGGTCGAGCCCGGGGACGAGGACTCGTGGGACGCGCTCTGGGCCTCCGACCTCCACGGCTTCAACGTCACCGCTCCCTACAAGGAGCGCGCCGCCCAGCGCTGCGACGCGCTCTCGCCCGCGGCCGAGAAGATCCGCGCCGTCAACACCGTCGTTCGTCGCGACGGCGAATGGGTGGGATACGCCACCGACGGCTACGGCTTCGTGCGCGGCGTGCTGTCCGCGGACGAGCCGCTGGAGGGGCGCTCGGTAGCGGTGCTCGGAACCGGCGGGGCCGGACGCTCGGTGGCGCGCGCGGCAGCCGAGGCGGGCGCCGACGTGACGCTCGTCAGCCGGTTTCCCAGCCGCGTGCCGCCCGGATGCGAAACGCTCCCGCGGATCGACTGGGAGGGCCTCTCGGCCTGCGACATCCTCGTCAACGCCACGCCCGTCGGTCGCGGGCAGTCGGGAGGGATTCCGCCGGTGCCCTATGCCCGCTGCTGCCCGGGAGCGCTGGCGGTCGACCTGAATTACACGCCCCCGGTGACGCCCTTCCTGCGCGCCGCCCGGGCCACCGGCGCGCGCACGCTGAACGGCATCCCCACCCTGATCCACCAGGCCTCGCTCGGTGCGGCGCTGATCGTCGACGGAGATCCGGCCGCGGCGGAGTCGTACGAGGAGGACTTCCTCGCCGTCGCCCGGGAAGTCGCCCCGCGGGTCTCCGGATGACAGGGAACCGGCTGCGCCTGCTGACCGCGGGCGATTCACACGGCTCGCTCCTGCTCGGCATCCTCGACGGCATGCCGGCGGGGGTCCCGTTCTCGGCCGCGGCGGTGGATGGATACCTCTGGCGGCGGCAGGGCGGCGTCGGCCGCGGCGCACGGATGAAGATCGAGCGCGACCGGGCAGAGATCGTGTCCGGGATGTGGAAGGGCCGCACCTCGGGCGCCCCCGTCGGGATGACGATCGAGAACCGGAGCCGGATCCCGCAGGACCGGCTGCCGATCCGCACGGTGCCCCGCCCGGGCCACGCGGACCTGACCGGAATGCTCAAGCACGGGCTCGACGACGCGAACCCCGCGATCGAGCGCTCGAGCGCGCGCGAGACCGCGATGCGGGTCGCGCTCGGCGCGGTCGTGCACGCGCTGCTTCGCGAGCTGGGGATCGCGGTGTTCGGGCACGTGGTGTCGATCGGCGGGATCGAAGCCTCGGCGGATCGCAGCGACTGGGAGGCCCTCGTCCATGCCCGCGACCGCAGCTCCTTGTACTGCGCGGACCCGTCCGCGGAGCCGGCCATGCTGGCGCGGATCGAGGAGGCGCGGGAGCGCCAGGAAACGCTGGGGGGCGTGGCCGAAGTCGTGGCGCTGGGCGTTCCGCCGGGCCTGGGGTCGTATTCGCAATGGGACACGCGGCTCGAGGCCTCGCTGGCCGGCGCGCTGCTGTCGATCCAGTCGGTCAAGGCGGCCGCGATCGGCGACGGCGCCGCCACCGCCGGAGAGTTCGGCCGCGGCGCCCAGGACGAGATCTTCTGGGACGGCGGCATCACCCGGCGGACCAACCGCGCGGGCGGGATCGAGGGCGGGATCTCCAACGGCGAGCCCATCGTCGCGCGCGCGTGGTTCAAGCCGATCTCGACCCAGCGCCGGCCGCTGCGCTCCGTCGATCTGGCGACGGGTGAGGAGACCGAGTGCCGGTACATTCGCTCCGACACGCTGGTCGTCCCGGCGGGCAGCGTGGTCGCCGAGTCGATGGTGGCGCTGGCGGTGGCCGACGCGCTCCTCGCCAAGCTGGGCGGCGATCACGTGGACGACACGCGCGCGGCACTCGACGCGTACCTGGCGCGGATACCGTGGGAGCGGCCCGCGCTCCCGACGATCCTTACCGAGCCGCCCATGCCCCCGCCGGCGCCGGTCGAAGCGCCGGCCGAGGAGACGTGAGCCCGGGGCCGCGGATCTATCTGGCGGGCCTCTCCGGCGCCGGGAAGACGACCGTCGCCGCGCTGGTCGCGCGCTGGCTCGGGATCCCCGCCCACGACGTGGACGCGGAGGTCGAGCGGGCGGCGGGGCGCGCGGTGGCGCTCCTCTGGGCTGAGGGGGGCGAGGCGGCTTTCCGCGACGCCGAGCGCGGGGCGGTCGCGAAGCTGGTGTCCCGGTCGGGGCCCGCCGTGCTCTCGCTGGGGGGCGGGACCCTGGAGGATCCGGAGAGCCGGGAGCGGCTCGCGCGGTGGGGTGACGGCATCTGGCTCGACGCCCCCGCCGAGGCGCTCGCCGTCCGGATCGGCGACGGAGCGGCCGAGCGGCCGCTCCTGGCCGGGCGCGACCCCGAGCGGATGCTGCGCGACATGGCGGCGACGCGGGGCCCGCGGTACGCGGCCCTGCCTCATCGGGTCCGCGCCCACGGCCGGCCGGCGGAAGCGGTGGCGGTGGAGGCGATCCGCGCCGTCTCGCCGCCCGAGCCCGCGCCGCTGGACGGGTCGGTCGTGCTGGGGCGGGGGACGCTCTCGCTGGCCGGCTCGCTGCTCGCCGACCGTTGCCCGGACGCCGGCGCAGGCGCGCTGACGGTGGTGAGCGACGCCCGGGTTTGGGCGCTCCACGGCCGCGTGCTGACCGACGCGCTCGCCGCGCGCGGGTGGCAGGGCCAGCCGCTCAGGCTCAAGGAGGGCGAGGCCGCCAAGGCCCCGGACGGCCTGCTGGCGGTGTGGCAGGCGCTGGCCGCGGCCGAAGCGGAGCGCTTCACGCCGCTCGCGGTCCTCGGTGGTGGCGCGCTCGGCGACGTTGGCGGGCTCGCGGCGGCGACGTTCAAGCGCGGGCTTCCGCTGGCGCTGTTCCCGACGACCCTCCTGGCCCAGGTCGATGCCGCGATCGGCGGGAAGAACGCGATCGACCTGGGCGGCGTCAAGAACGTGGTCGGGACCTTCCATGACCCCGCGCTGGTCGCGATCGATCCGCTCTGCCCCCTGACCCAGCCCGACCGCGATTGGCGGTCGGGCTGGGCCGAGATCGTGAAGGCGGGTCTGATCGGCGACCCGGAGCTGTTCGCGCTCTGCGAGCGCGAGGTCGAGGCGATCGGGGAGCGGCGCCTCGCCGTCATCGAGGAGGCGGTCGCGCGCGCGGCGCGGGTCAAGCTGCGGATCGTCGCGAGCGATCGCCGGGAACAGGGCCCGCGGCGCGCGCTCAACCTGGGGCACACGCTGGGGCACGCGGTCGAGGCCACGGCCGACGGCGCACTGACCCACGGCGAGGCGGTGGCGATCGGGCTCGCCGCCGCGGCATGGCTGTCCGAGCGCGAGGGGCTGGCTGAGCCCGGGCTCGCCGAGCGGGTCGAGGCCGCGCTAACCGCGCTCGGCCTTCCGGTCCGGCCGGCGGGGGAGACGAATCACGCGCGGCTGGCCGGGCTCGTCCGCCAGGACAAGAAGCGGATGGGCGGCGCGGTGCACGCGGTCCTGATCGCCCGGCCGGGGGAGACCGAAATCCGGGCGCTGGACGAGGCGGCGATCGGGCGCTGGATCGCGTCGGCATTCGCCCCGCGGGCGGCCTGGATGGGCGGGGCGCGATGAAAGTGCTCGTCCTCAATGGCCCCAACCTCGGCATCCTCGGCCGCCGTGAGCCCGACGTGTATGGGAGCAGCACGCTGGCCGAGATCGCGTCGCTGGTCGCGCCGGTCGCCGCCGAGCTGGGGCTGGAGCCGGAGTGGATCCAGTCGAACCACGAGGGGGATCTGATCGAGGCGCTGCAGCAAGGCGCGGCGAGCGCGTCCGGCGCGCTCCTCAACGCCGGCGCGCTGACCCACTACGGGTTCGCGCTCACCGACGCGGTGCGGGCGTTCCCCCATCCCGTCGTCGAGGTCCATCTCTCGAACGTGCACGCGCGCGAGGAGTGGCGGCACCGCTCCGTGCTGGCCGGCTCATGCGTCGGCGGCGTGTATGGCTTCGGGCCGGATTCCTACCGGCTCGCGCTGCTCGCGCTGGCCCGCTTCCTCGAGCCCGAGCGCGGATGAGCGCGCGCGGCGCGGTGGCCGATCCCTCGGGCACCGCGCTTCCGCGGATCGTCGTTCCGCCACCGGGTCCGCGAAGCGTGGCGCTGGCGATCGGCGCCGCGCTCCGCGAGCCCGCCCCGGCCGTCGGCATCCTCGATGGAGCGTACCCGATCGCCTGGGCCGCGGCGCGCGGGGCCAATGTCGTCGACGTCGACGGGAACCGGTTCGTGGACCTGACCGGCGGCTTCGGCGCGGCGCTGGTCGGGCACCGGAACCCGCGCGTGGTGGCCGCCGTCC
>Ga0299913_10003165_pt1 | contig 13354 bp, 11 predicted proteins | sample RVTome_9_FD_201360 | JGI IMG/M metagenome (GOLD analysis project Ga0299913, IMG submission 201360) | Soil microbial communities from uranium-contaminated site in the Upper Colorado River Basin, Wyoming, United States - RVT155D38 (version 2) ... | reverse complement strand
GCGAACGGGAGCATGCTCTGCCACGAGCCGGTCTGGCCGGGCTGGAGGTTCAGGCCGAAGTCGGCGCCGCCCTTCTCCTCCATGTCGACGGCGAACTGCTTGAGCTCGTCCCAGGTCTGCGGGGCCTCGCTCCAGCCGGCCTTCTCGGCGAGGTCGCTGCGGTAGTAGAGGACGCGGGTCTCGACGTACCAGGGAACGCCGTACGACGTGCCGCCCACCTCGGTGGAGCCCCACGGGCCCTCGAAGAACGCGCTCTCGTCGACCAGGTTCTCCGGGGTTGGCATCAGCCCGCCGGCCTCGGAGAACTCGCCCATCCAGGTGGTGCCGATGAGGCTCACGTCGGGCGTCTCGCCGCTCGCGATCGCGCCCGAGAGCTTGTCGTAGGCGGACTCCCACGGCACTGCGGTCACGTTGACGGTGGCGTCCGGGTTGGCGTCCTCGAACTCCTTGCTGAAGGCCTGGAGCGCGTCCCCCTCGGCGCCCATCGCCCAGACGTCGATCTCACCGGTGGCCTCGCCGCCGGCGACCTCGCTGCTCTGCGCCTCCGGGGTGCCGCTGTCTTCGCTGCGGCCACACGCGGTCAGTGCGAGGCCGGCCACGGCCAGCAACGCGATCGCCGCACGCTTTCGGTGATCGAGCTTGTCGAGATTCATGGTGCTTCCTTTCCGGGGGTGGTGCTCGCTCGGATGACGAGCTCAGTGGGGAGGACCTCGTGCCGGGGGGTGGTGCGAGCCCCGGTGATCAGCTCGTCGAGCAGCCGGGCTGCGGTGCCGCCGAGCTCGCGCATCGGCTGGCGGACAGTGGTGAGTCCGGAGTACCGGGCCGCCATCACGTCGTCCCAGCCGGTGACCCGGACGTCGCCGGGCACGTCGACACCGGCGCGGCGCAGCTCGCCGAGCAGGCCGAGCGCGAGCTCGTCGTTGGCGCAGACGTAGGCGTCGGGCAGGTCGCCGTCCCGCAGCTCGTCGGCGGCGACCTGGGCGCCGACGGCCTCGCGCAGCGCCTCGACGCCGATCAGCCGGACGTGGGCGCGGACCTTGCTGTCCCAGACGACGTCCTGGACGCCGCGCCAGCGGTCGTCGACGTCGGGCGCGGCCTCCGGGTCGCCGACGAAGGCGATCCGGCGCGCGCCGGTCTCGAGCAGGTGGCGGGTGAGGGTGACCGCGGCGTCGTGGCTCTCGGTGTTGACCGAGTCGATGCTGATCGAGTCGTCCTGGGCGATCGGCGGCCGGGCGACGAGCACGATCTTGGCGCCCGACTCGGCGAGGTCGATCACGACCTCGTCGCTGACGGTGCGGCAGAGGATGACGAGGCCGTCGCAGCGGCCGGCCATCGCGCGCACGGCGCTGTCGGCGTCCTCGCGGCCGTGGGTGGAGAGGATCAGGACCGACCGGCCGAGCTCGGCGGCGACCGACTCGTAGCCGAGGACGACCTCGGCGTAGTAGGGGCCGGACAGGTCGGGGAAGACGATGCCGTTGGCCGCGTGGCGGCGCTCGGCGAGCTGCTGCCCGAGCTGGCTGGGCGTGTAGCGGAGCGCGGAGGCCGCGGCCCGGACCCGCTCCTGGGTGTCGGGACGCACGTCCGCGGAGTTGCGCATGACGCGCGAGACCGTGGCGATCGAGACGCCCGCCTGCCGGGCGACGTCGCGGATCGTGGCGGCCACGGCACTCCTCTTCTCCGTCTGCAACCCGGCTGTAACCGGTTTCTGAAACCGGTTACATCTGAGACCAGCGTCACAGCGGTGCCACCAGATGTCAACCCTGTACGGCAGGGTGTGGACATGACCGGCACCCAGGACGCCCCCGTTCGCGAGGCGGTGCGCGTGTACGCCGAGCTGCAGCCCGGGCTGCGGGAGCCGACCCGTCGCTTCGTCGAGCTCGTGACCGCGCTGCTCGACGAGGCGGGCATCAACTACCTCACGGTCGAGGGCCGCACCAAGAGCGTCGCGTCGTTCGCCGCGAAGGCGATGCAGCTCGTCGACGGGCGCCCGCTCTACACCGACCCGGCACGCGAGATCACCGACCAGATCGGGGTCCGAGTCATCACCTACGTCCACAGCGACGTGGCCGCGGTCGTCGAGGTCTTCGACGACGCGCTCGAGCTGCTCGACGACCGCGACTTCGGCGAGGAGACCGCCAGCGAGGGGCGGTTCGGCTACGCCAGCCGCCACCTGCTCGTCGCGGTCGCCGGCCAGCCGCCGGCGACCTACGACGACCTCCTGGGCCACCGCGCGAGCATCCAGGTCCGCACCGTGCTCCAGCACGCCTGGGCCGAGTTCGAGCACGACATCCGCTACAAGGGCACCGTCCCCGAGGAGCACGCCTCCGACCTCGACCGCCGCTTCACCCTCGCCGCCGGGCTGCTCGAGCTCGCCGACCAGGAGTTCTCCGCGATCCGCGCCCGGCTCCAGAGCAGCGCGTCGGCCGACACCCCCGAGGCCGACCCGATCGACCCCCGCATCAGCGGCCAGGAGCTCGCGACGTTCCTCGCCGCCCAGTACACCGACGCCGGCTGGTCGCACACCGACCACTACGGATGGATCGCCGGCCTCCTCCTCGAGCTCGGCATCACCTCGCTCGACGAGCTCGCCGACCTGCTCGCCTCCGTCGACCCCGACGCGATCATCCACCGGATGGGCTACCGCTACCCCGCGGGCGCCGTCCGCCGCCTCGACGACGCGCTGCTCGCGATCTTCGGCCGCCAGTACGTCGGCCTCACCGGCAACGCCCACCGAGAGCCGCTGCTGCAGGCGCGGCTGGAGAAGCTGTCGGCCGATGGGTAGTTCCACCCAGGTCTCGAGCCACCCGAAATGCGCCGGAATGCCGACGCGGCGGGGGCGTCGCCGTCCCTAGCGTCGACGGCATGGACACCACACACAACGAACACACCGAGACAGGGCACACCGAGACAGGGCACATCGAGACCGTCATCATCGGCGCCGGCCAGGCCGGCCTTGCGACCGGCTACCGCCTGCAGCGCCGGGGACGCCCGTTCGTGATCCTCGACGCCGCCTCCCGGATCGGCGACAACTGGCGCCGGCAGTGGGACACGCTGAAGCTCTACTCGCCCGCGAAGTACGACAGCCTCCCCGGGCTGCCGTTCCCCGCGAAGCCGTGGTCGTTCCCGGGCAAGGACGAGGTGGGCGACTACCTGGAGACCTACGCGCAGACGTTCGACCTCCCGATCCGGCTCAAGACGCGCGTCATGAGCCTCGAGGCCGACGGCGCCGGCTACCGCGTCACCACCGACCACGGGACCTGGCACTGCGACAACGTCGTCGTCGCCACCGGCACGTTCGGCCGTACGCCGAACCTCCCGTCGGTCGCCGACCAGCTCGACCCGTCGATCCTGCAGCTGCACTCCAGCGAGTACCGCCGCCCCGGCCAGCTCCGCGACGGCCCCGTGCTCGTCGTGGGCGCGAGCCACTCCGGCTGCGACATCGCCTACGAGGTCGCCGAGTCGCGCCCGACCATCCTGGCCGGCCGCGACTGCGGGCAGATCCCGCCGCGGCTCGACTCGCCGGTCATGCACGTGATCTTCCCGATGCTGATCTTCGCCTGGCGGCACGTGCTGACCCGGCGTACGCCCATCGGCCGCAAGGAGATGCCCGAGGTTCGTTCACACGGCGGCCCGATGCTCCGGGTCAAGCGGTCCGACCTGGCCGAGCGCGGGGTCGAGCGCGTCACCTCACGCGTCGAGGAGGTGCGCGACGGTCGGCCCGTGGTCGACGGGATGCCGCGCGACGTCGCGAACGTCGTATGGGCGACCGGGTTCCGTCAGGTCCTCGACTGGATCCGGCTGCCGATCCTCGGCGAGGACGGCTGGCCGCGGGAGATGCGCGGCGTGGTCGCCGACGCACCCGGGCTGTTCTTCTGCGGCCTGAGCTTCCAGTACGCGTTCAGCTCGATGGTCTTCGCCGGCGTGGGCCGCGACGCGGGGTTCGTCGCCGACCGGATCGCCGACCGGAGTGTCCTTCCCGCGAGGGAGCGCGCAGCGGCCTGAACCCGCGTACCGTCGGGAGGGGAGGTCCGCCATGGGGGTAGTCGAGCCGGAGCAAGCACGGGTCGCCTTCGAGCGCGGCGACTGGATCGGCGCGTACGACGCGTGGTCGGCGGTCGGCCTCGACACGCTCCCAGCCGCGGACCTCGACGACCTCGCCGTCACCGCCGAGCTCACCGGCCACCACGACACGTCCGTCGCCGCGCTGCAGCGGGCCTTCGCCGCCTGCCAGGATGCTGGTGACCTGAGGGGCTCGGTACGCAGCGTCTTCCGGCTCGCGATGGTCACTGCGACCCACGGCGAGCAGGCGCTCTCCGCCGGCTGGACCTCGCGGGCCGAGGGCCTCCTGACGGGGGTCGACGGCGATCTCGTCGAGCACGGGTGGGTGGCGTTCCTGCGGATGTTTCGTGCACTGGGGGCGGGTGACTTCGCTGCTGCCGGTGCCTGCGCGGACCAGGCCGCTGCGAGCGGCCGTCGTCATCGGGACCCGGACCTGACGGCGCTGGGAGTGTGCGCGCAGGGACGGATGGCTCTCTTCTCTGGGCGGATCACGGAGGGCCGTGCGCTGCTGGACGAGGCCATGGTCCGGGTGGTCGCGGGCGAGACGTCCCCGGTCATCGCCGGCCACGTCTACTGCACGGCGATCGAGGGCTGTCAGGAGATCAGCGACTTCGGGCGGGTCGCGGAGTGGACCTTGGCCCTGGAGCGCTGGTGCAACGCCCAGCCGGGACTGCTGGCCTTCACCGGCCAGTGCGCCGTCCACCGGGGGCAGCTGCTGCGGCTGCGCGGGGAGTGGGATCGCGCGCTCGACGAGCTCGCGCTCGCCTCTCGTCGGTACGCGGAGGTGCAGGCCCCGGACGCGATGGGGCTCGCGGCATACGAGACGGGCAACGTGCTGCGGCTGCGCGGGGAGCTCGACGCCGCCGACGAGGCCTACCAGCGCGCCGCCGACCACGGGTTCGACCCGCAGCCGGGCCTGGCCCTGCTGTGGCTGGAGCGCGGCGAGCAGGCGGCGGCCGTCGCGGCGGTCGACCGGCTCCAGGCGGAGCCCGGCGGGCCGGTCCAGCGGTGCCGGATCCTTCCGGCTGCCGTCGAGGTGTTGCTCGCCGCCGGGGAGGTCGACCGGGCCCGCGAGCTCGCCCGCGAGCTCAGCGAGATCGCCGACGCCTTCGGGTGCGAGCCACTGAAGGCCGCCGCCGCCGGCGCGTCCGGTGCAGTGGAGCTCGCTGGGGGCGACCCCGCAGGCGCGCTCCCGTACCTCCGCAATGCGCAGCAGCTCTGGGCACGCAGCGACGCACCCTACGACCGGGCGCGCGCCCGGGTGCTGGCCGGACGCGCGCTGGCGGCCGTCGGCGACGCCGAGACCTCGCGCCGGGAGCTCGAAGCGGCCCGCGCCGCCTTCCGCCAGATCGGCGCGCGGCCTGCCGCCGACGAGGTCGACCGGCTGCTCGCGCCGGACTCGCTTCCCTCCGGGCTGACCGCCCGCGAGGCGGAGGTCCTGCGGCTGGTCGCGACGGGCCGGAGCAACGCCCAGATCGCAGCCGACCTGGTGCTGAGCGAGAAGACGGTGGCCCGTCATCTCTCGAACATCTTCACCAAGCTGGACGTCGGCTCACGTACCGCCGCGACGGCGTACGCCTTCGAGCACGGGCTGGTCTGAGGATCAGCGGCGGTCGTAGCTGGCGCGCGCCTTCACGACCTCGCCCATGTGCGTCGTCGCCCAGTCGGTGAGGCTCTGGACCGCGCCGAGCAGGCTGTGCCCCAGCTCGGTCAGGTCGTACTCGACCCGGGGCGGCACCTCGGCGTAGACGGTCCGAGTGACGAGGCCGTCGCGTTCCAGTCCCCGCAGCGTCTGGGTCAGCATCTTCTGGCTGACGCCGCCGATGGTCCTGGCGAGGTCGCCGTAGCGCTTCGTGCCGTCACTGAGCACGAGGATGACCAGCACGCTCCAACGGTCGCCGATCCGGTCGAGGACACGACGGCTCGGGCACCGGGGGTCGAACGGGTCGGCGAGCACGCTGACAGTATCGCGCAGGTGAGTACCGCACTTCAAGGTGCCTACTCTCCTTTGGGAAGCATTGGACCAGGGCGCGGGTTCCGACGAGGAATCGTCCATCAACCAGAGGAGCCCATCATGTCCATCGTCGTCACCGGAGCCACCGGCCAGCTCGGCCGGCTCGTCGTCGACTCGCTGCTGGAGCGCGGCGTACCTGCCCCGGAGATCGTCGCCCTCGGCCGCGACCTGTCGAAGGCCGAGGACCTCAGCGCCCGCGGGGTCCAGGTGCGCCACGCCGACTACGACGACCCGGCCACCCTCGGTCCTGCACTCGCGGGCGCCACCCGGGTACTGCTCGTCTCCGCGAGTGAGCCGGGCCGCCGGTTCGCCCAGCACCGGGCCGTGGTCGAGGCCGCGGAGGCGGCCGGGGTCGAGGAGCTCGTCTACACGAGCGCGCCCAACGCCGACACGGCTGCGTACGCCATCGCGGAGGACCACCGCGCGACGGAGGCGCTGCTGGCCGACTCCGACCTGTCGACGGTGGTGCTGCGCAACGGTTGGTACCTCGAGAACTACCTGCCGCAGCTGCCGGTCTACCTCGAGCACGGGATCGTGGGGGCCGCCGGCGACGGCCGCGTCTCGGCGGCGACCCGCGCCGACCTGGCCGAGGCTGCCGCGGTGGTGCTGACCACCGACGGCAACGCCGGCCGGACGTACTCCCTCGGCGGCCCGGCCTTCACGCTGGCCGAGCTGGCCGCCGAGATCGGCCGCCAGTCGGGACGCGACGTCGCCTACACGGACGTCCCGGAGACGCAGCTCGTCGAGATCCTGGTAGGCGCCGGGCTGCCGGCGCCGTTCGCGGCCCTGCTCGCCGACTCCGACGTGGGCGCGAGCCGGGGCGAGCTCTACCTCGACCCCGCCGACCTCGAGCGGCTGCTCGGCCGACGCCCGACGACCTACGCCGAGGCGATCGGCCACACGATCGGAGAGGCCCTGGCGAGCTACGCGTCCGCGCGCTGACTCGCGAGGATCGCCCTCCCGATGGCGCGCAGGGCGGTGAGGATCTCGTCGCGGAGGTCCTCACCGTCCGCGCGCCAGCTGCCCAACGCGGCGTACGCCGTGCGCTGCCCGTCCACCTCGACGAGACCCACGTCGGCGCGGACCCCGTCGGACGTGCCGGTCTTGCTCCAGAGCCGCACCCCGCGGTCCGGCCCCTGGTGTGCCAGCGGGTCGAGCCCGAACGCCGACCCGACCATCGACAGGTCGACGCCCAGCGAGACCCAGTCGAGGACCGGGCTCGCGTCCGGGAGCCCGAGGAGCAGGTCGACGAGGTCGGCCGCGCAGCCCTCGCTCAGGGTCGGGGGGTCGGCCGGCCCGCGCTCGTCGCGCACGTAGTCGTACAGCCGCGACCCGCGCTCCCCCACGGGCAGGGTGTCGATCCCGACCCGGGCCAGCAGCACGTTGGTCGCCCGGTTGTCGCTGACCGCCCCCACGAGCCTGGCCGCGTCGGCGACCGTCAGTCGCTCGACGTCGAGGTGCTGCCACAGACCTGAGTCGGCCACTGCCGGCCCGCTGCCGCGGTCCAGCGACGCCGCCGGGTCGAGCCCTCCCGACCCGATCAGCTCCGCGACCCGCTGCAGCAAGAAGAGCTTGCCGACGCTGGCCGTGCGCACCAGGCGCTCCGGCTCGTGCTGGGCGAGGACGCCGCCACCGGCTCGGCGTACCTGCACGCTCCAGGCCGCCCCACGCTCCAGCGTGGGCCGCAGCAGCCGATCGAGGTCCATGCCGGGCCACCCTAGGGCCCGCGCAGCCGGACCATCCCGAGCCACTTCCCCGAACCTTCTTCCGCGCGGAAGGCCGCGGGAAGGCGCGTCGCGCAACCTTCTGGTCGTCAACCACGACCAGAAGGAGAAGTTCGATGGACCACATGATGGTGGAGTACCTGGCTCAGTCCCTGAGCGAGGGCTGGAAGAACGAGAAGAACAGCAAGAGCCGCCTGATGGCGCACGAGCTGCGGACCGCGAACCGTGCTGGGCGGCGTCGCCGGCGGAACCGGTGATGACGCTCATGACGGCACCCGGCAGGGCGACCGAGGCTACGAGCCCGGTCGCCCTGCTGGGTCCGGAACCTGCCGGGGTCCGAGCCACGCTCCCGGGTGGCGGCGCCGTGACCCTGCGGCCGTTGCGCCACGGGGAGACCGAGCCGTTGCAGTCGATCTTCGACGGGATGTCCTTCGAGGCCCGGGTCCAGCGGTACCTCGCGGGGATGCCGCGGCTGCCCGACGCGATGCTCACCGCGCTCGCGGAGGTCGACGGCGTCCAGCACGCCGCGTGGCTGGCGATCGTGGCCGAGCGTCCGGTCGGCGTCGCCCGCTACGTCGTCGTCGAGCCCGGGGTCGCCGAGCTGGCCTTCGAGGTCGTCGATGCCCACCGCGGCACCGGCATCGGCACGCTCCTCCTCGACGCCGTGACGACCGTCGCGGCCGCCCACAGCGTCCGCCGGGTCCGCGCGGCCCTGCTGCCCGACAACGGGCCGTCCCGCGCCCTCGTCACCAAGGTCGGCGTCCGCCTGTTTCCCGCCCGCAGCATCCTCGAGGGCGAGGGCCCGCTGCGACTGCTCGACCCGCCCCGCATCGACCGGCGCGCCGTCCTGGCGCTTGCCGCGTCGAATACCTCTTGGCTGAACCCGTCGCGGGTGGTCGGATAGGACCGCCCGGTCCGGCCCCTGCCGCACCGGCGGGGGGAGGGTGATGCGGGTCCAGGTGCGGCTGCTCGGACGGTTCGAGGTCGTCGTCGACGGCCGGACCGTGCCCGCGCGCGACTGGCGTCGCCAGTCGGCCAGCCGACTGGTGAAGCTGCTGGCCCTGCAGCCGTCGCGCCGCCTCCACCGCGAGCAGGTGATCGACGCGCTGTGGCCGGACGTGGCGCTCGACACCGGCGGCACCCGGCTGCACACCGCCGCCCACTACGCGCGCACCGCCCTCGGCCAACACTCGGGGATCGTGGTGGCGCACGGGTCCGTGGCGCTGTTCCCGGAGGCCGACGTCGAGGTCGACGTCACCGAGTTCGAGCGGGCGGCGGCCGCGGCCCTGGACGCCGATCCGTCGACGGCGGCGATGGCGGCCGCGCTTCACGTCGGGCCGCTGCTGCCCGAGGACCTCTACGAACCGTGGGCCGAGGAGCCCCGCGACCGGCTCCGGCTGCAGTACCGCGAGCTGCTGCGTGCCGCGGGCCGGTACGACGCGCTGGTGGCCGACGACCCGCTCGACGAGGACGCCCAGGTCGACCTCGCCCGCGACCTGTTGCGACGCGGCCGCCGGCGCGAGGCCCTCGTCACGCTCGACCGGATGGCCGAGGTGTTCGAGCGCGACCTCGGCGTCGATCCGCCCGAGACCGCCCGGGCGCTGCGGGCGGAAGCGCTCGCGATGCCAGCCGGCTCCGAGCCTTCGACGTACGCCGGGAGTCCGGCCGCCTCCCCGGCACCTCAGCCGTCCGCGTCGGTGCTGCCCGCCGCCCGCAGCCGGTTGATCGGCCGCGAGCGCGACCTGGACGACGTCGCGACGCTGCTCCGGCGGCACCGGGTCGTGACGATCACCGGTCCGGGTGGTGCCGGCAAGTCGACCCTCGCCCTGGCGCACGCGCGGCGGACGCAGGCCCCGGCGGACCAGGCCGACCAGGTGGACGTGGTCTTCGCCGAGCTCGCTCCCGCGCACGCGGCTGACGAGGTCGCCCGCGCGGTCGCCGAGGCGGTCGGGGTGCAGGGCGAGGCCGCGCTCAAGTCCTCCGCCCTGGCCGCGGCCCTCGGACCGCGACGACTGCTGCTCGTGCTCGACAACTGCGAGCACCTGCTCGACGAGAGCGCCGCCCTGGTCGACGCGATCCTCGACGCCGGCGACGAGGCCCGGGTGCTCGTCACCAGCCGCGAGCCGCTGCGGATCGACGGTGAGGCGGTCCACGCCCTCGGGTCGCTCGGATCCGGGGCGACCGAGCTGTTCGTCGAGCGGGCCGCAGCAGCTGCCGGTTCCGACGTCGCCGAGGCCGGTGACCCCCGGGTCGCCGACCTGTGCCGGCGGCTCGACGGGCTGCCGCTCGCGATCGAGCTCGCCGCGGCGCAGCTGCGCTACCTGAGCCTCGACGAGCTCGTCAGCCGACTCGACGACCGGCTGACCCTGCTGGCCGGCGGGCGCCCCCGGGCCGGCGCCCGTCACTCGGCGCTCGCGTCGACCATCGACTGGAGCTATCGCCTGCTCACGGACGAGGCGCGCGAGGTGTTCGACCGGCTCGGCGCGTTCCCCGCGTCGTTCGACCTCGACGCCGCGGTCGCCGTCTGCGCAGGGCGCGACCCCGCGGCCGTGACGACCATCGTCGGCGACCTGGTGGCCAAGAGCCTGGTCGTGCACGAACGGACCACCGGCCGCTACCGGCTGCTCGAGTCGATCCGGATGTTCGCCGTCCAGAGGCTCGGCGAGGCCGGCCGCGACGACGACGCCGCCGCGCGGCGGCGCCGGCACGGGGGTGCCCGGGCCCGGGCCCAGGCGCGCCGCCGCGCGGGGCGCGCGATGTCCCGGGCGGAGAAGAGCCCGGACGACCTCGACAACGTCCGGCTCGCGTTCGAGGCGTCACTCTCCTCGCCGGAGGACCTCTCCGACGCGGTCGACATCGCGCTCGCCATCAGCACGCTGTGGCGCAACGCGTCGCGGAGCTCGCTGCGACCGGTCTCGTACGCCGAGGGTCGTCAGTGGGTCGAGGCGCTCCTCTCGCGCGACGTCGCGGGCGAGGACCGCGTCTGGACGCTGCTGATGTCCGCGGACGTCGCGCTGGGTTCCGGCGATCCGATCACCATGCGCGCGAGCACCGGCGAGGCCGTGCAGGCGATGTCACAGGTCGAGGCCCCGGAGGCCGCGCTGGTGGTGTCGATCTACGACGCGATGACGCACCTGCTGGAACCTGCGCAGGCGTCGCGTCGCCTGGAGGCCGCGGCACAGCGCGCCGAGGAGCACGGAGAACCCGGGCTCGCTCGGCTCGCCCGCGGTTACCGGCTCGTCACGGCCCGCATGGAAGGTCCCTCCCCTGCGCTGGGCGACGAGACACGGGCGGTGGTCGAGAGCGTCGTCGACGTCGACGGCGAGCGCGACTACGACAGCTACATCATCCACTGGGCAGCGAGCCTGCTCGCACTCGTGGACCTCGACGCCCCGCGGCTGCGCGGGCTGATGGATGCCCAGCTCCGCGACCTGGCAGCGACCGGCCTGCGCGAGAACTGGCTGACGATGTACTGGGAGGCGCTCGCGCTGGCCCTCGAGGGAGAGGAGTACCTCCCCCAGCTCGGCCGCTCCCGCGCCCGCGCCAAGGCCGAGGGCAGGAACGCAGACGCCGACTGTGTCCTCGCCCTGGCCTGCGCCGCCGCCTTCGACGGGGAGTGGGAGGACGCCGCCGAGCTGATCGGCGTGGTCGCCGACACGATGCTCCACGACACGGCCGGCTTCATCCACCTCGTGCTCGTGCGCGACCAGCTGGTGCGGCCGATGCTCGACCACGAGACGTTCAAGGCCGCGCGCGTCCGCGGCGTGGGCCGCGACGTGGGGGCGATCCTCACCGAGCACGGGCTCTGACCCCTCTCGCCTTGTCAGCAGGCTGACCGGCGGCGTACACCCGCAGGTCACGGTGCGGCCACGCGTGGCGACCACGCTCGGAGGCGACGGATCCCTCCGCCCGAGGAGCCACCATGCGCCTGCGACTCCTATCCCCGCCCGACGCCCCCACGACGACCATCGCTCACCGCGGCGCGAGCGCCCACGCACCCGAGAACACGCTGGCTGCCGTCCGCACGGCCATCGACCTCGGCTGCGACCTCGTCGAGGTCGACGTGCATCGCACCCGCGATGGCCACCTCGTCGTCATGCACGACGTCGGGCTCACGCGCACGACCGACGCCACCCAGGCTCTGCCGGGACATGCGCCGTGGCGGGTCGGCGACCTGACCTACGGCGAGCTGCTCCGGCTCGACGCCGGGTCCTGGTTCTCCCCCGCCCACGTCGGCGAACGCGTCCCGACGCTCGCCCAGGTGATCGACCTGCTCGCCGACAGCGACACCGGCCTGCTCCTCGAGGTGAAGGAGCCCGGCCGCTACCCCGGCATCGCGCGCGACCTTGCCGCTGAGCTGCGGGAGCGCACCGGTTACGTCGAGTCGGCGGCGGCCGCCGGCCGGCTGGTCGTCCAGTCCTTCAACCACGACGTGATGCGGACCTTCGCCGGCCTGGAGCCCAGGATCCCGATCGGCCTGCTGGGCCACCCGCCGCAGCGACGGCTCCCGGCGCTCGCCGAGTGGGCGAGCTTCGTGAACCCGCGGCACCGACGCGCGACCACGGCGTACGTCGACGCCATTCACGCCGAGGGGATGCAGTGCCTGGTGTGGACGCCCGACAGCGTGGCCGACATCCACCGAGGCCTCAGCCTCGGCGTCGACGGGGTGATCACGAACCGCCCCGACGTGCTGCAGCGGATGCTCGAGGACCGGCTGGTCACAGCCTGACGGCGGCGGCCGCGACTCACCAGATGTTCCCGGCCCCTGGGGTGTAGGCCGCGGAGACGACGCTCTCGGTGATGATGGCCTGCGACTTGACGATTCCTGCGGCCTCCGTCATCTGCGCCTGCACCTTCACGACCGGCGCCTGCAGGGTCAGCGTCCCCTCGCTCACCAGTGTCAGGTCCGTGGCAGGTGTGTCGTCCCAGGTCGCCCCGGTCCAGATCGGGAGGTTGACGTCGCCCGCCTCGAACTCCACCCAGACGGTGGCACCGACGCTCGGCAGCCTCAGGAGCGAGGTGGGGATCGGGGGAAGGGACGCCTCGGCCCAGGCACCTGTCACTCCCGCAGCGGGGACGTCGACCTGCAGCCGCCCCTGCCCCGTCGGCGAGTTGGCGCCGGTCACGGTGGCTCGGTACTTGCCGTAGAGCTCGGACATGGGTTCCTCCACTGGGTTCGTGCTGGTTGGTTCGTTGGCGGGGACGAGGGGCGTGACCGACGCGGTCCGCTGGGTCTTGATCACGGTCTTGCGGAACTGCGCGGCGTCGGTGATCGACACCGGTTCCTCGAGCACCTGCCCGAGCGAGGCGACCCATGCCGTCCAGACACCCGGGTTGGCAGGGTCGGCCTTGAAGTCCGCACTCGTGAGCGACACCGGCACCGTGGTGTCGTCGACGGTTCCGGCAGGCAGCACCACGCTCGAGGCGGAGATCGAGTGCGTGCTCGGGTCGTCGGCGGTCTCCATGCGTTCGGAGAAGAAGAACGAACCCGGCGACGTCGCGGTCGCCGTCTGCGCAGCCGCCCGGATGGCCGGCTGGACCGTCGGGTCGCCGGCCC
>Ga0299913_10003164_pt1 | contig 13356 bp, 15 predicted proteins | sample RVTome_9_FD_201360 | JGI IMG/M metagenome (GOLD analysis project Ga0299913, IMG submission 201360) | Soil microbial communities from uranium-contaminated site in the Upper Colorado River Basin, Wyoming, United States - RVT155D38 (version 2) ... | reverse complement strand
CGGGATGGATTCCTGCGTCACCGCGGCCATCGCGGCCGTGGACCACCGCCTGGCCGTCCTGCACGCGCGGTACGGCCAACGCACCGAGGCCAAGGAGCGGGCCTGCTTCGACGCCCTGGCCGACCACTTCGGGGTGGCGCATCGCCTGGTGGTGGACTTCCCGCACCTCCAGGCCATCGGCGGCAGCAGCCTCACCGACCGCGCCCTGCCCGTGCGCGAGGGCGAGCCGGAGCCGGACCGCATCCCGACCTCGTACGTCCCGTTCCGCAACGCGCACCTGCTCTCGGCGGCCACGGCCTGGGCCGAGGTGCTCGGCGCCCGCGCCCTGGTCATCGGCGCGGTGTGGGAGGACTCGTCGGGCTATCCCGACTGCCGCCCGGAGTTCTACGAGGCGTTCCAGGAGGTCATCCGCCGGGGGACGCGCCCGGAGACCGAGATCCGGCTGCTCACGCCCGTGATCGGCCTGACCAAGGCCGCGATCGTCCGCCGCGGCCTGGAGCTGCGGGCGCCGTTCGACAAGACGTGGTCGTGTTACCAGGCGGAAGACGAGGCCTGCGGCCGCTGCGAGTCGTGCCGTCTGCGGCTGCGGGCCTTCGCCGAAGCGGGCGCCACCGACCCCATCCCCTACAAACGCGAGCCCGCGCCAGTTATGAGAGACTAGGCAGTTGCGGGGCACGCACCGCCCGCCAAAGGAGACAAGAGGCATGAAGCGTACGCTGGTGGCGGGCGGACTGTGCGCGGCCACCCTCCTGCTCGGCGCCGAGGCGTTCGCGCAGACCGGGACCGTCCGGGGCAAGGTCGTGGACGAGAAGGAACAGCCGGTGGTCGAGGCCGTGATCACGCTCGAGTTCCAGGGCGGGGTCACCCGGAAGCTGGAGACGAAGACCAACAAGAAGGGCGAGTTCACGCAGGTCGGCATGTATCCCGGGCCCTACCGGATCACCGTCAGCAAGGACGGCTACGCGCCGGCCGTCATCGAATACCGCATCTCCATGGGCGAGCCGACCTACGTGCCCGACATCAAGATGTTGACCAGGGCCGCCGCGCAGGCCGCGGCCGGGGACCCGGGACGGGAGGAGCTGGCCGCGAACTTCAAGAAGGCGACCGAGCTGACGCAGGCGGGGCAGCTCGACCAGGCGGAGGCCGCGTACCAGGAGATCCTGGTCAAGCACCCCAGCGTGGCCGAGGTGCACTACAACCTGGGCTTCGTCTACTCGCAGAAGAAGGACTGGCCGGCGGCGGAGGCCGCGTACCTCAAGGCCATCGAGATCCGGCCGGCCTACGGCGAGGCCTACACCGCGCTCGCCCGCGTGTACCGCGAGAGCGGGCAGGCGGCCAAGGCCACGGAGATCCTGGCCAAGGCGGCGGCCGAGAACACAACCGACCCCAAGGTGCAGTTCGGCGTGGCCGTGGACCTGCTCAACTCCGGCAAGGGCGAAGAGGCGGTGGCCGCCTTCCAGAAGGTGCTGGAGATCGATCCGAACTTCGCGGACGCCTACTTCCACCTGGGCACGCTCGCGGTCGGCCAGAACAAGATCCCCGAGGCGATCGGCCACCTCGAGAAGTTCCTGTCCATGAACCCCACGAACACGCAGAACGTGGCCACGGCCCAGGGTCTGCTGCAGGCGCTGAAGCCGAAGCAGTGATCGCGCAACGCGTGGACGCCGTCCGGGAGCGCATCGCCCGGGCGGCCACCCGCGCCGGCCGGCTGCCCGAGGAGATCACGCTGGTGGCCGTGAGCAAGACGCATCCTCCCGAGCGCGTGCGCGAGGCGTTCGCGGCCGGCCTGCGCGACTTCGGCGAGAACAAGGTGCAGGAGTCCGAGGCCAAGATCGCGGCCCTGGCCGACCTGCGCGCGGCCGGGCTGCGCTGGCATTTCGTGGGCCACCTCCAGGCCAACAAGGCGCGCAAGGCGGCCGCGCTGTTCGACTGGATCCACTCGCTCGACGACCCCGCCCTGGGCCTCCGGCTGGAGAAGGCGGCGGCGCGGGGCAAGAAGGCGCTGCCGGTGCTGGTGCAGGTGGACCTGGCGGGGGAGGAGACGAAGTTCGGCCTCGACGAGGAGCACCTCTTCCCGGCGCTGGAGCAGCTGCGCGGGCTCAAGTCGGTGCGCGTGCAGGGCCTCATGGTCATGCCGCCCTACGAGGACGACGCCGAGCGCACGCGGCCCTACTTCAAGCGCCTGAGAGAGCTGCGCGACCGGGCGCGGAAGGAGAACCTCCTCCTGGGCGGCGAGCTGTCCATGGGCATGAGCCACGACCTGGAGGTCGCGATCGAGGAAGGCGCCACGCTCCTGCGCGTGGGCACCGCGATCTTCGGCGAGCGCGCCCGCGCCGGCGCGGAGGCCTGATGTTCGTCCTGGCCAACATCCTGGTCGGCCTCGGGCAGGTGCTGGGCATGGTCCTGCAGATCTACATGTGGGTGCTGATCGGCCGCGCCATCATCTCCTGGGTCAACGCCGACCCGCGCAACGCGATCGTGCGCTTCCTGCGCTCGGTGACCGACCCCCCGGTGGAGATGATCCGCCGCCGCCTGCCGCGGAACCTGCGCTACTACCCGCTGGACATCGCGTTCCTGGTGCTCTTCGGCCTGGTCATCTTCGCGCAGTACGCGGTGGCGCAGTCGCTCATCGACCTCGGCCAGCGGCTGCGCACGCCCGTGGCCGCGCGCCCGTCCTTCTCTTGAGCGCCCCCGTCGTTCGTGCGACGCTTGGGCCCGTGACCGAGTGAGGGATCGAACATGAAAATCTCTCCCATGGACATCCAGCGGCAGGAGTTCGCGCGGGCCATGCGCGGCTACGACCGCGAGGAGGTCCGCACCTACCTGAACATCGTGGCCGAGGAGGTGGCGGCGCTGCAGCGCGAGCGCGACAGCCTCGACCAGCAGGTGCAGAACATGCAGGGGTTGCTCGACGAGCACCGCCAGCGCGAGGCCATCCTCAAGAACACGCTGCTCACGGCCCAGCGCGTGTCGGAGGAGATCCGCGAGGTGGCGCGCAAGCAGTCGGACAACGTGGTCAAGGAGGCGGAGATGCAGGCGGACCGCCTCCTGGAGCTGGCCCAGACGCGCGCGCACGAGGTGGAGCGCGGGATCCTGGAGCTGCGCGGCCAGCGCACCTCGCTGCGCACGGACATCCGCTCGCTGGTCACGCGCCTGACGCACCTGCTCGACCTGCAGGAGGAGGCGGAGCTGGAGGACAACCTCCGCTTCCTGAAGCGGCGCGAGGAAGCGCAGTAGGCCCTCGCCGGACCTCGACATCCGGGAGGACGGGGACGGCGTCACGCTGCGCGTGCGCGTGCGGGCCCGCGCCGCGCGCGAGGGCCTGGGGGGCACGCGCGAGGGCGCGCTCGTGGTGAAGCTCACCGCCCCGCCGGTGGAAGGGCAGGCCAACGCCGCCCTGGCGCGCCTGCTCGGCCGCCTGCTGGGGGTGGCGCCCTCGGCGGTCACGCTCCTGCGCGGCACGGCCGGCCGGGACAAGCTCCTGCGCGTGGCGGGCCTGCGCGCCGCCGACGCGCGGGCCCGGCTCGCGGGCGCGAAGGAAGCCCGGTGAGCGCGCTGGTGGTGCGCCGGGCGGGGCTGCTGGTGACGCTGGCCGGGTCCGCGCCCCGCCGGGGCCCCGCGCTGCGCGAGGTGGCCGCACGCGAGCAGGCCGCCCTGGTGGCGCGGGCGGGCCGGATCGCCTGGATCGGCCCCGACCGCGACCTCGGGGCCGCCGTGGCACCGGACCGGGACGTCGCCGAGCTCGATGCCGAAGGGGCGGCGGTGGTGCCCGGCTTCGTGGACGCGCACACGCACCTCGCGTTCGCCGGCGACCGGGACGCGGAGATCCGCCTCCGCCTGGCCGGGGCGAGCTACGCCGAGATCGCCGCCGCCGGGGGAGGCATCGTGCGCAGCGTGGAGGCCACCCGCGCGGCCTCCCGGGAAGACCTGACGCGCGCGGTGGTGGAGCGGCTCGACGAGATGCTCGCGCAGGGCACGACCACGGCCGAGGTGAAGAGCGGCTACGGCCTGGAGACGGCGGCGGAGGTCCGCTCGCTGGAGGCGATCCGCGAGGCCGGACGCCGTCACCCCACGGCCGTCGTGCCGACGTTCCTGGGCGCGCACGAGGTGCCGCTCGAGCACCGCGGCGACCGCGAGCGCTACCTGCGGCTCCTGACCGATGAGATGATCCCGGCCGTGGCCAGCCGGGGCCTGGCCGCGTTCTGCGACGTCTTCTGCGAGCAAGGGGTGTTCTCGGTGGAGGAGAGCCGGCGCGTGTTGTCCGCGGCGCGCGCGGGGGGGATGAAGCTGCGCGTGCACGCGGATGAGCTGGCGGACACGGGGGGCGCCGCGCTGGCGGCCGGGTTGGGCGCCCGCTCGGCCGACCACCTCCTCCACGTCTCGGACGAAGGGATGCGGGCCCTGGCCCGGAGCGGCACCGTGGCCGTGCTCCTGCCCGCGGCCGCCTTCTATCTGCGCCTGGGCCGCTACGCCCCCGCGCGCGGCCTGGTCGAGAAGGGCGCCATCGTCGCTCTGGGCACGGACGTGAACCCCGGCGCCGGACTCTCGCCGTCCATGCCGTTCGCGATGGCGGCCGCCTGCTTCGGCATGGGGCTCTCGCTCGAGGAGGCGCTGGCCGCGGCCACGCTCAACGCCGCGGTGTCGCTCGACCTGCAGCACGAGGTGGGCAGCCTGGAGGTGGGCAAGCGCGCGGACCTCGTCGTGCTGCGCTCGGCGCGCCTGCTCGACCTCCTGCGCGCCGGCGTTCCCGCCGTTCGCCACGTGGTGAAGGACGGGCGCGTCGTGGTGCGGGACGGCCGGCGCGTGGCCGCATGAGCGCCCTGCTGCGGGTCGAGGACCTGGTCAAGGTCTACCCGGGCCGGCGCAAGACGCCGCCGGTGGAGGCCGTGCGCGGCATCTCGTTCGCGGTGGAGCCCGGCGAGTTCTTCGGCCTGCTGGGCCCCAACGGCGCGGGCAAGAGCACCACGCTGGGATGCATCACCACGCTGGTGCGGCCCACCGGCGGCCGCATCGTGGTGGACGGGCTCGACGTGGCCCGCCAGCCGGCCGAGGCCAAGCGAAAGATCGCGGTCGTGCCCCAGACCCGCAACCTGGACCGCGACCTCACCGTGCGCGAGGGGCTGACGTTCCACGGCGCCTATTTCGGCCTGCCCCGGGCGGAGCGCGAGGCGCGCGCCGACCGCCTCCTCGCCCAGATGCAGCTCACGGATCGCGCCGCCGCCAAGCCCCTCGCGCTGTCGGGCGGGCTCCAGCAGCGGCTGCTGATCGCGCGCGCGCTCATGCACGATCCCAAGGTGTTGCTGCTCGACGAGCCGACCATCGGGCTGGACCCGCAGGCCCGCCGGCTGCTCTGGGACACGCTGCAGGGGCTGCACCGGCAGGGCCTGACCGTCATCATGACCACGCACTACATGGAGGAGGCGGACCGGCTCTGCCAGCGGCTCGCCATCATCGACCATGGCCGCATCCTCACCCTGGACACCCCCGCCGCGCTCAAGGCCGCCCTGCCCGGCGGCCAGATCCTCGACCTGCTGCTGCACGCCTCCGCGCCGCTCGCCCCGCGTCTGGCGGCGGTCGCCGGAGTCTCGCGGGTGGAGAAGGTGGCCAGCAACGGCGACGCGGACGGGCTGGAGCGGCTGCGCCTCTTCGTGGACCCGGCCGAAGGGCTGCTCGACCGCGTCCTGCGCGCGGTGCGCGAGGGCGGGGCCGACCTGCGTCACGTGAGCCTCACACCGCCCAGCCTGGAAGACGTGTACATCCACCTCACGGGGAAGGAGCTGCGCGATTGACCGCCTTCCTGGCCATCCTCCGGCGCGACCTGCTCGTCTCGGCGCGCAACTCGCCGGTGCTGCTCATGGCCACGCTCACCCAGCCCGTGCTCGTGGTGCTGGTCTTCGGGAACATCCTGCCCCGCCTGAACCTGGTGGCCGACGAGTTCCGCGCGGTGATGGTGCCCGGGCTGATGTCGATCACCATGCTCATGGCCGGCGTGCAGGGCGTGCTCATGCCGCTGGCCGCCGACCTGTCGGGCAGCCGCGAGGTGGACGAACGCCTGCTCGCGCCGATCTCGCTGGGGGGGGTAGTGATGGAGAAGGTGGTGGCCGGCGCCATCCACGCCAGCCTGGCCGGCCTCCTGGCCCTGCCGGCCATGATCGCGCTCATGCACCGCGTGGGCGGCCTCGACGTGAGCCCGCGCTGGGGCGTGCTCTTGCCCATGGTGGTCCTCAGCGGCCTGCTCTGCGCCGCCTTCGGGCTCACCATCGGCAGCAACATCCAGCCGCGCTTCAGCGGGTTGCTCTTCGCGGTGATCCTGGGGCCCATGATGCTCTTCGGCTGCGCCTACTACCCGTGGGCGTCGCTGGAGGTGCTGGGACCCGTCCGCTTCGTGTTCCTGCTCAACCCGCTGGTGTTCATCAGCGAGGCCATGCGCCTGGCCGTGACGCCCGACATACCGCATATGCCCATCGGGCTGTTGCTGGGCGGGCTGGCCTTCTTCGGCGCGGTGTTCGGCGCGCTGGGCGCGCGCTCGTTCGCACGGCGGACGATCCTCTAGAATGCGGTCCTCATGGCCCTGACGATCACCGAGGTCGTGGCGCGCGACATCCGCTTTCCCACCTCGCGCGAGCTGGACGGGTCGGACGCCATGAACGTCGGCGACTACTCGGCGGCCTACGTCGTCCTGAAGACCGATGGCGGGCTGGAAGGCCACGGCCTCACCTTCACCAACGGCCGGGGGAACGAGCTGTGCGTGGCCGCCATCCGGGCGCTCGCGCCGCACGTCCAGGGCCGGACGCTCGAAGGCATCACGGGGGACTTCCGCCGGTTCTGGCGCAGCCTCGCCCAGGACCCGCAGCTCCGCTGGCTCGGCCCGGAAAAGGGCGTCATCCACATGTCCACGGGCGCGGTGGTCAACGCGGTGTGGGACCTCTGGGCGAAGCAGCAGGGCAAACCGCTCTGGAAGCTCCTCGTGGACATGACACCCGAAGCCCTGGTCGCCGCCATCGACTTCAGCTACCTCACCGACGTCCTCACCCCGGAGCAGGCGGTGGAGATCCTGCGGCGGCAGGCGCCGGGCAAGGCCGCCCGCGAGGCCGAGATGCTCCGCGACGGCTTTCCCGGCTATACCACCTCCACGGGCTGGCTCGGCTATTCCGACGAGAAGGTCAGCCGGCTCGCGCGCCAGGCCATGGACGAGGGCTGGGACCACTTCAAGATCAAGGTCGGGCCGGACCTCGACGGGAACATGCGTCGCGCCGCTCTCATGCGCGAGCTGATCGGCCCCGGGCGCAAGCTGATGATGGACGCCAACCAGTGCTGGGACGTGGGCGAAGCCATCTCACAGATGAAGGCGCTGGCGCGCTTCGACCCCTGGTGGATCGAGGAGCCCACCTGCGCCGACGACGTGCTCGGCCACGCGGCCATCGCCCGGGCCGTAGCACCCATCGGCGTGGCCACGGGCGAGGTCTGCCAGAACCGCGTGATGTTCAAGCAGCTCATGCAGGCCGGCGCCATCCGCTTCTGCCAGGTGGACACCTGCCGTACGGGCGGCGTCAACGAGGTCGTGGCCGTGCTCCTGCTGGCCGCGCGCTTCGGGATCCCGGTCTGCCCGCACAGCGGCGGCGTGGGGCTGTGCGAATACGCGCAGCACGTCGCGCTCTTCGACTACATCGCGGTCAGCGGCACCTTGCAGGACCGCATGCTGGAGTACGTGGACCACCTGCACGAGCACTTCGTGGATCCCGTGCGCACGCGCCGCGGACGCTACCTGGCCCCCGAGGCTCCCGGCTACAGCATCGCCATCAAGCCGCAGTCGCTCGACGATTACGAATTCCCCGGCGGAAGGGCCTGGCGCCGCTAGAACCTCAAGCCGAAGGCCAGCACGAACTCGTTGCCCCCGTTGATGATGACCTTGCCCTGGACGTAGGGGATCACACCTCCGGTCCGCCAACCCACTCCCGCGAGCAGGTTCAGCGCCGGGTCGGTGTCGCTGTTGTCGGGTCCATCCGGGTCGACGCGGACCAGGCCGAGGCCGGCGCCAGCCCATATGAAGTTGGAACCCCGCGTGGGGAAGTCGTAATGGAAGTCACCGTTGATGGTCAGGTAACTCAGGCCATCGCCCACCAGCACGTACTCCACGTTGGGGTTGAAGTAGATCCTGGGCGCGACCCGTGCGATCAGCTCGGCGCCCACGAACGGCTCCTCGACGTCGAAGTAGTAACCGGCGCGCACGCCGAAGTCGGCGGCGGCGGCCTCGGGCGAGGCCAGGCCAAAGCCGAGCGCGGTCAGGGTCGACACGGTCGCGTAGCGGAGAAAGGTTCTCATGATGCTCCTCAGAACTTGTAGCGCAGCCCGCCGTAGGCCTTGAACCGGCTCAGGTCGGACACGATGTCGTAGCGCAGCGCGGCGAACAGCAGCGTCATCGTGAGGTGTCGTCTCATGTCGTCGCTCCTTCCAGATGTCCTCGTCCCACCGTAGGGTCGCCCCGGGCAGGGTGTCAAAGGCCTCGCCGCGAAACTGTGACCGGGGCCACGCGCTCGCGCGTCGACAAAAAAAGAGGGCCGGGCCACGCGGCCCGGCCGTCCCGCGGCGTCAGGCGTCAGTAGCCGCCGCGGTCCTTGGTGCCGGACTTGTCACTGCCGCTGCCGTGCTCGTCGCGGGACCGGTCGCTGGTGCCGCTTCCGGTCGTCCGGTCGCGGCCCATGTCTCCGGTGCGATCGCGGTCACCGAGGTCGCTTCCCCTGTTCTCGCCGCTGACGTCCTCGTCCCACTTCCGCGACGCGGCGTCGGTCGGGTTCGCCATCCCGCGCTGGGCCTTGCCGAGGTTCTTCTCGACCTTGCCCTCGATCTCCGTGGACCGATCGTTCAGAAGGTCGCCGGTCTCTTCCTTGATCTTGCCCTTGACCTGGTTCCCGGCACCCCGGAGTTCGTCGCCGAGCTCGCGGCCGACGTCACGATCGCGGTCATGCTCTTTCATAAGCTCTCCTTCGCATGAAGACACCAAGGACAACGTCGTTTACGTCGCTCACCATGGATGTAGCACGCCCCGTGCCACGCCGACGTAACGTAAGTAGCGACAATATAATGAGTTGCATTTCCCATAACCGCCGGCTGTTTGGCCGTTTCTACAGTCGTCGGTGCAGGGTGGGGCAGCGGGGCGCTGTGGCATACTCCGGCCATGCCCGTCATCGAGAGCCACGCCGACACGGCGTCGGCGGAGTTCCGCGAGAACCTCGCGCACATGGAGGCGCTCGAGGACGACCTGCGGCGGCGGCTCGCGCAGGCGCGCGCCGGAGGGGGCGACGAGGCGGTGCGGCGGCACCGCGAGCAGGGCAAGCTGCTCGCGCGCGAGCGCGTGGAGCGGCTGCTCGACCCGGGCAGCCCGTTCCTGGAGATCGGCGCGCTCGCCGCGCACGGCCTCTACGAGGGGGCCGCGCCCGCGGCCGGCCTGGTCACCGGCATCGGCCGCGTGCGCGGCCGCGAAGTCGTGGTCGTGGCCAACGACGCGACCGTGAAGGGCGGCACCTACTTCCCGGTCACGGTGAAGAAGCACCTGCGCGCGCAGGAAGTGGCGGAGGAGAACCGGCTGCCCTGCGTGTACCTGGTGGACTCGGGCGGGGCCTTCCTGCCGCTGCAGGCCGAGGTCTTCCCGGACCGCGACCACTTCGGCCGCATCTTCTACAACGAGGCGCGCATGAGCGCCATGGGCATCGCGCAGATCAGCGTGGTGCTCGGGTCGTGCACGGCGGGCGGGGCGTACGTGCCGGCCATGAGCGACGAGGCGGTGATCGTGAAGGGCCGCGGCACCATCTTCCTGGGCGGCCCGCCGCTGGTGAAGGCGGCCACGGGCGAAGAGGTCACCGCCGAGGAGCTGGGCGGCGCCGACGTGCACTGCCGCGTCAGCGGCGTGGCGGACCACTACGCGACCGACGACGAGCACGCGCTGGAGACGGCGCGCGACATCGTGGGCCATCTCACCACGCGCAAGCAGCCGCCCTGGGACGTGGCCCCGCCGGAGGAGCCGCTCTACGACCCCCGGGAGATCGGGGGCATCGTGCCGCGCAGCCTGCGCAAGTCCTACGACGTGCGCGAGGTCATCGCCCGCGTGGTGGACGGCAGCCGCTTCGACGAGTGGAAGGCGCTCTACGGCGTCACCCTGGTCACGGGCTTCGCGCGGCTCATGGGCATGCCCGTGGGCATCCTGGCCAACAGCGGCGTGCTGTTCTCGGAGAGCGCGCTCAAGGCCACGCACTTCATCGAGCTGTGCTGCCAGCGCAAGGTGCCGCTCCTGTTCCTGCAGAACATCACCGGGTTCATCGTGGGCAAGGAGTACGAGCACAAGGGCATCGCCAAGGATGGCGCGAAGATGGTGCACGCGGTGGCCAACGCGCAGGTGCCCAAGTTCACGGTGGTCATGGGGGGCAGCTTCGGCGCCGGCAACTACGGGATGGCCGGCCGCGCCTACCAGCCGCGCCAGCTCTGGATGTGGCCGAGCGCGCGCATCTCGGTGATGGGCGGCGAACAGGCGGCGTCCGTGCTGGCCCAGGTGAAGCAGGAGCAGCGCGAGCGCCGGGGACGGCCCATGAGCGCGGAGGAGGTCGAGGCCTTCAAGGCGCCCATCCTGGCCAAATACGAGGAGGAGGGCAGCCCCTACTACTCGTCGGCGCGGCTGTGGGACGACGGCGTCATCCCGCCCTCGCAGACGCGGGCGGTGCTGGCCCTGGGGCTGTCCGCCGCGCTCAACGCTCCCTTCCCCGAGCCGCGCTTCGGGGTGTTCCGGATGTGAGTCCGGCCGTCGCCGTCGCGCAACCGGTGGGTGGGCGAACCCGCTGCGGACCAGCGCATCGGCTATGCTCTGACCATGCGTCTCGAGCGGGTGGAGCTGGAGTTCCACGGCCCGGTGGCCCGCGTCTGGCTCAACCGGCCCGACGTCCGCAACGCCTTCGACGGCCTCATGGTGACGGAGCTGCGCAAGGTCCTCTTCGACCTGGGCACCGTGGACTCGGTCCGCGTGATCGTGCTGGGCGGCCGGGGGCCGGCCTTCTGCGCCGGCGCCGACCTGGAGTGGATGCGGGCCATGACCGGCTTCTCGCGCGAGGAGAACCTGCGCGAAGCGCAGGCGCTGGCCGACCTCTTCTTCACCGTCTACGAGAGCCCCAAGCCCATCGTCGCGCGCGTGCACGGCGCGGCGCTCGGCGGCGGGTGCGGCCTGGTGGCGGCCAGCGACATCCCCGTGGCCGCGTTGGGCACCCATTTCGGATTCACCGAGGTGCGGCTGGGGATCGTGCCGGCCGTGATCTCGCCCTACGTGATCACCAAGATCGGCGAGTCGGCGGCGCGGGAGCTGTTCCTCACCGGCGAGCGCTTCGAGGCCGTGCGCGCGGTGGAGGTCGGCCTCATCCGCTCCGCCGTGCCCGAGGAGGACCTCGACGGGGCGGTGGACCGGCGCGTGGACGAGCTGCTGCAGGCCGGCCCGCGCGCGGTGAGCGAGGCCAAGGCCCTCATCCGCGAGGTGGCGTGGCGGCGCGTGGAGGACGTGCAGCGCTACACGGTCGAGCGGATCGCCGAGCTGCGCACCTCGACCGAGGGGCAGGAGGGGATGCGCGCCTTCCTGGAGAAGCGCAAGCCCTACTGGGTGCCCTGAGCGGGCCCATGCCCTTCCGCAAGGTCCTCATCGCGAACCGCGGGGAGATCGCGGTGCGGGTGGCGCGCACCTGCCGGGCCATGGGCATGAGCACGGTGGCCGTGTTCTCCGAGGCGGACCGCGACGCGCTGCACGTGCGGGAGGCGGGCGAGGCGGTGGCCATCGGCCCCGCGGAGCCCGCGCGCTCGTACCTCGACATCGAGCGCATCGTGGCCGCGGCGCGCGACACCGGCGCGGACGCCGTCCATCCCGGCTACGGCTTCCTCAGCCAGAACGGCGACTTCGCCGAGGCGGTGGCGCGCGCGGGCCTGGTGTTCGTCGGGCCTCCGGCCGAGGTGCACCGCCGCATGGGGGACAAGCAGGCGGCGCGCCGGCTGATGACCGAAGCCGGGGTGCCTGTCGTGCCGGGGTACGACGGCGACGACCAGACGGACGCCGCGTTGCGCGCGGCGGCCGCGCGCATCGGCTGGCCCGTACTGATCAAGCCCTCGCGCGGGGGCGGCGGCAAGGGCATGCGGGTGGTGCGCGCGGCGGCGGAGTTCGCGGCGGAGCTGGGCGCCAGCCGGCGCGAGGCGAAGGCGGCTTTCGGCGACGACCGCGTCGTCCTCGAGCGCTTCGTGGAGCGGCCGCGGCACGTGGAGGTGCAGGTCCTGGGCGACAGCCAGGGGACGCTCGTGCACCTGTTCGAGCGCGAGTGCTCCATCCAGCGGCGCCACCAGAAGATCGTGGAGGAGACGCCGAGCCCCGCCCTCGACGCGTCGTTGCGCGCGCGCCTCTGTGCCGCGGGCGTGGCCGCGGCCCACGCCGCCCACTACGTCAACGCGGGGACGGTGGAGTTCCTGCTCGCGCCGGACGGGGGGTTCCACTTCCTGGAGATGAACACCCGCCTGCAGGTCGAGCATCCCGTGACCGAGGCCGTGACCGGGCTGGACCTCGTGCGGCTGCAGATGGAGATCGCGGCGGGCCGGCCGCTGCCCTTCGCGCAGGACGGAGTGACGGCGCGCGGGCACGCGCTCGAATGCCGGATCTACGCCGAGGATCCCGCGCGCGACGACCTGCCCTCGCCGGGCAGGGTGCTGCACGTGAGCGCCCCCGCCGGACCCGGCGTCCGCTACGACCCCGGGGTCGAAGCCGGCTCCGAGGTCACCGTCCACTACGACCCGCTGCTGGCCAAGCTCATCACCTGGGGAGCCGACCGGACCGAGTCGATCCAGCGCATGGCGGCCGCGCTGGCCCAGACCGTCGTCCTGGGGGTCACGACCAACCATGCCCGGCTGCGTGCCATCGTGGACCACCCCGCGTTTCGCGGCGGCGACCTGCACACGCGCTTCGTGGACGAGCACCTGCCCGCGGCCGAGCCGTCCTGCCCGCCGGCCGAGGCGGTGGCGGCGGCGGTGGCGGCCCTGCACGGCGCTCCGGGCGCCCAGGACGGAGGGCGGCCTGCCGCGCCGGATCCCTGGTCGTCGCTCGGGCCCTGGCGGCTGGGAGCTTGACCCCCATGCGGCTCGAATGCGGAGACGACGTGCGGGACGCGGCCGTGCGCGAGGACGGCGAGGGCGTCATCGTCACCGTGGACGGGACGACCTTCACCCTCGACGTGCGGGAGACGGCGCCGGGCACGTACGCGTCGCGCCGCGGTGACGTCGTCGAGACGTTCCACTGCGTGCGCGACGGCGACGAGGTCCATCTCTTCTGGCGGGGCTCGGCCTACCGGT
>Ga0299913_10003163_pt1 | contig 13356 bp, 12 predicted proteins | sample RVTome_9_FD_201360 | JGI IMG/M metagenome (GOLD analysis project Ga0299913, IMG submission 201360) | Soil microbial communities from uranium-contaminated site in the Upper Colorado River Basin, Wyoming, United States - RVT155D38 (version 2) ... | reverse complement strand
GCGCGCTGAGTGCGCTGATGTCGGCGAACGGCTTGACCTCCTTGGCGACCTTGATCGCGTCGTTGTTGGCCGCGTCCTGGCCTCCGCCCAGGAGCTCCGTGGTCAGGGCGCCGCGTCCCTGAAACGCAACGAGCTTGATCTTGCGTCCGTACATCTGGAAGCGAGCGTTGAAGTACTTCACCAAGCCGCGTGCGGTGCGCTCGATCGACTCGGGTGAGTCGAGCGAATCTCCTCCACCGACCGAAGCGAGCGCATCCTGAAGGCTCGGGTCGGTAGTCAGTCGGTAAGCGATGATGATCTCGTCGCCGCTGACCCCTCGGTGGGTATTTCCGCCGTTCTCTCCGCTGAACGCGATGCACGGCGGCGAGTACCCGTCGCCCGGCACCTGCTTCTCACGGTCCGGACAAGGCCCGATGCTCGCTCCACCGCTGGCCGGACGACCGGCAACCACAGATGGACCGGAGCCTTCGGTTCCTTCGCCGCCGTCCACGGTCGATCCCTCGCGCCCGCCCGATCTGGTGGTAAGGATCTGTTCGGGAGCGACCGTCGGAGTCAGCGTCGTTATGAGCCCGAAGATCGCGATCAGCACGACCAACGGGCCATAGCCGGACAGCAACATCGAGTGAGAACCGCCGAGCTTTCTGCCTTCGTCGCTCACGCGTTGCCTTCAGCACGTCTCGCCCGGTACATCTCGGCCCCCAAGAGCGCGAGAGCGGCGAGCAAGCCAATCAGTCCGGCCAGCGCGGCCGATCCCTTCGAGCAGCCGGGACTGCCGGTCGGATGAGTTGTGACGCATCGCGTGCTCACTCGTCCGGCCTCGCCGGGCTGCGTCAAGGGGTCGCCGCCGGGAACCGGTGGTGCCCCGCCGACAACGGAGGCCGGAAGGCCCGGGAGCCCCGGCAAACCAACGACGGGAGGGATGTCACCGAGGGTGCTTTCGAACACTCGCGTGTCGTGAAGAGTTCTTGCGCCGCCAACCTCGATCCGAAGACCGCCCGACCCCGTTATCGCGGCCAACATCGCATCGACGACGACGAACAAGGCGTTTAGCTGCTCTGGGCTGAACGGGCAGCCTCCGCTTGCGTCCAGGAACGCAATGACCTGGTCGCGCAGAGGCTGTAACGCATCCAGCAGTGGCCCGATCAGAACGTTTCCCTGATCGTTGCCTCCGACGGTCACTATCATGGGCGTTACTTCATCGGTTCCGTCCTTGGCTCGCACGAACACCGGCGGCTCGATACGCAATCCCAGCGGGCCGATGACTCCGTTCAGCGTTGCGAAGGAGTCGGCGATCTCCGCAGGGGTCTCGGTAGGGAGCGCGACTCCCGCGATCTGGATCCTTCCGACCGTGAAACGGCCGGCGACCGATGAGGACGCACCCGACTGCCGATCAACGTTCCAACGCAGACCCTCGATCCGGACAAGGCCTTCCGCGAGCGTGATGGCACCGACGTTCACCGCTGCGGCGGAATCGCGCAGCTGCTTTTGAGCGTCGATCGCGGCGTCGGCGATCGCGTCGATCCCGTCGAACGCGATAACCGGGTTGAGATCGACCCGCGCGATCTTCGTCCGGGCCTCGGCCGAGGGCTGGGTTGTCGCCGATACCGTCTCCGTCCCTCCCCTGAACAGCTGAGCGTCGGCGACGTGATTGGTGGCCGAGTGATTGCCGCCCACCGAGCTCACGCGAAGCGGAGCGGGCTGCTGCTCGCGGGGCAAAGGTGGGTCACCACCACAACCGGTCGGCTGGGACAGGATCAGTCCGAACAATCCGAGGTCGATCGCTTGCGCTTGGGCGTTGCCCTGCGATCCCTGTGCGCGCGCGAACGCTCCACCGAGGTTCAAGGAGTACTCGGTGCCGCCGATGAAGCCTCCGAACCTCAGCGACCGGCCGCGACTCTGGACGCTCCCCGGTACGAACTCTTCAGCGGCCGTGACCGGAGCAACGGGAGCGGCCAGGACCGCAAGCGTCGAGAAAACAGCAAGCAAACGCAGGCAGCGCGGTGCGAGGTCGCCCCCAGGTCGGGGCAGGCTCATTTGACGAGGTCCCGTACTCGATTCCTCCCGCAGGATGGCGCTTTTGCCCCCTGTGATTGGAGGCTAACGCGGTGGCCGGGTTCTGTCCCGCCGGAGGTGTCCCAAGGGGCTGCTACGGTCCGGGCCGTGGGACAGGGGGGCGATACTAGGGGCCCGGCCAACGGGAATCCAAGCAGCGCGACGGTCGCGCGGATCGTTCTCGTCGTGCTCGGGGTGCTGGTCCTGGCTTACGGCGTGTATCTCGCGCGTCAGGTTCTCGTACTCGTCGTGGTGGCCCTATTCCTGGCCATCGGCTTGGACCCAGTGGTTCGAGCGCTTCAGCGGTTCCGGTTGCCGCGCGGCGCAGCGGTTGCTGCCGTGTTCGTCGGCGCACTGCTGTTCATCGCAGGATTCGTTGCCTCGGTGACACCGCCTCTGGTTCGGCAAACAGTCCGGCTCGCCGAACAGATCCCCGACTTCGCCGAGCAACTGTCCGATCGAAGCGGACGATTCGCCGACCTCGACCGCCGCTACGACGTATCTGAGCGCCTTCGATCGGCGGTCGACGACCTACCCGGATTAGTAGCGGGCTCTGCCGGCAGCGTGCTCGGCGTTGCGCGATCCGTGGGGCGCGCTTTCTTCAGCATCCTTACCGTCACCGTGCTCACGATCTACTTCATGCTCGACCTCCCGAAACTGATCCAGGGCGGGGCGAGACTGCTTGCCCGCAGCCGGCGCGAGCGCACACAGTCGCTGGCGGACATCGTGTTCAAACGGATCAGCGGCTACATGATCGGACAGGTCGGAGTTTCTCTATTCGCCGGAGTGACGAGCTTCATCGTTCTCAGTGTTCTCGGCGTGCCCTACTCGTTGCCGCTTGCGATGTGGGTGTCTCTGGCGGCGTTGATCCCGATGGTCGGTGCCACTCTCGGGGCGATCGCGCCGGTGATCGTAGCCTTCTTCGACGGGACTGGAACCGGTATCGCGACGGTGATCTTCTTCCTGCTCTATCAGCAGTTCGAGAACTACGTCGTGCAGCCGCGAGTCATGAGGCAAGCCGTAGACATCTCGGCCGCCGCCGTCCTGCTGGCCGCATTGGTCGGCGGCACGTTGCTTGGTTTCGTCGGCGCCCTATTGGCCATACCGATGGCCGCGTCGATCAAGGCCATCACTCAGGAGGTCTGGCTCCCCCGGCAGGACGCCGCTTAGTCCGGCTCGTTCCTAAGTCCGCCCAGGCCGTTCCAGGCGAGGTTGACGATCTGGTCGGCAACGTACTTGCGCTGGAGCCGGCCCGCATCGAGCCACCACTGTCCGGGTAGAGCGATCATTCCCACAAGCGAGCGAGCGAGGATCGGCGCCATCTTGACCGAGAAGCCCCGGTCTCGAAGCTCGCGGCGCAGAAGGAGCTCGACGGCCCGCGCGATCTCATCTAGCACGCTGGGAAGCGAACGAGAACCATCTCCGGTGCCAACAGGAGAATCTCGGACGAGGATCTTGAAACCGGCCTGTTCGTCCTCGATGTACTCGAGGAAAGCATCGACCGCGCGCGATATCGTTCGGCGCGGGTGGCCCGGTTCCAGAGCCGCCTTGATACGGTCGACCAGCCCACGAACCTCACGATCCACGATCACTTTGTAGATCGCGTCCTTCGCTGCGAAGTGTTCGTAGACGACGGGCTTGCTGACACCGGCACGTTCGGCGATCTCTTCCATTGACGACGCGGCGTAGCCGCGTTCGGCGAAGAGCTCTCGCGCCACTTCCGTCAGCTGTTCGCGGCGGTCCTCCGCGGACATGCGCGTCCGCTTCGGCTGTTGTCCATCACTCGGAGATCTAGGCTCGGAACGGGCTTTGCTCAAGAAATGGGAAGACGCCGCTTCGCCCTCTGATCGCGTGTCGGAACCTTCACGTCCTGCACGAGCCCCGCTGCCGCGAGGCCTTTGATCGCGTACCACCCGACGTCGATCTGCCATGGGTCAAGTCCGAGCCGGGCCGACCACGGGAACGCATGGTGGTTGTTGTGCCACGACTCTCCGAAGCTAACCGGCGAAAGGGCCCAAACGTTACGACTCTCGTCGCGCGCCTTGTAGGCCTCGCTGCCGTAGAAGTGACAGATCGAGTTGATGCTCCAAGTCACGTGATGCAAAAGGAAGATGCGGACGAGCGATCCCCAGATGAACGCGGTGAGTGCTGCACCGAAGGACTGAGTGATGGCCAGCGCAAGGAGCGGAGGCAGCGCGAAGCTGGCCGCCGTCGTGATCGGAAAAGCGCCGCCGATCCGGACGATGTCGCGATCGGCGAGCAGATCGGGCACCCACTCCTTGGGCTCGGACTCCCCTTGACCGGCGAACAGCCAACCCATGTGGCCGTGCCACAGACCGAGGAGCACGCCTCGGATACCGGCGGCCTGAGCCAGGTGTGGTGAGTGCGGATCACCGTATTTATCCGCGTATGCGTGATGGCGCCGGTGCGTCGCGCACCATTGGACGACCGAGCCCTGCACGGCCATCGAGCCGAACAGCGCCAGGGCTACCCGCACGCCACGACGGGCACGGAAGCTGCGGTGCGTGAAGAGCCGGTGGAATCCGACGCTGATGCCCAGGCCAGTGGCCGCGTAGAAGGACAGCAGCAGGATCAGATCGAGCGATCCGATACCGCTCCCCCAAAGTTGCCAGATCCCCAGCGCGGTCCCTATCACGGGAAGGGCGGTGAGAACGAGCGTGATGCGGCGCTGCGTGCGCAGCTGCGCTCCGGTCAGATGCACTACGCCCCTGATCTCGGGCGCGGGAGGAGGAACTTCGAGGGTCTGGATGGCCATGGCGGCTCCTAAGAAGATCGGCAACCTACGGACGCGTAACCCTACGCGACCGTAGGTTAGGCGTCAACGCCAAAAAAGAGGGGCCCCAGATTGGGGGCCCCTCTTTAGGGTCGGTACTGAACGAAAGAACCGACTACAGGGCTGCCTTCCTGTAGGCCGTAACGACGGCGGCACCACCCAGTCCGATGTTGTGCTGGAGGCCGACCTTCACATCCTCGACCTGACGCTTCTCGGCCATTCCACGAACCTGCCAGTTGAGCTCGGCGCATTGAGCGAGGCCGGTCGCACCCAGCGGGTGACCCTTGGAGATGAGCCCTCCGGACGGGTTGACGACCCAACGGCCGCCGTACGTCACGTCCTCCTTGTCGATGAGCTCGGCTCCCTTGCCCTCTTCGGCCAGACCGAGCGCCTCATAGGTGATGAGCTCGTTGGCGGAGAAGCAGTCGTGCAGCTCGATGACCTGTACGTCCTTCGCCGTGATGCCGGCTTGCGCGTAGACCTTGTCCGCCGCCGTCTTCGACATGTCGTAGCCGACGAGGTGGATGGAGTCGCCGCCGTCGTAGGTCGCCTGCGTGTCGGAGGCCATGGCCTGACCGATGATCTCGACGGCCTGATCCTCGAGCCCGTGCTTACGGACGAAGTCCTCGCTCGCGAGGATCGCGGCTCCCGAACCGTCCGACGTCGGCGAGCACTGCAGCTTCGTCAGCGGCTCGTAGATCATCGGTGCGTCGAGGATCTCCTGCAACGAGTATTCGGTCTGGAACTGCGCGAACGGGTTGTTCACCGAGTGCTTGTGGTTCTTCCAGCCGATCCACGCGAACTGTTCCGCCTTGGTGCCGTAACGGTCCATGTGATCGCGTCCGGCGTTGCCGAACATCCACGGAGCCGGCGGCGCGCCCGTGTACTCACGCTGGGCGATCATCGCCGTCATGTGCTTGTCCATCGGGTTCGTGTAGTTCGGGAAGTTCCCGGACAGCGAACCCTTCTGCATCTTCTCGAAGCCGAGCGCGAGAACGCATTCGGCAAGCTCACCTTCGACGAGCTGGCGCGCCATGAACAGCGCGGTCGAACCCGTCGAGCAGTTGTTGTTGACGTTGTAGACCGGGATCCCGGTCAGGCCGAACTGGTAGACGGCGCGCTGTCCACTGGTGGACTCGCCGTAGACGTACCCAACGCACGCCTGCTCGATCTCCTTGTAGTCGATCTTTGCGTCCGCCAGAGCGTTGGAGATCGACTCCTTGGCCATGTCCGGGTAGTCCCACTCCTTGGTCTGGGGCTTCTCGAACTTGGTCATGCCTACTCCGACAACGAAAACCTTGCGACCCATTTGCTTCCTCCTTTAGTTGCGAACAGTCACGGCTGCGTTCGTCAAAACGGGCAGTCCGCGCTCTTTCGTTTCAGCTCGAACGATGATGCTGTCACCTTCTTGCCACGCCTGCGTGACGATGGTCTCTCCGGGGAACACGACGCCGGAGAAGCGCACCTGGTACCGCGCGACCTTCGTCACGTCACCGCCGAGCACCTTGTCGACGACGGCTTTGCACACGATCCCGAACGTGCACAGTCCGTGAAGGATCGGCTGTTCGAAACCGCCCATCTGCGCGAAGGACGGATCCGCGTGCAGCGGGTTCTTGTCCCCCGACAGCCTGTAGAGCAAGGCCTGCTGCGGGAGCGTCGACGATTCGATGACGGCATCCGGCTCCCTTTCGGGCGGAAGGTTGCCCGGCCTGGGACCGCGTTCGCCGCCGAAGTCTCCTTCGCCGCGCAGGTAGGCGCCGAAGCGGTTGGTGAACAGAGGGCCGTCCTTGTCCTGCGACACGGCCTCCACTTCGACCAGCGCACCCTTGCCGCGATCCCAGATGTTCGAGATTCGGCCCTTATGCGTCGCGGTGGTCGAGGTTGGGATCGGACGGTGGATCTCGAGGTCCTGCTCGCCGTGCAACAGCATCATCGGATTGAAGGAAAGCCCGGGCGTCGAGATGAGTCCGCCGAGCGCACCGAACACCGGGACCACTCCGAAGCTCGGCAGCACCTTGAGGTTGCTCTCGTAGGTGTACGCGAGCTCGCCTTCGTCCGTCGGCGGCACACCCGCGCCGACGCCGAGGTGATACAGGATCACGTCGTCGACGTCCCACGAGCTCTCGCTTTCGTCGAAGGTGTGACCGACGGCTTTGGGATCGACACCCATCAGCTGCCGGCCATAAGCGGCGCGAGTGCCATGAGCTCGTCCTGGGCGCTGCGTGGGATCGTATAGCCCTCGGTGTCCATGATCTGTTCGAGGTTCTCGCGAACATCCTCGATCGTGGGCGTTGTGCCGGCGCCCTTGATCCAGCCCTTGGCCAGTCCGACGAAGACGCGCGCGATGCGGCTGCCGCCGACCGAGAAGATCTCGTGCGTAAGCGTGCACTCCTCGGAGACCAGGTACGCCACCAGCCCGGCGACCTGCGCGGGATCGAGCTTGTCGGCCATCGGGCCGAGCAGGTCCTCGGTGAGTCGCGTCTTGGCGATCGGCGCGATCGCGTTGGACGTGATGTTGTACTTCGCGCCCTCGACGGCAAGAACGTTGGACAGACCGACGAGGCCCATCTTCGCGGCACCGTAGTTGGTCTGGCCGAAGTTGCCGAAAACACCGGCGGCCGATGCGGTGACGATGATGCGGCCGTACTTCTGCTCCTTCATATGGCGGAAGGCCGGCTGCGTCACGAAGAATGCGCCCTTCAGGTGGACATCGAGGACGGCCTCGAGATCCGGCGTCGCCAGGTTCGCGAAGGACTTGTCGCGCAGGATGCCGGCGTTGTTGATGACGATGTCGACGCGACCGAAGTTGTCGATCGCGGTCTTGACGATGCCTTCGCCGCCTTCGGGCGTCGATACCGAATCGTAGTTCGGGACGGCTTTGCCTCCGGCGGCCTCGATCTCCTTGCAGACGATCTCGGCCATCGTGTGGCCACTGCCCGTTCCGTCCGGGTTACCGCCGAGATCATTGACGACAACTGCAGCGCCGCGGGAAGCGAGCAGTAGTGCGTGCTCCTTGCCGAGTCCGCCGCCCGCCCCGGTGATGATCGCGACGCGATCGTCGAAACGAATATCGCTCATTCTCTACTCCCCTTTCTCTTGCTCATCCACGCTCCACGAGCGAACCCACCGTTCGCTTCCAGGTTTCCAACAGCCTCTTCTCTCTGGAGGGCTTGCGATCGATAAGGCGACCGAAAGCCAGCCCCTGCATCAGACACACGGTCAGGTCGAAGACGTCCTTCTCCGCCCCGGACCGGTCGGAAGGACGTCCCGTCATCTCGCGCATCGCTCGCGCGATATCGGCCTCCAGGTCCTTGACCGCGGGACGCAGCGATTCGTCGGTCCGAGCCGCAACGATCAGCTCCAGCGCGGCCGTGAACAGCGGTCCCGAGTACGAGCCCCAAATCAGATCGATCGCACCCGAGAACTGATCACCGCGTGAGTTCAGCTGTTCGAGACCGGCCCTCAGCTGCGCGAACTGACGCTCCGCGAGATGCGCGATAGCGCTTCGAACGAGCTCGGCCTTCGTCGGGAAGTGATGAACCTGCGCTCCGCGCGAAACGCCCGCGCGCCGGACAATCTCGCTCGTGGTGGTCTTGGCATAGCCGAGCTCGATGAGGCAATCGATGGTGGCGTCGAGCAGGCGCTCGCGTGTAGCCGTGCTGCGTTCTTCCTGCGTGCGGCGCGCCGTCAAGCTCATCGCCAACCCGCCGTATTGACCGGCAACTTCCGGGCGCCCCGCAAGGTTGGGTTACTCGTCCGGACGACTTCGCCGGCTATCTCGATGACATCCGCACGATGAACCAACTGCTCGAGGACGATACGACCTTCGAGCTCGGCCAAGCTCGCTCCGAGGCAACGGTGTATCCCGCCGCCGAACGCGATGTGATCGACGGGGTTCCGATCCGCCTTGAAAAGATCAGGTTCCGGATAGTGAGCCGGGTCCCTATTCGCAGCGCCGAAGGGAAGAAGAACGCGCGACCCCGACGGGATCTCCACGTCATCTACCTGATAGGGCGCCACAGCTCCGCGGTAAAAGGTTTGTATCGGCGAGTCGAATCGCAGCGCCTCGAGCACGGCCGAGGGAATCAGGTCGGGCTGCTCACGGATCCGGCGCCACTCATCAGGATTGCCCGCGAGCGCAATCGTCATGTTGCCGATGAGGTTCGTCGTCGTCTCTATGCCGGCAACCAGGAGCAGCAGACAGAACCAAAGGAGCTCATCCGGTGTGAGCGTTCCTTCGTCGGCCGGCTGAATGAGTCGGGTGACCAGATCCTCAGCCGGCACGCGCCGCCGCTCGGCAATCATCTCGCTGAAGTACGCGTGGATCTGTGCGATCGCTCCGCCGATGCGTGCGAAGTCGTAACTGGTTGAGTCCGCTGACTCAACAACCAGCTGAGGGCTTCCGGGGTTGAGCTTGAATCCGTGGATGAGGTCGTCGGCCATTCCCCTGAGCAACGGGATATCGACAGCGGGCACGCCGAGAATGAAGGCCATCACTCGGATCGGCACCGGTATCGCCAAGTGCTCAACGGCGTCGCCGACATCCCCGGAAGCCATCGCATCCATCCCATCCTTGACGAACGCCTCGATCGTCGGACGAAAACGATGTATGTCTCGTGGCGCGAACTCACGTCCCGCGATCCGTCGCAGCCGTTCGTGATCAGGCGGATCCATCGTGAGCATCATCGGTAGCGGAGCGCGAACGAAGGTCACTCCTTCCGCCGATGACAGGCGCGCATGGTCTCGAACGGCAGCAGTCACGTCCTGGTGGCGGGACAGTACCCATACGCCCCATCTCTCTAGATGAAGAACGCGCGGGCCGGCGTGCAGTCCCGCGTACCACGGATAGGGGTCGGCAATCATCTCCGCAGAAAAGGGATCGAAGTCCGACGCCGGACGTATATCGGTCTTGCTGGTCATGTGCTCGCCGGGCCTATTCCTCGACGGCCGTACTCACGCGGAGAACCTTAACATACAGTCCAGCCTGAATGTAAGTCTCGTTGAACATTTCCCCCCTTCGTGCGCGTCATGGTGAACTCGCAACGCCCCCGTGGCCTTCCCGCCGTCAGCGCGACAGCCTGTTGCGCACCTTGAGCCACCTCCAGTAGGCGGGGAACCTAAGCCGCTCCGGCAGGACGGAGATCAGCCGGACGACCGGCGTGTCGTCCTCGAGGCGCGTTTGGTTGCCCCAAGGGGTTCGCGCCAGCGTGTCGCGGTACTGACGCCGCCACGGATGGGGGCTGAGATAGTGCCAGGGTTTGCTCACACTCGGGCCCTCGAAGTGCAGGACGGCCGGTTGCGTGGTCGCCTCTCGTACCGCGTCCGATCCGAGGACCTCGATCGCCCAATCGGCCCACGTCCACAGGCTGTTCATCGCGTTCCAGCGCGGATGCAGATGCTTCCAGCGACCGGCGAACACGATGTTGAGGCAGTCCTGGTCGAACCAGGAGACGCGGTCGGCGTTCTCCTTCGCGAAGGCGAGCAGTCGTCCGGTCGCGTCCTCTCGGCGCAGCGCGTCGAGATCGAGGAGGAGCACCCCAGCGTTGAGGTACGACCGCGGGTCGAGTCCGAATGAGCGGACGTGTGAATGTCGGCTGGGTTCCACGACGTTGACAACGGCTCCGAACAACGAATCCCCGAGCTCGGTCGTCCACAGCGGCTCAAGATCGTCGATGACGAGTGTGTCCGCATCGATCAGGAGCGCGCGAGGCACGTCGGCCAGTACGTGGGGAACCATCAGCCGGAACCACGTCACCCGGCTGGCGCCGAAGGACGGAAGCACGTCGATGCGAGGGTCTCGCACCCTGTGGAAGCGCACGGACGACCCGGCCATAGTGATCATCGACTCGAGTCGTCCGAGATCTGCCTCCGATGGAGTCTCGTCGTTGAGCATGTCGAAGGCGAGAGCGCTCGGGTCGTGCCGGTCGAGGATCGATCTGATCGTCGTCGCCGCCCACGGCAGGTAGGCGCGACCCGAATTAACGACGATGCGCATCACGAGCCCGAGCGCTAACGGGGCTTGGTCGCCACAACGGCGAGTACGAGTCCGTTGTCGACTCGTGACTGCTCGCTGTAGCGACGGTCGACGAGGGAGATCGCCGACTGCATCACGAACGCGTATACGCGGCGCAGGCGACGCGGAAGAAGCCAGATCGTTCCGTCCTGGATGATCTGGAGACACGCCGCGACGAGGCCCATCACGGCATGGAAGCTCCGCACCCGGAATCCTGCGGCTTCGACAACCTTCGCAAGCCCCGTCCGCGTCCAACGCCAGTGGTCTTCGGGGTCGCGGTGGTAGTACATGATCCCGTGTGTCGACAGAACGAGGCTCCCGCCGGGCCGAAGAACGCGGAAGCTCTCCGCTAAGTAGAGCGCCGGGTCGTCAACGTGCTCGAGGACCTGCGTCGACAAAACCAGGTCCACGTCGCCGTCGGGGAGAGGGATAGAGCCATCAGGGGTCAGCGTGACCTGAGCCCACTGGTTCCCGGCTATATCGGCTCCGACATAGGTCGCGTCGTCCGGTAGCTCGTCGCGATAAGGAGCATCAGCGCATCCGTAATCGAGAACCGTGGCGTTGGGAGGAAGTCCGGCCTCCGAAACCATCGCACGGATCAGCTCGCGAAGCTTGCGATTGTGGTATCCGAACTGCGACGAACGTTGGGTGTCGCGGATATCGCTTCGTCGCTTGATGAACTCCGGCGCCGAGGCAGCACGGAGCTCTTGCTCACTCGACGAGTCGGTGGGTGGCACGTTCCGATGATAGCGGCGCGTGACGGCGACTAACGTGGAGGAGATGGTTCGCAGAACACCCTTCTCGGGGATCGCCCGGTGAGCAACGAGCCGCTCCACGTCGTGGTCACCGGCGCGCAGGGCTGGTTGGGCTCGCGCGTTGTCGAGCGATTGAGCAAGCCACACAAGGTCACCGGTCTGGCGCGCTCAGATGTGGACTGCACGGATGAAGCTCATCTTCGTTCCGTGCTGGCATCCTTACAGCCGGACATCTTGCTGCACCTCGCCGGATCAACTCGGCACCGAAGCGAACTGAACGCGATGGACGCACATTGGCGCGACGGCGTCGTCGCGACGAAGAACGTTCTCGAAGTGGCTTCGGCGGCCCGCGTCGGCCATGTGATACTCGCCGGCTCGATGGAGGAGCTCGGGGACGCTCCGGGCGTCCTGACGCTCGATACGCCGGCCAAGCCCCTCACCGAGTACGGGCTGAGCAAGTCGATCGCTCGGGAGTTCTCCGACTTCATCGCGCGAACGCGCGAAGCTCGCATCGACTGGTTCCGGCCCTGTGCCGTGTACGGTCCGGGTCAGCGGGGGAACATGCTCGTTCCAACGGCTTGCGAGGCTGCAGTCCGCGGAACTCCGGCACGCTTCACCGATGGCCGACAGCAGCGCGACTTTCTCTTCGTCGACGATCTGCTCCGATGGGTAGAGCTGCTCATAGATCTTCGACCGACCGCGACGGGGCGACTGAACCTGCATCACCTCGGCACAGGAAGAGCCGTCGCCGTACGCGACGTGCTCGAGTTCATCGCATCGAGCGTTCCCACCGCGCGTTTCGAGATCGGTGCGCTCGCACGTCGTCCGCAAGAACCGGACGTTCAGATCGCTCCGGAGCTCTCCACCGACGACCCGGCCATCGCGGTCTGGCGCGCAGAAGTTCCTTGGGAGATCGGGATCAAGAAGACACTCGATTGGTGGATCGGGCAGTCTCGGTAGCCGTCGGCCCGCATCCCAAGCCGCCACGTATCCTGACCACCGACCATGTGAAGCTTCGCGTATCCTTTCCATCCAAAGTCAGGGGACGCAGCAAATGACTACACGTGAATCCGCGACGGCCCGCTCGCGCCTGCAAAACGCGCTGAGGTCGAGGTCCGGCAACATCGCCACGAAGATCCGCCGCCGAGCGCGAGCAAAGTGGGAGGAACGCGTGGTTCGCCGGCTTGCTCTTCGAGCCCTGGTCGCACGAACCGGCAATTTTGGAGATGTGACGTGGCTGGGCAAACCCGTCTGGCAGAACATCACGGACATTTGGGCGTTGCAAGAGGTCATAGTCGATCGCGATGTTGACGTTGTTCTCGAATGCGGAACCAACCGGGGTGGGCTAACTTACTTCTTCGCCAGCCTCTTTGACCTTAGAGGTAAAGGCACAGTGGTCACGGTCGACATCGCCGACCTGATGGAGTTCACACATCCGCGGATCGAGCGTTTCCTCGGATCCTCGATCGACGGCGACGTTGTTGAGAAGGTTCGAGCACGCATCACCGAGCTTGCGCCAAAGAACCTGCTCATCCTCCTCGACAGCGACCACGCCGAGGACCACGTTTACGGAGAGCTTCGTGCTTACGCCGATCTTGTCGGCGTCGGCGACTTCGTCGTCGTTCAGGACGGTGTCATCGACGAGCTCCGAATATTTCGGGACAGCCGCCCCGGTCCGCTCGGTGCGATCCGCCGGTTCTTGGCGAAAGACGACCGGTTCGTCATCGACAAACAGCGGTCGA